>Ga0310811_10000741_pt1 | contig 41940 bp, 35 predicted proteins | sample YCmetagenome_FD_207642 | JGI IMG/M metagenome (GOLD analysis project Ga0310811, IMG submission 207642) | Soil microbial communities from experimental microcosm in Duke University, North Carolina, United States - YC | ecosystem: Engineered > Artificial ecosystem > Soil microcosm > Unclassified ...
CCTTGTTGCGGATGATCGGTCCGCCGACGTTGCCGCCCATCGACTTGGTGCCGGCATCGGGGTTCTTCTCGCCTTCGAGCTTCAGAAAATAGTTCGTCGCGTTCAGCTTCGAATCCTGCAGGAAGTAGAAGCCACGGCCGTGGAACTGGTTGGTGCCGCTCTTGGTGATGGCGTTGACGATGACACCCGAGGCGCCGCCGTATTCCGCGCCGTATTCGTGCGTCAGGATCTGGAATTCCTGCATCGAATCCACCGTGACACGAGATTGCGGGAACGTGCCGGTTCGGTCGTCCTTGTTGTACTGGCCGTCGACCAGATACAGGTTGCTGCCGCTCTCCCGTCCGTTCGCGTTGTACGCGGATCCTTCAAACGATCCCGGCTGCAGCGCAGGCGTCAGACCTGGCACGAGCTGCAGCAGCGCAAACTGCTCGCGTCCCTGCATGGGGAGGTTCTCGATATCCGTCTGCGACATGTTCGTGCCGATCTGCGTTTGCGTTGGCTCGATGAGCGGCGCTTCGCCGGTGACAACCACCTGATCGGTGAGCTGGCCGACCGGCAACGTGAAATTGAGTGTGACGGCCTGGCCGACCGCGATGGCTACGCTCGATCGTGTCTGCGTCTGGAAGCCGGAAAGCTCCGCTTTGATCGTGTAGCGTCCGGGTGTGACCGCGATGGCGACGAATCGTCCACGATCATTCGATACGACCGCGCGCGTCAGTCCCGTGGTCTCCTCGGTCATTGTCACCGTGACGCCGGGGAGCAAGGCTTGCGAGGAATCCGTGACGGTGCCGTTCAGTTCCGACACGGCCTGACCAAAAGCGGAGGCACAGAGGAGGAGTGTGAGAAGGAACCCGACGCCGACGGAGACCGGAGAACGACGCATGTCTGCCTCTCTTTCCGGAGTGCCGAACGTTACTAGGGGAGGGTGTTGTTTCCGGGCCCTAAGAGACACCCCGCACCTTCGTGCTGTCAACGGGAAAACGCAGGTTCTGTGCAGGCGGTAAACTACCGACGAGACGCCTGATGCTGAGAAAAGAACAAAACGACCTGCTTACCCAGACCGGACCGGACACGCCATTCGGAAACATGTTCCGGTGCTACTGGATTCCGGCGCTGCTCGCCGAGGAGCTGCCGCAAAACGACTGCCCTCCGGTCCGCGTCAAGCTGCTGTCCGAGCGTCTGATTGCGTTCCGCGACACGGAAGGCCGCTACGGCCTGATGGACGAGTTTTGTGCGCACCGCGGCGTATCGCTCTGGTTCGGACGCAACGAAGAGTGCGGCCTGCGCTGCTCCTATCACGGCTGGAAGTTCGACGTCACGGGGCAATGCGTGGACATGCCCAACGAGCCGGAGCACTCGGCGTTCGCGAAAAAGGTGAAGCTGAAGTCGTATCCGCTCGTCGAGCGCGGCGGTGTGCTCTGGACCTACATGGGTCCGCCTGAAAAGCAGCCGCCGCTCCCCGAATACGAATTCGCGACGGTGCCGGCCTCACAGGCTTATACGTCGAAGCGGATCCAGGAGTGCAACTGGCTGCAGGCGATGGAGGGCGGCATCGACTCCAGCCATGTGTCGTTCCTGCATCGAGGCGACATCAACACGGATCCGCTTTTCAAGGGCGCGCGCGGCAATCAGTACAACCTCGGCGACCTGCGGCCCGTCTTTGAAGTCGTCGAGAGCGCGGGTGGTCTCTTCATCGGCGCACGACGCAATGCGGAGAACGGCCAGTACTACTGGCGCATCACACAGTGGGTCATGCCGTCGTACACGATGATTCCGCCGCGCGGCAACCACTCAGTGCATGGGCACTTCTGGATTCCGATTGACGATGAGAACTGCTGGGCGTGGAGCTTCGACTATCACCCGACGCGCAACCTGACGGAGGCAGAGCTCGCCGCGATGCGCGTCGGCAAAGGCATCCACGCGAAAGTGGACGAGAACTTCCGTCCGCTTGCGAACAAGGATAACGACTACCTGATGAACCGCGCCGCGCAGAAGGCGGGCACGACCTACAGCGGCATCGAAGGGTTTGCGATGCAGGACGCGTCGATCCAGGAAAGCATGGGACCCATCGTCGATCGCACCAAGGAGACGCTCGTGTCCACCGACAGCGGCATCATCATGGCGCGGCAGCGACTGCTGCGCGCCATCAAGGCGTTCGCCGAGCAGGACGTCATTCCGCCTGGTGTCGCGCTGGAGCATCAGCGCGTTCGATCGGCGGCCGTCGTGCTGCCGCCGGACCAGCCTTTCAAGGACGCGGCGCGCCAGGCGTTGATTGCGCATCCAGGCGTCGCTCCCGCATCTGTCTGATGCAGAGCGAGTCAGCGCGCATGAGCAGCGCGGCGGAGGCGCGGTTCCGCATCCAGCGCCCGCCGGACACGCATCGCGCCGTTAAGGTCATCGATCTCGATTCGGCCAACGACGCCGAAATCAGTCGCGTGCTGAGCGAGGTCGATGCAGCCGATCTGGTGCTGATGCTCGTCAGCGCTGGCGGCAACGCGGAAGCGGCGGCGCGCATCGGCCGCGCCTGCAGCGACCGACGTGTGATGACGCACACGATGATCGTTCGTGCGTCGGAAGCGTCTGATGAAGCGTTGTCGCGAACGCTCGCGCACGTCCGCCCCTGGTCCCTGATGGTCGTCGTCGTCAACGACGATGACTACGTGGACGATATCCTCAAGTCCTTCCGGTAATCTTCCGGCACGCGTCGAGGCCCGCGTAGCTGCGAGCGGGCGCAGCCATCAGAAATCCGTAGCCTTCGTCGACGGCTCGCTGCGCGTTTTGCGTGTCGACATGCGGGTGACCGCAGACCACCTTGTGTTCGGAGCAGATGCGGCGGATAGTCGTCATCGCTTCGACGACGGCGGGGTGATCGTACTGGCGTGGGTAGCCGAGATTCTGCGACAGGTCACCCTCGCCGATCAGCACCACGCCGATGCCCGGCACCTCCTTCAGGATGCGGGGCAGGTTGTCGATGGCGAGCACGTCCTCGCACATGATGACGACGAGAATCTCGCCATCCCCGGCGAGCGGCCAGACGTCAGCCTTCTTGTAGTACTCCTGCGGCGTGATTCCCCAGTAGCGCGCCGCGTGCACCGGCTGATCGCCACGTATGCCTTCAGGGTAGTAGGCAGCTGAGCTCTTCGCGCGTGGATAACGGCACGCCGCGACGGCGTTGTATGCCTGTTCGACCGTGCTGATATGCGGCCACACGACACCATACGAGCCAATGTCGAGCACCTGCTTGGCCAGCCACTGATTCATCTCACCGCCGTTCGGCGGGATACGGACGATCGGCGTTACCGCCGGCGTCACCGACCCGCTGTCGACGATCTGTTTCCGATTGAGCATGTACTGCAGGTAGTCGCGCAGCGCTTTGATGTCGTACGGATTGTGCTCGGCCTCAATCACCACGCCGTCGTACTTCGTTGTCGCGAACTCGATGGCGCTTTCAATCGTTGGTGGTGAGAAGGCGAGCACCGGGATCTGTCCCGCCTCGAGGGCGCGAATGAGGTTGTTGAGACGCATCGCGCGATAGTATTCCTGAGGTGAGTCCAAAAACCACAATCGCGCGGCTGCAGGAGATGAAACGCCAGGGTCAGAAGATTGTCGCTGTCGTTGTCTACGACTACCAGATGGCGAAGATCGTCGACCGCGCCGGTGTGGACATCGTCTCGATTGGCGATTCGGTCGGCGTGAACATGTGGGGGCACGACGCGGAGAGCGACGTCACCGTGGAGCAGATGCTGCTGGCGTGCAAGGCCGTTACACGAGGCGTCGCACGCGCGCTCGTTAGTTGCGATGTTCCCGGCAGCGTGGAGGATGTTGTAGCCGGGGCGCGAACGCTCGCTGTCGATGGTGGTGCGGCGATGGTGAAAATCGAGGCGGACGCAAACACCGTTCGTGCCGTCGTTGATGCAGGCGTTCCTGTATGGGCGCAGCTCCGTGGGTCGGCGGAAGTGGGCAGTAAGGAGGAGGTCGCAGGTGTTGTTCGTCAGGCGTTGGCACTGGAGGGCGCAGGCGCTTCGCTGATCGACTTCCGTCATTCTGGTCCGGTCGCCGGAGCGGCCGTGGCGCAGGCCCTTTCGATTCCAGTGATCGGTGGTCTTGGCGGCGGCCCTTGGCTCGACGGTCGCGTACGCGCCATCGTCAATGCCATCGGGTATACGGCCGCAGCACTTGAAGACAACGCTGACCGCTACGCGAACGTCGCCCGCGTGGCGCTCGATGCGATCAGTGCCTACGCCGAGGACGTCCGCGGAGGACGGCAAATACGAGGAAAATAGAATCGTACGATTGGTTCGATTGGTTCGATTCGTTCGATTCGTTCGGATCGTTCGGACCGTTCGATCGTTCGATCGTTCCGTTCGACCCGAGCGAATGCCGGGAACGAGAACGACCCGAACGGTGCGAACGACCCGAACGGTGCGAACGACCCGAACGGTTCGAACGACCGAACGGGTTCGAACGACCCGAACGCTTCGAACGACGAACGGTTCGAACGATCCGAACGGTTCGAACGACCGAACGGGTTCGAACGACCCGAACGATCCGTACGATCCGAACGATCCGAACGATCCGAACGATCCGAACGATCTAATGTCCACCGCAATCATCGACGGCATCACCACACGCTACGACGTCATCGGGTCGGGTCCTCCGCTGCTGCTGATGTCGCCCGGCGGCTTCGACGCCACCATCGAGAAGTGGCGCACGCAGGGCGTATATGTCCGGCTTAAGCTGCTCGATCACCTGCCGAAGCAGTACACCTGCATCATCTACGACCGCCGCGAGAGCGGCGAATCAGGTGGACGCGTTGAGCACATCACCTGGGCGGAGTACGTCGCGCAGGCGGCAGGGTTGCTCGATCACCTGCAGATCGATCGCGCGCACATCATGGGTGCGTGCATGGGTTGCTCCCCGGCAATGGCGTTTGGCGTGTCGCATCCGCAGCGGACGCGCAGCCTCGTGCTGTATTGGCCCGTCGGCGGCCCGCACTATCGGATTCAAGGTCACACGCGCATCGCCGAGCATCTGGCGTTTGTCGAGAAGGCGGGACTCCGCGGCGTTGTGTCGCTCGTCACGGCGGAGGGCAAGACATACAACCAGGATCCGCGCGGCGGTTTATGGGCATCGGTCATCCGACGTGATGCGCAGTTCGCGGGCGATTATGCGCGGCTCGATATCGAGCGTTACAAGAAGCTGGTCACGGCGACACGCGACACATTGTTCGATCGCGACACTTCACCCGGCGCGGAGCCGGAGGATCTGTTCAAGCTCGACGTACCGGCGCTGGTCGTGCCCGGTCGTGACAAGTCGCACGCGACGTCAGCGGCTCGATATGTAGAGGAGTGTCTGCCGCATGCGGAGTACTGGGACGTGGCGGTGGACGATCAGACGGAAGCCAACGTGCCTGGCCGTATCGCGGAGTTCTTACGATTATCATGACGGTTGTCCGCCAAAAATGACCTCCGACCCCATTAAACGTCCCGGCCACACGCTCGAGGACCATCTGCTGGGGCTCGATCCGACGCACTCGCATGAAGGTGACGAGGCGGATCACGACCACGACGATTTCGGCGGCGACTACGATCCGACCGAATCGAGTCTCTGGGCGCAGGACAACATCACGCTCCTGTCCGTAGGGATCGACATCGGCTCCGCCGGCACGCAAGTGATCTTCTCGCGCGTGCAGCTGCGCAGGCTGTCGGAGGACCTGACGAGCCGCTACTTCGTCGTGAACCGCGAGACGGTGTATCAATCGCCGGTTGCGTTGACGCCGTACGTGAACGAAGAACGCATCGATGACAAGGCAATCGGCGGCATCATCGATGCGGCATACGAGGCGGCCGGCCAGCATCCGGACAACATCGATACCGGTGCGGTGATTCTGACCGGCGAAGCACTGCGTCGCGAGAATGCAAGAGCGATCGCGGAGGTGCTCGCCGAGGTTGGCGGCGAATTCGTCTGCGCCGCCGCAGGACATCACATGGAGTCGATGCTTGCCGCCTACGGCTCGGGCGCGGCAAAGGCGTCGCACGATCGGGGCATTCCTATCCTCAACATCGATATTGGCGGCGGCACCACAAAGCTCGCGCTCGTGGAGAACGGCAAAGTCCTGCACACGGCTGCCATTCACATCGGCGGCCGTCTGGCGGTGTTCGATACCGACGGCCGGATCACGCGACTCGATCCGGCCGGGCAGCGGCTGGCCTCGCTTGCGGGCCTCACCTGGAAGCTTGGCGACAAGGTCAGCGATGCGGACGTTGAACGCGTGACGTCGTGGATGGCAGATGCGCTGGTTGCCGCATTCACACACCAATCGCCTTCGCGTGAGATTCAGAGTCTGTGGCTGACCGACGCGCTCGGCCTGATCACCGGCGTTGAAGGTGTGATGTTTTCCGGTGGGGTCGGCGAGTACGTCTACGGACGCGAGGCGCGCGACTTCGGCGACCTGGGCCTTCGACTGGGCCGCGCCATCCGCGAACGGCTCGATGCGGGTCGGCTCCCATTCAAGCTGCTCCCCGCCGGCGAGTGCATTCGCGCCACCGCGCTTGGTGCATCCGAGTACAGCGTGCAACTGTCAGGCAACACGATTTATCTCTCCAACCCCAGCGTCCTGCTGCCGCGGAAGAACCTGCAGGTGCTCCAGCCGCCCATCAAGTTCGGCGACGTCGTCAGTCCGTCGGAGGTCGCGCTCGCCATTCGCCAGCACTTCCAGCGCTTTGACATCGTCGAAGGCGAGTCGGAGGTTGCGCTCGCGTTCCGCTGGCGCGGCGCACCTGCGTATCCGCGTCTCGCTGGCCTCGCCCGCGGCATCATCGATGCGATGCCGAAGACGGTCGCCGCAGGCAAGCCGCTCTTCATCATTCTCGATGGAGACATCGGTCAGACGCTCGGCGCGCTGGTGAAGGAAGAGTTCGGCGTTGCGTCAGCAGTGCTGGCGCTCGATGGCGTGTCGCTCTGGGATTTCGATTACATCGATCTCGGTCGCGTGCGGATGCCGTCGTTCACCGTACCGGTGACCATCAAGTCCCTTGTGTTCAGCGAGGACCCGCGCATCCCGCATAAACATCATCATCATCACCATCATCACGGCGAGGGTCATCATCACCACCACCACGACCACGCCTGATCTCCTCGACCGCAGCGCGAACGCTTCGGGTTCGCGAGTCGCGTTCGACGCCAAGTGGGTGGTGATTGGCGCGTGTGTGGCGTTCACCGTCTACATCGCGGTGATACCGCTCGTGTTTCTCATCTGGCAAAGTTTTCGGACGCCGCAAACGGCGACGACGCCCGCGGTGTGGACGTTCGGCAACTACGCCGCGGCGTATGGCACGAGCGAGACATTCCGCCTCTTTCTGACCTCCATCCGCTTTGCCTTCGGCGCCTCGCTCTTCTCATTCATCGTCGGCACCGCGCTGGCGTGGATGAACGAGCGCACGAACACGCCGTTCAAATCCGTCTTCTATGCGCTGTCCCTCATCCCGCTCGTCATCCCGTCGATCCTCTTCACGGTCTCGTGGATTCTGCTGGCGAGTCCGCAAATCGGCATCATCAACCAGCTGCTCCAGAACTGGCTCGGCCTGCAGCAACCGCCGTTCGACATCTATTCGATGGGCGGAATGATCTGGGTTGACGGCCTGCACTACTCGCCGATGGCGTTTCTGCTGATGAGCGCCGCATTCCGCGCCATGGATCCGTCGCTCGAAGAGTCGGCGACGATGAGCGGCGCCAGCGTGTGGCAGGTGCTGTGGCGAGTCACGCTGAAGCTGACGTGGCCGGCAATCTTCGCGACGATCCTGATCCTCTTCGTCCGCTCGATTGAATCGTTCGAGGTGCCCGCGCTGCTCGGGCTCCCCGTCGGCATCGAGGTCTTCACCTCGTCGATCTACACAGCGGTCCATCGTTATCCAAGCCAGGTGGGTCTCGCCTCGGCGTACGGCGTGGCGCTGCTCGCGATCACCACCGTCGGCGTCTACACCGTGTCGCGTCTGTCAGGCCAGGGATCGAAATACGCGACGATGACGGGAAAGGGCTTCCGGCCCCGGCAGATCGATCTCGGCGGATGGCGGTGGATGACCGCCGCCGGCTTCATCCTGTATTTCATCCTCATCGTCGTTCTGCCGTTTCTCGTGCTGCTGTGGTCGTCGCTGCAGCACTTCTACACAGTGCCGTCGCGCGAAGCATTTCACAATCTCACGCTCGATCCGTATCGCTTCGTGTTCACGTATCCCGACCTGGCGAGCACGGTGTGGAACAGCGTGCTGCTGTCATTCGGTTCGGCGACCGTCGTGATGCTGGTGACGTCCGTCATCTGCTGGATGGTGGTGAAGACGAAGATCCGCGGCCGCTGGCTGCTCGACAACATCGCCTCGCTGCCGCTCGTGTTCCCAGGCATCGTGCTGGGCCTGGCGATCATGATTTTCTATCTGAACGTTGATGTCGGTGTCTACGGGACGATCTGGATCATGTACGTCGCGTACATCACCCGTTTCATGCCCTACGGCCTGCGCTACAACACCACGTCGATGCTGCAGATTCACAAGGAGCTCGAGGAATCCGCGGCGATGTGCGGCGCCTCGTGGACGACGACCTTCCGGCGGATCGTGCTGCCGCTGCTGAAGCCGGGACTTGTCGCCGGATGGATTTACGTGATGATCGTCTCTATCCGCGAGCTCTCGACGTCAATTCTGCTCTACAGCCCAGACACGCGCGTCGTGTCGATCATCATCTGGGAGCTGTGGCAGAACGGCCAGTACGTCGAGCTGTCCGCGCTCGGCGTGCTGTTCATCGTCTCGCTGTTCGTCCTCGTGTTGATGGCGCGCTGGGCCGGCGGCCGCTATGGGATCAGGGAAGCCTAGTGCTGACTGTTCAAGGCCTTTACACGGAATATCCGAACGATCGCGGCGAGATCGTCAGGGCCGCGCAGGACGTGAGCTTCACCGTTGAAGAGGGACGTCTGTTTACCCTGCTGGGTCCGAGCGGCTGCGGCAAGACGACGACGCTGAGGTCGATTGCGGGATTGGAGCGTCCGCGCGCCGGAGAGATCTCGGTCAACGGACGCGTCGTGTACTCGTCCTCGAAGGGCGTGTTCGTCGCACCGAACCGCCGCGGGTTCGGCATGGTGTTTCAGTCGTATGCAATCTGGCCGCACATGACGGTGTTCGAGAACGCCGCGTTCCCGCTCGAAGTCGGAGACAAGAAATACTCGAAGAAGCAGGTTCGCGAGAACGTGATGCGCGTGCTGACCGCCGTGCAGCTCGACGAGCTGGCTGACCGGGAGGCGACCAAGCTGTCCGGCGGTCAGCAGCAGCGTCTCGCGCTGGCGCGCGCGCTGGTGATGGAGCCGGCGCTGCTGCTGCTCGACGAGCCGCTCAGCAACCTCGATGCGAAGCTGCGCGACCGGATGCGGTTCGAATTGAAGCGCCTTCAGCGGGAGCTGAAGATCACGACGGTCTACGTGACGCATGACCAGAGTGAAGCGCTGGCGCTGTCACATGAAATTGCGGTGATGAACCAGGGGCGGATTCAGCAGATCGGCCGTCCGCGCGATATCTACGAGCATCCGGCAACGCAATTCGTCGCGGACTTTGTCGGCAACACCAATTTTCTCGAAGGCGTGGTGCTGCGCGCCTCGTCAGGCGCGCCGTGTTGCGTTGTGCGCACGGAGCTTGGGGACGTAACCGTGCACACTACGAAGCCGCTGCCCGTCGATGGACGTATCGCCGTTTCGATCCGCCCCGAAGACGTCGAGCTCTCCGAGAGCCAGCCATCAGGTGAGAACGTCTGGCAGGCGACGGTGGAGCAGAAGGTGTTCCTCGGCGAGGCGATCGACTTCCGTGTAGCGGTTGGATCGCGATCGCTGCTCTCACGTCAGCATCCGACGTTGCGTACGCCGATCGGCGGCGCCATCTTCGTTCGCGTCAACCCGGAGAAGTGTGTTGTCTTCTCCACCCAGTAGGCCGGGTTCTGCGGAGAAACATGAACCGGGCGACGCGGACCCGGCGACGATCGGTGTCATCGGCACGGGACGGATTGGCCTGGCGCTGGTTGGCCACATCGCGAAGAAAGGCTTCACCGTGCTCGCCTGTGACGCCGACGCGGCGAAGCGCCCGGACGTCGAAGCGCGCGGGGCGAGATGGGCCGAGCTGTCGGACATCGCACGCGACGCCGAGGCTATTCTCATCGCTGTCGGCTACGACCGCGACCTCCGCGCTCTGGTCGCCGATGGCCTGATCGAAAAGGTGCGCCCCGGTACCATCCTCGCGGTCCTCTCGACCGTCGAGCCGCGCACGGTGCAGGAGCTCGCGGCGAACGGCGCAGCGGCAGGCGTGCAGGTCGTGGACGCCACCATGTGCAGGGGCGGCCGCGCCGCGGACGCGGGCACGATGCTGTCGTTCGTCGGCGGCGATGCCGACGCGATCGACCGCCTGAAACCGGTGATCTCCGCCTATTCGACGGACATCGTCTACACTGGCGCGGTCGGAACCGCTCAGGCTGCCAAGGCCGCCAATAACCTCTTGATGTGGGCGTGCCTTATTGCCAATCATGAAGCTTTGGCACTGGCCCGTCGGTTCGGCGTCGACGTCGACGTGCTGCGGGACGCGCTGCTGAAAACGGGCGCCGAAAACGGGGTGCTGCGCCACTGGGGCACCAGCACGATGGCGTGGGCCGACGACGACCTGGAAATCATCCAGGCCATGGCGCGCCACACCGGGATGTCGCTGCCGCAGTCGGATCTGAATCGCGAGCTGTGCCGGCGGTTGAAACCGGACAAGTTCGAGCTCGATAAATACGGCGTGTAATCGATACCTGGAGGGCGGGTCTGGTTAGACCCGCCAAATGGAGAATCCAATGGCTGCCAAGGAAGTGAAAGGCGCGGCGGTCGTCGACGAAGTCGTCGTCAGCGAGTCGCACTATCACAGCAAGAAGGATCGCATCTTCGTTCGCGCGATAGCGGGTCCGTACAACCTGAAAGACGAGCTGGCGCGGCTGCGCGCCATGCCTCGAGTTCGCAAAGGCCGTCTCATCCGCTTCAACGACGGCCCGCAGACGTACAGCCGTCATTACATCGAGCCGAAGGACGGCATCACGCAGATGTTTCACATCCACCTCGAGGAGTACGCCCCGGGCGGCCACTCGCAGAAGCACGGCCACGTGAACGAAGCGGCGTTCTACATCCTCGACGGCGAGGGCTACGAGATTCACGACGGCATCCGCTACGACTGGAAGGCGGGCGACGTCGCCATCGTGCACAACAACTGCGTGCATCAACACTTCAATGCGAGCCCGACCAAGCCGGCGCGTGCGCTGGTGATGAAAACGAAGCCGATGTTCATGTTCATGAACATGCTGTTCCAGAAGATGGTCGAGCCGCGGCCGACGCAGCCGGCGCCCGGCGCCGAAGGCTTCCAGGCGCGCGAATTCGAGGAAAACTTCAACCACGGCGAGGAGAAATAACCATGGCGTGGAGCGAGTCGAAGGCCTGGAACAAAGGCACGCTGAATCAGAAGCTCTATCAGGGGCTGCTCGACGATGCGACGGAAGCGCCGGCGCGGAATGCGAAGCGCAAGAAGATCGTGCACCCCGAGGACATGCCGTGGGAGATGGCGCGTCAGGGATTGCTGAAGCACCTCGTCAACGCGGCAATGAACACACGCATGGAGACGGTGGACGCCTACATGCAGATCATTCCGCCCGGCAGCCGTTCAGGTAAGCACCGCCATCTCGCCGAGGAATGTCTTTACGTCCTCGAAGGTCAGGGTTACGACCTGCATCAGGACTGCGATGTCGAGATCACCGATACGTATCACTGGAAGCCGCAGGACGAGGTCAAGCGGTTCGACTGGGAAGCGGGCGACGTCATCTACGTTCCGCCAAACACCATTCATCAGCACTTCAACGCCAGCCCGGACAAGCCGGTGCGCGTGATTTCGATCATCAATCGCATCTTCAAGGCGTGCGGCCTGAACGATCTCGAGCAGATCGAGAATGCGCCTGAATACGATTCATCGGTGGAGCTCAACGCCGACATCGTCGAGGCCTATCTGCGCGGGCGGGTACCCGCGATTCGGTAGGGGCCGACTGAGCCGGCCCAGAACATATGGCCAAGGACGCCCTCGTCTCGGAGGATCTCGCTCAGAAGTTCGCCACCGAAAAGGAGACGCCGTACACGCGGTGGGTGAAGTCGGAGGGGCTGGACATCATCAGCTCCTTCTACGTTCCGGACCTGCACACCGTCGAACTGAAGCCGTGGGCACGGCGCGGAGGCCGCGGCGTGTTCCTCAATCACGACGCGTCGCGCACCTCGAACGATTGTTACGTGTGCGAGATTCCGCCGGGCAAGGAGCTGGCGCCGCAGCGGCAGCTCTATGAGGAGATGATCTACGTCCTCGACGGCCGCGGCTCGACGTCGGTGTGGAACGATGCCGGCAAGCGCACGACCTTCGAGTGGAAAGCGGGCGCAATCTTCGCGATTCCGCTCAACGCCTGGCATCAGCACTTCAACGGATCCGGCGTGCAGCCGGCGCGTTATGTCGCGGTCACCAACGCGCCTGTCATCATCAACGCCTTTGGCGATCTGAACTTCGTGTTCAACACCTCCTGCGACTTCAACGATCGCTTCAACGGCGAGCCGGACTATTTCGCGAACAAGGGCGAGCAGAAGGGGTTGCTGCTCGACACCAATTTCGTGGCCGATGCGATCAACCTGCCGCTGATCTCCGCGAAGGAGCGCGGCGCCGGCGGATCGCATATCCGCTTCAGCATGGCGAGGGGCCACATGAACAGCCACATCTCGCAGTTCGGTGTGGGCCGCTACAAGAAGGCGCACGCGCACGGTCCCGGCGCACACGTCATCATCATGAGCGGCGAGGGCTACACGCTGATGTGGCCGGAGGGCGAAGAGCCGCGGCGCTACGAGTGGAAAGAGGGCTCGATGATCGTGCCGCCGAACCTGTGGTTCCATCAGCACTTCAACACGGGCACCACGCCCGCGCGCTATCTAGCGTTCAAGGCCGAAGGTGTCGCCATCCGTAATGCGCAGGGGGTGCCGAAGGCCTGGATCTCGCGGCGCGTTGGCGGCGACCAGATCGATTACGCGGACGAGTCTCCGCGGATCCGGCAGTGGTTCACCGACGCGCTCGCCAGTCGCGGTATAGAGCCGCGGATGCAGGAGGCGTACGAAGCGGAGCTCGCTGAACAGCAGACGGTCTCACGATGAGAAGAATACTGATCGCTCTCACCCTGCTCGGCGCGGCGACGATGGTCGCGTCGGCGCAGGTCAAGCCCGGCGCCACGGCCGCCGACGTCGCGAATTACACCGGCGCCGATCGGATGCAGAAGCTGATTGCCGGCGCAAAGAAGGAAGGCACGCTCAGCATCTACACGTCGCTGCAGCAGGCCGACATCGGCAAGCTCGGCGCCGCGTTCGAGAAGAAGTACGGCGTGAAGGTGGTTGCCTGGCGTGCCGGTTCCGAAGACATCGTGCAGCGGTCCGTGCAGGAAGCGCGTGCGAACCGCAATAACGTCGACGTCATGGAGACGAACGGACCCGAGCTCGAGTCCATGCATCGCGAGAACATCCTGCAGGCGGTGAAGAGCCCGTATCACGCCGACCTCATCGCTCCGGCAATTCTCCCGCACGGCGAATGGGTGGGGACACGGCTGAACGTGTTCGTGCAGGCCTACAACACCAACAAGATCAAGAAGACGGATCTGCCGAAGACGTGGGAGGACCTCGCCAACCCGAAGTTCAAGGGAAAGATTGGCATCGAGCAGGAGGACTCCGACTGGCTCGCGGGCATTTTCAGCGATATTGGCGAGGCGCGCGCCCGCAAAGTCTTCACCGACATCGTCCGCAGCAATGGCATGTCAGTTCGCAAGGGACACACGCTGCTGTCACAGCTGGTCGTTTCGGGTGAGGTGCCGCTGGCACTCACGGTCTACAACTACAAGGCCGAGCAGCTGAAGAAATTGAAGGCGCCGATCGACTGGTTCGTCATCGGCAACGCCATCGCGCGGCCCAACGGCATGGCGGTGGCGCGCAAGGCGCCGCATCCGCACGCCGCGGTGCTGTTCTACGATTTCGAGCTCAGTCCGGAAGGGCAGCAGATCATCGCCAATCTCGAGTTCGTGCCGACGAGCAAGAAGATCGACACCCCGCTCAACAAGGTGCCGATGAAGTTCGTCGACGCGAAGGTGGCGATTGACGAGTACGACAAGTGGAAGGGCCTGTATCGGCAGCTGTTCAACATCCGCGGGTCGTAGGTGAAGCAGTTCGCGATCGTCGCAGCCCTGATCGTCGGCGCGATCGGCGCGTTATCGGCACAGGACCGAGTCGCAGCGGCGAAGAAGGAAGGCACGCTCACCGTTTACACGACGATCGCCGAGAAAGACTGGCCGACGCTCGTCAAACCCTTCGAAACCAGATACGGCATCAAGGTGACCGTGTGGCGAGCGGGCACGTCCAACGTGCTGCAGCGCGCCGTGCAGGAAGCCGCGGCCAAGAAATACGACGTCGACGTGATTCACATCGGCTCGCCCGAGATGGAGGCATTGGCGCGCGAGCAGGTGTTGATGCCGATCACATCAGCGGTGCAGAACGATCTGCAGCCTGGCTCAGTCCCTCAGCACCATCAGTGGGCGGCGACGCTGCTGTCGGTGTGGGTGCAGGCGTATAACACCAAGGTCATTAAGAAAGAGGACCTGCCGAAGACCTACAAAGACCTGCTCAATCCACGCTGGAAGGGAAAGCTCGGGATCGAAGGGAAGGACGAGGACTGGTTCGCCTCCGTGGTCGACGTGATGGGTGGCGGCGAGACCGGCCTGAAATTCTTCCGCGACCTGGTGGCCACCAACGGCCTGTCTGTTCGACAGGGCCACACGCTGCTGAACAACCTGGTCATCTCCGGCGAAGTCCCGCTCGCGCTGAACATCTACAACTACATGCCCGAGCAGGCGAAGAAGAAGGGCGCACCGATCGACTGGTTCGTCCTCGAGCCGGCGATCGCGCGGTCGAACGGCGTCGGCGTCGCGCGCCACGCTCCGCATCCGAACGCCGCGATGCTGTTCTACGACTACCTGCTTGGCGAAGGGCAGCAGTACTTCGTGAGCATGGACTACGTGCCGAGCAACACGAAAGTCGCGTCGCCGCTCAAGGGAATCAGGATTGTGCAGGCCAATCCAGCGCGCTCCCTTGACGAATCCGACAAGTGGAGCACGCTTCTCGAACAGATCGTCGTCAGGCGCGGTAGGGGCCGACCGTAGCGTCGGCCTCCCAAGCCCGATTATCGACCGTGTTCTCGTAGGTCGCTCCCGGCACCGTCATGTTCCACTTCACCGTCCAGTTGTATTCGTCCTCGAACCGCTCGCGCGTGTAAGGCTGCGGCGCCGCGTGCAGCAGCCGCCACGTCTGAAACTCTTTTGCCTCGATCAGCCCGCCGGTCTCGGCGACGAAGTAGTGGATGAACGGCGTCGGATCCTTTTCGAGCACTTCAACCGCGCGCGCCTGCGCACGGAACATCTTCTTCAGCGTCTCGCCGTCCAGCTCGTCGCTCGCCGCCTCGCTCCGCGTCGAGTGCGACTCGATGAGAATGCGCAGACCCTGCTTCTGCGCGACGCTGATCCACGGCTCCATGAGGCTGACAGCCGCCACCTCGCCCCGTCGCAGCGCCTCGAGCCGCTTCACCATGCTGCCGGCGTTCGTGGTCTTCACGTGCTCCTGCGCGAGGAACCCCTCCATCATCTTCAGCGTCGTGAAATGCGAGCCGTTGTTCGGCGTCACCGCGATCGGCTTGTTCTTCAGCATCTCGGGCGCATAGACGTCCGAGTCGCGCGTTGTGACGATGGCGAACTTCGACATCGACGCGCCGAGTGCGACAATCCTGCGGCGGCGGCGCCCTTCGCATTCCGCCTCGACCGCGCGCTTCATGATGCCCCACTCGCACATCCGGTACTGATCGATACCGCCTTCGTTGTAGACGGAGTCGAGCGGTCGATCGAACACCGACTCGAATTTGACGGTGTGTGATGTGGTCACCTGCGCCATGCCGGGCGTCGTCACGAACTCGATGTCGAGCCCTTCGTCCTTGAAGAATCCTTTATCGCGGGCGACGAGCACCGGCAGGTCGTGCACGGCGTTCATGATGGCGACTTTGTGTTTCCGCTGGGTCGGTTCCTGAACTGAAGAAGTCATGGCGCGTGAGTGTAGATCAAGTAGACTCTGCCCATGAAGCAGCTGATTTCATCGGCGATTCTGGCCCTCGTGGTGTTCGGTGCACAAGCGGCGAGCGCGGATGAAGTCACGCTCATCGCCCCCGGCGGGCTGCGATGTCCCATCGATCTCATCAAGCCTGGCTTCGAGAAGAAGACGGGCCACGTCCTCAAAGCGACTATCGGTGCCGGCGGCGCGACCCATCGCCAGGTGGTGCAGGGCGCACCATTCGACGTTCCCGTTGTCCAGCCGCCCTACCAGGACGTAATCGATTCAGGCAACGTGATCGCCTCCAGCGAAACGCCGCTCGCAACCGTCTCCATAATCGTGGTGGTCAGGAAGGGAGATGCGAAGCCCGACATCTCGACAGCGGATGCGGTGAAACGGATGTTGCTGGCCGCGAAGGCGATCTCGTATCCGGACGGCGCTGGTGGTCTCGGCGGCGCCGCAGGCGTCAGCTTCGACAACACGCAAAAGAAACTCGGCATCTACGATCAGATGCAACCGAAGGTGAAACGCGTCCAGGGTGTCGCGCTGCTGGATCTGCTCAAGCGGGGCGACATCGACTACGCGATTACTTTTGCGAGCGAAGTCAACGATCCGGCCGTCGAGGTGGTCGGTGCATTACCGCGCGACATTTCGACGCCGACCGCGCTCGTCGGCTTCATTTCCTCGCATGCAAAATCGCCTGATGCGGCGAAGGCGCTTCTGGCCTACCTGTCAGGACCAGACGGTGCGACCGCGTACAAGGCCTGCGCGATGACGCCGGGGCGATAAGACCCACGATTTTGAAAGGCACCGTCCGAACTTGTGACACGCTGCGGCGCGGTACAGCTCGTTACCGCGCCGCCGATCACCGCTAACACACGCTCGTGCCGCCACTTCGTCTCAGCCGTTGCTGCTGGTCAGAGTGTTGCGTTATGTGCGGCCATGGAAACGCATCACGCCGTCATGTCGAACGATGTCCGCGTGCGCGGTTCGGTGATCGTCGTCGATGACGATGAACCAACGTGTCATCTACTGGCCGATTGCGTCCGTTTGCTCGGATTCGACGTAGAAATTGCGACAAGCGCGATGCAGGCGCTGGCGATGATGCGCGAGCACCCTGTGAACGTCGCCTTCTGCGACATTGTCATGCCGGGCTATGACGGGGTGTGGCTGATCAACCGCATCCGCCGCGAGTTCCCGCAGACCGCGGTCGTCATTGCGACGGGCCTGGCGAAGATCGACCCCGGGCTGGCGCTGGCGCCATGCGTCGCGGCGCACGTCGTGAAGCCGTTCGACTTCGACGACATCGCGGAGGCGATGGGCAACGCCGTCGCCATCGGCGGCGAGCTGCAGTAAGAGCACTGGCGTCACCGCCAGTGCCCTTCGATAACGAACCACCCACGCCGGTCGTGCGCCCATCGCGCCGGCACCCAGACGGTCCGTCCGCGTGGCGGACGTTCCCATTGTCCCGGCACCCACACATAGGCGCCACGCTCCCAGCGATAGACACCGGGCACCCACACAAACTGCGGACCGGGTGCGACGATTCGTCTTTCTACGACAGGCGCTGGCGGCCCAACGCGCACGTACACCCGTCCGCGCGGGGCTGCAGTCGCACACGCTGCGGTTGCCGTCAGTGCGATGGCAAGGAGTGCGATACGCATTCCTCGTTCCTCCCGGGCGCTGGCTAAGAGGAGAGACGAGAAATGGCGAGGAAGGGTTGCCGCGTGCGTTATGCGCGTGCGGCGGCCGCGGGCGCGGCCGACGACACGCCGGCGCTCTGCAGGATGCGTAGCATGCGGCGCAGCGGTTCGGCGGCGCCCCACAGCAGCTGATCGCCGACAGTGAACGCCCCGAGGTATTCGCCGCCCATCGCCAGTTTGCGTAGACGGCCGATCGGCACGTTCAGCGTGCCTGTGACGGCCGCAGGCGTCAGCTCCCGCAGCGATGCTTCCTTCTCGTTCGGCACCACGCGCACCCATTCGTGCGCGGAGCCGATGAGCGACTCGATGTCGGTAAGCGGCACGTCGCGCCGCAGCTTGATCGTCAGCGCCTGGCTGTGACAGCGCATTGCACCGATGCGCACGCAGAAGCCGTCGATCGGAACCGGGTCCCCGCTGCGGCCCAGGATCTTGTTGCCTTCGGCCATCGCCTTCCATTCTTCCTTGCTCTGGCCGTTGCCGAGATCCTCGGCAATCCACGGCAGCAGGCTGCCGGCGAGCGGATGCCCGAAGTGCGCGGTCGGAAAATCGGCGCCGCGCAGCGTCTGTGCGACCGTGCGATCGATGTCGAGAATCGCGGATGCGGGATCGTCGAGCAGCGTGCGCACCGACGCGTGCGCGCGGCCCATCTGCGACATGAGCTCGCGCATCTGCTGCGCGCCGCCGCCCGACGCCGCCTGATACGTCATCGCGGTCATCCACTCGATGAGCCCCTCGCGGAACAGCCCCGTCAGGGCCATCAGCATCAGGCTGACCGTGCAGTTGCCGCCGATGTAGTTCTTGACGCCGCGCTGCAGCGCACGATCGATGACGTCGCGATTCACCGGATCGAGGATGATCACCGCGTCGTCTTTCATCCGCATCGTGGAGGCCGCGTCGATCCAGTAGCCCTGCCAGCCCGCCTCGCGCAGCGTCGGGAAGATCTCTTTCGTGTAGTCGCCGCCCTGACACGAGATCAGGACGTCCATCTTCGTGAGCTCGGAGAGGTCTTTCGCGTTCTTGACGGGGCCGACACGCTTGCCAACCGCCGGCGCGGCTGCTCCGGCCTGCGAGGTCGAGAAAAACACCGGTTCGATCGCGTCGAAGTCGCGCTCCTCGCGCATACGCTGCACGAGGACAGACCCCACCATTCCACGCCACCCAATGAGCCCTACGTTCATGATGAGGATCAGTTTACCAATGTAGGGCGGGTCCCGCCGAGACGTCGTGCAGCGCGAAAGGCGGACCCGCCTAAAACGTGAAACGCAGTGCCAATTGAATCGTGCGTGCGCCACCTGTCGCCGACGCTGTGCCGCTGCCAGGACCGCCGAGCGCGCCGCCGGTTGCCGTGATGCGGCCGAACAGCGGGCCAGGAACAAACTGGCCCGTCGCGCCGACGACGGTGCCGAGAGAGGTATCCGGCTGTGAAAAGTTCGGATGGTTGAAGACGTTGTGCACTTCCGCGCGGAGCTGCACCGTGCGGTTGGACACAAGCCGCACGTCCTTCTGCAGCACGCCGTCCGCCGACCACGTGCCGAAGCCGCGCAGCGCGTTGCGCGGTTCGTTGCCGTGCGTGACTTCGTTGCGCGCTCCGTACGCAGTTGACGGGATCGCGAACGCGTCGGGATTCAGTCGTCGATGGCCGGGGGCGCGGCCGTCCTTGATCCAGATCGCTTGGCCCCGCACCACGTCGACTCGATAGGCGTAGTTAATTGTGTCGATCGGATCCGTGTAGTTGTAGGTAACGGTCAGCGGTGGTGCGCTCTGCACGCGTGCGTTGACATCGAGCCCCCATCCGCCGAGGAGTGCGCGCATTCGTCGCGCCGACGGCAGGTTCCACGTCACCGACGAATTGAACGTGTGCCGCCGATCGAAGCGCGACACGCCGTAATAGAACGTAGGCCGCGTCGCGTTGTCCGCAAGATTCACGGTGGCATCGTCCGAACCCGAATCGGTGGCGCGCGCCAGCGTGTAGTTCGACAGCGCCTGAATACCGCGTGACAGGCGCCGCACGTACTGGATCTGCAGCGCGTGGTAGTCGGAGCTGTCTCCCCAGCCGCGATCGTTGCGCGTCACGTTCAGGCGCGCGCCGGGGAAGGCAGGGTTGATCGGCCGCGTGAGATCGAATGCGTAGAAATAGCGCCGCAGGAGTTGGCGGCCGGCATGACCGGTATAGGTGGCGGTCAAACGCTGCGCGCCTGAGAACGACTGTTCGACACTGCCGGACCATTCCCAGGTGCGAGGCAGCGTGTTGCCTGGAGCGACGATGGTGAAGTCCTGGCGCGTGTAGGGCGGATCGAGGCTGAGCGGCGCCGCTTCTGCCGACCGCGCGTCGTCGGGCGGGAAAGGCACAGCGGTGCGGCTCACCGATCGGTTGTAGGGAAACATACGCGCGGCGGTCGCGGTCGCGCCGCTGCCAAGATCGTAGAAAAGGCCGAACGTTCCGCGCGCGAGCGTGATGCGCTGTTCTTTTTGCCGGAGTCGGTATGCGGCGCCGAGACGAGGGGCGATCTTGGCCCATCGCGTTGGATACAGCGGTGCGCCTGGCTCGGCAAGATGCAACACGGTGAGATCCGGAAATCCGGCCAGCGTGTAGAGCGGATGGTTCAGCCCCTTCGGCGCGGGGTTTATCTCCCAACGCGCGCCGTAATCGAGGGTCAGCCGCTGTGTCAGGCGCATCGTGTCCTGAGCGAAGGCCGAGAAGTTGATGATGCCCAGGCGCACCGGATCGGAAGACGAGATGGTCAGCAGATCGGCACGATTCGCGAGCAGCGACGCCAGCGCGTTGAATGTCACCGAGCTGCGATATTCGGTCGGGCCGTAGACCGGCGTCAGTCGCCGCACGTCGATGCCGAAGCGATATCCGTGGCGGCCGCTGTTCCAGGAGACGTTGTCCACGACCTGTGCCTGCACCTGTCGATTGGCGACCGCCGGCCCAATCGTGTAGTCCTGCACCTGGCCGGGCAGCGAGATCGTCGAACTCGAGCTGGCGGGAGCAAACGATGGCACCAGATCCGACGCCTCGACGGGCGTCACCCCGAGGCGGTCGGTCAGTTCGCTCATCGTGTCGGAGCCATTCCAGCTGTAGTTCACCGACATTTCGTTCAACAGTCGGGCCCGCAGCACCGACCGCGCGTTAACGGTCATTGTCCGTGCGTCGCTGCCGCTCGCCGAGCGCTGCGCGAGGAGATAGCTCACTCGCCGTGACACGCCCTGGTTCCACCTCCCGGTCAGCAGCAGGCGCGGTCCGAAGTTGCGATCGAGCTTGATGCTGTAGGAGTTCGAGTGCTGCAGGCTCTCGGAGCCGTCGTAGTACGGCGCGGCGCCGACGCGGCGACCGAGCGCATCGAAGAACTCGGGTCCGTCGGGCATCGGATAGGTTTCCAGCACTCGGCGCAGCAGCGGCGATAAAGATTCGTCCGTGCGTAAATCGGCCGAAGGCACGCGCATCTGACGCGCCGGCTGGGGATTGCCCAGCACTCGTCCTTCGTATGACACAAAGTAGAAGAGCCGGTCGCGAGTGACCGGACCGCCGGCGACGCCGCCGAACTGATTCTGCCGGTACGGCCCGCGGCGAGCCTGCGGATTCGCGTTGGAAAAGAAATCGCGCGCGTCGAGGGCGGAGCTCCGGAAATATTCAAACACGCTGCCCGTGAATCGATTCGTCCCCGAACGTGTCACCAGCTGCACCTGTGCGCCAGGCTGCCGCCCGTACTGCGCCGAGTAGGCGGACGTCTGCACGCGAATCTGCTCGAGCGCGTCGAGCTGGACGATGTCGCTGCCGCCTGTAAAGCCGCCAAGCGAAAGCGCATTCGTTCCCACCGCATTCGTGTCGGTGCTTCCCGTCGCGATCGGGCCGAAGCGGCTGTTGATCGGCGGCCCGCTCTGGTTTCGCGGCGCCGCGATGTTGGCCGACACGCCATCGATGGTGACGACATTGGAGGTCGTCCGGTTGCCGTCGACGCTGAACTCGAGGTCAGACGAATTGATGCCGATGCCCACGACGCCGGGCGCCAGCAGAACGATCGACTGCAGGGCGCGGCTGTCGATCGCCATGTTGTCGAGGAAATCGCGATCGATCACGGTCGCATCGCCCGGCGATTCATCGACGGCAGCGGTCGCCGAAACGGCGACCGTCTCGCGAATCTGCGCCGGTTGCAGGACGAGATCGAGTGTGATGCGACTGCCGGAATCGATCCGTACGCCGTGGCTGGTTACCGGCTGAAACCCCGCGACCTCCGCGCCGATGTCGTAGTCGCCGGGACCGAGCAGCGAAAACACGTAGTGGCCGGCCGTGTCAGTCGTAATTGCCCGTTGTGCGCCATTGTTGCGATCGACAATCGTTACGGTCGCACCTGGTACAACGGCGCCCGATTGATCCTTGACGACACCCTGCAGCTCCGCGTCCTGGGCGGCGGAAATGGCTGGCCGGAGGAGCAGAATGCCGGCGACAAGGCACGCGAGGCCCGTCGCTTGCGCCCGCCGTGTCCCTCGCCTGGCGCAACACATGTGAGGAGTGGCGAGAAATCTATCATGATGGGTCGCGCCAGTTGAGCTTTACCGTCACGCTCTGATTACGTAATCTTTACGGCACGAATGGCCGACGGGAGCCCGATCAGCGCAGAAACCCTCAGACAAGTACTCGATCGATTGAACGATGTCCTCGCCGAGGCCGCGCGGCTTCGCAAGGAAGTAGTCCGTCAACTCGGTGAGCAGCGCGCCGGACAGCAGCAGCATCTCTCGAGCACCCGAAAGCGGAAGCCTTCATCACGGCGAAAGCGTTAGGTCCCTACGATCTTCGTCAGCGTTTCACACAAACGATTGATTTCCTGCGGTGCCTGAAGCACGACGTCGCACTTCATGCGGCGGGCTTCCGCGATCTCCTCCTGCGTCGTGGCGATGGCCACGATCGGCGGACGATTGCTCGGGAGATGTTCCACCGCGACGTGCGCCGGCTCGCCGACTCCTTCGAACGCAACGCGTACCACGATTGCGGCGACGACGTACGGAACATCGCCGAGTCGTTCGAGGTGCTGCACGACGATCGGCGAAAGATTGGACATCGCGATCGCCGATTCGAGCGCCAGGGCCACTTCGGTCCGCCGTTCGATGATCAGCACAACGGGCGGCATCTCACATCAGCTCCGCGCTGAAGAGTCCAAGCGAAGTGCCGCAGCCGCTCATGCTTGGATGTGCTCGAAAACTACCGGTCCAGCTCGGGCCCAGCGGGAAGTAGAAATTACGCGCGCTCGCTTGCACCAAATGGGGAAGGAACGAATTCGAGACCCCAGGACGGGACGCACGGCGATGGCAGAGCAAATCAAACCACTGGCGCCGCAACACGAAGAGACGATCGCCGCTTTCGATCGAGAGCGCGAGGAGGCGCACGAGCTCGGTCGTCGTCATCGTGAGATCGTGACGAATTCGCGCAAAAACGATCGTATCGTCGGACGCACTCACCACGACGACGACCACGACCGCTGATCACCCCGCGCGTGCCACGAGGTCAACCCCAGCCTTTCCGTATAGAATCTGCTGTTTGTGGTTGTCCAGAAATTCGGCGGTACTTCTGTCGCTGATCCCGATGCGATTCAACGGCTGATTCACATTGTTGGCACCGCGCGTGAGCGCGACGGCCGCGGCCCGGCTGTCGTCGTGTCCGCGATGAGCGGAGTGACCGACTCGCTGCTGGCGGTTGCGTCAGCCGCAGGCGCCGGGCGCATTGACGATGCCTTGTCGCGCCTCGAACAGCTGCGCGAGCGGCACCTCTCCACGGCGAAATCGCTCGCAGGTAAAGAAGCAAGAGGCGCCCTCGGCGAGCAGATTACCAGCCACTTTGACGACCTGATGGCGCTCGTGCGCGCGCTCGGCGTCCTGCGTGAAGTCTCGCCGCGTACGCTGGATGTGGTGGCGGCCACAGGCGAGCTGCTCAGCTCTCGCATCGTCGTCGCCGCTCTCGCTGAAGCGGGATTCCCTTCCGAGTGGGTGGATGCACGGCGCGCCATCATTACCAGCGCGGACCACACGCGCGCCGTTCCGCTCGCGTCCGAAACCGACGCCGCTCTCCGTGCGACCGTGCTTGCCGCCGTCGAAGCGGGGAAGGTGCCTGTGCTGGGCGGGTTTGTCGGATCGACCGTCGATGGCCACACCACAACGCTGGGGCGTGGCGGATCGGACTACTCAGGTGCGATCGTCGGCGCGGGCATCGGCGCACGCGAGATTCAGATCTGGACGGATGTGGATGGCATGCTGACCGCGGATCCACGAGTGATTGCGTCGCCGCGTCTCGTGCCGCAACTGTCGTTTGCGGAGGCTGCGGAGCTCGCATACTTCGGGGCCAAGGTGCTGCATCCAAGCACGATTCTGCCAGCCGTCGAGCGTAATATTCCAGTACGCATTCTCAATTCGAGAAAGCCCGACGGCGCGGGGACGATGATCACAGCCGAGCCGTCGCCGAATTCGATGCCGCTCACAGCGCTGGCGTGCAAGCGGGACGTCACAGTCGTCGACATCACCTCGAGCCGCATGCTGATGGCCTACGGCTTTCTTCGCCGCGTCTTCGAGGTATTCGAGCGCTACACGACGGCCGTGGATGTGGTGACCACGTCGGAGGTGACCGTATCGGTAACGGTTGACGATCGGCGACATCTCGAGCCGATCGTGGAGGAGTTGTCGGAGTTCTCGCAGGTGCAGGTCGACCACGAAATGGCGCTGCTCTGCGCCGTCGGCGATCGGCTGCGCAACGAGCCGGCGATTGCGGCGCGGGCGGTAGGCGTGCTCGAAGAGGTGCCGCTGCGGATGATCTCGCAGGCCGCATCGCGGCGGAACATCACGGTGATTCTGCGGCAGGCCGATCTACAGCACGCGATGAATCGGCTGCACGAGGAATTCTTTGCCTGAGGCCAAACGCTTGAGGATCCTGCTGGTCGGTTACGGGAAGATGGGACAGCTGGTCGAGCAGCTGGCCGTTGCCGGCGGGATGCAGATCGCCTCGTGCATCGATGTCGGCAGGGGCGACTGGTCCGTTCCCGCCGACGTGGCAATCGATTTTTCAACCGCTGGCGCGCTGCAGGAAAACTTCCCGCGCTATGTCGAGAAGAAGCTGCCTGCGGTGATCGGTACGACAGGCTGGGGTGACCAGCTGACTGCGTACAGACAGCTGGCGGAGAAGGCCGGCCTCGGCGTTGTCGCCGCTGCGAATTTCTCGATTGGGGCCAACCTGTTCGAGATGATTGTCGCCGACGCGGCAAAGATGCTGGGTCAGCATCACCAGTACGGCGCGTGGATTCACGAGGCACATCACTCCGCCAAACGCGACGCGCCATCCGGCACGGCGCTCCTGCTTCGTGACGCGATGACCGGGGCCGGATACGATCGGCCGATCGATATGTCGTCGACGCGGGCCGGCGCCATTCCCGGCATTCACACCGTCGGATTTGACGGTCCGTCGGATACGATCGAGCTGACGCATACGGCGCGGGACCGACGCGGGTTCGCGTCCGGCGCGTTGCTGGCCGCACGGTGGATTCAGGGCAAGCGCGGGTGGTTTTCCATGATGGACGTACTGCGATGAGAACTCGTTTTACCGGCGTCGGCACGGCACTCGTGACGCCCTTCAGAAAAGACGGCTCGCTCGACGAGCCGGCAATCCGCCGGCTGGCACGGCGTCAGATCGAGGGTGGCATTCATTTCCTTTCGCCGGTCGGCACGACTGGCGAGGCGCCGACGCTGTCGCACAGCGAAAAGCTGCGCGTCATCGAGCTGGTGGTCGAGGAGAACAACGGTCGGCTGCCGGTGCTGGCAGGTGCCGGCGGCTACGATACGCGCGAGACGATCGCACTCGTTCGCGACATCGAGAAGGTCGGCGCAGACGGCATCCTGTCGGTCACGCCGTACTACAACAAGCCGACGCAGGAAGGTCTCTATCAGCACTATAAGGCGATTGCGGAATCGACACAGCTGCCAATCGTGCTCTACAACGTTCCGGGCCGCACCGGAGTGAACGTTGAGGTTGCGACGACCGTCCGCCTGTCCGCGATCGAGAACATCGTTGGCATCAAAGAGGCGTCCGGCAGCGTCGTGCAGATGTCCGAGATTTTCGCGCAGGCACCGGACGACTTCATTCTGCTGAGCGGCGACGATCCGCTGACAGTTGCCGCGATGGCGGTCGGCGGACGCGGAGTCATTTCCGTTGCATCGAACCTCGCGCCGTCGGAGATGGCGCAGATCGTCGAGATGGCCGAGAACGGCGATTACGCCGGCGCCCGTAAGCTGCATTCGTGGCTGCTGCCGCTTTGCCAGGTGAACTTCGTCGAGTCAAATCCAATTCCGGTGAAGGCGGCGATGGCCGCCATGGGATTGCTCGAGGAGAACTACCGGCTGCCTATGGTCCCGCCGAGTCCGGCTGCGCGCGAGAAGGTCCTACGCGTGCTGCAGAACCTGAAGATGCTCGGAGCGGCCGCCCAGGCCCGATGAATCTCCAGGAAACCATCACACGACTGTTCGACCAGGGCAGCAGCGCGCCTCGGGATGAGGCGCGCGACGCGTTCCTGCGCCTTCGCGACGAGCTCTCGCTGGGCAGGGTGCGGTCCGCCGAACCCGACGCGACCTCGCCGACCGGCTGGCGTGTCAACGTCTGGGTGAAGCAGGGAATTCTGCTCGGCTTCCGCTTTGGCGACGTCATCGACATGGGCGTCGCGAAGGGCCGGTGGCAGTTCTTCGACAAAGACACGCTGCCGATGAAGCGGATTGATCCGGCGGGCGGTGTACGCGTCGTGCCGGGTGGATCGTCGATTCGTGAAGGTGCCTACCTCGCGCCCGGTGTGATTTGCATGCCGCCGATGTACATCAACGTCGGTGCGTATGTCGGCGAGGGCACTCTGGTCGATTCGCACGCGCTGGTGGGCTCGTGCGCGCAAATCGGAAAGAAGGTGCACCTGAGTGCCGCCGCGCAGATCGGCGGTGTGCTCGAACCTGTCGGTGCTGTTCCGGTGATTGTCGAAGATGAAGTGCTCGTCGGCGGCAATTGTGGCGTCTACGAAGGCGCGATTATCCGCAGGCGTGCCGTGCTCGCATCCGGCACCATCATCACCGGCTCTACGCCTATTTACGATCTGCCGAACGGCCGGATCATCAAAGCGGAAGCCGGGCAGCCGCTCATCGTGCCAGAAGGCGCGGTCGTGGTACCCGGATCCCGATCCGTCACGTCGGGCGCCGGCAAGGAGTGGGGCATCTCGCTGGCTACCCCCGTCATCGTCAAATACCGGGACGAAAAGACAGATGCGCGCACCGAGCTTGAACGATGGCTGCGGTAGCGACGTCCGTCGCCAGTCTCACGCGGGATCTCGTCAACATCGACTCCACCACCGGCCGCGAGCAGGAAGTAGCCGTCTGGCTGGCCGCTTTCCTGCGCGATCGCGGGTATCAGGTCGGTGAACAGCCGATCGGCAACGGACGCTTCAACGTGTTCGCCCAGCTCGAGTCGCCGCCGCTGCTCGTCTTTTCCACGCATTTCGACTGCGTTCCGCCGTACGTGCCGTTTAGGGAAGAGAACGGTGTTCTGTTCGGCCGCGGATCGTGCGATGCGAAAGGGATTCTGGCGGCGCAGGTCGTGGCCGTTGAGCGTCTCCGTGCGGCCGGCGAGTCGCGAATTGCCATGCTGTTCGTCGCCGGCGAGGAACGCGGCAGCGACGGCGCTCGCGTGGCGAACGATTTCGCACCGCAGGGTGTGAGATTCCTAATCAACGGTGAGCCGACCGACAACCGTCTCGGCGTCGCCACCCGGGGTGTGCTGCGCGTGAAGCTGCGCGCCACAGGACGGGCGGCGCACTCATCGTTTCCCGAGCTGGGCGACTCGGCGATCGACAAGCTGCTCGACGCGCTGATGGTGCTGCGCGGAATCGCGCTGCCCGACGATCCCGTCCTCGGACGCACGCATTACACCGTCGGTCTCATCGAAGGCGGCGTTGCGCCCAATGTCGTGTCACCGCATGCATCGGCCGAGATCATGTTCCGGATTGTCGGCGAAGGTACGCCGGTGCGCCGCGCGCTCAGTGTGATCGAGCCGCTCGTCGCCATTGAGCCGGTGCTCGATATTCCCGCCGTGCGTATGCATACCGTGCCGGGTTTCGACACCGCGATCTTTCCATACACGACCGACGTTCCGCTCTTGACGAAATGGGGTACACCGCTGCTGCTTGGGCCCGGCTCCATTCACGTTGCGCACACCGACGACGAGCATGTGGCGCTCGACGAGTTGAATCATGCGGTTGAGTTATACGAACGCATCGCGCGACAACTACTGATAAACTGAACTTTTGGCGGCTCTGACAAGAGCCGCCCTACGGTTGGCGGATCGCACCGCGGCCCGGACCCTGTGCAACTTCAGCCTGCGAACCGCGTCAGGGCCGGAAGGCAGCAGCGCTAAACAGACCCTGAGGTGTGCCGCAGGTGCACCGGGTCGCGGTGGGATCCGCCAAAGCTCCAAGTTCCAAGATCCAAGTTCCAAGCTCCAATGGCTTATCAAGTCCTCGCGCGAAAATGGCGGCCGCAGAAGTTCGACGATGTCATCGGACAGCAGGCGGTCACGCGTACGCTGCGAAATGCGATTGTCAGCGGGCGCATCGCGCAGGCGTTCGTTTTCGCGGGGCAGCGCGGATCGGGCAAGACGACGACGGCGCGCATTCTGGCGCGCGCGCTGAACTGCGTGAACGGGCCGACCGCGGATCCGTGCGGGGTCTGCGACGCCTGCATCGAGATTGCGCAGGGGCGCGACATCGACGTCCTGGAGATCGACGCGGCAAGTCACACCGGCATCGACACCATCCGGGAAGTCATCATCGACAACCTGTCGTTCGCGCCGGTGCGCAACCGCTACAAGGTGTTCATCATCGACGAGGTGCATCAGCTCTCGGGCTCCTCGTTCAACGCGCTGCTGAAATCGATCGAAGAGCCGCCGGCGCATGTCGTTTTCATGATGGCGACGACCGAGCTGCACAAAATTCCGGACACCATTCTGTCGCGATCGCAGGTGTTTGAATTCCGCACCATCCCGACGAATCTGATCACCGCGCAGCTGCGCAGGATTGTCGACGCGGAAGCCATCAAGTCGGATGACGCGGCGCTGTCGCTCATCGCGCGCTCGGCGGAAGGCAGCATGCGCGACGCCCAGAGCGCCCTCGATCAGGTGATCGCGTTTGCGGGCGACACCATCGGCGTCGATGACGTGTCTACCGTGCTCGGCCTCGTCGGGCGCGATCTGCTGTTCGATCTCGTCGAGGCGGTGATTGCCGAGGACGGGCCGCGCGCGTTTGCGCTGGCGGACCGTGCCGTCGAATCCGGCCACGACCTCCGTCTGGTGCTGCGCGAGCTGTCGCGCGTCGTCCGCGACATGATGATCGTGTCGGTCGATCCGTCACGTGCCGGCGACGGTGAGCTGGCGGAAGGGGAGCGGGAGCGGCTGACGCAGCTGGCCGCGCGCTTCTCGCGCGAGGATCTGATGCGCGCGTTCGATCTGCTGGCGAACGCCGAGCAGGAGATCCGCATCGCGTCGCACCCGCGCTACCACTTCGAGATGGCCCTGCTGAAGTGGATGCATACCCGCCGCCTCGTGCCGTTGGTTGACTTGTTGGCGTCGGGCGGATCTGGTGGCAGCGTGGCCAAGCTCCAGGCTCCGAGTTCCAAGATCCAAGCTCCAAGCAGGCCGGTAGACGCGCCGGTGCCCGTCAAGTCATCGACGACGCCGGTCAAGACTGCAACGAATCCCGAACCCCGAATCCCGAATCCCGGTTCGGATAACGTGAAGGACAAACTGCTGGCCGAGATTCGGTCAGGCAAACCGACGTTCTACAACACCGTCGTCGCACAGGCGCGCAGGATCGACGTGGCGAACGATCGCGTAACGTTTGTGTTTGGCCCGGCGCACTCGTCGCTGCGTGGACTGTTCGATCAACAGAAAGCATGGCTCGATAGCGCCATCGAGCGGATTGCCGGCAAAAAGATTCCTGTGGTCAGCGAGCAGTCCGAAGGCGAACCCTCGAATTCCGAATCCCGACTCCCGAATCCCGGAGAGGCGCCGTCGGCAGACAAGAAACGCGACCTGAAGGCGGAAGCGATGTCCTCCTCGACGGTGCAGGCGATGCTCGACGTCTTCCCTGCAGAAATCAGGGACGTGGAAGAGACGCAATGAACATTCAAGCGATGATGAAGCAGGCGCAGCAGATGCAGGAGCGCCTCAAGAAACAGATGACGGACATGCGCGTCGAGGCGACTGCCGGCGGCGGCATGGTCACCGTCGTCGTCAGCGGCGACAAGCAGGTGCAGTCGATCAAGATCGACCCGGAAGTCGTCTCCAAAGAGGATGTGGAGATGCTGCAGGACCTGATTCTCGCGGCCGTCAACGACGCGCATCGCAAGGTGGACGAGCAGCTCGGTCAGCAGATGTCAGGGCTGATGGGCGGCCTGAAGATTCCCGGCTTCTGATTGCTTCCAGAGCCTCTCGCCAAGCTCGTTGAGCAGCTGCAGAAGCTGCCCGGCATCGGCGCCAAAGGCGCGCAGCGCCTCGCGTTCCACATCCTGAAAAATCCTCGAGATGAGGCCGAGCGGTTATGCGACGCGATCCGCGAGGTGAAGGATCGCGTCACCTACTGCTCGACGTGCAACAACATCACGGATCGGGACCCGTGTGTCTTCTGCACCAATCCCTCGCGCGATCAGCGCGTTATCTGCGTCGTCGAGGAGCCGCAGAACGTGTCGGTCGTCGAGAAGACGCGCGAGTTCCGCGGCGTCTACCACGTGCTGATGGGTGCGCTTTCGCCGCTGCATGGCGTCGGTCCTGACGATCTGAAGATCAAAGGGTTGCTCGCGCGCGTCGGCGACGGTGGCGCCGACGAAATCATCCTCGCCACCAATCCAACCGTCGAAGGCGAGGCGACCGCGCTCTATCTCGCGCGGCTGTTGAAGCCCCTTGGCGTACGCGTGACCCGGATCGCGATGGGCATTCCGGTCGGCTCCGATCTCGAGTACGCGGACGAAGTCACCATGACGAGAGCGATGGAAGGCAGACGGGAGGTTTAATTCGTGATTCGTGATTCGTGATTCGTGATTCGTGATTAGTGATTGGTGATTGGTTAGAATCACGATCACCGCGAACCGCGAACCACAGATCACAAATCACAAATCACAAATCCCCTGATGCTTCCCGTCGCCTATCAATTGCCATACGCCGCGCTGCTGCTGGGCGCGGGCGTGATGGCGTGCTTCTTCGGCTATCGGCTCTTTCGAACCGTGCTCGCCATTTTCGGGTTCATTCTCGGCGGCATGCTCGCCAGCTCCGTGTTCGGCGTCAGCAACACCACGATGATGCTGGTGGCGTGGGTCGCCGGCGGTCTGGTCGGCGCGTTCATTCTGATCGTCGCCTATTTCGTCGGCGTCGCCTTGATGGGCGCCGGCCTCGGCGCCGCTGTCGCGCACCTGCTGTTTTCGAGCGGAGGACGAGACCCAGGTGTGCTCGTCGTCATTCTCTGCGCCGTCATCGGTTCCGTTGCGGCCACCTACCTGCAGCGCTACTTCATCATCGTCGGCACCGCGTTCGGCGGGGCATGGACGATGATCGTCGGGGCGATGGCGCTGGTCGGCGATCGCACCGCATTGAAGGCGGCGACGAGTGGCGATGTGTGGGTGGCGTATCCGCTGAATCCGGCGCCCGGCCAGCAGTGGGTGGTCTACGTGTGGTTCTTTCTCAGCCTTCTCGGCGCCGGCGTCCAACTGGGAATTACTGGCGGTGAGAAAGGTCGGGTGGTGAGACGCAGGAAGAAGAACGGCTAAATTCCAAGATCCAAGCTCCAAGCTCCAAGCTCCAAAAGGCTTGGAACTTGGAACTTGGAACTTGGAGCTTGGAGCTTTTGCCTGCTGTTCGTTAGAACAGCAGCCTGAATCCCAGCTGCGCCTGACGCGGGTTGTCCGCCACGATCACCTTCATGAAGTTGGCGGAGTTGCGCGCGCCGGTGGGGTTGCCGAAGTTCGCGTGGTTCGTCAGGTTATAGACCTCCAGGAAGAACCCCGCCTGATACCGCTGGATCTGCTTCACGTACTGGAACCGCGCATCGAGGATGGTCTTGCGCTCGCCGCTGATGCCGTTCCGGATCGCATAGCCGCGTGAATCCACCGGTGAGAGTATCGGCCTGGTCAGATCGTCAACACCCTGGCGCGGCCGGTCGTTGCTGGTGCCGTCGCCATTACTGTCGACGCCGGTTGTCTCGTTGATCGGGTAGCCGGAATAGGTGCGGAACACCATTCCTGCGCCGAGGCCGTGCGTCAGGTCGACATTCGCGCTCGTCGCGAACGCATGCGTGTTGTCGCGATCGCATCGTCCGTAGTCGAGCCGCGGGTTGCTGTCGATGACGATGTTCGCGACGTCATGGCAGACCGCGTACGTGTAACTGACGCGGCCCGACCAGCGATTGGCCATCCGTCGTTCCAGTTCGAGCTCCACTGACTTGAAGTCGGAGTTGAGCGCGTCACCGAGCTCGCGCGTCTGCTCCTGATTGAACTGCACGAACGTGGCGCTTCGCGCAGACGCCGGCACGAGCACACCGCTCGGGTCGAACGCCGCGACGCCGCGGCGGGTGACGCGGCCGTTGGCATCAAGCGGTCCTTCGTTGATGTCGATCACGCCGGTGTTGTCGCGGCCCTGATTGCCGACATAGTCGACGGAGACCGCGGTGTTCGGCGCGATCTCGCGTTTGACGCCAACGCTGTACGCCCACGTGTAGGCCATCCGCCGATCGCCGTCGACGATCGGCCCGGTCGTCGTGCTATTGATGACGCCGCCAGCCTCGACCTGACTGCGCAGGCCGATGAGGAACGCGCGGCACGTCGGGCTGATCACCGCCTCGCCCGGCGTTGCGCCGGCGACCGGATTCAGGCATGCCGTCGCGTTTGCGTCGCCGGCCTTCACCGGGAAGGTACCCGTTGTCGCCGGCGACGTGACTTGCGCCGTGTCATAGGCGAGCGTCGGCGCAATCACCGACCGTTGCTCGAGCGTAGCGAGGATCGCCAGCTGCTGATACTGGTAGACCTTGCCAGCGCCGCCGCGAACGACGGTCCTGCCGTCGCCAAACGCGTCCCACGCGACGCCGAGGCGCGGCCCGATCGCGTTATGCGTCTTCGGCGTCGCCTTCTGCCAATCGTAGCGGGCGCCGACATTCAGCGTCAGGTTCTTGGCGACCTGCCACTTGTCCGACACGAAGCCGCTGGCGCGGTGGTCGATCTGCGTGAACTCGTACTGCCCCATGCTGATGCCGAAGCGGAACGGGTAGGTGCGCGGATCGTTGACATTGAACGGCACGTCGGTCGGGAACGTGATCAGACCGATGAAGTTCGCCGCCGTTCCCTGCGGCAGCGCACCGTTGCGGCTCCACGCCACACCGGTTTTCAGATTGTGCGCGCCGCCGACCCACGTCACCGTGTCGTCGAACGTGATGTCGCGAATCAGATCCTGCGCGTAGTTGTTGCGCGCCGCCGCGATGTAGTCGGGATGCGTGTTCTGCGAGCCGACGTCGAACGGATCGCGTCCCTTGAACCCGATGAACTTCCAGTTGCTGTCGAACAGCTGCCGCGGGCCCTGCAGCAGGCTCTCGCGCACGTGCCCAATCTTCACCTCGTTGGTCATGCTGTTGGTGAGCACCGAGGCGAGCGAGCCGCTGAACACCTGGTCTCCCGCATCATTCTCATAGCGCGCGGCGTCAAGAATCGCCTTGTCGTCCTCGAGCGTGTCGCGCTCGGTGAGAATCGCCTCGCGCGTCCAGCGGAAGCTGAGCTGGTGGTTGTTGCTCAAGTGTTCATCGAGACGCAGGAATGTGTTCGGCCCGCTGAACGCGGTGGTGCTCGAATACGAGACGGCGAGCGGCGCCGCCTGCGCCGGGAAGTTCAAATTGGCCGCTTCGCGGGCGCGCGTCCCCTCGTAGTTGAAGAAGAAGAACGCCTTGTTCTTCACGATCGGGCCGCCGATGCTGCCGCCGTAGACGTTGCTGCCGAAGTCGCCGTTCTTCTCGCCGGCCTGCTTCAGGAAGTAATCGGTCGCGGCCAGGCTGTTGTCCTGGAAGTACTCGAACACGCGTCCGGCGAACTTGTTCGTGCCGCCCTTGGTGACGCTGTTGACGACGACACCGGTCGAGCCGCCGTACTCGGCGCCGTACTGGTGCGTCTGCACCTGGTACTCGGCCATCGAGTCGAGCGAAATGCGCGCCTGCGTCCCCTGCGAGCCGCCGCGCCGCGAGTCGTTGTCGTTCTGTCCGTCGACGAGAAACAGGTTGTTCGTCGTCGCCTGGCCGTTCGCGCTGAACTGGCCGCCCTCGAACGATCCAACCTGCAGCGTCGGCACGAGGCCGGGAATGGTCTGCATCAGGCTGAACTGGCTGCGGTTCGCGCTCGGCAGCGCATCGATCTCGCTGCTCGTGATGTTGGTACCGATGCGGTTGGACGTCGATTCGACCAGCGGCGCCTCCGCTGTGACGACGAGCGTCTCGGCGACGCCCGCGATCGACAGCGTCAGCGGCACTGTGAGCTCTTCACCGACGCGCACGACCATGTTGTTGCGCACCATCGGCTGAAAACCCGAGAGCTCTGCTCGTACCGTGTACGGGCCTGGCAGCAGCTGCGGGATCACGTAGCGTCCCGTGGCGTCCGTCACCGCCTCGCGCACGAGGCCGGTGTCTTCGTTCGTCACCGTTACCGTGACGCCAGGAAGCACTGCTTTCTGGACATCCACGACGGTGCCGTTGATTTCCGCTCGCCCGCCTTGGGCGAACGCCGGCGCTGCCGCGCCGAGGAGTAGACAGGTAGCGAGCACCACGAATTGCCGAAGGGTCCGCATCGAGGCCTCCTTGAAAACGTGCATACGTGCAAGAGAAACCTACGCCGACGATCGCAACTGCAGGAGTGGGGGGATATTGGCCGCGCCCGCGGACGCTGTCAACGGTTAACCGCGCGGCCTTTCAGAAAAACCTGTGCGATGCGGCGGGTATTGGTGATGTCCTCGAGCGGATTGTCGTCCAGTACGAGGAAGTCCGCGCGCTTACCGGGGGCGAGTATGCCCGTGTCCTTCAGGCGCAGGAAGTCCGCGCCGCTGCTCGTCGCCGCGACGATCGCCTGCATCGGGGTCATGCCCGCTTCGACCATCAGCTCCAGCTCGCGATGTTCCGCAAAGCCGAACGGATCATCCTGCAGGCCGGTATCGCCGCCGAGGACGATGCGCGCGCCGGCGTCGGACAGCTTCTTCAGACTGCGCTGCAGTATCGCGTAGCGCTCGCGCGCTGCGGAGGCTTGTGCCACGGTGCGTCCGCCGTACGCGGTAAGGATCTTGGCCACAAGATCAGAGCCGATGCCGTCGCGTGCGGGCCCGTTCACCCACGCGGCGAGTGACGACGGCGGCTCGGTGTTCCGTCCGCGCTCGGTATTCTGCAGCGTCGGCATGATGACGACGCGGCGTCTGACGATCTCGCGCACGAGCTCGTCGTCCATGTCTTTGTCGCGCACGAGATGCGTGAAACCGTCAATGCCTGCGGCGACGAGGCCTTTCGCATCCATGAGGTAGAAGACATGCGCGTTGACGCGGATGCCGTGCGTGTGGGCTTCGTCGATGATGGCGCGGTAGAGCGGTGGACTCAGCTCCGGCGCACGGCCGTTCCTGTCGTCAACCCAGATCTTGATGAAGTCCACCTTCTGCGCGGCGAGTTCACGAACCGCGCGGCGGCCTTGGTCTTCGGTCGTGATGTCGTAGGCGATGCCTTTATATGTATCCGCGCCGGGTCCGGCGTTCGGTGCGCCCATGCCGCGACCCGCGGTAAACAACCGCGCGCCGCCCAGGCGCCCGGCAGCCTGGTCCTCACGGATCTTGAATGCCGCATCACCGGGGTCGATGCCCTCGGAAACCACTGCGCTTACACCGAAGCGAAGCGCACGATTCAGATCCTCGACGATCGTCTCGCGGCCGTAGTTTTGAGGAACGTAGGTGGCACCTCGTTGAAATCCGGTGTGCGTGTGAATGTCGATGAGCGTCGGCATCACCGTCCGGCCGGTCAGGTCGACGCGGGTTGCACCGTTCGGTGGTTGCACCTCCCCCTGACGCCCGACGCGCGTGATCGTTCCGTTCTCGACGAGGAAGGCGGAGCGTTCGATGGCGGGTTTTCCGTCGCCGCTAATCAGGCGTGCACCTTCGTACAGCGTCGACTGCGCGAATGCGGGGGTGGCAAGAAGGAGGACAACAAGCGCGAGCCGTTTCACGACGCGCATTATACGAGTCGTCTTCTCCAGTCGGTCGACGCCTCAGGCGGCCGCAGAGGAAGACGGGCCGAGCCGGAGAGTCGTTTTCGAGATATCTCGAGGTATCTCCAACTTCTCTGACGCCACCACAATCGCGCGGCCTCGATCCCTGATGAAGCCTGAAATCGAAGCCCAACGCTCAGACGCGGCAGGGTCGTCGGAACCAGGCGGGGAAGAAACCCGGCTGGGCCAAAGATAGATGTATGGAACGATTTCACCCCGAGCGACTAATCGGTTGACAAGCGGTACCAGAGGATAGATTGACTCCGGATCGGGACGGTTTGTTGACACGTCGAGTGCGAACCGTGCGTTCTCGGCAAGTGACAGCGCGGATGCAGGGTCAGCGGGCGGACAGACGACCTCAGAGAATCCGATTTCCGAGAACGCCTGCGCGAACGTGTCCAAGTCGACCTCATCGATGACGTGAAGTACGCGACTGTCGCTCTTGACCCAATCGTGGACGGCTTCGTTGAACGGCACGAAGTCGCCTTGATCGAGCTGCGCCCGAAGTACGGCGCTCTTTTTTCCGTCGCGTTGTGGAAGGGTGGGAAACCACGCCCACGTGGCGTGGAGCAGCATACGCTCCGTCAGGCGGCCGCCCCACGACTTCTCGAGCTCATTTTCTGGCCATCCTTCGTCCAGCGGCATCGTCTCGACGATTACATCCCGTCGTCGGCCATCGACCGTCGGTTGTCTGACGACGTCCGCCATTTGCTCCCTCCACTGCGCTCCCCGCTGGGACAGCGCCGACGGATCACCAGGAGCGTGCAGCACGTGCAGTATCACGAGCCGCTGTAGTCGCGGCGCCTTGGCGACGAACTCGCGCGCGTCGTCGTCCATACGGCCGCCTTCTCCAAAGGCCAGAAGGACGGCGCCGAGGGGCCCGGAATCGGTCACGTTCGAACCGCCTCTCAGGTTCAACGCGAACAACTTGCCCCCTTCGATGCTGGCCCCGATCGGGTACCACGGCGTGCCCAGGCGGTACTGCACCTCGACGCGAGCGAGGTGCGCGTCGTAGGCTCGCGCGACAGGCTCCAGAGTTCGCCGTTGAATGTCTAGACCGATGAAGTCAGTCTCGTCGACGGAAAACGTACGATCGGTGGTTTCCACCGTCTTCTTGATCTCATCGAGTTCTTGTAGAAGCTTGTCGGCGTCCGCACGCACGCCGGCGAGATTGGCCAGACGTCCACCGTTGCCCAGCGCTTCGATGGCGACGCGCAACTTATCGACGCGTGCCACCAGCTCCGTTTCGTGCCGCTCGAGGCGGCGCAAGAATCGAAACGCACGGGCTGCGGTCCGCTTCCATACGAACTGTCCCCGCGTGATATTCGTCCGGTCTGCCTCGAAGGCACCGCCGCGCTGCAGGTCTTCAATGAGCGAATCGACCGCCGCCTTGATGCGAGCCTGTTCGCTCAATTCGAGCTGATCGCCCGTGTCCGGCATCGGCGCCGGAGCAGGAGCTGCGGCTGCAGCGCCCGATGCTGCTGCAGCGGACGGCGGTGGCGCTGACGACAACGAGCCGCGAGGATAGTAGGAGTTGACCTGCTGCGTCGCATCTGAACCAAGGTCGGTGAACACCGCGGCCAGGCAATCGTTGAGGACCTCGTTGGCGTAGGGCCGTCCGTCTCCGAACGCGAACAGAGTTTGTTTCTGCACGATGAGATCTTGAAACGCTCCAGCGGCCACGTCGTCGTCACTGAGGGCTTTCGTATCGAGCACGAGCTTGTCCTTGTCGGTCCTGACGAACCGCCGCAGCTCGTTCTTGAGATCGAATAGATGGTTGTTCGATTTGAACAGAATCGAACGGACGAATCGCAGCAAGGGGTCGTTGGGAATCGCTGCGTTAAAAGGCTCGATCCCGCCGGTTGCATAGAGCTTATCGAGCTGTTCGCCGTCTTTCGCGTCGGCGAGAATGCTTTTCACGTAGTCCAGACAATCACGCGTGGTCGGCCGTCCCACGAACAGGCGGTGCGTGAAGAACGTGTGCTGGATCGCGTACGAACGGTCGCGTCGCGCACGGCGAATCTCGCTGGCGATGAAATCGTAATAACCCTTGTCAGTCACGAAGAAGAAGAGTGCGGGCGCCTGCGTAAACAGATTCTTGAAGTAGCGGATGACCGCGTCCAATTGCCGGCCGTCCTCGTCCTTGATCTTGTCGAGTTCCTCCAACACCACGACCACTCGTTGCTTCTGCTGATGGAGCGTGGTGAGAAGGTCTTTGAGATCGCCTTCGAGCTGCTGCAAAGAATTGTCGTATTTGACGGAAACGGCTTCTGTGCTTTCCTGCTTCGCTGTCTCACTGATTTTGCGCGACGCCGTCCAGCTGCCGACGGCAAGTGCTCCAGTCGCAACCGCGATCGCATGCAGACCAGCCTGCAACCCGGAGGTGACCCAGGCGCTCGCCTCGATTACCGCGGCCGCGGCCGCCCCTGCCGCGCTGAGACTCTTGTAAGCATCGGCCGTCGTCAGTTTCAGCTCGAACTCTCGAGCTACCGTCCGGCTCTGTTGTGCGCTTGTTCCTTCCGACCGGCTGTACTCCTTTGCGATCGCCTTTCGATACGCGTCGTTAATCCTTGTCCGTAAGTTCGCGGGGAGGGATTGGCCGGGCGACGATTCCGCGTAGTTTCGAAGCGTTCGAATCAACGCGGTAAGCAGCTGTTGCGGTCCGATCTGCAATGACACGCTCGCGGCCGGCTGACCCGCCGGAGCGGATGGAGGAGGAAGCGCCGCGGACACTTCCGACGCGTTCAGCACCAGCGGCAGAAGAGTCCACTTGGCCGGCAGTCCCTTCTGACTCAGTCGGATCGCCTGGATCAGCATCGTCGTCTTCCCCGCGCCGCGATAACCGCTCACCAGAAAGGTGCCGCGGCGATCCGGATGGCGAATCGCTCCAACGATGATGTCGAGCAGTTCCTGGCGGCCGACGAACGACAGGCCGCCGGTGGCATCCGTTTCAAGATCGTCGTACGTCAGTGTGGAGTCCCATTCAGGTTTGACGAGAGGCCTGTTGGTCATGCGCCGCGCATTATACGAGTCGTCACACGGCCGCGACGGTGCGATAATCCGCGCCGCCAGGAGGTGCGGTATGCGATGGTTCGTGGTCGCCGCTGTTCTCTTCACCTCGGTGAACGCCATGGCGCAGGGAAGTGCCGGCGCGATGGCGACTAGCTGTGGAGTCACGCCCGCCGAGCCAGCAGCCACTCCGCAGCAGGCAGTATTCCCGCCGGGCCAGTATCCGGTCTCGCTGCCCGCGGCGTCGCTGTTGGGGGCGCGCAACGATCTGCCCAATCCGTATCAACCGGGCGCCGATTTCGGTCAGCTGCCGGCCGGTCGCAAGTGGGGGTCGACGGCCAGCGTGACAATTGCTCCCGACAACACGATCTGGGTGATCGATCGGTGCGGCAACTCGGGCGCTGGAGGGACGACCTGCGCCGGTGCGAGCGCGACGGTCAATCCGATCTTTCAGTTCGACACGTCCGGGAAGCTCCTCAAGTCATTCGGCGCAGGGATGTTTGTCAGCCCGCATAAGCTGACCGTCGATCAAACGGGCAGCCTGTGGGTTGCAGACAACGGCAGCCATCAGATCTTCAAGATGGATTCGAACGGCCGCGTGTTGATGACGCTCGGCAAGAAAGGGGTGGCGGGACCTGGCGTCGACGAGTTCGACGCGCCGACCGAGGTAGCGGTGGCAGCGAACGGCGACATCTTCGTCGCCGACGGTCATACGGGCGGTGGTCTCGCCATCGGCAACGCGCGCGTCGTGAAGTTCGACAAGAACGGGAAGTTCATCAAGACATGGGGCAAAAAGGGCATGGGACCCGGCGAGTTCGACGTGCCGCACACCATCGCCATCGATTCGCGCGGCCGAGTATTCGTCGGCGATCGTCAGAACAATCGCATCCAGATCTTCGATCAGGACGGGAAGTTCATCGCGCAGTGGTTTCAGTTCGGCCGCCCGAGCGGCATCTACATCGACAAGAAGACCGACACGATCTACGTCGCGGACTCGGAATCGCGCGACGGCCGCACGAACACAGGACGGTTCGCGCTCGCGCAAACCGGCTACGGTTTCAACCCCGGCATTCGACGCGGCATCCGCATCGGAAGCGCGCGCGACGGAGCGGTGCGCGCATTCATTCCCGATCCGTGCCCGTATCCGTACGCCTCGGGATCAACGTTGGCTGAAGGTGTGACCGTGGATGCCCAGGGAAATGTGTACGGGGCGGACTTCAACATGGACGTCAGGAAATTCGTGCCGACGCGTTCACGACAGACGAATTGAGGCCGTTATGATCGCACGACGAAGCTTCATGAAGACGGGCGCGGCGAGTCTCGGTGCGCTGGCGGCGCTGCGGCCTGAAGCCGCAACGCCAGCGGAGACGCTGCAGCCATGGTGGGACGCGCGCCCCGCCAGCGCAAACGCCAATCGGCCCGTGGCCATCGATCTTCACGCGCACTGGGTGCCGCCTCCGTACGCCAAGGCGATGGCGGATCTCGGTAAGCCGCTCGGCAACCCGTTTCCCCTCGAGCTCGATATCCAGCAGCGCAGGAAGTGGATGGACGAGCACGGCGTGCAGATGCACGTGCTGACGTTGAACGGCGGAATGCCGTGGCAGATCGTCACGCCCGAGGAGGGGGTGCGTCTCGCGCAGATCGTCAACGACGCCGGGGTCGAGGCGCACGCCGCGTTTCCCGATCGCTACGTCGCGTCGATCGAACTGCCGATTCGTGACGCGGATATGGCACTCAAGGAATTGAACCGCGTTGCAGGAAAGCCGGGCCTGCGCGCCGTTCACCTGCCGGATTCAATCGACAACCGCGATTATCTGTTTCAGCCGGAGTTTGCGCCGCTGCTGGCGCGCATCGAAGCGCTCGGCTATCCGATTCTCTTTCACAACCTGAATTCGGATCTCTTTGGACGAAGGCCGGCGGACGCCGGGCTCGACAACGCATTCGCGCATGCCGTGCTGGCGGCCAAATTCATCACCACCGGGACGCTCGATAAATTTCCGCAGCTCGAGATTGTCTTACCCCACGCCGGCGGCGGGTTCCCGTACCTCGCGGGGCGCGTGGAGCATTTCGCAGAGCACATGGGAGCGAACCGGCCAAAACCCGAACGCCCGTTCAAGACGTACCTGCGCCGATTCCATTACGACTACCTCACGTACCACCCGGAGGGATTCCGCTTTCTCCTGAGCCTGGTGGGTTCGGATCGTATCGTCGTCGGCACCGACAGCTTCAACGCGCGCGACATCGAGTACCCGAGCGCCGTCGTCGACCAGTTCAAGCTGCCGGCCGTCGATCGCGACCGCATCCTGAAAGGGAACGCGATGCGGCTACTCCATCTTTAGCAGCGGAGATGAACATGCCGATGCGTTCGACTCGATCCGTCCGGGTGCACGTCGCATCGTGCGTCGCGGCCCTGACTTTGATGTGGGCGCCGACCCATGCGCAGTGGGTGAAGGTCCCTGCCGCCGCTATTCCACGCACGCCCGATGGCAAGCCGAATCTCTCTGCGCCAGCGCCACGATTGCCCGATGGCAAACCGGACCTATCGGGAACCTGGCAACCGAATGGCGCTGGCAAGTACTCGACGAACCTCGCGGCCGATTTGCCAGCTGACGATGTTCCGTTTCAACCCTGGGCCAGGGCTCTTTACGAGGAGCGCAAAGGCGGCGCGCATGCCAGAGAGGATCCCCCCGCGAACTGTCTGCCTCC
>Ga0310811_10000742_pt1 | contig 41847 bp, 35 predicted proteins | sample YCmetagenome_FD_207642 | JGI IMG/M metagenome (GOLD analysis project Ga0310811, IMG submission 207642) | Soil microbial communities from experimental microcosm in Duke University, North Carolina, United States - YC | ecosystem: Engineered > Artificial ecosystem > Soil microcosm > Unclassified ...
TCGCTCACTCGTCACAGCCCGCTGAGGAAGCCGATGCGCTGGTCCAGGGTGCGGGCCAGCTCGGCGAGGGCCTGGTCGGCCTCGCGGATCGGCAGCTCGGAGAGCACCGGGGCGGAGACGCCGTCCACGACGGAGGCGGCGAATTCCGCCTGCCGGTGCAGCATCCGGTCGAAGTCCAGCAGGCGGGCGGCTCCGGGGCCTTTCAGCTGCTTCCAGGCCTTCTTGGGGTCGGGCGGGAACGGGGCGTTGCGCAGGCGGTCGGCGGCCGCCGTGTAGCGCTGCGCGCAGCGCTTGGCGGCGTCCATCGGCGCCTTGAGCTCGGCCGGCGGGAAGGGCTGCTCGCGGGTGGACGGGGGCAGGACGGTGCGCTGGTAGTCCACCGCCGCCTGGCCGATCCGCTGGGCGGCGCGGGCCAGAAGCTCGGCCGCGTAGGTGCGCACGGCGAGGTCGTCCTCGCGCAGGCGTCCCGCCTCCGTGTACCGGTCGACGCCTACGAGCGGTTCGAAGGCGCCGTGCGTCACTTCTGGAAGCTCCCGTTGCCGAGGCCCAGCTGCGCGACGTCGCCGTAGAGGTTGGAGGGCAGCAGCGCGACCTGCAGGGGCTCGCCGAGCAGCGCGTTGACGGCCACGGCCAGGCCGCGGTCGGCGAGCTTGAGGGCGAGGTAGGCGCGCATGGCCTCCTGCTCGGTCATACCGAAGGCGCGCAGCGAGAGCAGCTCGCGCATCCGCTCGTCCTGCGGCTTGATCAGCACCTTGACGTCGTTCAGGGTGATGCCGTAGACGCCGAGGAACTCCTGCAGGTGGCCGGAGACCAGCTCGCTGATCTCGTGGATCTTCTCGTTGACCTGCTCGAGCGGGGTCACCTGGACGATCTGGTTGACGGCCTGCTCGACGACCGGTCCGGCGTACTCGTTGACCTCGTTGGCGTTGACCGTGTGGCCGGCCACCGGCATGTGCTGGACGAGCCTGAGCGCGTCCTCCTTGGTCTCGATGTGGATGTAGTAGTCCACCTCGTAGGACAGCTCGGCCATCTCCCGGGACAGCGCGGTGCCGCGGGCCTTGATCACCGACTTGGCGCGGTTGATGTAGATGACCTCGTACTGCCACGGCGACTGGCCGCCGTAGAAGGAGCGCTGCATCGAGCCGAACAGCGGGCGGTCGGGGGTCTCGAGCTGGAACTGGCCCGTGTCGTAGACGTTGAGGATGGCGCCGCGCGACTTGAGGACGCAGAAGTGGTTCGACTCCACCGTGATCAGCGAACCGTTGAGGATGTTGGGATCGGCGTAGTGGTAGAGCAGCACGCCGGGGCCCATCACCTCCCGCCCCTGGTTGTCCAGCGTGGATATGACATTGCGCATGGCTGGCATGTGCCGCCCCCTTGTGACTTCGGTGGCCCGGTCCCACGGCGGGCCGTCGGCCGTCACCCTACAACCGGTCACGCGCGGACGGCGGGAATACGCCGAAAAAGAAAAAGAATATGAGGGCGGCCCCGCGCCACGGGGGGAGCGCGGGGCCGCCGGACACGGTCGCTGAGGACCGGTGGGAGGTCCGCGTTCCACTACGGGGGGGAGATAGTGGAACGCGCCTCAATGCAACCGACCATACCCCGTCCGAAGCCCGGAGGGAAGGGGAACCGCGAAACCGCGTGCTCGCCCTGTCTCCGCGGACTCGACTAGACTGAGCCGCGTTTTTGAAGGGGAATCACTCCGGGGGGTGGGAGAATGGGCGTGGTGGTACCGCAGACCGCCACAGTGGAACAGCGCCTGCTGGAAGCGCTGAAGCGGGGGGATCTCGAGGGCTATCTGCGGGCCCTGTCAGACACTCACCTGCTGGTCTTCGGCTCCCGGCGGCTCGCCGACGAGGGCTTCGACGACCCTCGGGCGCCGCTCGGGCTGGTGCAGGACATCGGGGGCCAGGACAAGGTCTACGCGGTGACGCCCAATCAGACCGTGGATCCGGGGCCGCACTTCGTCTACCACGCGATGACGCTGCGCATGATGCTGCGCAAGTGCGCACCGCTCACCTGGCAGCTGGTCGTGAACCAGGGTTCTGACCACGAGGGCCGGATACCGGTGAAGAAGCTGGCCTCCTGGGTGGACAACCACCCGGAGGCGATCCGGCCCTTCTCCGACTACGGCGACCGGCTGATCGCCGCGGACAACAGGCCGCGGCAGGGCTCGCTGGCCGCGGCGCTCGCCTGCGGGGCGCATCTGGCGGTGCAGAACGAGGCGCCGTGGAACACGATCGGGCACGTGTACAAGGACTATCCGGCCGACGTGCGGCTGCTGCGCGAGGGCTGGCGGATCACCGAGTACGACCACTGGCGCGCCGCGGTGGAGAACCTGCTGACCGATCCGGGCAGCGCGGCGGAGGCGGTCGGCAAGGACCCGGGAGCCGTCGCGCAGCATCTCGCCGCCCTGCGCTCGGACGGCATCTGGGAGGCCGAGGCCGGGCAGGCGCCGCCGGACGTGCGTGCGTGGGACTACGGACGCGCGGTGAACCTGGCGCGCTGGGCGGCGGCCACGAAGCTCTGCGACATGGACGAGGCGCGCGAGACCGTCCAGCGGGCCGGGCAGCTCGCCGCCGAGGGCTACCGCGACTGGCGCGAGTTCTCGGCGGGGTACATCCTCGGCCGGCTCCTGCACTTCGAGGACGACGAGCGGGGCAGGTACTACCGGTCGATCCGCCGGGTGCACCGAATCCTCGCCGAGGACCCGGCGAGCCCGTGGCGCACCCTGAACCTCTCGGACGCGGCGGCGTAGCGCCCGGACGTCCATGGACCGGTTCGGGGCGAACAAGCGCTTCGGCGACGGGCGCGTGCATGACGAGCATCTGCAAGCGCGCGTCGCCGACTGACGGGCCGCTCCCCTACTGACGGGGTTTCATGACATTCAGCCTTCGGACTGGCCGTCCTGCTCGGCGAGGAAGGCTTCGAACTCGCGCGCGAGATCGTCGGCGCTCGGCAGCTGCTGCTGCTCGGCGAGCAGGTTGGGGCGGCCGGCCGCGCCCTCGGCGGCGTCGTACTGCTCCTCGAGGCTCTGGATGACGCCGCGCAGCTCCTGGTCGCCCTGGCCCACCTCGTTGTCGATCTGGGCCGCGACGCGGCGGGCGCGCTCGCGCAGCTCCTGCGCGGGCAGCACCAGGCCGGTGGCCGAGGTGACCGCCTCCAGGATGCGCACGGCCGCGGCGGGGTACGCCGAGCGGGCCACGTAGTGCGGGACCTGCGCGGCGAGGCCGAACACGTCCCGGCCGGCCTGGGCCAGCCGGAACTCGGTCAGCGCCATCGCGCTCCCCGGGACCTGGGCCTGGTCGAACCACTTGGGGTAGCCGAGCAGCAGGTCCTCGCGGTTGCCGTGCGGGATCAGGTGGACCGGGCGGGTGTGCGGCACGCCGAAGGGCACGCCGTGGAAGTTCACCGCGAGGGTCACCCCGAGCTCGTCCACCAGGCTCACCACGGCCCGGCTGAACAGCTCCCACTCGGTGTCCGGCTCGGGCCCGGAGAAGATCAGGAAGGGGGTGCCGATCGCGTCCTTGGCGAGCCGGACGGTCAGCTCGGGCGCGTCGTACGACGACCAGTGGTCGCCGCTGAAGGTCATCAGCGGGCGCTGGGCGCGGTAGTCGACCAGCCGGTCCACATCGAAGCGGGCCACCACCGGGGCCTCGTCGCCGCCGAGGAGATAGTCCAGGGCCAGCTCGGCGGCTTGACCGGCGTCCATGAAGCCGGCGAAGTGGTAGAGCAGCACCAGATCGCCGCGCACCTGGCCGGACAGCGCTGAGCGCGCGGGCCGGCGGGCCTCGTTCAGCAGCGCCAATCCGTCCGAATCGTACGTATACAACGCCCGGGCAGCAGCGTCCACCACGGCCTCACCTTTCTCCTAGGTCATCAGGATCGTCCGCGGCGGCCTAAGACACGCGGCACGGCGGAATTTCCCTACTGGACCTCCAACGATCGCGGGGCCGTCGCCATTCCCGCACCTCGTGGAAAGTATCGATCGGATCGCGGTCCGCGCAGGGCTCTGCCTTGGTGCGCGGGCTTCCGCTAGCGTCGGTGCTCTGCGGCGCTACCGCGCAGACGTGCCGTCCCGGCGGGCGGACGGCCGGTCGGAGGCGGACCTTTCCGGCCCCCACCTGGAACTCATCGAAGGAGTGCGGAATCGATGGAGCCCACGCACGAGTTCGGCGGCAGCCCGGCGGCGGCCGCGGTGGCGCCGATCGGCTCTCCCGCGGTGATCAGCGTGCGCGGGGAGGCGCTGCTGGTGGTCGAGCCCGAGGTGGTGGACCTGACGGTGGTGGTCTCCACCCAGGCCAAGGACCGCCGCGAGGCCTTCGAGCGGCTGGTCAAGCGGAACGACGAGGTGCTGGCGCTGCTGCGGTCCTACGGGGACTCGGTGGAGCGGGTCGAGTCCTCAGGCGTGGCGGTGCACCCGGAGGTGCGCCGCGGCGGCCGGGACGAGAAGATCCGCTCGTACAGCGGCGCGGTGCGCGTCGAGGTGCGGATAGCCGACTTCGCGGTGCTCGGCGAGATCGTCTCGCGGGTCGCCGACCTGGAGTCGGCGCGGATCGAGGGGCCGCGCTGGCGGCTGCGGCGCAGCTCCCCGGTCTACCGGAAGGCGCGCACCCGGGCCGTCGGCGAGGCGCTGACCAGGGCACAGGACTACGCGGAGGCGCTCGGCTCGCGGATCACCGGCCTGATCGAACTGGCCGACACCGGCCTGATGCAGAGCGAGCACGTGCGGGCGACGGGCTACGTCCCGGCACCCGGCGGCGTGGCGTACGGCGCGGCGATGCCGGTCGAACCGCCGGTGCTCGACCTGGAGCCGGCCTCGCAGGAGGTGCGGGCCTCGGTCGAGGCGCGGTTCTACGCGACACAGCCGATCTTCGAGATCAAGGCCGAGGACTGACGCCGGCCGTGCGGACGCGTCTTTGGCCGCGGCGGCTTTTCAGGCCCGCTGCCGCGCACCTCGCCGCCCTCGCCGCGCCGGCGCTGGCGCTGCCGCTGCTCGGCGGCTGCTCGCCGGCCGACGGCGCGAAGAACGCGGCGGCGACCGCCTCCGCTTCGCCCAGCAGGTCCGCGGCGCCGATCAACGGCTATGTGCCGATGGCCGGGCCTATCGAGGCGGCGAGCGCGCTGCCCGAGGGGTGCTCGGAGATCTTGACCGCCACGCAGCTGCAGGCCGTGTTCGGCGCGGGCTTCCCGATCGGCGAGAACTACGGCTCGTACGCCGCGCTCGCCGGAATCGGCCGGACCGGGCGCGTGGCCTGCGTCTTCGGCGTCGGGCTCGACTCGTTCGGCAAGCAGAGCGCGGGCACGGTCGAGGTCTCGATCGCGACGTACACGAGTGCGGCGGTCGCGGTCGGGCGCGCGGCGGACACCGTGCAGACGGATTCGCAGGCGGGCGCCACGGAGGCGTCGGTGTCGGTCGGCGGGCATCCGGCGACGATCGTGGTCGAGCGGACGGCGGTCGGCGCGACGGCGAGCGCGTCGGGCACGGCGGGCACGGCGTCGTCCGCTGCCGCCGCGTCCCCCGCGGCCTCGTCCGCGGGCGCCTCCCCCACCGCGTCCGCGAGCGGCTCCGCGAACGGCGAGACCGAGCTCGTGATGGCGGACGGGAACCGGACCTTCGTGCTGCAGATCCCGCTCAGCAAGCTGTCCGCGGAGCGGGCCGTCACCGTGCTCACGCAGCTCACCCTCGAGGTGTATCAGAACACGACCCCGCCGGCTTCGCCGACCTCTTCCAAGGCCTGAGGCCGACGGTTATCGTCATGCCATGCGAGTTGTCGGTTCGGACGGTTGGAGCATCCGCACGTCCTTCGAGCAGCAGTGCTCGAATATGCTCTATGTGCGCGACGCGGCCGGGCTGACCGGCCCCGCCGACTACCCGGTGCCGCCGCTGTCCCCGCCGGTCGAGCTGCGGGCAGCGCTCGCGCCCTTCGCCACCCCGACCGCGGCCGAGCAGTGGGAGCGCTGGTGGACCGCGTACCTGGCCCGCCTCGGGCAGGCCGCGCGGGTGGACCTGACGCCCGCGGGCGAGCCGCCGGAGCCGGGCACCGATCTCAGGGCCCTGTTCAATGCGGTGATCGACGAGGCGAACGCGTGGTGGCGCGAGAGCAAGCGCTCCTACGTGCAGCGCACGACCGGCTCGGCGGCGAGGCGGCTGACCGGGCAGGCCGGCGAGACCGTCAAGCGGATCGAGCGCGAGCTGGGCCGCGGCAGCGCGCCCTTCGAGCTGACCGTGAAGCTGCTGCCGATGGACCGGAAGTGGGCGCGCCGGCTGCGGCCCACCCTGGTACTGGCCAGCGATCGGCTGTGGCTGGATCCCGCCGCGTGCGACGAATTCCTGGATCCGATCGTGCGGGCCCTGGTCTAGGGGTCCGGCCGCGGACGCGGCGTATGCTCGCCACGGCGCTCATCGCACGGGGAACGGAGGAGGGGTAGATGCTTGAGGCCGTCGGGCTCTCTGCCCGGGAGATCAGCGTGTACCAGGCTCTGCTGATCCGGCCTGGGGCGGACGCGGCGCGGATCGCGGCCGACTGCGGGCTGCTGGAGGCCGAGGTCGGCACGCTGCTGCTACGGCTGGCCCAGGACGGCCTGGTCGTGCAGTCCGGCTCGCGCTACGAGGCGGCCGCGCCGGACGTGGCGCTCGGCGAGCTGATCGGCCGCCAGGAGCAGCGGCTGAACGCGGCTCGGCTGGAGATGCAGCGACTGACGCAGATGTTCCGGGACGCCGGGGTACCGGGCGATACCGGGGCGGTCGAGGTGGTCAGCGGCGCGTCGGCGGTCTCCGCGCGGGTGAACCGGGTCTACGAGGCCGCGCGCGGCGAAGTCCGGGCCTTCGACCGGCCGCCGTACGTGCAGCGGCTCGGCGAGAACCTCGCGCTGCAGCAGCGGCGGCACCGGGAGGGCGTGAGCATCCGGACGATCTACAGCCGGGACGCGCTCGCCGTGCCGGGCCGCTTCCAGGACGACATCGAGCTCAGCTGCGCGGCCGGGGAGCAGGCACGGGTGCGGCCGAGCCTGCCGACGAAGCTGATCATGGCGGACGAGGCGATGGCGGTGGTGCCGACCGCGATGGGAGAGGCCTTCGCCGAGGCCGCGTACGTGATCCGGTCCTCAGCGCTGCTGGCCGTGCTCTCCGCCCTGTTCGAGCACGAATGGTCCAAGGCGGTGCCGCTGGTCACCACTCCGCGGCAGTCGGTGGAGCGGTTGGACCGGCCGGACGAGAAGACCCGGGCGCTGCTCGGCCTGCTCGCGAGCGGCCTGACGGACGAGGCGATCGCCCGGGCGCTGGGCTGGTCCGCGCGCACCACGCAGCGCCGGATCGCCGCGCTGCACAAGGAGCTGGGCGTCTCCACCCGCTTCCAGGCCGGAGCCGCGGCCCGGGACCGCGGCTGGCTCTGACGAGGTCCCCGGCATCTGCCGCCGGGGATCATCTGCGTCTGGGGCGCCCGATCGGCCGCACGGCCAGTCCGGCGCCGACCAGTTCCAGCACGGTCAGGCCGCCGAGGAGCGCGGCGTCCTGGGCCCACGCGGCCTTGGTGGGCGCGTGGGCGGGATCGCACTGGGAGAGCATGACGGCGCCGTTGGGAGACGCCTGGTGGTTGCAGCCGTCGCCGAGCAGCTTGTCCAGGTTCACGGTGGACGCGGCGGCCGAGTAGCCCCAGCGGGCGCTGGAGAGGTACGAGATCTGGTCGAGGCCGGCCGTGCCGCGGACCGGGAACGCAGATCCGCTCAGCACGAACTGCGCGAACAGGATCACCGGCAGGATCGTCATGACCTTGTCGGCGTTGCTGGAGAGCGCGGAGACGAGCAGGCCGAGGGCCATCGCGCTGAGCCCGGCGAGCGAGACGGCGATCGCGATCTCCAGCCGGTAGTCGAGGAGGACGGCGCCGTGCTTCGGGCCGCCCTGGCGCAGCAGCGCGAGGTAGGTGAGCACGAAGGACTCGACGATCGTGATCACGCCGAGGATCAGCGCCTTGCCCAGGACGTATGCGAAGGCGGATTGGCCGACCGAGCGCTCCCGGGTGAGGATCGGGCGTTCCTTGACGATCTCGCGGATCGAGTTGGCGGCGCCGAGATAGCCGGCGGCGAGGGTGAGGGCCAGCAGGACGGTGGTCGAGTTCCCGGCGGCCCCGGCCGTGCCCGCGACGAGGTTGTCCTTGCCGAAAGCGGCGAGCATCAGCAGCCCGAGCACCGGCGCCTGCGCGAACAGCATCAGCGTATTGCGCTTGTCCGCGCCGATCAGGGCGAGGTAGCGGCGCATCAGCGTACTGAGCTGGCGCAAGACGTGCGGGTTGCGGCGCGGGACGTCTGGATGGGCGGCGACCAGGTTCGCGCGGTCGCGTTGCGCGGCGAGAGGCTCGGCGACGTACTCGCGGCGCACTTCGGAGGCCACGAAGGCGTTCTTCGCCTCGCCCGGCACGGAGCGGTCGAGGTGCTGGAAGACCTCGGGGTAGCCGGGTTGCCGGAAGTAGTCGAGGGTGCGCGAGGGCGGGCCGAAGTACGCGGTCTGGCCGCCGGGCGCGAGGAAGAGTATTCGGTCGCACAGGTCGAGGCTCTGGATCGAGTGCGTGACGGTGAGCACGGTGCGTCCGCTGCCCGCGAGGTCGCGCAGCAGCTCCATCACGCTCTTCTCGTAGCCGGGATCGAGGCCGGAGGTCGGCTCGTCGAGGATCAGCAGGGAGGGGCGGGTCAGCAGCTCGATGGCCACGGAGGTCCGCTTGCGCTGGCCGCCGGAGAGCTTGCCGACCCGCACGTCGGCGCGGTGCTCGAGGCCGAGCTCGGTCATCACCTCGACCACGCGCGCGGAGCGTTCCGCGGACGGCACGTCGGGCGGGAAGCGCAGGCGGGCCGCGTAGTCCAGTGCGGCCTTGACGGTGAGTTCGGGGTGCAGGATGTCGTCCTGCGGCACGTAGCCGATGCGGTTGCGCAGCTCGGCGTAGGAGGCGTACACGTCGCGGCCGTTGTAGAGCACTGATCCACGATCCGCCGGACGCGCGCCGGTCAGCGCCTTGAGCAGCGTCGACTTCCCGGCGCCGGTCGGCCCGAGCACGGCGAGGAACTGGCCGCCCTCGAGCGCGAAGCTGACCTCGTCGAGCAGCACCCGGCGGTTCGCGGTGACGGTCAGGCCGAGGGCGGAGAAGCTGGCCTCGCCGACGTCCACGAACTCTTCGAGAGTGCCGTGCTGGAGCCGCAGCATCGTGTGCCCGACCGAGACGAGTGCCCCGTCGCGCAGCTTCACCCGTCCGGTGACCCGGCGGCCGTCCGCGTACGTGCCGTTGTGGCTGCCCAGGTCGACGAGTTCGAAGGCGCCGTCGTGCGCGCTGCGCAGCTCGGCGTGATGGCGGGAGACGAGCAGGTCGTCGACGACGATGTCGTTGTCCAGCGCGCGCCCGATGCGGACCCGGCTGGAGGTGCGATAGGTGCCGGTGAACTGCCCCGGCGCGGACCCGCCGGCCGCGAACACGGGCACGGTCGGGGTGTGCGGGTCGGTCTCGCCGTGCGGGGCGGGCGGCACGAGCCGTATCCGGCAGCCGCCGCCGTCCGCGCCGAGCGCGAGGATCATGGGCCGGTCCACCGGCAGCCGGGTCACCCGCTGCCCGTCCAGGAACGTGCCGTTGGACGAGCCGCGGTCCTCGAAGACCCAGCCGCCGTCCGTCCCCTCCCGGCGCAGCACCGCGTGCTGCCGGGAGGTGGCCGTGTCCAGCACCACCACGTCGGCGGCGCTGTCCCGCCCGATGGTCACCGGCCTGCTGCCGTCGAAGTAGCGCTCTGATCCGGCGGGGAGGATCTGAAGCGTCAACATATTGACTGAAGACGTGGCCGTGCCGAGTGCCTCCATGCGTCCATCGTGGCACCCGATCAGGGCTCTGGGTAGCGCGCACTGAGCCGCACGCGGGTGCGCCTGGGCACTCAGCGAGTGCGTGCGAAGATCCGCGTGCGCAGCTTGATCGCGTGCAGCGTGCCGCCGATCCAGGTCGCCGCGAGCGACAGTGTCAGCAGCGCCCCCGACGCGTCCGTCGGCGTCACCGAGTGCGGACGCGCCGCCGAGAGCACGAACAGCGCCAGGACGGCCGCCGTGTACCCGACCGCGCTCAGCACGAGCGCCCGCGATCGCAGCCGGTACGCGGCGTACCCGAAGGTGACGGGCGTGAGCAGGCCGAAGGTCACGAAGGGGATCAGGGCCCAGACGATCGAGCCCAGAACGTGCCGCGCGGAGCGGTTGGCGGCGTGGTGCGCGGAGTGGCCGGCGGCGTGCTGGGCGACGTGGTGAGCGGGGATGGTCGAGGGCGACGGGGCCCCGGGGGGTTCGGCGGCGGAGTCGGCGACGGGGCCGCCGGCGGTCGGCGCCCTGTGCACATCGACGAACGGGATGTCCGCCTCGTCCTCGACCAAGGCCTCCTCGTCGATCTCGGTGCCGAATCCGCCTTCGGTCCCGGCTTCGGGCTCGACGGCGAGTTCCGCACCCGTCCACGGATCGACGCCGATGACCGCGGCCGCGAACGGCAGGTCGAGCGACCCGTCCCCGAACCCGGGAACGAGACCGTTCGCCGAGAACTCCGCGAAGGGCACCGGCTCGGCTCCGGCTTCGGCCGCGTCCTCGGCTTCGGCTTCGGCTTCGGCCGTGACGTCGGCTTCGGCTTCGGCTTCGGCTTCGGCTTCGGCTGCATCCTCGGCCGTGACGTCGGCGGGGCCCGTGTCCGGGGCGACCGGGTACAGCGGCGGGATCGCCAGCGACGCGAAGTCCGCCGGGTCCGCCGGGTCCTCCTGCTCGGCCGCGGCCCAGGGCTCGTGAGCGTCCGTGTCCGGGATCTCGGCGTCCTGTTCGGCGTCCTGTTCGGCGTCCCCCGCGGCTTCCTCGGCAACGTCTTCCGCGGGCGCTTCCGCGATCTCGACCGCGGCGTCGGGCTCCGGCTCGGCGGTTCGCACGCCGACCGAGTCCGGCGCCTCGATCACCTCCACCGCGTCAGCCGCGTCCGCGACGTCCGCCGTCCCTGTCGCGTCCGCCGAAGGTGCAGTGTCGACGGCGTCGGCCGCGTCGTCCGCGGTCTCCGCCGCGATCGCCGCATCCGCCGCATCCGCGGCCAGTCCGAGCTCCTGCGCGCATTTCTGCAGCGGAAGCAGCACGAGGCCCGCGTCGCGGATCTTGGTGTACCGGGTATCGCGCGGATCGATCCCGTGGCCGTAGGCCACGTGCGAGACGCGCGCCGAGTAGCGCTGGGCGAGCTCGTACCCGGCGGCCACCGCCTGCTCGCGCAGTTCCTGGGCGTCCGGGTCGGCGCCGAGCACCAGCAGTCGCACGCCCTGGCCGCGCCGCGGGTGCGGAATCTCGTCCGAGCCGCGCCGGTCGGTCTGCTGAGGAGAAGTCACGCTGGTCATGTCCATGCAGCGTAGGCGCACTGTTGGGCCGTTCGGCCGAGCCGCACCCGGGCACGCGTCGTCCATTCACTCATCCGGCCCAGCCGACTCGCTGAAAGCGCCGGTGAACTCCCGATGTGCAATCGACCCCCCGAATCCGGTATGGTTCTACTCGTCGCCAGGGAGCGGAGCGCAAGCGAAGATCCCGAGCAACACGCGGACGTGGCTCAGTGGTAGAGCATCACCTTGCCAAGGTGAGGGTCGCGGGTTCAAATCCCGTCGTCCGCTCGAGAGGTATGGAACGAACGCAGCGCCCACACCGGAAGTCTCGGTAGGGGCGCTGTGAACGGTAAGGCCTCGTCCCGGACGATTAGCTCAGCGGGAGAGCGCTTCCCTGACACGGAAGAGGTCACTGGTTCAATCCCAGTATCGTCCACTGGTGTTAACGCAGGTCAGTGCCGGTCTCCAGGAGCTGAGGAGACCGGCTCTTTGGTCATTTGACCGTCGTTTGACGGCGACTCCGGGCGCCCCGACCCAGGGTCGGCCTGCGCGCTCTGCGGAATATCCGGTGCCAAAGATCGTCCTTCGCCCCGCATGATGCATGTCGATGACGTCGGCGAGCCGAAGCCGCGTTCAGCAGTTCCCGATCGACCCGGGCAAGTCGGCGAACTCGCTGCGAGAGACCCATCCATATAGGCCGTTGGCATAGTCGAAGATGTGGTACCACTGCGCGTCCTCGCACATGACATCGACATTGTCGGTCAAGCCGGCGTAGGCGATGGTGTTACATTCCGTGCCCTGGCCGTCGTAGATGGGTACCCAGGAGTCGAGCCAGCCGCTGGCCCACGAGTCGTGAGCCGGTCGCCAGCCGCACCACGACGGTTGGCTCGAGGGGACCGTGGCGGCTGCGGCGAGCGGCCCGGTGCAGATCGTTGCGGCCGTAAGCGCCAGCGACGTCACGGCGACGACTCCACATCGAATGATCTTGTTACGCACGAACAGGCTCCCGATTCGGTAGGGGGCGTGGCGTTTCCCGATGTACGCACTAGACCCTGGAAGCCCAGCGGCCTTCCATGCCGTCGAGTGCTCGAATTCTGATGCTTGATGGGAGGCGGATCCAGCGCGTCCCAACCCTCTTCTCGATGGCTGGGACACGCGCGCGCCCAAGCCGGGCGCTGACAACCGGGGATCAGCAGGGTACGACCGCGCCGAACCCGGTCAGGTATAGCTCGGAGACCCAGCCGGTGACTCCGGTGGTCTCGTCGGTCACATAGTCCCAATGGGACTCTCCGTCGACCGTCGTGCCGGTCGCGTAGCAGCGGATGTCGACGCTCTGGCCGGGATAACCTTCGCCGAGGATCGGGCAGGTGGTCCACCGGTCGTTGCGGATGTTGACGCCCGGTTCGCTGAATGTGCCGGCCACGCGGGAGTCGTTCGCCGGTGTCCACCCGCAGGCGCCTGCGGACGTAGCCGTGGACGCGGAGGCCGGGCCGGCGATGCCGAAGGTGGTCAGGGACAGGACTCCGAGCACGGTGCCCGCTAGGACTGCCGATCTCTTCATGGTGCTCCTTCTGTACGGACGGGGCGGCTTACCCCTCTATGTAGGACCCCTGATTGTCCAGCCGGAAGTAGTCTGGACAATCAGAGGCCGACATTTTGTCCACGGCGGAAGGAGCGCTGGTGGGGCGGCGTATGCGAACTTTGGATCCAACTGCTGGGCCAGTGGAGCGGTTCGCCGGTGAGCTACGGGCGCTTCGAGCGCTCGCGGGAGAGCTTCCCTGCAGGAAAATGGCAAAAAGATCCGACTGGTGATCTTGAACGGCCCCTTCAGCCGAGGCCGCGGGGGACGTCGAGGTCGAGTGTCTCGAGCAGCGCGGCGAGCTTGCTGTCGAGTTCCACGCCCACGTCGGCCACCTCGCGAATGCCGATGCCGGCGAACTGGCTGCTCGGAAGGTCGACGCTGAACCAGGCGGTGCCGTCAGCGTGCTCCCAGATGAGTGTGCGCAGCGGCGCGTAGAGCATCGCGCGCGGGTCGTGGCGGAACATCCGCTCGGCGATCGTGTGGTTACCCATCAGGTAGGCGACTGCGCGAGCGTCGTCGCCCGCCAATCCCATCAACGGCTGCATCTCATTGCTGTGATAGATCAGGAAGCCGTGCGGTGCGGCCGCGTCGATGTAGTCGAGCATTTCGGCCCACGACGCATTGCGCGCCGTCATCGACTCGACCTCAGCTGCCGGCAGGCGAGGCACGGCATGCTCATAGCGCGTCCGGAATCCGGCGAAGTCCGGCACGCGGACGTTGATCCGATGTGCAACGTAGGTATCCAGGGCGACAACATCCATGACGTTTCCCATCGCTAGTCATTGCTCACGCGGCCTCGCTCGACGGTCCCTGCCGCGTCGGGGAAGAGCAGCCCGGACCACGGGCCCGTGAAATTCGCCGTGCCGTGTCAGCCGCGCAGGAACTCCAGCCCCTGCTCCACGAACAGCGCGTGGTGCTGGAAGATCCCGCCGTGACCCGAATCGGGGTAGACGGCGAGCTTGGCGTCGGGCAGCAGCCGCGCGAGGTGGAACGAGCTGACTGTCGGCACCATGACATCCTCGTCGCCGTTGACGACGAGAACGGGGTTGGTCACCTTCGCGAGTCCCGCGGACGAGGCCTCCTGCTCCCACCTGGCGGCAGCGGTCAGTTGCTTGCCGATCGTCTCCTGCGACACGGGGGTGTCGCGGTCCTCGCCGCGCGCGTCGAGCCGAGCCAGGAACGCCGCCGCGGCAGCCTGGCTCGCCGCCGTGGGCGAGAAGAACAGCGAGTGCTTCGGGTGCTCGCCCTCCGCGTCGGCCTTCGCGAAAGCCGCCTGCAGCTTGGCGCCCCAGTCGGCGACGCCTTCGTCGCCCGCGGGCGAGGTGCCGGCCAGAATCACCCGGCGCACCAGGTCGGGCCGGTGCTGGACGATCTCCTGAGCCACCATGCCGCCCAGGGAGAAGCCCAGCAGATCGACCGTGCCCAGGCCGAGAGCCTCCACGAACGCCACGGCGTCGGCAGCCATCGCCTCGATGCTCTCGGGCGTGGCGCCACCCGAACCGCCGACACCGCGCAGATCCACGAGCACCACGTGCCGTTCGGCCGCGAATCCGTCGACCACCGCGGGATCCCAGTCGTCCAGCACCGCGGTGATGTGGTTCAGGAACAGCAGCGGAACGCCGGCCACCGGGCCCAGCTCGCGGTAGACGAACGGGGTCCCGCCCACATCCGCGCTCTTCAATACAGCTTCGTCGTATCCCATGATCAAACTCCTGTCCTCTGTGGGCCCGCGGACCTTTCGGCCGGCGGGCCTTCGGTCGTCCGGTTCAGCCGGTGCCAAGCGGCATCGCAGGGTGGGCGCGCTGGCCCGGTAGGCGACGGGGGGCGTCGGCCATCCGATCGGCCCGACCGCCCTGTGATGCCGTGGCTCAATCAGGTCCGCGTCGTCAGCCGGTGGCGGCGGCGGCCTGCTCGATGAGGTTCGCGACGGTCCCGGGGTTGGTCACCTGTGCGGCGTGCGGGGCGTCGACCTCGATGGTGTGGGCGTGTGCCCGGGCGGCCATGAAGCGCTCGGTGGCCGGGGGAATCAGGTGGTCCTCGTCACCGACGAGGTACCACGACGGGATGCTCTGCCACGCCGGCGTGCCCGTGAACGGCTCGCCCAGCTCCTGCGGTGCGACGGGGCTTTGGGTGGCGGCGAGCTCGGCGGCCTGCGCGGTGCTGATGCGGTCGCTGAAGAACAGGTTCCGGTACTGGTCGGGCTTGGCGTACAGGTCGACGCCGGTGGTCGTGCCGTCGGACAGGGTGTACGGAACCGGGCTCAGGGCGGTCGGGACGGGCGCGGTCGGGTCGTCGCTGATCTGGCTGCCGGGATTCAGCCCGGTCAGGCCCTGGATCGTCTCCCCGGTGGCCGGGGCGAACGCCGTGATGTACACCAGGGCCTTGACATTCGGGTCGCCGGTGGCGGCGCCGGTGATGACGGCCCCGCCGATCGACTGGCCGACCAGGATGACCGGGCCCTGGATGGTCTTGAGGTACGAGGCCAGGTAGGCCGAGTCGTCGGCGAGGCCGTGCAGCTTGGTGGGCGGGGCGACGACCGGGTATCCGCCGGCCTGCAGGATCTCGATCACGCCCTTCCAGCTGTCCGAGCTGGACCAGGCCCCGTTGACCAGCACGACCGTCGGCTTGACGGTCGAGTCCGACGAGGTGGAGTTTCGGTAGGCGGTTACAGCCGCCGAGCTTTGGTGGGACGGGGTTGCCGACGCGAGCGTACTGACGCCGACGACGATGGCCAGTCCGGCCGCGCCGAGCACGGCGACACGGATGCTGTTACGGTGAAACACGGGTTTCTCCTTGAAATGTCTTGTACAGGGGGACATACATACCCGCGTCGTTATGACACGCGGTAGACGGGGCAATGTCTCCACCGGTTGCGCGCGGGCGTTTCCGCTAGAAGCGGGAGCTCCCGCGGTGTGCCTCCATATCTTTTGCCGAACCCCGTGCTGTCCGAATCTGTCAAACGACCATCTGAATCCCGCTCGCTGAATTCGACCGACAGTCATTTCACCTACGTCCACGGGGCGGCGTCACGGCGACCGCGTCGGTCGTCGTGGGTCTGCCCGCGTCACACGCGAGCAGCGCGGTGCTCCTCCGCCCAGTTCAGTGCGTAGTCGGCGATGTCCTGCCAACCGTCCTGGCCGATGATGAAATGGGAGCGTCCCGAGAACTCCTGGTAGTCCGTGACGGCAGGTGATTTGCGGTAGAGGCGCCAGTTGGCCTTGTTCACCTTCGGCGGGACGATGTGGTCGGCCTCGCCGGCGATGAACAGTAGTGGGGCCCGCCGACGGTTGCGGAAGTTGACACGGGTGGCGGCCTTGGGGCTGAAGTTCGCGAACGCGCCCTGGAACAGGACCCTGGCCGAGCCCGGAACGGCATACCGTTCGTAGTGGGCGGCCGACTCGCTCTCGCTCAACGTGTTGGTGATGGCGTAGTGGAACTGCTTCGCCGTCAGTGCGACCGCTTTGCTCTTGTTGGCGGGGTTGCCCAGGACGGGCCATGCCGATCGTAGCGTCGACAAGGGCAACGGGAGCACACCCTTGACGGCTGCCGAGTCGATCGCGACCCCGGCGCTGCCCAGTCCGCGGTCGAGCAGGATCTGCACCACGGTGCCGCCGAACGAGTGCCCGATGATGATCGGCGGTTGCTCCAGGTCGCGGATGATCCTCTCGTAGTGCTCGACCACCTCTTCGAGGCCGACGCCCGCGATGCCGGTGGGATCGCGGCGCAGATCCTCCACTTCCCGGTCCAGGCCAGGCCAGGCGGGTGCGATGACCCGGTACCCGCGATTCTCGTAGTGGTGCTTCCATCCCTCCCAGCTACGCGGGTTCACCCACAGCCCGTGGATGAGCACGATCGTGCCGGCCGTGTCGTTGTCGGCGCTCATGTCCGTACCTCTCTTCCGTCCATAGAACGTTTCGTCCGCCTCGCGGAGCCGAATCCCGCGATGCCCGGCGACGTCGGCGAATCGGCGCGGAGCGACCCTCGAGATGCGCTGCATCGGATACTCGGCGGCGTATTCGTAGGCTTGCACCGCTCCCCTGGGGCCCGCATCAGTCGATCGGCCACGTCGAATCCGCGGTGTGGTGACGCCATGGCCAGCCGTTTTACTTAGGCCGCCGCTGTCTGCACAGGTCAACGACGTATTGGGGCTCCTGGCCCCCGGCGCCCGGGGGGCGAGGACCCTCGCGGCCGCCCCGGCCGGGTGGTCGCCAGGTGCGAAGGCCACTGACTTTCAGTGAGTGAAAGTTTTTCGGCTGCTTGGCGCTCTGGAGGTAGCATGACGCTTGTTTACATTTGCAGAAATGCGGGCGCATGTAATGCCCCGGGACAGGTGTTGACGACTGGAGCGTGGCCCAGTGGCATACAGCGACCTTTTTGAGGAAAACGTCTCCGTTGCATTGGTGGGGCGCGCCGAACAGGTAAAGCGCATATGTGGTTTTCTTGCTACTACCGACCGCGGCGGCGCTCTTCTCCTGTCGGGACAGGCAGGAGTGGGTAAGACAGCACTGCTGGATGCCGCGGCGCAAGCCATGTCCATCGCCGGAACGCGGGTTCTGCGGGCTGCCGGTGTCGAGTTCGAGGCCGACGTGAGCTACTCCGCGTTGAACCAGCTCCTCCTTCCGCTCACCGAGTCGTTCAGCGATCTCGACAGATCCCAGAGCGACGCCCTGCGTGTCGCACTGGGTTTGAGCAACGGACAGCAGCCCGACCGACTCGTCGTCTCCAGCGCAACGCTGATGCTTCTGCGCCGGTTGGCCGCGGCCGAGCGCCTTCTGCTGATCATCGACGACCTGCCGTGGGTCGATCGCGCCAGCGCCACGGTCCTGGGCTTCGTCGCCCGCAGGCTCGCCGGGAGCCCGGTCGGCTTCCTGGGAGCCATGCGGTCTGGGGACGACCCCTTCTTCAGCAGCATCGGACTTCCCGAGTACGAGGTTCCGCCGCTGGACGATCAGGCGTCGAGCCAATTGCTCGACGCGAGATTCCCCAAGCTGGCCGGACAGGTGCGGCAGAAACTGCTGACCGTGGCCGAGGGAAACCCGCTGGCGCTGCTCGAACTGCCGACCGCGCTGACCGGGCCGCAGCGCATGGCGCTGGAGAACCTTCCCGCAGTACTACCGCTGAGCCAACGCCTGCAAGCGCTGTTCGTCTCCCGGGTGTCAGCCCTCCCCGATCCAACGCGGTGTCTGCTCCTGCTCGCAACACTCGACGGGACAGGCGATCTCGGCGTTCTCCAGAGATCGGCGCGTCACCTCGGCCATGACGGCAGCCTCGAATCCCTCGCGCCGGCCGAGCAGGACCGGTTGGTGCACTTCGAGGACAGCACGCGACGATTTGTCTTCCGCCACCCACTCATCCGCTCCGCGGTATACGCGGCCTGCACGACCACGGAACGACGCTCGGCGCACCGCGCCTTGGCACAGTCGGTGACAGATCAACCGGAGCGCCGCGCCTGGCACCTCGGCGAAGCGTGCGTCGAGCCCGACAACGAGGTCGCCCGCCTCCTCGAAGAGGCCGCTCACCTCATCGCAGAGCGCGGCGACGCAGTGGGAGCGGTGGCCACACTGATCCGGGCCGCCGATCTCAGCCCGCGGAGTTCGGACCGGGCCCGCCGGCTCGCCGAGGCCGCCTACCTCGATGCCGACGCGACCGGGGACCTGAGCGGCGCCTCCGAACTCCTTGAAAACGCGCGCCAGGCGGACCCGGACCTGACCGGATCCCTGCACTCCGCTGCCGCAGCCGTCTACCTGACGATCAACGGCGGAGGGGACATCGAGACCGCGCATCGTCTGCTGGTCGACGCCATCGAGTCCGGAAGCCACGGGTACGACGCGAAGGACGCGGCTCTCATCGAGGCCATCCACCTGCTGCTGCTCCTGTGTTTCTACAGCGGCCGGCCGGAACCGTGGACTCCTTTCTACGGCGCACTCGCACGCCTGCGTCCGGAACCGCCGCCGCTGCTGGCGGTGGCCGGCAGGACTTTCTCCGATCCCGCCCGATCCGGAGCGGCCGCCCTCGGCCAACTGCAGTCGATCATCAGCGGGCTTCCCCGCGAATTCGACCCCGGCCGCATCGTGCGGATCGGGACCGCGTCGCTCTACCCGGATCGGCTCGGGGACCTGCGCGGCCCTTCCTGGAAGGTCGTCCTCCAGGGACGAGACGGCGGTCCAGCCCGCAGACACATCGGCGCGCTGATGCACCTCTGCCTGGATGACTATCTGACGGGCCGATGGGACGAGTGTGTCGAACTCGCCGACGAAGGGGCCCAACTGTGCCAGGCGTCCGGATACCCGTTCTTCACCTGGTACTTCTGGTACTGCCGGGCCGTCGTGGCCGCAGCCCGGGGCGACTCCACGACAGCCGATCGGCTGACCGACAAGATCACCCGCTTCGCCACCCCCCGAGGAGCCGGCACCGCGCTGCACTACGCCCGCCATGTGGACACCGTCGCAGACATCGGACGCGGCAAGTTCGAGAGCGCATATCGGCATGCGACGGCGGTGAGTCCGGCAGGCACCCTCGCCTCTCATGCCCCCCACGCCCTCTGGGTGGCGATGGACCTGGTCGAAGCCGCGGTCCATACCAATCGCCAAGCAGAGGCCGCCGCACACGTACGGGCCATGCAGGAAAGCGACATGGCGGCGCTCTCCCCGCGCCTCGCCCTCCTCGAAAGCGGCTCGGCAGCGCTGTGCGCCGACGATGATGACGACGCGATCAACCTCTTCGGAAAGGCCCTGGCGCTTCCAGGCATCGAACGCTGGCCTTTCGATCTTGCCCGAGTGCAGCTCAGCTACGGCGAAAGACTGCGCCGAGCCCGGGCGAACTCGGAAGCCCGCGTCCCATTGAGCACGGCCCACGACACCTTCGCTCGACTCGGCGCCCGCCCCTGGATCGATCGTGCCTCCAAAGAGCTACGCGCCTCGGGCTGGATCGCGCCGCGAACCACCACCACACCCGGGGCCAGGGCACTCACACCCCAGGAACGGGAGATCGCAGATCTCGCGGCCGCCGGCCTGAGCAACAAGCAGATCGCCGAGCGCCTCTACCTCTCCCACCGAACAGTCGGCGCGCACCTCTACCAGATCTTCCCCAAACTCGGAATCTCCTCCCGAGCCGCACTCCGTGACGCGCTCGCGGCCTCGAGCGAATGAGTTGCCGGGGCGACGCCGACATGGGAGGCACGGCGCGTGGCACCGGAAGAGTAGCTGCCGTCACCGATGGTGACAGGCCTCGCCGCGCCACCATGACGAACAATCCGGATTATGGTGTTAGCAGTTGTCCAGGCCGCGACGGTCTCCGTCTGCCCTGTTGCGCACCGTCGCTTTCGGACGTCGGTGGGGCGCCGGGGAAGAAGAGAATCACAGGCGAGGACGGAGAAGATGATGGACGAACACGGCATGTCGGTGACGGGCAAGGTTCTGGCCCTGCTCGAGGCTTTCTCATATGAGACTCCCGCCCTGACGCTGACAGAGCTGTCGCAGCGTACGGGACTCTCACTGCCCACCGTGCACCGCCGTGTCGCTGAACTCGTCGCTTGGGGCGCCCTTGAGCGTGGTCCCGATCGACGGTACAGAGTGGGTCTGCGATTGTGGGAGGTAGCCGCCCTCTCACCCCGCGGCCATGGTATTCGCGATGTCTCTCTGCCGTTCATCAATCGCCTATACGATACGACGAAGAAACAACACATCCACCTTTCCGTACGGAATCACCTGGACGTTGTCATCCTCGAACGCCTCAGCGCCCCCGACGCTCCGCAGGCCGTCAGTCAGGCCGGAGGGCGATTCGGCACCTTCGCCACGGGGGCAGGACTGGTATTGCTGGCTCACGCCCCTGATGACGTACGCGAGGAGTACCTGAAGGGCCCTCTCCCCCGCTATGCCGAGAATACCATCACCGATCCCGGACGGTTTCGCGCGATTCTGGCCGCCATCCGCAGGCAGGGGTACTCCTCCAGCGACCGAATGATGGGGCCCGAAATCCAATGTGTGGGCGCGCCGATTTACGGGCCAGACGGTTCGGTAGTGGCCGCGGTTTCCGTGTGCTTCCGCGCGGGCACTCGGTCATTCCAAGAAATCGTTCCACCCATTCGCTCAACTGCACGGGGCATCTCCCGGGCCATCGCTGAACTTTCCGAGCACAAAGCAGACGAAGAAAGCGATTGAACGGGATCGACCTTTCTCGCAGCCGTCGCCGTCGGACGTGTCACACAGCGTCGCAAACCGACGACCACGTCGACGGCGGCGGGTCTCCCCTCCGATACATGCAGCCTTGACCTGAGTGGCATCGTGTCGGGCGATCACGCCGTACCGCTGCGTGAGAAGCTCGTCGGGCTCCCCTGGGGCAGGCAGCCGCGAACGCTCCCCGCCGGCCGCGTTTCAGCAGGTCAGAGCGATTCAGGTTCATCGAAGTCAAGCGTGCGGTGACGGGGTGCTGGTTTAGCCGGCTTGCTCGAGTATGAGTCGGCTGCGTAGCGGCTTGGTATGCCACATCGCGACCAGTTGCTGGTAGCCGTGGATGAAGGCGCGCGCCTCGGCCAGCGCGGCGGTGCGTGCGGGGCCGATCTCGTAGAAGTCGAAGCCGGTGTCTTGGAAGCCGAGGGCGTCCACGCCAGTGAGGTCGGGGTGAGGGGTGAAGCATATCTCCAGGTCGACTCGCCAGTACTGGGGCTGCCAGTAGGGATCTGCGCGATCGCTGCCCTCGTAGTCGTTTACCGCCAGCAGCCGTCCGAAGGTGATCGCGGGCAGGTCTTCGCTCCATGACCAGGTGCCCCACTCGGCGATGAAGCCGTCGCCGTCCTCGGCGGCGTCTTCGATGCCGTCGATCTCCAACTGCATGAACTCCCCGAACGCCGTCCATGCCGTCTCGAGGTCGTCGATCGCCGCAGGATCGAGCTTGTGACGCTGGAGGATCTGCTCGAATGCGTCTCGGCTTGAGCGCCAACTGATGGGCATGGCGGATCTTAACGCGCGCGAGCGCGCCCGCTCGAGCTCAGCGGCGTTTGAGGCATCCGCGGCCGCGTCGGGTGGTGGCCAGGCGGGTGCGGATGCGCTGGCCAACGCCACTTCGCCTTGCCGCGCCTGATTTCGTCGATGCCCAGCGCCTCGACCACGGGGTCGTGCGCCGGCAGGGCGGCCGCGGCATGCGCGTGCACGGCGGCGTTCCTCTTCTATCGCCAGCCCAGACCACACGCAAGAGGACCCTGCCGCACAACGCGCGGCTGTACACCAAGGCGCACGGTCAATCAGATCCGACTGAATCTGGCAGCCTGCCCGGGCCCCGGGAAGCACGGTCAGGTTCGAAGAGCCGCGATTCAATGGGTTGGAGTAAGTCTCGATAAGGTTCACTCGGCATCACGTTCGAGGTCAGCGCCCCGTATCTCGGCAGGGGCGCTTTCCCGTTTCACCCGGAGAAGGGCGGCGCCGCCGATTCGGGCATCCGACCGGTGGTGATCTCGATGCCGGACAGGGCGTCGGCGAACGCCGCGAACTCGGGGATGTTCGCGGCGTCGGCGTTGGCGGCGTCGGCGGCGGCGCGGGTGCGGTAGATCCAGACGTCCGTCCAGGTCCCGAACTCGTTCTGGCTCAGGACGGGGGCGTCGATGAGCTCGGGGTGGGCGGCCCTGACTGCGCTGAGAGCCGCCGCGCGGAGCTCGACGAGGTCGGCGGCGGTCAGATCCGAGCGGTAGCGCACGAATTCCACGAAGTACGACACGGGTTGCAGCCTAGGCCCCCGCGTACGTCCGAGCCCCGCCTCTACGTGCCCCTCGATCCCTTGATTCGACAAGACCTGGCGCCCCGGCGAAATCGGACCCTCTCAGCGGACGACGAGCACTGATTCGGCGACGCCGAATCCGTCCCAGCCGCGATCGCTGCACTACGATCGAGGATCGTGGCGAATCCTGGCGGGGGCGGCGCACATCCTGGAGACGACGAGTCCTTCGACATGCCTGACGGGGGGCGGCGTGCCGGCCATTACATCGTCTGCGGGGCCAACACTCTCGCGCACCGCCTGGTCGTAGAGCTGGCCGAGCAGTACGAGGTGCCGGTTGTCGCCATCGTGCCGAGCCGCGACATCGACCACGCGCCGCAGATCGTGAAACTCCTCGGGGACGACGGCGTCGTCGTCTCCCCCGCGATCACCGAGGAGGCGCTGACCGCCGCCGACGCGGCGAGTGCGCGCGGGATCGCGCTCGTGGACGGCGACGACCAGGGCAACATCCACACCGCGTTGCGCGTCCAGGCCCTGAACGAGGGCATCCGCGTCGTGCTGCGGATCTACAACCAGCGGCTCGGCGGGCACATCGAGCGGCTGTTGAAGAACTGCTCGGTGCTCTCCAGGTCCGCCACCGCCGCGCCCGCGTTCGTCAACGCGGCGCTGCGCCGACCCAACTCGGTCCGGGTCGGCGACCAGGCGGTGAATCTCGAGATCGAGGAACGCCCCGAGCGCGAGGACTTCCTGTGCACGATCGCCGATCGCATCGACCGACAGGACCTGACGCGCATGCGGATGCTGCCGGACTCCCCCGGACCCGCCGCCGTCTGGATCGGCCGGACCGAGCGGCAGGAGGTCGTCGAGCCGGGCGGCCGGGCCGTGCTGCGGTTCGTGGACGAGGAGCCGAAGCCGACGTTCACGCGGCGGTCCCGGGTGCTGTGGCGGCTGATCGACGTGATCCGGTACTTCACCGGCGTGCAGCTGCGGCTGGTGCTGCTCGGCTCGGTCATCACGGTCATCGGCTCGTTCGCGCTGATCTGGGCCCTGGCACGGCCGTTCGCGTGGGCCGTGTACGAGACGCTGCTCGACATCGCCGGCTCCGCGGTGCCGGACGTCTACGGCCGGCCGGACTCGGCCGGGGTCGGCGGAACGTGGCAGCGCGTCGCGCAGGTCGCCATCACGCTCAGCGGCGTCCCGCTGATGGCCGTCGTCACGGCGATCCTCGTCGAGAACACCGCCTCCCGGCGTCGCGCGGCACCGCGCCAGCCGAGCGGCGGCATCCGCAGCCACATCGTCGTCATCGGCCTGGGCAACGTCGGCACACGTGTCGCGACCCTGATACACGACCTCGGCATCCCGGTCGTCTGCATCGAACGCGACGACAACGCGCGCGGCATCCTCGCGATCCAGTCCCTCGACATCCCGGTGCTGACCGGCGAAGCGCCGCTCGAACACCACCTGCGGCAGGCGCGCGTGCACCGCAGCCGCGCGGTGATCGCCCTGACCGGCGACGACGCGGCCAACCTCGAAGCGTGCCTGGAGGCGCGGGCCATCGCGCCCGACGTACGCATCGTCCTGCGCCTGTTCGACGACGACTTCGCGGCGCACCTCTACCGCTCCTTCGCGAACGCCGCCTCGCGATCGGTGTCGTACCTCGCCGCCCCCGCGTTCGCCGCCGCGCTGATGGGCCGCGAAGTGCTGGGCACGCTCTCGGTCCACCGGCACGTGGTGCTCGTCGCGGAGTTCGCCGTCGAGGAGGGCTCGGATCTGGTCGGCCGGACCTTGCGCGACATCGACGTCCCGGGTGAGATCCGGGTGATCGCGGTGCGCTCACCCGCCGCGCGCGACTACCTCTGGCGCCCCGACCACGGCCGCCACATCGGCGTCGGGGACAGGTACGTCCTGCTCACGACGCGCTCGGGCTTGGGCAGCCACACCAGCCGGGTCAGCTCGCCGCGAACCACACAGTGCTGATGCCGCCGGCGATCAGGCAATAGCAGGCGAACGAATGAAGGCGAGGTACGGCGAGTCGCCCCGGTGTTCACCGATTGCTCCGGAAGCGTTCATCCGTGCGCGCGGCCGGTCAGCCGCGCTCGGGGTGCCAGGCGGAGCCGGTGCGGGGCACGCCGTGGTACGGCGGAGGCACGTCGGCTGCGGCGCGGGCGATGTCCCGGAGGCTGACGGCGCCGAGGATGTGCCGGGTGACGTCATCGAGCACGGGCAGGGCGTCGAGGTTGCGGTCGACGAGCGTCCGGGCGCAGGTCTGGATGCTGTCGGAGGGCGAGAGTGCGACGCCGGGGGCGATAGTGGCGTGGCGGGGTGAATCGGGCCGGTGCATCAGGTCACGGGCCGTCAGGTCGGCGAACTCAGGCGGCTCGGCGGTCGTGTCCGCCTGCGGCGCGGCGCGGAAATCGACGTCCGCGTACGTGCCGGCGAAGGTGTCGACGTGGGAATCGGCTTCGAGGAGCTGGGTCGTCGTCATGGCTTCATCCTGTGGCGAAGGCGCTCGACGCGGCAGGGACCATGGTCCTGGCTCGGTGCCGACGATCGTCCTACGGCGCCGGGGACGGACGGGTCGCAGCGAGGGCGGCCGCCACGAACGACGCGACGAGCGGTCGGCGGTCTTGCTCGTTCCAGGCGATCACGAGGTGGCTGGGCGGCGCGTCGACGACCGTAAGGCAGACGACTCCCGGCGCGACCGGCGGGACGAGCGAGCGCGGCAGCACGCCGATCATCCGGCTCGCGGTGATCATGTGCAGCATCTGGACGACGTCCGCGACCTCGGGGCCGCTGCCCGCGCCCTCGTCCTTGGACGTGCCCTTCCAGACCGGCATCGTCTCGCCTTCCAGGTCGGCCATGTGCACGGCGGCGAGCCCGGTCAGCCGGTGACCGTCGGGAACGATGACGACGCGGTCCTCGGTGTACAGCCGCTCATGCGCGAGGCCGTCGAGGGGGTCGAAGGGCGCATAGAGCAGGCCGACGTCGGCCCGGCCGTCGAGCAGGAAGTCGGCTCGGTCGGCGGGGCCGCTGAAGCGGATGTCGACGTGCCGGGCGTCGCGTTGCTCGGCGTACGCGGCGAGGATCCCGGACAGCAGCCCGCCGTCGCCGCCCGGCTTGAGTACGAGCCTCAAGTGCCGGGCCCGCCCCGCCCCGCCGGCCTCCTGTGCGTGGCGGACGGCGGCGCCGACGGCGTTGAGCGCGTGCCTGCCGTGCTCCCGCAACGCCGTGCCGGCCGGGGTGAGCTCGACGTGCCGGCTGGAGCGGACGAACAGCGCGACGCCGAGCCGGGACTCGATCCGCCGGATCGCCTTCGACAGCGCGGGCTGGGCGATCGAGAGGCGCACGGCGGCCCGGCCGAAGTGCAGCTCGTCCGCGACCGCGAGGAAGTACTCCAGCTCGCGCGTCTCCAACGTATTCATGCCTCCAGGTTATCGCCGATGATCGAACGGGTCTTGGACAGCGGCGGTCGGCCGCGCTGAGAATTGCGGCATGATCAACCACACGATGATTGTCTCCTTCGAGCAGCCGGTCCCGGATGCGGAGCTCGATCAATACCTCGCGGATCTCGAACGCGTCATCGTCGCGACCGGCGTCGTCCAGTCCTTCGCCGCGGGCCGGCACATCGCCGTCCCCGGCGAGGAGGAGATCCCGGCGCTGATCGCGACCGTGATCGTGCAGATCGCCGTCGCCGACACGGAGGCGCTGGGGAAGGCCTTCGCCGCGCCCGGAATCGGCGAGGTCATCGAGCACTGGCAGGCGCGGTACCCGTACCGAGTCGGCTGGGCGAACCACGAACCGCTGGTGTGAGCGGACGGAGTATGGCGAGGTGCCCGGCCGGGTACGGCCGGGCACCGTCCGTCAGCGCGGCCTACTCGTAACGCGTCCTACTCGTAGTACGTCTCCTCGGTCAGCTCGACGGAGCGCTCCGGTTCCGCGAGCAGCGCGGCGATGAGGTGCCGGCGGTCCCAGCGGCCGGCGACCCAGGCCAGGGCGCGGGCCATGCCGTCGAACGTGGAGGCGTGCGGCACGCCGTCGATGACGCGCCAGGCTACCTCGAAGGCGTCGTCGAGGATCAGCTCGTCGTGCTCGATGTACGTGCCCGGGCATGCGGGCAGCAATGCTCTGATCTCGTCGGGCACGGTCTGCTCCTGGCCCTCCGAGGTGACAGCGCCGGGAATCGCCTCGGAGACGAGGTCGAGGTCGAGCAGGTCGGCCAGCGGGCCGGCCGCGTGCGCCGGCACGACGATGTACGCGCGCCCGTCGAGCAGCGGCATCAGGTCGGGCGCGTCGATCACGACAACCTCGCCCGCGTCGATGACCACGGGCTCGCCGTCCTGCCAGGCACGCAGCTCGCTCGGCGGGTTCACCTGGTCGGCCGGAACCTCGCTCAGGGCGGTGTAGAGCGCGGTGAGCTGGGTCGGACCGACCGGGCGCGCGGGGTCGGCGAGCCGGTCGAGCAGTTCGTCCGGACCGCCGGGCGCGGCGAGCAGCGCGGAGAGCGTGGTGCGCACGCCGAGCCGACTGAGGAACTCGGGATCCTTGCCGTGCTCGGGCGCCGGATCGTAGAGGCCTGCGAGCAGCCCGCCGGGCACGGCGCCGGTCGCGAGGTCGGCGGGCCGTCGGCCGTCGAGCACCGGATGCCGGCTGAGCCACCACGACGTGTACGAGGGCAGATCCAGCGACGAGCCGTCGTCCGACAGAACCCTGACAGGCCGCGAGACGGCGGCGCGCAGGGCCGGGGTCTCGGCGATCAGGTCGAGCCCGCGATCCCAGCGGGTGACGAGCTCCAGATCGCGCACGGCGGCGAACTCGTCGGCGACGGGGGCGAACCTGTCGTGGCCGGAGCCGTCGATCGCGGTCCTGGCTTGCGCGATCCACTCCGCGATGCCGTCGAGGTCGACGAGGTCGTCGTCCAGGGTGTCGATGTCGAGCAGCACGTTCTGCGCGCGTACGACGGTGAGCGCGTCGAGGACGCCGACCGCGCGCAGCGCGGCCTCTCCCCAGCGCTGTACGAAGTCCTCGTCGACAGTGCCGTACGCCTCGGGGTCGACGACTTCGGAGAGCGGCGAGCCGGGCAGCAGCAGTTCGCGGGCCGGCAGGTGGCCGCCGCGGTCGTCGGGCAGTTGCAGGTCGCCGAGGTCGAAGCGTTCGTGCGGGCCCGGATCGGCGGCGCGGACCAGACCGAGCACGGCGCCGGCGAGGCGGTCCGGGGTGAGGCTCTCGGCCTCGTCGAGGTCGTGTGTGTGTGACAGCGGGTCGTGGGCGCCGGCGATCACGGCGCGCAGCGCGGGCTCGTCGAGCAGCACGCGCGGGTATGCGGGCCGCGCGCCGAGCCGCTCGAGGAGCGAGGACGCACCGCTGCCGCCATGGGCCAGCGTGCCCGGGTGCACCATGCGGAGCCCGAGCGGCCTGAGAGCGGCGCTCACAGACGCGTCGAGTCCGGCCACCGGAAGCAGGCCGCCGCGGGCGCCGCGCACAGTCCGGCCGTCGGCGAGCGGAACCGGCAGGGCGGCCAGCGTCTCGCCGGTGTCGGGGTCCTGGCCGAAGACTCCGTAGAGGGCGTCGTAGAGCCCACCCCACCACGCCGGGTCCCGATCCAGGTTGGAGAGGGTTTCGGCCAGCTCGACCGGGCCGAGACGGCGGAGGCCGAGCGCGGTACCGGCTGCCTGGTCCCGCTCCCATCCGGCCGGCAGCAGTCCGGGCAGCACCTCGCGCACGGCGTCCACGAGCGCGGCATCACAGGGATCGAGCACGACCGCGTCGCGCGGCCGCAACGGCGCCGGATCCGCGTTCGCGGCGGGCAGGAACGCGGCCTCGGGCAGCAGGGCGGCGATCCGGCTGCGCAGGCCGCCGTCGATCGCCCCCTCCCCCATCGGTCCCGGCACCAGCCGCAGCAGCGCCGGAGTACGGGTCGGCCAGGCCGTGACCAGCTGCGCGTACGCTTCGGCGGCGCGATCGAGCAGGTACTCGGCGAGCGGGCCGGGGGCGACCCGGCGACGGGTGACCTCCAGCGGCAGCGAGGCGATCAGCAGCGCGGGCAGGCCCAGCTGCTCGTCGGTCGGCGTCGGGGCGTGCAGCACGGGTGCGGTGCGCAGCCGCTGCGGGCCGCCGTCCTCGTCCACCGGCACGGCCCAGGTCAGCGACCACCAGGGCCGGCTGCGCTCCTCGACCGGCCGGTCGGCGAGCAGGCCCGCGGCGAGTTCGCCGCGCGCCTCGGCCAGCCGCCAGCGCGTCGTGCGCGACCCGTCGGCGACCACGCACTCGCCGCGCACGCTGCGGTCGGCGGTCAGTGTGCGGATGTCGCCGTCGAGCTCGACGACCACCTCGGACAGCTGTGGCAGCGCGAGCAGTATCGTGTCGTCAAGCCCTGTCAGCAGCCCGCGCACGAGCACCACCGCGGCCTCGTCACGCAGCGGCAGCTCGACAACGGTGTCGTATCCCCACGGCGGGGTTCCCTCGGCGGGGTACGGGAGCCGCAGCACCGGGACGCGCCCGCCGCGGCGTGTCAGCTCGGCGGCCAGCTCGGGGTTCTGCTCGGCGGCGCGGTGCACGTCCGCCCGCGCCTCGGTGAGCGAGAAGCGCACGCCGCCGTCGCTCGAAAGCATCGCAGGCGCGTCGCTCACGGCCAGCACCGCCGCGAAACCGACGCCGAACCGCCCGACCGGCACCGCCGCGCCGGATTCCCCTCCGTGGCCCTCGTCGCGCTTGGCGGAGGCACGCAGGGTGGACAGCCCGAGAACGCCGCCCGCGTCCAGCGGCACCCCGGTGTTCGCCGCGCGCAGCACCGGCTCGCCCGCAGCGCCCACCGCCAACGTGAACCGCAGCCGCCCCGGCACCCCGGCCCGCGCGGCCGCGTCCGCCGCGTTCTGCGCCAGCTCGACGAGCACCCGGTCCCGGTACCCACCGAGGACCAGGTCCTCCTCCAGGTTCGCGTCCTCCCGGAAGCGCACCGGCGCCGCCGTCCACGAACCCAGCACACGCTCGCGGATCGCCGCGGTCTCGAACTGGTCAGTCACCGAGAATTCCCTCTGCCCGACAGCAACGACGACAGGCAGGCTACCGTCCGCGAGGACGGCGGCGCGGTCAGGCAACGGGACGCGACGCCGGTTCACGCCTTCCCGGTCGGCGAAACCGCTGGTGGCGGCCTCGTCGATCATCGCGATGAGCTTCAGCGTCGCGGCGGGCGAACCGTGCTCCGCGGCGCGTCCGGCAACGCGATCCCGAAGCAGAGGAAGAATCCGGCGTACGGCGGTGCGAGCCGGTCGATGAAGAACGCCGTCGACGGATCGGCGGTACCGCGTTCACAGTGGACGACTTCATCCGCGGCTCGGCAGACGCCACGCCGGCCTGCGAGTCGCACATCGTCACGTACTTCGACAGCAGTTCGACCGGCGGTTCGGGCTGCCCGGTGAGCAGCCGGGAACGGTTGACGACGCGCTGCTGTGGACGGGAGCCTGAGGAAGGACATCACGGTGTGGGTTCTCGCGGGCCCGCACCGTCCACGCGAGCCCGCGCAGACGAAGGAGCCTCCCCGTGACCGCCACCACCATGCGAGCAGTCGTCGTCCCCGAACTGGGCGCGAAGCTGGAGGTCCGCGAGATGCCGGTGCCGACGCCGGGTCCCGGGCAGGTGCTGGTGCGGATGGAGACCTCGGGGGTGTGCCACACCGACATCCACGCCGCGCACGGCGACTGGGCCGCGAAGCCGAGCACGCCGTACATCCCCGGCCACGAAGGCATCGGCATCGTCGAGGCGCTCGGCCCGGGAGCCGACTCGCACCGGATCGGCGAGCGGGTGGCCATCGCGTGGCTCGGCTCGGCGTGCGGGACCTGCTCGTACTGCCTCTCCGGCTGGGAGACGCTGTGCACGAAGCAGAGGAACAGCGGCTTCTCGCTCGACGGCACGTACGCCGAGTACGCGGTCGCCGACGACCGGTACGTCGTCTCGGTTCCGGACGGGGTCACCTCGTTCGACGCCGCACCGCTGACCTGCGCCGGGCTGACGACGTTCAAGGCGGTGAAGGTCTCCCGGCTGCGCCCGCCCGAGACCGCGGTGATCTTCGGCATCGGCGGCCTCGGCCACCTCGCCCTGCAGTACGCCAAGATCGCCGGCGGCCGGGTGATCGCGGTGGACATCGAGGACTCGAAGCTCGCCCTGGCCGCCCGCCTCGGCGCGGACGAGGTCGTCGACGGCCGCGCGGGCGACGCCGCCAAGGCGACTCGCCGGCTCGGCGGCGCCGACGTGGCCATCGCGCTCGCCACCTCCCCGCGCGCCTTCGAACAGGCTTACGGCTCGCTGCGCCGCGGCGGGCGGCTGGTCTGCGTCGCGCTGCCCGCCGACGGCACGATGAGCGTCCCGATCTTCGACACCGTGATCAGCGGCAAGTCGATCATCGGATCGATCGTCGGCACCCGCCAGGACCTCGCGGATGTCTTCGCCCTGCACGCCGCGGGACGCACCGAGGTGGTCGCCGAGTCCAGGAGCCTCGATGAGGTCAACGAGTGCTTCGACGAGGTCGCCGGCGGCCGCGTCCCGGCGAGGCTCGTCTTCGAGTTCTAGGCTCGTCTTCGGGTCCTGGGACGGCGGGTTCCGAGACGGGTGACGGGAGCGGGGCCGTGGAGTTCAGCCCGGAACTGCGCGAGGACGTGCTGTCCGGCGAGATCACCGTCTCGTACCGGCTGTGGGGCAGACCGCGGGTCAAGCCCGGCGGCCGCTACCGCTTCCGCGGCGGGGAGCTCGTCGTCGACTCGGTCGAACCGGTCCCGTTCTCCTCGATCGACGAGGCCGACCTGCGGCGCACCGGCGAACCCGACCTCGAGTCGCTCCGCCGCCGCGCCGCACACGCCGGCCCCGTCCGCGACGACACGCTGCTCTACCGCGTCGCGTTCCACGTCGTCGGATGAGCCGGCGGTCCGCGCTCCCGCCGCGGCGGCGCCGGCCGGGCTACTTCGCCCGGGCCGGGTCCGTGATCAGCAGCGGGTTGCCGTCGGCGAGGTCCTCGAGGACGGCGGCCGTGCTGGTGTCCTTCATCCGCACGAGCTCGTCGGCCGTGATGCCGATGACCTGGAGCAGCGCGAACGCGCCGTTCGGGCTGTCGATCAGCTCGGGCAGCTCGGTGTCGCGGGTGATCGCGAGGGCGGTCAAGGCGGTGTCGTCCTCGCCGGTGATCGGCCGGCGCACGTCGACGCGGTGCCCGACCTCGTAGACGGAGCCGCCCTGGTTCGTCGTCTTCGCGAGCTGCTCGAGCAGGTTGAAGGGCCACTGCGGCGGCTTGTCCTCGCCGGCCTCGGCCGGCGCGCGCAGCGTGAACTCGTAGCCCCAGCCGCTGATCTCCGGGTCGGCCTCCTCGCTCTTATCCCACAGCTCGGTCAGCCCGTAGGTGACGTAATGCCAGTGGTCGGCGGCCCGGTACGCCGAGCAGCCCTGCAGCCCGCTGCCGAGGGCGAGGCCGGGGATGTAGCCGACGTGCACGGGTTCGATCCCGCCGTAGAGCTCGTCGAAGACGGCGTCGATCGCGTCCCAGCCGGACGCTTCAGGCTCCAGATCGTTGGACATGCCGGTGATCCTCCCAGGCCTGCGATCTCCGGACAAATCGCACGCGCGGGGAGCATCCGAACGAGTCAGCCGGGAGGGCGCGGCGCCGGACGGCGAGGGCCCGCGACCGGTGGCGCCGGGGGCCGTGTGCGGGGCGCGCAACATCGGCCGGGTCACCGACGTGCGCATCCTCTCCGCGCCCGCCACCCAGGTGTGCGTGAGGCGAAACACCCGGTGCCGCTCCGCGTGACCTCGGTGTCACGGCTGTTTCTTACGGTCGACGTTGATCTCTTCACCCAGAGGGAGCGACGTGACTCAGGTTCGGACCGTGTGCTCGTACTGCGGGGTCGGCTGCGGGCTCGTGCTCGACATCGAGACGGGACCAGACGGCAAGCGGAGCGTGCGCAAGGCGTCCGGCGACAAGGCGCACCCGGCGAACTTCGGCAAGCTGTGCACGAAGGGCGCGACGACGGCGGAGATGCTGGCCGCGCCGGGCCGGCTGACGACGGCGCTGGTGCGCGCGGACCGCGGCGCCGAGCCGTCGGCCGTCGCCCTGGACGCGGCGATCGCGGAGACGGCGGCCAGGCTGCGCGCGATCATCGACGAGCACGGCCCCGATTCCTTCGCGCTCTACGTCTCCGGCCAGATGAGCCTGGAGGCGCAGTACCTGGCGAACAAGCTGGCCAAGGGCTACATCCGGACCAATCAGATCGAGTCGAACTCGCGGCTGTGCATGGCCAGCGCCGGGACCGGCTACAAGCTCTCGCTCGGCGCGGACGGCCCGCCCGGCTCGTACCAGGACTTCGAGAAGGCGGATGTCTTCCTGGTCACCGGCTCGAACATGGCCGACTGCCATCCGATCCTGTTCCTGCGGATGATGGAGCGGGTCAGGGCGGGCGCGAAGCTGATCGTCGTCGACCCGCGGCGCAGTGCCACGGCCGAAAAGGCCGACCTGTTCCTGCAGATCAAGCCGGGTGCGGACCTCGCGCTGCTGAACGGCCTGCTGCACCTGCTCGTCGAGGACGGCCACACCGACCCGGACTTCGTCGCCGCGCACACGGAGGGCTGGGAGGCGATGCCGGAGTTCCTGGCCGACTACCCGCCCGCCGCCGTCGCCGAGCTCACCGGCATCCCCGAGCAGGACATCCGCACGGCGGCGGCGTGGATCGGCGAGGCCGGCGCGTGGATGTCCTGCTGGACGATGGGGCTCAACCAGTCCACGCACGGCACCTGGAACACGAACGCCCTGGTCAACCTGCATCTGGCCACCGGCGCGATCTGCCGTCCGGGCAGCGGCCCGTTCTCGCTGACCGGCCAGCCGAACGCGATGGGCGGCCGCGAGATGGGCTACCTGGGCCCGGGACTGCCGGGCCAGCGGAGCGTCCTGGCGGCGGACGACCGCGCGTTCATCGAAGACCTCTGGGACCTGCCGGCCGGCACGCTGCGCGAGGACGGCGTCGGCAAGGGCACGATCGAGATGTTCGAGCAGATGGCGGCGGGTGCGATCAAGGCCTGCTGGATCATCTGCACCAACCCCGTCGCGTCGGTCGCGAACCGCAAGACCGTGATCGCCGGCCTGGAGGCGGCGGAGTTCGTCGTCACGCAGGACGTCTTCGCCGACACCGAGACCAACGGATACGCCGACGTGGTCCTGCCCGGTGCGCTGTGGACCGAGGCCGAGGGCGTGTTGATCAACAGTGAACGAAACCTCACACTCGCCCAGCCCGCGGTCGACGCTCCCGGCGACGCGACGCCCGACTGGCTGATCATCGCCAAGGTCGCGCAGGCGATGGGCTACGCGGAGGCCTTCGACTACGCGAGCGCCGAAGAAGTCTTCGAGGAGATCAAGCGCGCACGTAACGAGAAGACCGGCTACGACCTGACCGGCGCCTCGTACGGCCGGCTGCGCGACACCCCCGTCCAGTGGCCCGCGGCCCCAGGCGGCCCCGACCGCAACCCGATCCGCTACCTCGACGCCGACGGAAGGCCGAGGTTCCCGACTCCGTCCGGCCGCGCGCTCTTCTTCCCCCGCCCGCACCTGCCCGCCGAGGAGATGCCGGACGACGACTACCCCTTCGTCCTCAACACCGGCCGTCTCCAGCACCAGTGGCACACGCTCACCAAGACCGGCAAGGTCGAGAAGCTCAACAAGCTCAACCCGGGCCCGTTCATCGAGGTCCACCCGCAGGACGCCGCCGACCTCGGCCTCGCCGACGGCGATCCGGTCGAGGTCGCCTCGCGCCGGGGCCGCGCCGTGCTCCCGGCGGTTCTGACGGATCGTGTGCGGCGGGGTTGCGCCTTCGCCCCCTTCCACTGGAACGATCTGTTCGGCGAATACCTCAGCGTCAACGCCGTGACCAACGACGCCGTGGACCCGCTCTCCTTCCAGCCGGAGTTCAAGGTCTGCGCGGTCTCGCTGACCAGATCCGCCATCCCGGTGGTCGTCCCCGCACCGACGAGCGAGGGGGTCGTGGACGAGGCGAACACCGCCTCACCCGACGACTCGCTCGCCGCCGCCCTCGGCCTCGCCGGCCTCCGCCCGCCCGCGTTCGAAGAACACGAACGACACTACCTCGCGGGCTTCCTGGCCGGCATCGGCGAGAACCCGGAGGCAGTCCCCGTCCTCCCGGCCTCCGCGCCGCTGCACCCCGAGCGCAAGGCGTGGGTCGACGGCCTCCTGGCGGGCCGCTTCTCCCGCGCCGCCACCGTCGTCGCGTACGCGCAGGCGGGGTCTGTGGGCTCCGCCTCGAGCCGCCGCCGCATCACAGTCCTCTGGGCCTCCCAGACCGGCAACGCCGAGGAGTTCGCCTCCATCGCCGCGCAACGGCTGAAGGCCGTCGGCCACGACGTGACCGTGCTCGGCATGGACGAGATCGATCCCGCCGCCCTCTCCGCCGACGCCGACACCCTCCTGATCACCAGCACCTTCGGCGACGGCGACGCGCCCGACAACGGCAGCGGCTTCTGGCAGGCCCTGGCCGGCACCGACGCCCGCCTGGAGAACCTGCGCTACTCGGTCCTGGCGTTCGGCGACTCCTCCTACAGCGACTTCTGCGGCCACGGCCGCCGCCTGGACCAGCGCCTGGAAGAGCTGGGAGCCACCCGGATCTCCCCCCGCAGCGACTGCGAGCCCGACTTCGAGGCCGCGGCCGCGGCGTGGCTCGACCAGGTGGTCGCGTCCCTGACCGACGAGTCCCCCGCCGCGCTCCTGCCGCCGTCCACCCCGCCCGTGTCGTCGACGTCCTCGACCTCCTCGACCTCCTCGACCTCGGCAGTCTCCCGCACCGATCTGTCCACGTCCCCGTCCCCGAGCTCATCGCCGTCACCCCGGACCCGCTCGGCCCCGGTCACGGTCCGCGCCCCCCTCATCGGCAATGAACTTCTCAGCCTGCCCGGTGCCACGAAGGAGGTGCGCCGGTTCACCTTCGACCTGAGCGCGAACCCCCTGGCGTATCAGGCGGGCGACGCGCTCAGCATCCGCCCGGTGAACGACGTCGCGCTCGTCGAGGAGTGGCTCTCCCTGACCGGCACCGGCGCCGACGCGGAAACCGTCGTGGACATCGACCACGTAGGCGCGGTGCCGTTCCGCGAGGCGCTGCTCCGCCACCTCGACATCTCGAAAATCACCACCGGCCTGCTCGCCTTCATCGCCGATCGCAACGGCGACCGGATGCTCCGCAAGCTCCTGCGACCGGACAACAAGGGCGAGCTGTCGCAGTGGTCGTGGGGCCGTCAGACGGCCGACGTGCTCGCCGAGTACCCCGTTCAGGCGAACCCGCAGGAGTGGGCCGCATCCCTCAAGCGGCTGCAGAACCGTCAGTATTCGATATCGTCGAGCCCCCGCACCGACCCGACGAAGGTCTCGCTCACGGTTTCGGTCGTCCGCTACGAGAGCGCCCTGGCCCGTCGGCGCAACGGCGTCTGCTCCGCCTACCTCGCCGACGCCGAGCCCGGCACCCCCATCACCATCCACGTCCAGCCCTCCCCCCACTTCCGCCCGCCCACCGACCCCCGGACCCCGATGATCATGGTCGGTCCCGGTACCGGCGTCGCCCCCTTCATCGGCTTCCTCCACGACCGCCGCGCCCAAGGCCACGCGGCCCCCAACTGGCTGTTCTTCGGGGAGCAGCACCGCGCCACGGACTACTACTACCGCGACGACCTCGCCACCCTCACCGAGGACGGCACCCTCGACCACCTCGACACCGCCTTCTCGCGCGACCAGCGCAACAAGATCTACGTCCAGGACCGCATGCAGGAGCACGGCCACCGCCTCTGGACGTGGCTGGAGGCCGGCGCCCACTTCTACGTCTGCGGCGACGCCTCCCGCATGGCCAAGGACGTGGACCGCGCCCTCCGCGGCATCATCACCACCCACGGCGGCCTCACCGACCAGGCCACCGACACGTACGTGAAGCGACTCGGCGCTGAGAAGCGCTACGTCCGGGACATCTACTAGTGGCCAAGCTGAAGGGCAAGAATCACCACCAGCTCGACGACGCCTCCGGCACGCCCGCTGACGGGCCCACCTGAATCGAGTCCTACGGCCTGCACACCTCGGTAACGTGGGTGCGCATGACCGACCCCGAGAGCAAGATCACCGCCGACCTCGTCCGTGGCCTGCCGGGAGACCAGCACCCGGATCTCGCCGGCCTGGCGATTCGCGAAGTCGCAGGCGGGTGGAGCAACCAGCTGTGAGGCGTCGGCGACGAGCTAGCCGCCCGCATGCCGCGTACAGCACCCCCATGAGTGCGCAGACGGCTTCGAGCGCTACTTTCGCTACTGACAGAGAGGGCGAACGTGACGTTGGAAGTGCGCGCGGCCGTGGCCGACGATGCCGAGCAGATCGCGCTGCTGCACACGGACAGCTGGCGGCGGTTCTACCGGGGCGCCTACTCGGACGCGTACCTGGACGGCGACATCTCGGCCGACCGGCGCGCGATGTGGACGGCGCGGATGGCGGCGCCGGGCGACTGCGCGACGCTCGTCGTGGATGATGGGAACGGCCTGGCCGCGTTCGTGCACGTGGCCCTCGACGACGACGCGCGCTGGGGCAGCCTCGTCGACAACCTGCACGTGCGGCATGATCAGCAGCGTTCCGGGCTGGGCCAGTTGCTGCTGCGCAAGGCCGCCTCGGTGGTGGCCGACAGGGCGACGGACGGCTCGCGGATGTACCTGGGGGTGCTGGAACAGAACCTTGGCGCGCAGCGGTTCTACGCGTCGATGGGCGGCGCGTGCGTCGAGAAGACGCTGGTCACGGCACCGCCCGGAACCACGGGCAGGCTAGCCGGCACCCCGGCCAAGCTGCGTATCGCATGGGCCGACGTGTCCGTGCCGGAACTGAGTGGATGAGCAGTGGGCAGTTCGGATTTTCCGGCGCGGCCGGAGTGGTCGGAGCGGATCGCCGAGTTCCTGGCCGGGCGGCTGACGCCGGAACCGGCCCGGCTGGCCGCGACCGTCGTCCTGCTGCGCCCGCCTGCTGACGGCACGTCGGGCGCGCCGGAGATCTACCTCCTGAAGCGCGCCACGACCATGTCCTTCGCCGGGGGCCGCTACGCGTTCCCCGGCGGCCGGGTCGATCCGCGTGACTCAGACGCGACCGTGGCGTGGGCCGGGCCGTCAGCCGAGGAATGGGGCACGCGCTTCGGCTGCTCGGCCGCCGACGCCCGCGCCCTGGTCTGTGCCGCGGTGCGCGAGCTGTTCGAGGAGACCGGCGTGCTGTTCGCCGGGCCCTCCCCGACGTCAGTCGTCGAATCCACCGCCGACGACGTGTGGGAGGCGGATCGCCGCGCGCTGGAGAGCCGTGAGCTCTCGTTCAGCGAACTGCTCACGCGTCGCTCACTCGTGCTGCGTACGGACCTTCTCGGGGCCTGGTCGCGGTGGGTCACCCCCGAATTCGAGCCGCGCCGCTACGACACGGCGTTCTTCGTCGCGTCGCTGCCGCCTGGCCAGCACGCGCGCGACGTGTCCGGCGAGGCCGACACCACCGTCTGGACGTCCGCCGCCCAGGCCATCGCGGATCACGCGGCGGGCACGGTCTCGATGCTTCCCCCGACGATCACGACGCTCCGTCAGCTCGCCGCGTTCCCGAGCGCCGCGGCGGCACTCGCGTCGGCCCCGGACCGCTCGCTCATGCCGATCATCGCCGGTGTGGAGCAGCGGCCGGACGGATTCTGGCTCGTCTGGCCGATTGATTTGACCGGCTGATGACGGCGGGCTGACGGCGCGGCGCGCCTCACGTGGTACGCCTTACTCAGTCCGCGACGTCGGACAGCGCGGCGGCCGGCAGCGGATAGCGGGCGAGGGTGCGCAGCGTGCTCTTCTCACCGTTGCGGCCGATCACGACCGGCGAGTGAGGTCGCTGAATCGGCGTAGCGTCGCAGCGTCGCAGCGTGCATCGATGACGTCGTAGTACGTGCCGTGAAAGTCGGTGGTGGGCTGATCGGGTGAAAGCAGGCTGATGAGCACCTGGCAGGCCTCCGCGAAGCGGTCGCGGCCGGTCAGTCCCAGATGTCCTGCTGCGTCTGCGTGCGCTCCTCGGCGCGCGGCTCGCCGGTGGCCTCCGTGTCACCCACCCGGGTGGCCGGTGCGGGTGTCCATTCGGGGGAAAGCCGGTCGATGGGCTCCTGCCGGGCCGCCCGGCCGTCGCGGACGGTGGCGATCGAGGCCGCGAAGATCATCACCGTCCCCGCGCACGCGGCCATGATCGGGCCGCCGCCCACCAGCGCCGAGTGCAGCCCGCTCGGGTTCTGCGCCTGACGCGCGCCCCACAGGACGACGGTGGCGATCGCGACCGCGCCGGCGAGGGTCCACAGCCAGCGCCACCACACGAGGATCCCGGCGAGCACCAGCACCGCGCTGACCAGCACCGGGAGCAGCAGTGAAGTCATGGTCGCCGCGCTGTCGAAGGTGAGGCCGTGGTCGAACAGATCCAGGAGGCGGATGTTCGTGCCCTTGCGGCCGCCGTACCACGGGGCGAACGCGCTCCACACCGCGACCACCGCGGCGGCGATCACGAGGATCAGACCGAGGAGCCTTCGGGTCGAGGAAACCATGCGGACTTCACTCCTTTGGCGGTTCCCCCTCCCTCCCAGCCTGCATCACGCCTTCGGATTCGGCATCCGCTGCCGCGCCGTCGCCCGACGTGGCCCCGTTCGGCGCCGACTCACCCGACGCGGCTTCGGCCGACGCCGACTCACCCGACGCGGTCTCTCCCGACGCCGCGTCGTCGATGCGCGCGATCTCGCGCCTGCTGCGCAGCCAGCGCCACACGGTGAAGTTGATGGCGCCGAACGGGATAGGGACGATGAACGTCAGCGCGCGGGAGAGCAGGATCGCCGCGGCGATCCGGTTGGTGAGCGCGGCGTCCAGGCCCGCGGCCAGGTACGCGGTCAGCCCGACCTCGGTGACGCCGAGGCCGCCGGGAGTGATCGGGATCGTGGTGAGCAGCCGGATCAGCGCGTAGCCCGCGAACGACTTCTCCCAGGAGACCTCGGCCGCGGTCACGCCGCAGGCGCGCAGGCAGGCGAGTTGCACGAACCAGCCGGTCAGGTCGCTGGTCAGGGTGGACACGCTCATCAGCCAGCCGCGTGTCTTGATCAGTTGCGCCGCGCTGTGCTTGAAGTCGAGGAACGCCGCCTCGAGATCCTTCGGGCCCGGCCGGTGGAACCAGCCCATCACCTTCGTCGCGGCGCGCTGGGCGAAGCGCCCGAGCGCGGTCATGAAGTTCTCGCTGTGCAGCGCCCAGATCACCACGCCGAGCGCGCCAAGGAAGACGGCGGTGCCGAGGACGGCCGCGAGCACGAGCGAGCGGTTGGCGCTGCCGACGGCGGCGAGCGCGACGAGCGCGACGGCGGGCGTTCCGAACTTGGCGAACTGGCTCCACAGGCCGGAGACGAGCGTGTAGAGCGTGAACTGCTCCAGCCCGAATCCCCAGGCGGAGGTCATGTTCCAGCTCACGCCCAGGGCGAGAGCGCCGCCGCCGGGCACGGTGTTGGCGACGGCCGTGGACGAGAGGTTCATCGCGGCCGCGCGCGGCAGGCTCAGGCCGGGCAGGCAGGTGGTGATGAACCACCAGCCGGTGAAGAGGTTGAGTACCGTCACGCCGATCAGCGCGAGGATCCAACCCGGCGTCAGCGAGCGCACGTCGTCCCACGCCGCGCTGTACGAGGCGATGCGCGGGAAGATGAAGCCGAAGACGGCGAGGATGACCGCGAGTGCGATGAACTGCGTCAGCCGCTGCCGCCGTCGCCTGGCCCGCTGGTCCGCCGAGGTCCCGCTCTCTGCCTGCGCCACAGTCGCGAGTTTAGGGTGGCAGATCGTTTCGGGCACATATCGGGGTGCAGGGCGCGCTGCGGCACGCGCGGGCGCGAACGTGTGATGGGGTGTGAGACCGGTTGCGGGGTCAACGGCCACGGGTGAGGATCGAAAGGTGATTTCGCGGCTGTACAGCGGGGACGGATGGGGCACGCGCGAGCAGGCCATACCCGGTGAGTGGGCGTTGCTGCTGCTCATCGTCGTTCTCGGGGCGGTCTTGGGCCTCATCGTGCTCTGGTTCACGCTGCTGCGCCACGAGCGGACCGTGCGGCGCCGGAACCGGCGGCGGACCGAGCTGGCGATGCTGGGCGTCGGCCCGGCCGCGGACGAGCCCGCCGATACGGAAGCCGCGCCGGAAGCCGTGGCGGAATCCGCGCCGGAAGCCGTGGCGGAGTCTGCGCCGGAAGCCGTGGCGGAATCCGCACGGGAAGCCGCGGTGGAGTCTGCGGCGGAAGCCGAATCGGAGACTGCGGCCGAGGGGGCGCAGGCCGCGCAACCTGGCGCCGCGCAGTCGCCCGAGGCCACTGCCGGGAAGGACGAGCTCTCGCCGCCGAAGGCCCTGCTCACCGGCGCGAGCGCGCAGCGGAAGCTGACGGACGAGATCCTCTCGCGGGTCGAGGCCGAGCTCGCCGAGCGCGAGGCGCCGCGCTGGAAGGAGCTCGCCGCGCTCGTGCACCACGAGTTCGGGGTGAGCGTGCACCCGAGCTCGATCCAGAAGGCCGTCAAGAGGCGCCGCCTCGCCCAGGCGGCCACCCAGACGACGTAGCCCGCCACATGCGCGAGACCCGAACCGGCGAACGGCTCGGGTCGTGCGCGCCCCGCGGGGTCCGCGGCAGCGGGCCCGCTCAGCTGATCCGGCGCAGCCGGACGATCGCGAAGCCGGTCAGCAGCGCGGCGAGCGCGAGGAAGATTCCAGACTCGATCCACTGGAAATTCCAAAAGCGATCGGGGCCCTGGTACAGCTGCAGGTTGTAGGCCACGTTGTCGGCGGCGTCCGCACAGGGGTTCGCATTCGGCTCGATGCCCCCGGTGCCGGTGGTCATCAGGCTGGTGACGTTGCCGCCCGAGCACTGCAGCTGGCCGCCCGGAAGCAAGGTCTTGCCGGTCGCGCCGACGACGGAGGTCGCGTGACGACGGAGGTCGAGTAGACCCAGTCCCCCGCGTACGAGTTGGTCTGGTCGGCGCTGGTCACCGGGAGCCTGATCGACTCGGGGCCGGGGTAGTGCGAGACCAGCTAAAGCACGGCGCGCGAACCGCCGCACGAACCGCCGCACGAACCGCCGCACGAACCGCGGCGCGGACGTCCGCGCGAACCGCCGCGCGAACCGTCGCGCCGAGCGGGACCGCGGCGG
>Ga0310811_10000748_pt1 | contig 41669 bp, 37 predicted proteins | sample YCmetagenome_FD_207642 | JGI IMG/M metagenome (GOLD analysis project Ga0310811, IMG submission 207642) | Soil microbial communities from experimental microcosm in Duke University, North Carolina, United States - YC | ecosystem: Engineered > Artificial ecosystem > Soil microcosm > Unclassified ...
CGGGACAACCCCGCCCGGCTGTCTGCAAGCCGGGTGTGGATCGTCGATCCGCTGGATGGCACGCGCGAATATGGCGAGGCGCGGGAGGATTGGGCAGTGCATGTCGCGCTGGCCGTCGACGGCCGGCCGGCCGGCGGCGCGGTCGCCCTGCCCGGCCTCGGCCAGACCTTCATTTCTGGCCCCGGCCTGACGGTGCCGGCCGCACCCGCAAGGCCGCGCATGCTGGTCAGCCGCACGCGCCCGGCCGCCGAAGCGGTGGCCGTGGCCGAGGCGCTCGGCGCGGACCTGGTGCCGATGGGCTCGGCCGGCGCCAAGACCATGGCGATCCTGCGCGGCGAGGCCGACATCTACCTGCATTCCGGCGGGCAATATGAATGGGACAATTGCGCCCCCGCCGCCGTGGCCCTGGCCGCCGGGCTGCACGTCTCGCGCATCGACGGCACGCCTTTGGTCTACAACAACGCCGACCCGTATCTGCCCGATCTGCTGATTTGCCGGAAAGAGGACGCGGCGCGCGTTCTTGGGCTCATCGGATAGAAAGTAAGTAAGCAGGCGCTTTTTGAAAAAAGCGCCGCAAAAACTTTTGTTATGCTGGGGCATAAGCTTTGTCGGTGACATAGCCTCAGGCCCAGCATAATAAAGTTTTTTGCTACTTTTTGTTCACAAAAAGTAGTGCTTTCTTGCCTAATACTTTCTTACTGAACGCGTCCCACGTCGTGGAGTCGATCAGGTCGGAAACGCGCTTTCCGAGCGCGATGCCGGGTCGTTCGATGCATCGATGCGCCATTGTTGCGACCATGACCAGGAGGATCGCCGCGAGGCAGACCAGAGTCCAGTGCCCCAGAGGCGACGCAACGGCGATGGCGCGGAGCGGCGCGGGCCGAAGCACGACAGCCAGCACCAGCCCTTGCAGAAGATAAATGCCGTAACTGATTTCCCCAAGCCGCCGTGCCGGGCGGCAGGTGAGCAGACCGAACAATGTACAACCCGAGGCGATCAAATAAAATGCAGGGCCCATCAGCAGGATTGGCAAGGTCGCATAAGCCGTATGACATGAGGCGAAGACGGCGCCGATCAAGGCCAAAACCAGCACCGAGGCAACATGATTTGGCAGGCGCAGGATCATGCCGGCGCGAAGCAGTGAGGCGCTGATCATTCCAGCCAGAAAGAGCGTGGAATAGTTGAAACCCGAAGGGTCTCCGGAAAAAATGACGATCAGGATGGCGGCCGCGATGGGCAAATGCAGCCATTTGTAGCGAGCGAAGAGCGCCAGATAGGGCAGGGCCAGATAGAAAACCCATTCATAATGCAGCGTCCAGGTCACCCCGGCGAGGATCAAGGTGGTGTTGCCGTAGCCGTTCACATCGGGTCCCACGACAAATCCAAGCTCCAGCCAACGGCCGACCTGATGAATAAGTTCGCCAACGGGGACGTGCAGATGCAGCCTTGTGCGAACGGCGACGAATACCAGCATGCCGGCAATGGCGGCGAGATAAAGCGGGCCGATGCGAAAGACGCGGCCGATATAGAGCCGCGCCCAATTTGTCCGGCCGGGTTCGTCAAGCAGCCGTGACCAGAACAGATAGCCGGTGATCATGAAGAAAAACGCCACTCCCATTTGGCCCATCAACGCGTAGGGTCGCGATGGTGGTAACTCCCATGGGCCTCCGAGCAAAAAGCGATGGTAAATCGAGGAATGATGAAAAAATACCGCCAGGGCGAGAAAGCCGCGCAAACCGTCCAGGGTCACGACGCGCCGGGGAAGCGAATGCGGCGGCGCGTCAGCCGCGGCGAAGAGGCGCGTGGAAGCAAGTGCCACGAGTAAAATCATGCACCCGAAAAACGGCGCGATCGAATAGAAGCTCATATGCATCTTTAGGCAGAACCCGGAATATTTTTCTACAATAACGCCGAGCCGTGTCGGCCCGACCTGCCGATCTGCCGGAAGGCGGAGGCGGCGCGGGGGCTTGGATGGAAGAAAGTAAGTGGCCGCTTTTTGAAAAAAGCGGCGCAAAAACTTTTTTTATGCTGTGTCATGGGCTGCGTCGGTGACAACGCCCATGGCCCAGCATAACAAAGTTTTTTTGCTACTTTTTGTTCACAAAAAGTAGCGCTTCCTTCACTTAGCCTAACCTTCCGCCTTCGGCAGCCGGATCACGAACCGCGCGCCGAGCACCGCGCCATTTTCATCCCGCCGGTTTTCCGCGGCGATGCGCCCTTGGTGCGCCTCGATGATCTGCCGGGAGATCGACAGGCCGAGGCCGGAATGGCTGCCGAACTGTTCGTTCTGAGGGCGTTCCGAATAGAAGCGGTCGAACACGCTGTCGAGCTTGCCGTCCGGGATGCCGGGGCCCTCATCCTCCACCGCCAGCTCCACCATGCCGCCGGTTTCGCGCCCGCGCAGCCAGATGGTGCCCCCCGCGGGGCTGAAGGAGATGGCGTTGCCGATCAGGTTGCGCAGCACCTGCACCAGGCGGGGCTCGGAGCCGCGCACCGGCAGCCCGGCGGGCGGCGCTTCGACCACGATGCGCGGGCCATTGTCCTTGCGCGTGGCGTCATGGATCTCCGCCAGCGTCGCCAGCACGCGGGCCATGTCCACCAGTTCCGGCGCGGCGCGGGAGAGTTCGGAATCCAGCCGCGAGGAATCGGAGATATCGGTGATCAGCCGGTCCAGCCGCGCGACGTCCTGGGTAATGATGGCGAGCAGCCGCGAGGCGCGCGCGGGGTCGTCGACGCGCGCCAGCGTCTCGATCGCCGAGCGGATCGAGGAGAGCGGGTTCTTGATCTCGTGGCTGACATCGGCGGCGAATTGCTCGATCGCGTCCATGCGTGCCCACAGCGCCTTCGCGGAGCCTTCCAGCGCCCGCGCCAGGGTGCCGATTTCGTCATTGCGGCTGCTGATCGATTCCGGCGGTGCCTCGGTCCGCGCCCGTCCCTCGCGCATCAGCGCCGCGGCGTTGGCCAGGCGCTGGATCGGCCGGGCGATGGTGCGCGCGAGGTAGAAGGAGACGATGACGGTGAGCGCCAGGGCCAGGGCGAACAGCCCGAGAATGGAAATCCGGATCGCCAGCACCGCGCGGTCCACCTCGTTGGCCTCGCGCGTCAGCAGCACGGTGCCGAGATTCTGCTGCGCGTGTGCGATCGGCTCGGCCACCGTGATGAGCAGCTGGTGATGCGCGTCGCGTCGCACGAAGGGCGCGCTCTCCTGGCCGGGCTTGATGGCGGTGAGTTGTAGGGCCTCGCGCGCATCGGGCTGCCAGCCCAGCGTATCCGGGTTTTCCCCCGCCCCGGGGCTCAACACTTCGTCCGCCTCGCCGGTCAGCGAACCGGCCAGATGGTCGTAGAGAAAGCTGACCATCCGGTTGAACAGGCCGGGCGGCGGCGGGGCTTCGAGCGGCGCGGTGACGATTGCCCCGGTGGTGCTGGGATGCACGCGGGAATTGGCAATCAGCGTGCCGTCCGGTCCGTAGATCAGCGCCTGGGCGTTGGGCGTCGGCTCGGTCAGCTGGAACAGCAGCGGCTGGGCGAGGTCCGCGTCCAAAGCCGCCTGCCCGGCGGCATTGTTCTGCACCGCGCTTTGCGACAGCGCGCCGGCATAAATCTTCGCCTGCTCGCGCAGGGCCGCCACTTCGGCGGTCAGCAGCCCTTGCTGGTACTGGTCGAGATAAAAAAGCGCGGCGAAAATCAGCGCCACGGGGAGCAGGTTCACCAGCAGGATGTCGCGCAACAGGCGCGAGAGGCGCGGCCGCTTAGCCATGAGGGGTTCGGGTCCGCCGGCGGATCACGCCTCCTTGTACCGGTAGCCGATGCCGTAAAGGGTTTCGATCTGGTCGAACTCCTCGTCCTGGGTGCGGAATTTCTTGCGCAACCGCTTCACATGGCTGTCGATCGTGCGGTCGTCCACATAGACATTCTCGCCGTAGGCGGCGTCGATCAGCTGGTCGCGCGATTTCACCATGCCGGGGCGGGCGGCCAGTGCCTTCACCAGCAGGAACTCGGTCACCGTGAGCTGGATGTCCTGGCCCTTCCACAGGCATTGGTGCTTGGTCTCGTCCAAAGTGAGCTGGCCGCGGGTGATCACGCTGGCCGGCGCGACGCCCGAGCCCTCGGCCTTGGAGTTCTCGTTGCGGCGCAGCAGGGTGCGGATGCGCTCGATCAACAGCCGCTGGCTGAACGGTTTGGTGATATAGTCGTCGGCGCCGAGGCGCAGGCCCATCAGCTCATCCAGCTCGTCATCCTTGCTGGTGAGGAAGATCACCGGCATCGCCGACCGCGCGCGCAGCTTTTGCAGCAGCTCCATCCCGTCCATGCGCGGCATCTTGATGTCCAGCACCGCAAGGCTGGCCGGCTTGGCCAGCAAGGCCTGCAGCGCGGATTCACCGTCGGTGAAGGTCCGCACCTCGAATCCCTCCTGTTCCAGGGTCATCTGTACGGAGGTCAGGATGTTGCGGTCGTCATCCACCAGGGCAATCGTGTGTTTCATCGGCTGCAGCTCATGTTTCCGGGGTACGGCATTGGGTAAATATATCTGCATTGCAGATCATTGTGCAGAGAGGGAGTGACCGGATTATGGCAGCAAATCAAGAGCGCAATTTTGCCCGGGAGGCGGTAGCACTTCTGCGGGCCGCGCGCAGCGGCGCGCTGGCCACCGTTGCGGGCGGGTGGCCCCACGTGGCGCTGGTCACCCCGGCATTGGGTCCGGACGGTTCGGTGCTGCTCCTGCTCTCGGACCTTTCCGCCCATACAAGCCATCTGCGCGCCAACCCAAGCTGCGCCCTGCTCGTCACCGGCGCCGCGGCGGCGGAAAATCCGCAGACCGCGCCGCGCCTCTCGCTGCGCGGCACGGCCCGCCTGACCGAAAGCGATGCCGCCCGCGCCGCTTATCTGCTGCATCATCCTTACGCCAAGCTTTACGCAGGATTTGCCGATTTTCATGTTTGGGCGCTTCAGCCCGAGGAGGCATATTACGTCGGCGGGTTCGCCGCGGCCGCCTCGTTGCCCATCGTTGCGTTGCAACAAGAGATTGAGACGATTCTACCAAATCGTAATGGTTGAAGCGGGCGTCACCTCTGCTAAGAAAAAGAGACAGAATAACGGCAAAACAAAAATTGTGAGGTAGCCACGGTGTCCCACGCGACCGATATCTCTCCCTTTCGTGATTCCGTTCCTTTGGCCGGCACCGGCATCCGCCTTGCCTCGGTGCTGCACGCGAACCTGACCGCGCCCGCTCTGGTTGCCCATGCGTTGCGCAAGGGTGAAGGCCGGCTCTCCGCCGAGGGGGCGCTGATCGTGCGTACCGGCATGCATACCGGCCGTTCGGTCGCCGACAAATTCGTCGTCGACGAGCCCGCCACCACAGGGGATGTGTGGTGGGGCAAGGTCAACCAGAAATTGCCCGAAGCAAAATTCGCCATGCTGAAATCCCGTGTCCAGGCCTATTTGCAGGGGCGGGAATTGTTCACCCAGGACCTTTACGCCGGAGCCGATCCCGCCAACCGCGTGCGCGTGCGCCTGGTGACCACCGGCGCCTGGCACGCTTTGTTCGCGCGCAACATGTTCATCCGCCCGCCGGCGGCGGAATTGCCGGGATTCGTGCCGGATTACGTGATTTTGCACGCCCCGGATTTTGAGGCCGACCCGGCGATCGACGGCGTGCGCTCCTCCACCGCCGTCGTTCTCTCCTTCGCGGAAAAGACGATTGTCATCGCCGGCACCGAATATGCCGGCGAGATCAAGAAATCGATCTTCACGGTGATGAACTGGATCTTGCCGCCGCGCGGCGTGCTGCCCATGCATTGCTCGGCGAATATCGGCCCCGACGGCGACACCGCTTTGTTCTTCGGCCTTTCGGGTACCGGCAAGACCACGCTCTCCTCCGAGCCGTCCCGCCGTTTGATCGGCGATGACGAGCATGGCTGGAGCGCTGAGGGCGTCTTCAATTTCGAGGGCGGCTGCTATGCCAAGGTGATCAATCTCAGCGCCGAGAACGAGCCGGAGATCTGGGCCGCGTCGCACCGCTTCGGCACCGTGCTGGAGAATGTGGTGGCCGACCCGCAGGGCCATCTGGACCTCGCCGACGCCACCTTCACCGAGAACACGCGGGCCTGCTATCCCGTTGAATTCGTGCCGAATGTCGCGCTTTCCGGCCGCGGCGGCACGCCCCTTCATGTGGTGATGCTGACCGCCGATGCGTTCGGCGTGTTGCCCCCGCTGGCCCGGCTGAACCCGGCGCAGGCGATGTACCATTTCCTCTCCGGCTACACGGCGCGCGTCGCCGGCACCGAGAAAGGCCTCGGCGCCGAGCCGCAGGCGACCTTCTCCACCTGCTTCGGAGCGCCGTTCCTGCCGCGCCACCCGGAAATCTATGGCAAGCTGCTGCAGGCGATGATCAAGCGCTACGGCACTTCCTGCTGGCTGGTGAATACCGGCTGGACTGGCGGCGCCTATGGCACCGGCAAGCGCATGTCGATCGCCCATACCCGCGCCATGCTGCGCGCCGCTTTGGCCGGCGAACTCGATCACGCCCGCTTCCGCACCGACCCGTTCTTCGGCCTGGAAATTCCCGAACATGTCGAGGGCGTGCCCGACGAAGTGCTCGACCCGCGCGTCGCCTGGCCCGACAAGGCCGCCTACGACAAGGCAGCCGCGGCGCTGGTGAAACGCTTCGCCGACAATTTCGCAACGTTCGCGCATCTGGTGGATGACGAAATCAAGGCCGGGGCGATCCGGGCGGTGGCTTAGGAAAGGGAAGGAAGGAAGCGCTACTTTTTGTGAACAAAAAGTAGCAAAAAAACTTTGTTATGCTGGGTCATGGGCTGTGTCGGCGACAACGCCCATGGCCCAGCATAACAAAAGTTTTTGCGGCGCTTTTTTCAAAAAGCGCCTGCTTACTTTTTCCTCGTACCGCTGACGAACGGGCTGTCCTTGACGTAAAATCGCAGCGGGCGGTGCGCATCCCGCGTCACGCCGATCCTGTTGCTCTGCGCGATTTCGCCCGGTTCGTGGCCGTCGCGTCCGAGCCATAGAGGGCCTTCCTGGCAAAGATCGAGCCCGTCGAGCGCGCGATCGATCCGCAGCGCAGCGGTGAGCCGTCCCGGTCCGCGCGCCAGGTCGCGCAAGCGCGTGACGCCGCGATTGCGCTGCATGATGGAAATGCCGTCGCTCGGTTCGAGCGCCCTGATCAGAACGCCGGCGCCGATCCCCGGCGTTTCGCTCGAGACGTTCAGCATTTGTGAGGTGCCATAGGCGACATAGACGTAAGCGTGTCCGCGTTCGAGAAACAGCGAACGATTACGCGGCGTCATGCCCCGGTAGGCGTGCCCGGCGGCGTCGCCGATGATGTACGCTTCGGTCTCGACAATCCGGCCGCTCGCGCGGCCCTCGGGCAGTTCCCGCACCATGATTTTGCCAATCAGGTAGCGGGCGAGAGCTTCCGTATCGACCGGCAGCGCCGTGCGCGTGAGCGGATGGAGGACGGCCACCGTTACGAGGGCATCCGTTCGACCCATTGTGCGCGCGACGGCCCCGGCTCGAACGGATCGGCGAAATACTGGGTCTCGCGGGCCACCTTCCCGTCGCGGAACTCCATGATGCTCACGGTGTAAGACGGACGCCCGTCATAGGTCAGCACGAATTCGGTGACCCAAAGGTCGCCGGCGCCGACGATCCGCCGTACATTGAAACGTTTCAGGTTCGGCTGCGCGGTGCGCGAGGCCTGAATCGCCTGCCGCCCGCGGAGGCGTTCGCCCGATTGCGGATATTCGAGCACCGCGTCGTCGCGGTAAATCTGATGCTCGGTCTCGAAGTTGTTGGCATCGGAAGCGGCCCAATGGCGCTCCAGTGCCGCCCTGATCTCTCGCTCTTCCATGTCACACCTCCATCAAATCTCCCGGGTCGTCGGTGAAAGCACCATTCTATCGATTTTGGCCCGTGACGGTGAAATCGCCACGGGCCCAGTTTACAAAAAGTTTTTGCGCCGCTTTTTTCCAAAAAGCGGCCACTTTCTTATCCGCTATGCTTTGCGGGCGATGAAGGTCGGCATCATGTTCGCCGTGTCCGGGATCACGCTTATGTCCGCGAAGCCGGCTGCCTCGAATTGAGAGATCGTTTCAGCCGTGCTGCAGAAGCTGCTCCAGCGCGGCTCGATCATTCCGTAAATACGCTGCGTCAGCATCAGCCCCGCCATGTCCACCTTGTCGAGCGCCCATTCGCTCGGCTTGGGCGCGCCGGGCGGCCATGTAAGCGCGCTGGTGATCAGGATGCCGCCGGACATCAGCATCTCTTGAAAGGAGCGGTAGAGCGCCACGCGGCGTTCAGGCTCGGCCACATAGATGTTGAGCCCGTTGCTCACGCAGATATCGTAGCGCGCCGCCGCGGTGGCGCCGAGCTCCCAGGCATCCACCTGGGCGAAATGGCAATGCGCCGACACGCCATATTGTGCGGCGAGCGCGCGGGCGCCTTCGAGCGCCGCCTCGTCGAGGTCGTAGCCATCCAGCGTGAACGCGCTTCCCTCCGGGAAGGGCAGCGACAGCACGTCGCGCATGAAGCCGCATGGGATCGAGGCGATGCGCACGCCCGGCTTGAGGTGCTGGATGAGGGCGGTCCGGAAATGCGCGTCGCGTTGGCGTGTCGCTTCCTGCAAGGGCAGGGTGAAGAACCGTTCCAGGCCGGCGATCGAGCGGTCGTTGCGGTAGCGGTTGATCATGTAGTCGGTCCAATCGCCATTCAGCCCGCCATTGACGATGAGATAGGCCCAGAACGGCGTGCCGGCGAGCGTGCCGAGGAGCGCGCGCAACTCGGCTTTCTCGGCGTCACTTGCGGGTGATGCGTCGATCTTCGCCTGGTTGGCGCTGAGCGCGGCCGCGAGGTCCGGGTAACGCGGCGCGTGTGAAAGAAGGTTCGTCATAAATCACCCTGCTATGATGTTGGCCGTCGGCTGGCCGTTTCGCCACCCTGCCGCGCTCATGGTGGATCGTCTCAGCCAGTGCAAGCACTGGCCGTTAACGGATTGCAACCATGTCATAATCCCGTGAAACCGAACATCACGGGCAATGGCCTTGGCGAATGCGCTGGCCTTGGTGTCGGTTTTTCCGGGGTTGCCGGCGGGCGCGTCGGCATCGCCGCGATAAGCGTTGCAAGCGAGCCGCATTCATCGCGTTTGACAGGACTAGCGCGGTCCTGTATTCGCCCCCTTAACTGCGAATAATTATTATTCGCAACTGAGAGGGGGCGCGATGTTTCCGATGAATACCAACCGGCGGAGCTGACTTCCGTTTGGAGTGCGACTGAGCGCGGTATGCCGCGCTTGAGGCCTGTCGCGGGTCGGACGCCGATGAAAAGCAGCAAATCCAGACGGAACCGACCGGGGGTTTATCCCGGCCGCATGCCGATCCGCGAATAAATGCCGACCATAACGCGACGTTAATTTTACTACTTTAACGGCGCCTTGCGGGCGTGGAAGAGTTCTGCGTGCTGAGCCTAAAGCCTAATGGGAAAGACAGATTTTGTTTCTATCCAGGCCCGTTCGCCAGAAAATCGACAAAAGCCATTCTCCTGGCGGCATCATGTTGGGTATCGATGACCCAATTCTCACCGGTCCAGGGGCAACTCCTGACGCCGGCGAAAAACGTGCCACCCTCGGGACCGCTGACGGCATTGGGACAAAATCTCGAAGACGAAGGCATCCGCCTCAATTCCCTGATATTCGATTCTTTCGAAAACAATGTCAGCACCGGAGAAAATCCCGGCGAGTCCGGCAATGACGTGTCGGTTTTTCTTGGCGCGGATTTCGATCTGGCCAAGCTCGCCGATCTTCCCGGCGCGACACTCCATGTTCAAGGCGGGTATTTTTTCGGGCGTGTGAATAACAGCGTGACCCGAGGCTGGCTGCAGGCCGCCTCCAGCGTGCTGGCCGGCTTGCCGTTCATCAACCGGCCCAGATCCTATTATCTCACCCGTTTCAGCTACGAACAGACATTATGCGCCGATCGCCTCGACATTGAAATCGGGCGCATCAATGCGAAACGCGCCTTCGACCTGCCGCCGCCGGGAAACTCGCTGTCCACGGACGATCCGGTTTTCGCCATGGATGGCGGTACGTCTCCGGCACCCTACGCGCATTGGGGCGCCCGCGCCCGGCTGACAGTAACGCCACGCTGGTCCGCCGGCTTTGGGACTTATCTTGTCGACACCAGTGAAAACCAGACCTTCGGCACGGATTGGCGGTTCGACCAGGCAAGCGGCGCGTTGTTCGTCTCCAACGTCGTCTACCAAACCGATTGGTCGCAATCTTCCTATCCGTCCCGGTTCGAGCTGGTGCCGTTCCATAATTCCTCGCCGGTCAAGGACCCGTTGCACCCATCGGCTCTGCATACAGGGGTCTACGGCATCGCCAGCCGGTTGCAGCAAACGATCTGGCGCAACAAGCTGTCCAAAAGCGTGGTGCCGCAGCATGTCGATCTGTTCGGGTCTGTCTCTTACACGCCAAACCCGTATGTCGTGGCGGCCAATAACCAGGAGGTCGGCGTCACCTTGTTCGGGTTGACGCCGGATGCCGCCCTGGATTCGATCACGGCCAAAATCGACCATCTCGGCCTCACGCAGCGCGCGATCGAGTTCGAGCGGCAGGCGCGTGTCGCGGCGGGCGGCCCGGATGTTTCAACCGGGACCGATGAGTATCGGCTGGAACTCAACGCCCATGTCGACCTGGCGCGCGGGATCGGGCTCGAGCCTGTCGCGGAATACATCGTCAATCCGGACACGAGCGGGAATCCGAATTCGGCGAAGGTTCCGAGGAACGGCTTCGTCCTGGCGCTGGCGCTGATCATTCATCCGAACACCGTGCTCGGATTGCCGCAGTCGTGAGGAAGGAAAGGAAGCACTACTTTTTGTGAACAAAAAGTAGCAAAAAAACTTTATTTACGCTGGGCCATGGGCGCTGTCGCCGACACAGCCTATGACCCAGCATAACAAAAGTTTTTGCGCCGCTTTTTTCAAAAAGCGGCTGCTTTCTTCCCTTTATTCCGACTTCAGATGCGCGATCAGCCGTTCGATCGCCGTAGGCTTGTCGATCTTCTCCAGCGCGGCGTATTCCGCGGCCAGGCGGTCCAGCGCGGATTCGTAGATTTGCCGTTCCGAGAAGCTCTGGTCCGGCTGGCCGGCGTTGCGGTGCAAGTCGCGCACGACTTCGGCGATGGCGGCCGGGTCGCCGGAGTTGATCTTCGCCTCATATTCCTGGGCGCGGCGCGACCACATGGTGCGCTTGATGCGCGCCCTGCCCTTCAGCACCGCGAGGACGTCGTCGAACTGCTTGCGCGAGGCGAGCTTGCGCAGCCCGGCGGTGCGGGCCTTGGTGGTCGGCACGCGCAGGGTCATGCGGTTTTCGTCGAAGGTGATATGGATCAATTCCAGCGTGTGGCCGGCGATTTCCTCGGTGGCGATGCGCTCGACCTTGCCGACGCCATGGGTGGGATAGACCACATAATCGCCGTCGACGAAGATTTCCGCCTTGGCCATGGCGCGGGGCGGCGCCATCGGGCGCATCGGGCCGGCGGGCACGCCGCCATGGATGACGGGGGCGGGCGCCGGCGCGGCGGCTTTCGGCTCCTCGGGCGCCGCTTCGGGGGGCTTGGCCGGCTTGGCGGCTTTCACGGTAGGCTTTTCAGTGGTCTTGGTCTTGGGAGTGGCATCCGTCGCCAGATCGTCGAGTTTGACGGCTTTTTTGGCCGCCATGGTTTTCTGCTTCTCGCTCATTCCCGCTCCACTGCAAATCGCAACTGCAAATCGCAAACCGGGCGCGACCCATGCCGCGCCCGGTTCTGATCCAGGGACTATAGCAGAGTTTTGGCCTCCCGTCACGGGCGGCCGCGAGTTGCCTTACGGCGTGCCGGGGTTTGGCGAGAGCAGCGCCTCTTTGCCGGGCTTGTCCTTCCATTCGTCGGCGTCGGCCGGGGCCGTGCCCTTGCGGGTGATGTTCGGCCAGATTTTGGCGAATTCGCGGTTGCGCTCGCCCCAGGCGGTGGCGCGGTCGTCGCTGTCGGGCAGGATCGCCTCGGCCGGGCATTCGGGCTCGCAGACGCCGCAATCGATGCACTCATCCGGGTGGATGACCAGCATGTTCTCGCCAACATAGAAGCAGTCGACCGGGCAGACCTCGACGCAATCCATATATTTGCACTTGATGCAGTTTTCGGTGACCACATAGGTCATCAGGCACTCTCCATGTGACATGTCGGCGCGCGCGTTGCGGCGCCAAAATTATGCGCCGGGTATGCGCGAGGCGTGGCGTTAACGCAAGCGAGGAGAGAAAGCGGCCGCTTTTTTGAAAAAAAGCGGCGTAAAAAACTTTTGTTATGCTGGACCCGAGGCGTTGAAATGGCATGGGCCCAAAGTAAACAAAGTTTTTTTGCTTCTTTTTGTTCACAAAAGAAGCGCTTTCTTAGGCTTCGCTTGAAACAATTTCCTTATACAGCATCTGCGCCAAAGGCGCGCTCTCGCGGCGTTTGGCGAGTGCGAGAATTTCGATCACCACCACGCGGTCGGCCAGCGGCAGGGTGAGGATGTCGCCGGGGCGCAGCCGCGCGTGCGGCTTTTCGGTCGGCTGGCGGTTGATGCGCAGATGGCCGCGGGTGATGAGCGCAGCCGCCACCGCCCGCGTCTTGCAGAACCTTGCATAGAACAGGAATTTATCCAGCCGCTGCCAGCCGGAATCCTCCTCGTCCATTCCTCTCCTACCGGACCACACGCCGCAGCGCGGCCAGGGCCGCGAAGGGGCTGTCAGGCGAGATCTCGACCGGCTCTTCCACCGGCTTGGGCGCGGCCTGTTTGGCCGGGCGGGCCGGGGGTTTGGCGCCGCCCGGCCCCGGTCTGGCGCTGGGGGCGTCGTGCCGCGGCGGCTCCATGCGGCGGCGGCCCAGCATCGGCGGCGCCGGCGGCCCATAATATTTTTCGCCCAGGGTCGCCGCCGGGATCACCCGGAAGCCCAGGACATGCAGCACCGGCGAGAGCTGGTCCGGCTTCAGCCCCATGCGCGAGCCGAGATTGGGTGGCAGCAGCACCGGGTGCTTGCGCACCAGATAATGCATCTCGCGCACCAGGCGTTCCGCCACGTCCAGCCGCACCATCACCGGGCCGGCCGGCAGCCAGCCCATGCTGAGGGCGAAATCGGCGCCCCAATTGGTGGGCATCGGCGCCGAGACCAGGCCGGGGGCCGGCAACTCGGGCGGGTTGCGGTCATGCCACACGCCCCAGAGCAGCGCGCGCAGCCGCGCCGCGCCCGGTTTCAGCACCGCCGGCATGTAGAGCGCGAAGCGCCCGGCATCCAGCCCGGCCTTTTTCAGCACTGGGCGCAGCTCGTGCGCCACGGGCTCGGCCGGCATCACGCCGGATTCCTCGCCGAGGCGGAACATGATCCCGCGCAGTTCCGGCGCCGGGTCTTCCATGGCGGTGAGCAGCGGGCCCAGGCGCTTGGCCATCTCGGCGGCCAGATAGGCGCTGAGCCGCGCGCGCAGCGTCTCGCGGGCCAGGCCGTCGAGAAATTCGGAATGGACGATCTCCACCGCCGGCTTCAGCAGGCTCGGGCCTTTGCGCAGCCTGGCGATCTTCGCCTCTTCCCACAGGATGTGGCGGTCGTCGGTGAGGCTGAACGCATCGTCGGCGGCGGTTTCCGCGCGGACGATGCGGCGCGGCATTTCCTGCCCCAGCGCTCTTCGTGCGGCGCGCAGCACCAGCTTTTTCTCCGCGCCCTGGGTGGCGGGGTCGGGATGGAACACGAACCCCTCCACATGGCCGACCTCATGGCCTTCCACCAGCACCACGCCGCGGGTGGAGACCACCGCCTGCAGCTCTTCCGCTTCTGAATCTTCAAGCCGTCTCGTCAAATGTGCTGCCCTCTTATCCACAAACCGCGCCATCAGCTTCACATGCAGCGTGTCGGAGAGTCTGTCCTCCACCTCGCGTGCACGCCTGGCCCAGGGCGTCGCGTCCTTCATCCAGTCCGCCCGGGCGGTTATATACGCCCAAACCCGGACATCCGTCAGCCGCTGCATCAACGTATCGATGTCGCCCTCGATCTTGTCCAGAGCTTCAATCTCCGCGCGTACCCAAGCCTCCGGCAAACCGCCGGCGTTGCGCAGGTGTCCGAACACCCGGCCGCAGAGTTTTACGTGCGCGTCCGTCGCCAATTTCCGGAAATCCGGGATCTGGCAGGCCTCCCACAGCAGCCTGGTCGCCGCCCGGCCCTGCGCCGCCTTGGCGATGTCGGCATCGTTGTGCAGCGCTGCCAGGGTCAGCAGATCGGTGGCGTCCTGGCCGCGCGTCAGGCCGGGCTTGGCCGGCGGTGCCATCAAACTGTCCAGCAGCGCCTGCACCGAGGCGAAATCCAGGTCCGAATTGCGCCAGCAGAGTTGTTCGAGCGGTTCGAAGGCATGCGTTTCCACCGCCGTGATCAGTTCCTCGCCGAGCGGCGGGCAATCGGCGGTGACGCCGAACGTGCCGTCGCGCATGCCGCGCCCGGCCCGCCCGGCGATCTGCGCGATCTCGCTGGCCAGCAGCATGCGGGGCCGGTGCCCGTCGAATTTCGTGAGGCCGGCGAAGCCGACATGGTCGACATCCATGTTCAGGCCCATGCCGATGGCATCCGTCGCCACCAGGAAATCGACCTCTTTTTCCTGGTACAAAGCCACCTGGGCGTTGCGCGTGCGCGGGCTCAAGCGGCCCATGACGACCGCGCAGCCGCCGCGCCGGCGGCGCACCGCTTCGGCGATCGCATAGACCTCCGCCGCCGAGAACGCCACCACGGCCGAGCGCGGCGGCAGGCGCGAGAGTTTCACCGGCCCCGCATAGGTCAGTTCCGAAAGCCGCGGGCGCGTCTCGATCTCGGCGTCCGGGATGAGTTTTTTCAGGAGCTTGCGGATGGTCTCGGCGCCGAGAAACATCGTCTCGACCATGCCGCGGGCATGCAGCAGGCGGTCGGTGAACACATGGCCGCGGTCCGGGTCGGCGCAAAGCTGGATCTCGTCCACCGCCAGGAACTCAACTTTGCGGTCCAGCGGCATCGCTTCCACCGTGCAGGAGAACCATTTGGCGCCGGGCGGGACGATCTTTTCCTCGCCGGTGATCAGCGCGACATTGCGAATGCCCTTGCGCGCCACCATCCGGTCGTAGTTCTCCCGCGCCAGCAGCCGCAACGGAAACCCGATGATGCCGGACGAGTGACCCAACAGACGCTCGATGGCCAGATGCGTCTTGCCGGTGTTGGTGGGGCCAAGCACGGCCTTCACCCGGGGAGAAAAGCCGGACATAGGCCAATGTTTAGGTCGTTTGTCGCGGAGAAGAAAGCGGCCGCTTTTTGAAAAAAGCGGCGCAAAAACTTTTGTTTATGCTGGGCCTGAGGCGCTGAAGCTGCACGGGCCCAAAGTAACAAAGTTTTTTTGCGCTACTTTTTGTTCACAAAAAGTAGCCCCTTCCTCACTTTTTCCTACGCCGCCACCGCCTCCGCCGCGCAGAAGACCCCGGCCAGCAGCACGGCTTCCAGAGCCAGGGCGGTGCCGAGGCCGAGATGGCTGGAGATCAGGCCGATCAGCACCGGCCCGAGCAGGAAACCCGCATAGCCGACACCGACCACGGCCGGCACGGCGTGATGCGCTTCCATGTCCTTGATCCGCGTGGCGGCGCTGAAGATCAGCGGCGCGATGTTGCCGGTGCCGAGCCCGACCATGCCGAAGCCGACGATCCCGGCAAGCCCGGAGGGCACGAACACCGCCAGCAGCAAGCCGGCGATGGCGATGGCGCACCCCAGCCGCGCCACCGCGACGGCGCCCAGGCGCATGGCCACCCGGTCGCCGAGCAGGCGCGTGGCGGCCGCGGAGACGGCAAAGGCGGCGTAGCCGAAGGTCGCGCTCGCGAGCGGCAAGCCGCGCGAGAAATGCAGGAAAATCGCGCTCCAGTCGGTGGTCGCGCCCTCGGTGAGGAAGGTGGCGAAGCAGCACAGGCCGAGCACCAGGCTGGCGCGGTTCGGCAGCGCGAAGGCCGGGCCGGCGGGCGTGTCCGCAATGTCGGGGATCAGCTTGGTCGCCTGGGTGAGGGCGGCCAGCACCAGCAGCGCGTCGAGCGTGGCGCAGGTGGCGTAGGAGAGGCCGGCGCGGAGCAGAAAGCTCGTCAGCACGGTGATGGCGAGGCTGCCCAGGCTGTAGCAGCCGTGGAAGCCCGACATTTGCAGCCGGCCGCTGAGCCGCTCGATCACCGCGCCCTGCGCGTTCAAGGCGACGTCCAGCACGCCGAACAGCGCGCCATAGAGCAGCAGCAAGGCGGTGAAGACGGCAGGCGTCGGCGCCAGGCTCAAGGCCGGGAGCAGGGCGCCATAAACCAGACCGGAGGCGAGGATGACGGCGCGGCTGCCCCAGCGCGCCACCGCCATGCCGGCGAAGGGCATGCAAAGGATCCCGCCGCTGCCGCCGGCCAGCAGCATCATCCCCAGAGTGCCGTCATCGAGATGGAAGCGGAGCTTGGTGTAGGGCACGGTGACGGCCCACACCGAGAGCCCGATGCCGGCCATGCTGAACACCAGGCGCATGGTCCGCAATTTCGCGGCCAGTTCCGCCGGATTCATCATGCTGTTGGCCTACCCGATTGGTCCCGGGCTGGGGCCTATCTCGGGCCGCGCCGGGCGGTCAAGGCCGGCAATGAAAACGGCGCCGCGAACGGCGCCGTTTTCGGGCGGCCCGGCATCGGCGGCGGTCGGATCACCCGCGCTGCCGGCCGGCGGCATGATGGCGGTCAGGCCATCACGCTCGGGGCACGCGACGCCCGGTCACCGCATGATAGACGACCAGCACGACCACCGCGCCGACCACCGCGACGAACAGGCTGTAAAGATTGAAGCCGGTGATCGGCACCGCGCCGAGCGCGCTGAAAATCGCCCCGCCGACGATCGCGCCGATGATGCCGAGAATGATGTCCATCAACGGTCCGCGCCCGCCATTGTCCACGATATGGCTGCCGATCCATCCGGCGATGAGTCCAAGCACGATCCACCCAATAATCGACATTCCCTGCCTCCTTGGTGCACACGCAGGAGACATGGCGGCGGCGCGGGTGGGAACAAGCGGCGCGGGGATTTCTTAACGAAACAGCAATGTTTATTTAAGGCTACGTGCCACGCTGGCGGTTTTCAGCCGCCGCGCCTCGAGGCTCTGCCAGACCACGAGCACCGGCATGGCGATGACGAAATCGCGCGCCCGGCGCATCAGCGAAAGGGAGAGCGCGATGTCCGGCGGGATGCCGAAAATGCCGCCGAGCAATGTATAGGCGGCCTCCTGGACGCCGACCCGGCCGGGGATGAAAAAGGCCAGCGCCATGATCGCGTGCAGCATCGCTTCGATGCACACCGCGTCCGCATAGGTGATGTCCACGCCGAGCGCGTGAAAGCCGATGAACGAGGCGGTGGCCGTGCCGAACCAGCAGATCAGGTGGAAGAACGCCGACCAGGCAAGCCGGTCGCGTTCGCCATACATGACGTTCAGCGCCTCCTGCAGCTTGGCGATGTTCGTCGCCGCGCCTTCGCCGGCGGCGCCGGCGATCCGGGTGGCCAAGCCCCGGAACAGCTTGGCGCCGCTGCCGCGCTGCGCCAGCACGAGCCCGACCCCCATGAACACCGCGACGCAAAGGCCGATGGCGACCGGCAGTAGCAAATCGCTGCCCGGGGCGAGATGCGCGAGGATCGACAGGCCGATGCCGATGAAGGTCAGCTGGGCGAGAAATTCCGTGGTGATGTCGCCGAGCGTGGAGGCGGTGGCGTCGGTGACGTTCACGCCGCTCAGGGTGATCACCCGCGCCCCCAGCACATAGCCGCCGACCTGGCTGAAGGGCAGGAACTCGCCGGTGGCGTCGCGCACCAGCCGGCCCCAGGTACAGAGCCAGAAGCTGCCGCGCATGCGGCTGCGCAGCAGCATCCGCCAGCACAGGCCGAGCCCCAGCGTGATGACGAGCTGGGCGATGATGTAGGAGATGAAGCCCGTGGCGCTCACCGAGGCGAGCACGCGCAACACGTCACCCACGCCGTAATAGATCACCAGGGCCGTAACCACGGCAACGCCGGCCAACGCGAAGAGGGCCGGCAGCAATCGGAGTTTTTGTTTCAAGACTTCTTCTTCGGTCGGACAAACAGGCGGGCCATGCGCGCCAGGCGCGGCATGGTGGTGGGGCGTAGCAGGCGCGGGTCATAGCCGGCCATGCGCTTCTTGTCTTCCTCCAGGCAGATATCGATCAGGACCGCCGGGTCCATCTCGTCGCTCAGCGCCTTGGAGCCGTTCATGGTGAAATTGGCGTCGGCGCCTTCCAGCCCGTCGACGCTGCGGGCGATGCCGATCCGCTCCCAGATCAGGAACGCCCAGACCGCGAGGGTCTTCACCGCGAAATAGGGGCGGCGCCAGAGTGGCATGTTCGCCTTGTGCCACGCGACCCAGTTGGTGAAAAACAGGATGTGCCGGCCCTCTTCCTGCACCACCGGCTCGAAGGTCTCGACCAGGTCGGCGGGGAAGAAGCCGGAGCGGCGCGCCATCTCGAACAGACCGTAGGCGAAAAAACTGTCGATGCATTCGGAATAGCCGGTGACCATGAAGCCCCATTCGGCGTCCTTCGGCAGCTGGTAGCTCTCTTCCGGCTGCATCGGGATGTCGTAGGCCGCGACGAGGCGGGAGAGCACGTCGCGGTGCCGGGATTCCTCGCCCGCCATATGCAGCAGCGCCTGGCTCAGGGCCGCATTCGGCACGGTTTTCGCGTAATTCTCGATGCGCATCGAGGCCTTGATCTCGGTCTGCACCGCAATGTCCCAGATCGGCAGTGAGGTGATGCGCGCCAGCGTGTCCGCGTCGAGCTCGGGCCATTTCAGGACCGAGGGCTTGTATGGGTTGTAGGTGGCTTTCAGCAGCTGGGTGAGCATTTTGAAGTGATTGTCGGTGCCGATTTTGATCTTGCCGGGCACCGGATAATCCCAATTCCGTGCGTTGTAGTCGGCGGCTGCGACGACTGACTCGCTCATCTTTTGCCCTCAGGTTGCACCAAAAGCCGCAATGCGTTCTACAGCAGCACGGCCCGCGCCGTTATATGGCGCGGGTTGCGCGGCTTGTGAACCATGGGGTGGGGCTTGGGGCAGGGTGATCTGACACTGGTGACGGGGGCGACCGGGTTCGTCGGCGCCGCGGTGGCGCGCGCGCTGGCGGCTTCGGGGCACCGGCTGCGTCTGGCCGTCCGGCGCGGCAGCGATCGCCGCAATGTAAAGGATATTGCCGCCGAACTGGTGGAATTCGACCTCGCCGAGCCGGCTTCTTTTGCCCCCGCGCTCGCCGGCTGCCGCTATCTGTTCCATGTCGCCGCCGATTACCGGCTCTGGGTGCCCGATGTGGCATCCATGCGCCGGGTGAATATCGACGGCACGGTCGCGCTGCTGCGCGCCGCCGCCGGCCAGGTGGAACGCAGCATCTACACGAGCTCGGTCGCGGCGCTCGGGCTCACCGCGGATGGCAGCCCGGCGGACGAGACCACCGAAATCAAGCCCGCGCACCATGTCGGCGCGTATAAGAAGTCGAAATACGACGCCGAGCAGGCGGTGCGGGCGCTGGCCGCCGCGGGGCAGAACATCGTCATCGTCAATCCGACGGCGCCGGTCGGCCCCGGCGACGTGAAGCCGACCCCGACCGGGCAGATGATCCTGGACGCGGCGCGCGGCAACATGCCCGCCTATGTCGATACCGGGCTGAACGTGGCGCATGTGGACGACGTTGCCGCCGGGCATCTGCTGGCGCTGGAGAAGGGCGTCGCGGGCGAGGCCTATATTCTCGGCTCGGAAAACCTCATGCTGCGCGAGCTGCTGGCGCTCATCGCCGCCCAGGCCGGGCGCAAGCCGCCCGCCTGGCGCCTGCCGATCGGCCCGCTGATGCCGCTGGCCTGGGCGATGGAGCACGTCGCCAACGTCACCGGCAAGCCGCCGCTGATGACGCCTGACATCCTCGCCATGGCGCGCAAAAAAATGTTCTTCTCATCGGCAAAGGCTCAGCGCGAGCTGGGCTATGCGCCGCGCCCGGCCGCTTCGGCGGTGGCCGCAGCACTCGCCTGGTTCCGCACGGAGGGGTACCTGACATGATCGCGGCCCTCGCTCTGCTCGTCTGGCTCTATCTGGTCTTCCTGCACGGGAATTTCTGGAAATCCGAGCCGGAACTGCCGCCGGCGCTGCCCGGCGCGCTGCCTTCGGTGGACATCATCATCCCCGCTCGCGACGAGGCGGAGACGATCGGCGCGGTGATCGCCTCGCTGGTGAGGCAGGATTATGCCGGGCCGTTCCGGGTGATCCTGGTCGACGACAATTCCACCGACGGCACCGCCGCGCTGGCCGGAACGGACCCGAAACTCACCATCATCACCGGCCAGCCGAAGCCGCCGGGCTGGTCGGGCAAATTATGGGCGCTGTCGCAAGGTGTCGCGGCCGGCAGCGCGGAAATCCTGTTCTTCGCCGATGCCGACATCACCCACGATCCCCGCCATCTCTCATCCCTGGTCGCCCGGTTGCTCGCCCCGCGGGTGGACATGGTCTCCGAGATGGTGAAGCTGAACTGCACGTCCTGGCCGGAGCGGTTCCTGATCCCGGCCTTCGTCTATTTCTTCCAGATGCTCTACCCCTTCGCCAAAGTGAACGACCCGCTGTCGGCGACCGCGGCGGCGGCCGGGGGCACGGTGCTGGTGCGCCGCGAGGCGCTGGCCCGCATCGGCGGGCTCGAGCGCATCAAGGGCGCGTTGATCGATGACGTGTCGCTGGCGACCGAACTGAAAAAATATGGGCCGATCTTTCTCGGCCATTCGGGCCTCGCGACCTCGATCCGGCCCTATCCCCACATGGTCGACATCTGGAACATGATCACCCGCACCGCCTTTACCCAGCTGCGCTATTCCGGGCTGGTGCTGGCGGGCACGATCGTCGGCCTGGCGCTGGTCTGGCTGGTGGCGCCGTACGAGGTTCTGTTCGGCCATGGCTGGCGCTTCATCGCCGGGCTCGCCGCCTACGGGCTGGCGGTGGCCAGCTATTTGCCCACCCTGGCCCGTTATCGCCAGCCGAAAATCCTCGCACTCGCGCTGCCGCTGATCGCCTTGTTCTACATGGCCGCCACGCTCGGCTCGGCCTGGAATTACTGGCGCGGCACGGGCGCGAAATGGAAAAGCCGTGACTATGGAGCGACATCGTGACCGCCAATGACAACATCGCCAGGCCGGCGCCGGCGGCAGCCGCGCCGGATGTCGAAGCCTGGTCCGGCAAGGATCGCGGCGACGAGAATTTCCCCGTCGGCTCCTGGCTGATCCGCAAGGAGCTGCGCGACCATGTGCATGCCTATTATGCCTTTGCCCGCAATGCCGATGACATTTCCGACAGTTCCACGTTGTCGTCGGAACAGAAAATCGAGCGGCTGAATGCGATGGAAGAGGTGCTGATGGGCGCGCGGGCGGAGGGCTCGCCGAGTGCCGTGAAATTGCGCGACTCCCTGGCCCGCTCCGGCGTGGATGAGATTCATGCGCGCGAGATACTGGTGGCGTTCCGCCAGGATGCGCTGAAGAACCGCTACGCGAACTGGGGCGAGTTGATGCATTATTGCCGCTACTCCGCCGCCCCGGTCGGGCGCTACGTGCTCGACCTGCATGGCGAGGACCGCGCCACCTGGGACCCCTCCGACGCGCTGTGCGCCTCGCTCCAGGTGCTCAACCACATGCAGGATTGCGCCAAGGATCTGCGCGACCTGGACCGCTGCTACATTCCGCAGGACTGGCTGACCGAGGCCGGGCTCTCCACCGACGATGTGGCGCGGCCGGAGACGGTGCCCGCGCTGCGTACGGTGTTCGACCGGATGCTCGACGCCACCGACGAGCTGAACCGCGTTGCCGCGGACCTGCCGCGCCGGGTGAAGGCGCGCCGCCTGCGGGTCGAAACCGCGATCATCTGCGGCCTGGCCCGCCGCCTGACCGCGCACCTCAGAGGCGGCGACCCGCTGGCCACGCGGGTGAAGCTGACCAAGGCCGATTTCCTGGCCGCCACCCTCGCAGGCCTGAGATTCGCGGTATGACCCAGGAAGACATTGATTTCGTCACCACTTTGGTGAAGCAGGCGGGCACGTCCTTTTATCACGGCATGAGGATTCTGCCTCCGGCGCGGCGGGATGCGATGTACGGCATCTACGCCTTCTGCCGCGCGGTGGATGACATCGCCGACGAGGATGGGGATTTTGCCGCCAAGCGCGCCGCGCTGGATGAATGGCGGGGCAAGATCGCCGGTTTGTTCCATGGTGCGGCCGATGACGCGATCACGCGCGTGCTCTGCGACGCGGTGCGGACTTACGATTTGCGCCGCGAGGATTTCCTCGCCGTGATCGACGGCATGGAGATGGATGCGGGCGACCCGATCATCGCCCCGGACCTCGCCGAGCTGGATCTTTATTGCGACCGTGTCGCCTCTGCGGTGGGCCGGCTCTCGGTGCGGGTGTTCGGCGATGCCGGCCAGTCCGCCCAGGAGACCGCCTACGCGCTGGGCCGCGCTTTGCAGCTCACCAATATTTTGCGCGACGTGGGCGAGGATGCGGAGCGCGGACGCATTTATCTGCCGCGCGAGTTTTTAAAGGATGCCGGCATCGCGCCGGTGCCGGAGACGCTGCTGGTGGCGCCGGCGCTGCCGCAGCTCTGCGCCCGGCTGGCGGATATGGCGGAGGCCTATTTCGCCCAGGCGGAAGCGGCGATCGCGCGCTCCGACCGCGCCGCGATGCGCCCCGCCGCCATGATGGCGGCAAGCTACAAGCCGCTGCTGAAGCTGCTGCGGACGCAGAATTTCGACTACCGGAATGGCCGCGTTTCCTTGCCGAAATGGCGCAAGCTGGTATTGGCGGCGCGGTTGCTGCTCGGTCGATGAGCGTCCACGTCATCGGCGCCGGCCTCGCGGGCCTCGCCGCCGCCTGCGCGCTGACCGACCGGGGGCACCACGTGGTGCTGTTCGAGGCGGCCAAGGCCGCCGGCGGCCGCGCCCGCTCCTATACGGACCCGGTGCTCGGCTGCCGCATCGATAACGGCAACCATCTGCTCCTTTCCGGCAATATCGCCGCTTTGTCCTATCTGCACCGCATCGGCGCGGCGCGTTCGATCACCGGCCCGACCGAGCCGGTTTTTCCGTTCATCGATCTCGCGTCCGGCCAGAGCTGGCGGCTGCGCCTGAATCGCGGGCGTTTTCCCTGGTGGGTTTTTTCGCCCTCCAGGCGCGTGCCGGGGACCGGGCTGCGCCACTACGCTTCTTTGTTGAAGCTGCGCCGGGCCCGACCGCAGGACACGGTGGCGAAGCTGGCCGGCGAGGGGCCGCTTTACCGCAATCTGCTGGAACCGCTCGCCATTGCCGCGTTGAACACCATGCCGGACGTGGCTTCCGCCGCGCCGTTGCGGGAAGTTTTGGCCGAAACCCTCGAACGCGGCGGGGCCGCTTCGCTGCCGCGCTATGCCCGCATCGGCCTGTCGGAGAGCTTCATCGACCCGGCGCTGGACTGGCTGCGGGCCAAGGGCGCGGAGATCCGCCTCGGCGAGCGGGTCACGTCGCTCAACCCCGCCCAGGCCACGGTGCTGGCCGTGCCGCCCTGGATCGCCGCCACGCTGGTGCCGGGCCTGACCGTGCCCGACGAATTCGAATCCATCTGCAATCTGCATTTCAAATACAACCTGGGGCAGGAAGGGTTTTGGGGCCTGATCGGCGGCACCGCCGAATGGGCGTTCGCGCGCCCGGACATCCTCTCCGTCACCATCTCCGCCGCCAACCGCTATGCCGACATCGACAATGACGCGATGGCGACGCGTGTCTGGGGCGAGCTGTGCCGCGCCTTCAACCTTACCGCGGACCTGCCGGTGCACCGGGTGGTGTGGGAAAAGCGCGCCACTTTCGCCTGCACCCCGGCACAATTGGCCCGCCGCCCGGGGGCGAGGACGGCAAACCCCAATCTGGTGCTGGCCGGCGACTGGACCGATACCGGCCTGCCCGCCACCATCGAAGGGGCGATCCGCTCCGGCAACATCGCCGCCGCGGCGCTGCTCAACCCCGCCAGGTAGGAAGGTAGGCAAGGAAGTAAGCGCTACTTTTTGTGAACAAAAAGTAGCAAAAAAACTTTATGACTCTGGGGCATGGGCTGCGTCGGCGACAACGCCCATAGCCCATGCATCCCGGCCTGCATTTAAGCCCCTGGCGGATCGGGAAATAATCCGCCTATAGAGCGGAAATGGACGCAAGTTTGGATATGTCGATCGCCCGCGCCGATGCTTCGCTGCGCCGGGAGCAGCGGCAGGATGGGCACTATCTCTATGAGCTCGAGGCGGATGCGACGATTCCCGCCGAATATGTGTTGCTGGAGCATTATCTCGACCGCATCGAGCCGGAGCTGGAGCAGAAGATCGGCGTGTATCTGCGCCGCATCCAGGGCGACCACGCGACCAACCCGGGCGGCTGGCCATTGTTCCATGGCGGCAAGTTCGACCTGTCGGCCTCGGTCAAGGCCTATTTCGCGCTGAAAGCCATCGGCGACAGCCCCGACGCGCCGCATATGGTGCGTGCCCGCGAGCTGATCCTGAAAGCCGGCGGCGCCGAGCGCAGCAATGTGTTCACCCGCATCCAGCTCGCTTTGTTCGGCGCCGTGCCCTGGGACGCCTGCCCGGTGATGCCGGTCGAGCTGGTGCTGATGCCGTCCTGGTTCCCGATCACCACGCGCAAGATTTCCTATTGGTCGCGCACGGTGCTGACACCGCTGCTGGTGCTGATGGCCAAGCGGCCGGTCGCCCGCAACCCGCGCAATGTCCGTATCGACGAGCTGTTCCGCACGCCGCCGGCGCAGATCCGCGACTGGATCCGCGGCCCGTACAAATCCGCCTGGGGGCATGTGTTCAAAGCCGTCGACAGCGCGCTGCGCCCGCTGGAGCGGCATTTTCCGGCGAAGAGCCGCGCGCGCGCGCTGGCCAAGGCACGGGATTTCATCGTCGAACGGCTGAACGGCGAGGACGGGCTGGGCGCCATCTACCCGGCGATGGCGAACGCGGCGATGATGTTCGACATGCTCGGGGACCGGCATAATTTCGACATCGCCTATGGCTCGGTGAAGAAGCTGCTGGTGGTGCATGGCGATGAAGCCTATTGCCAGCCCTGCCTGTCGCCGATCTGGGACACCAGCCTGGCCGCGCATGCCCTGGCCGAGGCCGGCAGCGACGCGCCGGTGGCTGCCGCCTGCGACTGGCTGATCCCGCGCCAGATCCTCGATGTGGTCGGCGACTGGGCCGACAACACCCCCGGCACAAGGCCCGGCGGCTGGGCGTTCCAGTATAATAACGCGCACTATCCGGACGTGGACGACACCGCCGTGGTGGGCATGATCATGCACCGCGCGAAAGACCCGGCCTATGCGCAGGCGATATCGCGGGCCCGGGAATGGATCGTCGGCATGCAGTCGACCAACGGCGCCTGGGGCGCGTTCGACATCAACAACGACCGGCAATATCTGAACCACATCCCGTTTGCCGACCATGGCGCGCTGCTCGACCCGCCGACCGAGGACGTGACGGCGCGCTGCGTCTCCTTCCTGGCCCAGCTCGGCCACCAGGAGGACCGGCCGGCGATCGCGCGCGGGGTTGCTTATCTGCGCGCGACACAAAAGCCGGACGGCTCCTGGTTCGGCCGCTGGGGCACCAACTATATTTATGGCACTTGGTCCGTGCTGTGCGCGCTGAACGCCGCGGGCGTGGACCATGATGACCCGGCCATGACCCGGGCCGTGGCCTGGCTGCTCGCCAAGCAGCGCGCGGATGGCGGCTGGGGCGAGGATTGTGAGAGCTATGGCGATGCCCCGCCCGGCGAATTCCATGGCGAGGCCGCGCAAAGCCTGCCCAGCCAGACCGCCTGGGCCATGCTCGGGCTGATGGCCGCCGGACAGGTGGACCATGCGGCCGTGCAGCGCGGCGTCGCCTTTCTGCAGAACACGCAGGACGGGCAGGGTAGCTGGACGGAAAAAGCCTATAACGCGGTCGGCTTCCCCCGCGTGTTCTATCTGAAATATCACGGCTATCCGCGCTTTTTCCCGCTGCTGGCGCTGAGCCGCTATCGCAACCTGATGGCGTCCAACGACCGGCGGGTGCAATTCGGCTTTTAAGGGAGGAAGCAGGCGCTTTTTGAAAAAAGCGCCGCAAAAACTTTTTTTATGCTGGGCCTGAGACTGTGTCAGCGCCAACGCCCATGGCCCAGATTAACAAAGTTTTTTTGCTACTTTTTGTTCACAAAAAGTAGCGCTTCCTTTTTCTTTGTCTGCCTTCTCCCTGCCAAGCAGCGCCGCCTTGCGGGCCAGCCCCCAGCGATAGCCGGCGAGGTTGCCATCCTGCCGGACCACGCGGTGGCAGGGGATGGCGATGGCCAGCTCGTTGGTCGCGCAGGCGCGTGCCACCGCCCTTACGGCGTTGGGTTTGCCCAGGGCGGCGGCGATCTTGCTGTAGGTGGACGTGGCGCCGGGCGGGATTTTTTGCAGCGCCTCCCACACCGCGCGCTGGAAGGCCGTGCCGCGAATGTCCAGCGGCAGGTTCCGGGCCTGCCCCGGCGTTTCGATCAGGGTGACGACATCCGAGACCAAAGCGGCGAGGCGCGGATCGGCGCTGATGTCCGCGTTGGCGAAGCGGGCGCAGAAATCCGCGCGCAGTTTTGCCGCGTCGTCGCCCAGTTGCACCGCGCACAGCCCCGTTTCGGTGGCGGCGACCAGCACGGCGCCGAGCGAGGTCGGGGCCGTGGCGACGCGGATTTTTTGCGCGGCGCCGCGCTGCCGGACGGCGCGCGGGCTCATGCCCAGCCGGGTTTTGGCGCCGTCGTAAAAACGGCTGGCACTCCCGTAGCCGGCCTCATAGAGCGCCTCGGTCACCGATCCGGCTGTTTGCAGCGCGGCGGCTTCGCGCCGGGTGCGGATCGCGGCGGCGTAGGCTTTGGGCGTAAGGCCGGTCGCGGCGCGGAATTTCCGGTGGAAATGGTGTGGGCTCAACCCGGCGATGCCGGCCAGTTCGGCGAGGGACAAGGGCGTTTCGGCCTGTTCGATCTGCCGGCAAACGCGGGCGATCATCGCGTTCTGCGGCTTGGTATCGGCGTGTGGATGGCATTTTTTGCACGCCCGGAACCCGGCGGCCTCGGCGGCTTCGGGGGTGCTGAAAAACGTGAGATTTTCCGGCCGGGGCGCGCGGGACGGGCAGCCGGGGCGGCAATAAATGCCGGTGGTGCGCACGGCATAGACGAACGCACCGTCGAATGAAGCGTCATGCCGCCGCACCGCCTCTTCCCAGGTTTTCGCTTCGATCATCTCCATTTCATTGGTTCCTGTACGCTATTTCGGCTGTTTTGCGCCCTTTTCCCCGCCGGGGCTTCCCGTTTTTTGCGGGGTAATCCATGGCCACGGCCGCCCGCGCGGCGAAATGGGCAACGATACGATCCGGGTCCCATTGCTTCGCCCCGTTCTTCGGCGCAAAATTGGCAACATTATTGAGAGTTTCGTGACAGGTTAGGATTGCAGATGGCGGAAGCTTACGGCGCGGCGCTCGGTCCCAGATCGCCAATGGATGCGGATGCCGTCCGCGCGGCTTATGCCCGTCAGGCCGATTTTTATGACCGCTGGTTCGGCATGGTCTCCCGCCCGGCGCGGCGCGCGGCCGTCGAGTTGGTGAACTGCGCGTCGGGAGACCAGGTGCTGGAGGTCGGCGTCGGCACCGGCCTGGCCCTGCCGTTCTATGCCGCGGAGAAGCGCGTCACCGGCATCGACCTGTCCGGCGACATGCTGAACCTCGCCCGTAAGCGCGCCGCCGCCGGCGGCTTGCGCAATGTCGAGGCGTTGCTGGAGATGGACGCCCAGGCGACCAGTTTCGAGACCGCGCAGTTCGATATCGCGGTGGCAATGTTTGTGGCCTCCGTGGTGCCGGACCCGCAGGCGCTGGTGGCGGAGCTGCGCCGCGTCGTCCGCCCCGGCGGAAAGATCATTTTCGTCAACCATTTCGCGCAGGATCGCGGGCTGGTCGCGCGCATCGAGCGCGCCTTGGCGCCGGCCTCCGCGAAACTCGGCTGGCATCCGGACTTCCATTTCCGGCATATTTTCACCTCGGCCGACCTGGCCGGCGCCAAAATCACGCCGATGCGGCCGTTGGGGCTGTTCCGGCTGGTGGAGCTGGATAATTAGGCGAAGGAAGAAAGGCCTACTTTTTGTGAACAAAAAGTAGCAAAAAAACTTTGTTATGCCGGGCCATGGGCGTTGTCGGCGACACCGCCTCAGGCCCAGCATAACAAAAGTTTTTGCGCCGCTTTTTTCCAAAAAGCGGCTGCTTACTTCGCCTTGCCTTCGGCAACGTGCGGGATAACTTGATTCTCGCAGTCCGGGCTTCTATCACGGCAAGATAGAACAGACCGGTTACAAGGCCGGCGAGCCCCGGGAAACGAATAAAAATGAAGCGTGTCCTGAAAACGAGTCTGGGTGCCTGTGCTGCGCTTTTTCTGCTCGGAGTCCATTTGGCGCTCGCCCAATCGGACCCGACCGAAGCTGCCAATGCCTATGTCGACGCGCCGCATGACTGGCAGATGTGGTTCCCCGCCGCCGGCAGCCCGATGCAGGCGCATATCGACTGGCTGATGCAATATGTGTTGTGGATCATGGCTGGCGTGGTCGGCCTGGTCGGCTGCTTGATGGCTTATGCGATGTTCCGCTTCCGCGCTTCGCGCAACCCGGTGCCCGGCCGCATCACGCATAACACGGTGATAGAAGTGATCTGGATCGTGGTGCCGACGCTGCTGCTGGCAGTGATCATCATCCCCTCGATCAACCTGATCTATTACGAGGCCGATGACGGCGCCCCGTATATGACCGTTACCGTCACCGGGCATCAATGGTACTGGGAATACAGCTATAATTCGGTGCCGGGGCTCGATTACACCAGCTATATGATCCCGGACGACCAGCTGAAGCCGGGCGAGTTGCGCCGGCTTTCCGTGGATCATCCGATGGTTCTGCCGGTCGGCAAGAAAATCCGCTTCAACATCACCAGCGGCGATGTGCTGCATGGATTCTATGTGCCCTCACTGGGCGTGCAGCGTTATGCCGTTCCCGGCACCATCCTGACGAGCTGGACCGAGATCCCCAAGGCCGGGACCTATTATGGCGAATGCAACCAGATCTGCGGCGCGGACCATGCCGCCATGCCGATCGAGATCAAAGCCGTGCCGCTGGCCGACTATCTCGCCTGGGTAAAGGACGCGCAGGCCAATTACACGGAGAATGCCGCGCCGGCCTCACCGCTTTCGCCTTTGTCATCGCCGTTGCCGCACAACCAGCTTGCCGCCGCCAGTCTCGGCGCGGCCAGCCCCCGTTAAGGAGCGAACATGTCCTCCACCACACACGATGCGGATATTTCCCACGGCCATGCCGAGCATGGCCACGCCCGCCCGGGTTTCGTCCGCCGCTGGCTGATGAGCACCAACCATAAGGACATCGGCACGCTCTACATCACCATGGCGGTGATCGGCGCCTGCGTCGGCGGCGTGCTGTCGATGATCATGCGCTCGCAGCTGATGTATCCGCACAACAATATCGTCACCAGCGGCGAGGAATGGAACGCGATCATCACCGCGCACGGGCTGCTGATGATCTTCTGGTTCGTGATGCCGGCGCTGATCGGCGGGTTCGGCAACTGGTTCGTGCCGATGATGATCGGCGCCCCGGATATGGCATTTCCCCGGCTCAATAACATGAGCTTTTGGTTCCTCGCGATGGGCTTCATTTTCGTCATGCTGGGTCTGCTGCTGGGGAATGGCGCCGGGGCAGGGTGGACCTTGTATCCGCCGTTGATCAACGCCCATTACTCGCCCGGGGTGGCGACCGATTTCTCGCTGTTCTCGCTGCATCTGGCGGGTATTTCCTCGCTGCTCGGCGCGATCAATTTCATCGCGACGATCCTCAACATGCGCGCGCCGGGCATGACGCTGCATAAGATGCCGCTGTTCTGCTGGTCGATCCTGGTCACCGCCTTCCTGCTCCTGCTGGCGATCCCGGTGCTGGCGGGTGCGGTGACGATGCTGATCATGGACCGCAATTTCGGCACCTCGTTCTTCGAGCCCGCGGGCGGCGGCGACCCGGTGCTGTTCCAGCATCTGTTCTGGTTCTTCGGCCACCCGGAAGTCTACATCATGATCTTGCCGGGCTTCGGCATCATCAGCCACGTGGTCTCCACATTTTCCCGGAAACCGATCTTCGGCTATCTCGGCATGGCCTACGCCATGGTGGTGATCGGTTTCGTCGGGTTCGTGGTCTGGGCGCACCATATGTTCATCTCGGCCATCAGCACCGACAGCCGCATCTATTTCGAGGTGGCGACTTTGGTGATCGCCGTGCCGACCGGCATCAAGGTGTTTTCCTGGATCGCGACGATGTGGGGCGGGTCGATCGAATTCAAGACACCTATGCTCTGGGCGATGGGCTTCATCTTCCTGTTCGTCATCGGCGGCGCCACCGGCGTGGTGCTGGCCAATGCCGGCCTCGACCAGGAACTGCACAACAACTACTTCGTCATCGCGCATTTCCATTATGTGCTGTCGATGGGCGCGGCCTTCACGATTTTTGCCGGATTCTATTACTGGATCGGCAAAATGTCCGGGCACCAATACCCGGAATTCTGGGGCAAGGTGCATTTCTGGACCTTTTTCATCGGCGTGAATCTCACCTTCTTCCCGCAGCATTTTCTCGGCCTGGCCGGCATGCCGCGGCGCTACCCGGATTACCCCGACGCGTTCGCCGGCTGGAACTTCGTCTCCTCGGTCGGGGCGTGGATCTCTGGCCTGTCCACCCTGATTTTCTTCTATATCCTCTATCGCATTTTCACCTCGAGAGAGGTATTGGCAGACAATTACTGGGGTGAGGGCGCGACCACGCTGGAATGGGTCGTGCCGTCGCCGGCGCCGCACCATACCTTCGAGGATGTGCCGGTCATTCGCTAGGAGACTAAAAACGGTGTGTAGCATGACGAAAGCTGAGTGGCGGTACTGGGGCGGCGCATGAGCGGCGCGGCTCTGGAAGCGGCCCTGGGCGGCACCGTTGCGGACTGGTTGGCGCTGCTGAAACCGCGGGTGATGACGCTGGTGGTGTTCACCGGCGCGATCGGGCTGGCCATAGCGCCGCACCACCTCAACCCGGTGCTGGCGTTCATCGCGATCCTGTGCATCGCCGTCGCCTCGGGAGCGGCCGGCGCGATCAATATGTGGTACGACCGCGACATCGACGCGGTGATGAAGCGCACCGCCAACCGGCCGATCCCGGCCGGGCGGATTTCCCCGGAAGGCGCGCTCGGCTACGGCATTGTGCTGGCCGTCGTCGCCGTGCTGGTCATGGCGCTGGCGACCAATCTCATCGCCGCCGCGGTGCTGGCGCTCTCCATCGCCTTTTATGTGTTCATCTACACGATGTGGCTGAAGCGCAGCACGCCGCAGAACATCGTCATCGGCGGCGCGGCCGGGGCGTTCCCGCCGGTTATCGGCTGGGCCGCCGCCACCGGCTCGGTGGGGGTGTTGCCGCTGCTGCTGTTCGCTATCGTGTTCTTCTGGACGCCGCCGCATTTCTGGGCGCTGTCGCTCTATGCGTCCGGCGATTACGCGCGGGCCGGTGTGCCGATGCTCCCGGTGGTGAAGGGCGCCCGGCACACGCGAATCTGCATCATGGTCTATACGCTGCTGCTCCTGCCGCTCTCGCTCGTGCCCTATATCCTCGGGCTGATGGGCCCGATCTATGGCGTCACGGCGCTGCTGACCGGGGCGGTGTTCGCCTACCATTCCTGGCGGGTGTTGACCGACCGGCAGGACGCGCAGGGCAACAGCCTGACGCAGAACGCCCCGGCCCGCGCCGCGTTCAAATACTCGATCTTGTACCTGTTCATCCTGTTCGGCGCCTGCGTCGTCGACCGGTTCCTCTGATGGCCGCGCCCATGCCCCGGACCGAACTTGGGCCGGCGCATTGGGCACCCGAGGCGCGCGCGGCCTTCCTGCGCCGCCGCCGCTTCCGCAACCGCCTGCTGCTCGCTGCCCTGTGCGGCTTCTGCCTGGTGATCTACGCCATCGTGCTGGTGCGGCTGCACGAATTCGGGACCATGTGGTGATGAGGACCAGCTAAATAAAAAGCCCGCGCGACAGCGCGGAAAAAAGGGGGGAGAGAATGAGCAGTTCAAGCCATACGGCGGAGGACCAGATTAGGGCCACGGTGCCGCATCCCTATCATCTGGTCACACCCAGCATCTGGCCGCTCTGCGGCGCGGTCTCGGCCATGCTGATTGCCGCCGGCATCATCATCGTCGCGCATTTCAACAATTATATCGTGCTCATCCTCGGCGCCCTGGGGGCGTTTGCCACCATGTATGTGTGGTGGCGGGACGTGATCGTCGAATCCCGCACGCCCGGCCTGCATAAGCTGATCACGCAGATTGGCATGCGCTACGGCATGGCGCTGTTCATCGCCTCGGAAGTGATGTTCTTCGTCTCGTTCTTCTGGAACTATTTCAATTACTTCTTCTACCCCGACAAAATGGGCACTGCCTTCGCCGCAGTGTGGCCGCCGCAGGGGGTCACCACGATCGACCCGTTCGCGATCCCGCTGTTCAACACCATGACGCTGCTGCTCTCCGGCACCACCATCACCTGGGCGCACCACGCGCTGATCGAGGGCAACAACCGCGACACCGTGCGCGGCCTGGCGCTGACCGTCGTGCTCGGCCTGATGTTCCTGTGCGGCCAAGCCTGGGAGTACACGCACTCGCCATTCCCGTTCTACCATGGCGGGGTTTATCCCTCCGCCTTCTTCATCGCTACCGGGTTCCACGGCTTTCACGTGATCGTCGGCACCTGCTTCCTTACCGTCTGCCTGTTCCGGGCGATGAAGGGGCAGTTCACGCCGCAGCGGCATTTCGGCTTCGAGGCCGCCGCCTGGTACTGGCACTTCGTGGACGTGGTGTGGCTGTTCCTGTTCGTGTGCATCTATTATCTGGGCCGCAGCGCCATTGTCGCCGGTTGAAAGAAAGCAGGCGCTTTTTGAAAAAAGCGCCGCAAAAACTTTTTTTATGCTGGGTCATGGGCGTTGTTGGGGACGTTGCCCATGGCCCAGAGTCATAAAGTTTTTTTGCTACTTTTTGTTCACAAAAAGTAGCCTTCCTTTCTTATGAACTGGCGTCGGCTGGTCGTCCCCGGCATTGCCGCCTTTGTCACGTTCTGGCTGCTGATCGGGCTCGGCGTCTGGCAACTGCACCGGCTGAAATGGAAGGAGGGCATTCTCGCCGCCATCCATCAGGCGGAGATTTCCGCGCCGATTCCGCTGCCCGCGCATCCCACGCCGTTCGAGAAAGTGTCCATCGCCGGCCAGTGGATTCCCGGCAAGGCGGCCTTGTATGGCGATGAGGTGCATGACAGCCCGAACGGCCCGGTGCCGGGCGGTGAGCTGATCATGCCGTTGCGGCGGCCGGACGGGCAGGTGGTGCTGGTGGATCTCGGCTGGGTGCCGAAGCAAATTCCCGTCCCGCTCGCCGAGCCGGAGGGGCTGACCGAGGCGGTCGGCTATGTGCATGCGCCGGTCACTCCCGGCTGGTTCGCCGGCACGGACGACCCGAAACGGGGGCTGTATTACACGCTCGACCCGCAGAAAATCGGCGCCTTCATGGGGCTGCAGGTGGCGCCTTATATGCTCATCGCCATGGGGGAATTGCCGCCGCCGGGGAGCATGGCGCCGCAGCCCGCGCAATCATTGCCGACACCGCCCAATAACCACTACGAATATGCCTTGACCTGGTTCGGCTTCGCGCTCGTTCTGGTGTTCGAGTTCTTCTTTTTCGCGCGCAAGAGGTTGCTGGATTCATGAGCGTTTACCAACGTCTGACCGAACAATTCGCCCGTATCGCCACCTTGAACGAGGCCGCCGCCATGCTGGGCTGGGACGCTGCGGCGATGATGCCGGCGGGCGGCGGCGTGGCGCGGGGCGAGCAGATTTCCACATTGGCGGGGCTGGCGCATGAATTGCTGACCCGGCCGGCGCTGGCGGACGACCTCGCCGCCGCGGCGCCGGCGGGCGATGAATGGCAGGCGCGGAACCTGGAGCTGATGCGCGAGGCGCAGCAGCGCGCCACCGCTCTGCCGCGCCGCCTGGTGGAAGCCCGCGTGCTGGCCACCAATAAATGCGAAATGTTGTGGCGCGAGGCGCGCCCGGCTTCCGACTTCGCCGCCGTCCGCGCTTCGCTGGAGGAAGTGTTTGCCCTGACGAGGGAAGCGGCCGGCATATTGGGGGAGACTTTCGGCCTCTCGCCGTATGACGCGCTGATGAGCCAGTACCAGCGCGGCATCGGCGCGGCTGACGTCGCACCGGTCTTCACCAATTATGAGCTTTTTTTGCAAAAGGCCTTGCCCGCGGCGGAAGAGCGCCAGCGCCGCCGAAGCCATGAGACCCTGCCGCCCGGCCCTTACCCGGCCGACATTCAGGAGGCGCTCTGCCGCCGCCTCGCGCAGGATGCCGGGCTGGATTTCGCCCATGCGCGGCTGGACCGTTCGGCCCACCCGTTCTGCGGCGGCACGCCGACTGATGTGCGCATCACCACGCGCTATGACGAGATGGACCCGCTTTCGGCGATCTGCGGCGTGCTGCACGAGACCGGCCACGCGCTCTATGAGCAGAATTTGCCGCGCGACCATCGGCGCCAGCCGGTGGGCGAGGCGGCGGGCATGGCGGCGCATGAAAGCCAGTCGCTGATCGTGGAAATGCAGGCGGTGCGCTCGGACGCTTATCTTTCTTATCTTGCCCCGTTCCTGAGCCAGGCTTTCGCCAGACCGGTCAACGAAGCGGCGCTGAAACGCCGGCTGCTTCACGTGGAGCGAAGCTTCATTCGCGTCGAGGCCGATGAGATGACCTATCCGGCGCATGTGATCCTGCGCTTCCGCCTGGAGCAGGCGCTGATCTCGGGCGATCTCGCCGTCGCCGACCTGCCCGGCGCCTGGAATGACGGGCTGGCGGCGCTGCTCGGCATCACGCCGCCGGACGACCGCCAGGGCTGCCTGCAGGACATTCATTGGTATGACGGGCTGGTCGGCTATTTCCCCTCCTACACGCTGGGCGCCATGGCCGCCGCGCAACTGATGGCGGCGGCACGGCTTGCTGTGCCGGATCTGGACAAGGCTTTCGCCAGCGGCGACCTCTCCCCGCTCGTCACCTGGCTCTCCACGCACATCCACCGGCACGGCTCGCGGTTCGGGTTCAATGAATTGCTGCTGGCGGCGACAGGGGAAAAACTGAATCCGGCTGCGTTCGAGACGCATCTAACGGCGCGTTATTTGGCGTAGAAAGGAAGCAGGCGCTTTTTGAAAAAAGCGCCGCAAAAACTTTTTTATGCTGGGCCATGGGCGGTGTCGGCGCCAACGCCCATGGCCCAGAGTCATAAAGTTTTTTTGCTACTTTTTGTTCACAAAAAGTAGTCCTTTCTTCCTCTGTAGAGTTGGACATGAACGATACGATCTTTGCCCCGATCACGGGGCGCGGCGGGGCGGTGACGGTGTTGCGGCTTTCAGGCGTGGGAACGCTGGGGATTGTCGCGGCGCTGGTGGGGAAAGTGCCGCCGCCGCGCCATGCGTCTTTGAAAAAGCTGGTCTGGCGCGGCCGGTTGCTCGACCGTGCGCTGGTCGTGATTTTTCCGGGGCCGCAGAGTTTTACCGGCGAGGATTGCGCGGAATTGTCGCTCCATGGCGGGCGGGCGGTGCTGGCTTCGGTGAGCGCGGCGCTGATCGAGGCCGGCGCGCGCCCCGCCGAGCCGGGCGAGTTTTCCCGCCGCGCGCATCTCAACGGAAGGCTGGATCTGCTCGAGGCCGAGGCCATGGCCGATCTGATCGCTGCCGAGACCGAGGCGCAGCGCCGGCTGGCGGTGGACGGTGCGGGCGTGTTGCAGGAGTCTGTCGCGCGCTGGCGGGAAGAGCTGCGGCAGATCATGGCGCAGCAGGAGGCGCTGATCGACTTCCCCGACGAGGATTTGCCGCCGGAGGTGGAAACGCGGCTGCTCGGCCGCGTTGCCGCACTGGCCGAGGAGATGCACGGTGCGTTGAACGCCGCGCCGGCGGCGGAACGGCTGCGCGAGGGGCTGGAATTCGTGATCCTCGGGGCCCCGAATGCCGGAAAATCGACATTGATGAACGCGCTGGCGGGCGAGGATGTCGCCATCGTCTCCGCCATTCCCGGCACCACGCGCGACATTGTCGGCACTCGAATCGATCTTGGCGGCGTGCCGGTGCACCTCACCGACACGGCCGGGCTGCGCGACACGGCGGACGAGATCGAAGCCGAAGGCGTGCGCCGTGCCCGCCAGCGCGCCGCCAAGGCCGATTTGATCATCGCCGTCGCCGCCGCGCCGGGTCAGGAATTTCTGCCCGTGCCGGAGGGTGTGGAGGTGCTGCACCTGGTGACCAAGGCGGATCTGCTCGCTGCGCCCGTTTCCGGCCTCGCCGTGTCGGCCGCCAGCGGCGCCGGGATGAACGATTTACGCGCGCGCCTCATCGACATCGCCGCCCGGCTCACCGACACCAAGGGCGCCGCCGCGCTCAGCCGGCCAAGGCAGATCGCCTGCGTGCGCGACACCGCCCAGGCGCTGGACCGGGCGCTGGCCATCGATGAGCCCGAACTGCGCGGCGAAGAACTACGCGCCGCCGCGCACGCGCTGGCGCGGTTGACCGGGCAGATTGGGGTGGAAGAGATTCTCGACGCGGTGTTTTCGGGGTTTTGTATTGGGAAGTAGGAGAAAGAACATTTTCTGAAACGGTTTTTGGTTCCGTTTTCGTGCGTGTGGGTATGTCGAGTGGGGGCTGAAAGCTGCCATTCCGCTTTTACATGAACTTCCCCCGGCTCGATACCAACGTGCTGGAGCAAGTCCCGCTTGAGTGGGACCCGCCCTTTCACTGTGACCGCAAGCGATGCAACCGAAACCTCCTTAGTTCCATATGATCTTGCATCCAACGCGCCGGCCGCTACAATCAGCCGGAGTCGGGTGTGCAAAAGAAGGTAAGCGAAACACCAAGATCCATGGCTGGAAACTCTAAGGCAACACCGTCATGGACTTGAACCCGCAAACGTTGTTGTCTGTGATGCTGTTCGTGGGGCTCCTGACCGGTGGTGCCTCCTGCTTGGCATGGCTGCAGGACAGGAAGCAGACAGTGCCTATGTGGATGGCTCTGGCTATGATGTTGCTGGTTTTGGGTCTTGTTAGTCGTTTGCTTATACCGTTTCTTCCGGGAACCATTTTGTCGCCTTCGTTGGTGCTGACGAGCTTCGGTTTGATCTGGACGGCGGGCCGCCGCCTGCGGGACCTGCCACCGCTGCCGCTCGTCATTTTTTCTCCGGTCATCGTCTGGCTGGCGCTTTGTTGTTTTCCCTCGTTCCGGGACGATCAGAATCTCCGCGTCGGCTTAGGTCTTTTTTTGCTTTTGCTGCCGATCAGCCTGCTGGGACGTGAATTATGGTTGCGAGCGGAGGCGTCGCCGGTCATGCGCCGGGCGCTGTTGACGATCATAGGTCTCCAGATCGTCTATATGTTTCAAGGCGGTGTTCGGGCGCTTCTGTTTTTGCCGCACGGCCATGAGATGCCGTTCCAGTTGCTCCCCGGCTTTGCCCGGGTGATGCTGGATCTTATCGCGATCATGGTGGCTCTCAGTTTCGGAATGATGGCCATCGCGAAGGAGCAATCCGAACGCCGTTACCGAGATGCCGCGCGTTGTGACTTTCTGACCGGCGTCGGCAATCGGCGTGATTTCGAGGACAATCTGCACAAACATTTCCGGCGCGCGCAAGAGTCTGGCGCGCCGTTGGCATTGATCATGGTCGACGCCGATAGTTTCAAAGCTTACAACGATCTCTATGGCCATCGTGCCGGCGATCAATGTCTGCGGTTTTTGGCTCGGACACTTGAGCAATGTTGCCGGCAGACCGATTTGGTGAGTAGGTATGGCGGCGAAGAATTCGTGGTACTGTTGCCCAACACCGATGGCGACCTTGCTTTGGCTATCGCGGAGAGGATGCGGCAAGGCGTTTATGAATCCCGGATCACGCATGCGGGCCGGCCCGAAGGGTGGCTCACGATCAGTCTCGGCGTGGCAACGCTGAGGCATCAGGAACGTGAGGCCACGCCGGACGCGTTGATCGATTCAGCCGACCGCGCGCTGTATCGTGCCAAGCGGGAGGGACGAAATCTTGTCCGCTCTGAGATTGCCCAACATCGCGCGGAGCGGGAGCGCGAGATGCAACAGACCCAGGAAACGAATGGAAGCGCTCTCTCTGAGGGATAAAGGCGGCGGATGCGACAGCGTCGTGCCGCTCTTTCTCCGGATGCTTCGCCCCCTGACCAATATGACCTCGGATTTTTCGGCTCAATTTCGGCCGCGCTATACGTGGAACGACGATGTCATGCGCGCCGCCTGATGGTGGACGATGTGGTGGCCCTGGGTTAACCTTGGGATTCTGCCAAGTTTTTTTCGATGCCACGGCCTTACTCCGCCGCCATTTTTGGAGTGCCGGCGACGCTTGACCTAAGGCACGGGTCGATGGAGGAGGGCGCTTGTCGAGCGCCCGATTTCAGGATCGACCGCAACGGGCGCTTGGTGGTGCGTAAACTCGAACGCTTACAGTTATCGGAAGGTCCGCTTGAGAAGGCGGCACGAGGCGCTTCACGTCCACAATGGGCGCAAAGCCGCCGGTCGTTTCTCCAACCGCATTGGGGCGCAAGACATTTCGTTCACGGTTCGGCTAGGACCAAAAAGCGGTTGCCCGGCGATCCATAGCCCAAGTCGTCGCAGAGCCGCCGTAATTGGATACTTGCAGAAAGTTAATATTTTTGTCATGCCGCCAGGCATGGAGATCATATCGATCGTCGTGCCGTGCCATAACGAGGGGGCCAACATTGCCACCTTGCACGCGCGCATTTCTGGCATCCTCGATCCCTTGAACGAGTGCTGGGAACTTGTTTGCGTCAACGACGGCAGCCGGGACGATACGCTGCTGCGGCTGATCGCCCTGCATAACGCAGATCCGCGGGTCCGGGTCATCGATTTATCGCGCAATTTTGGCAAGGAGGCCGCGTTGACGGCCGGGCTCGACGCGGCGCGCGGCGCGTGCGTGATCCCGCTGGACGCCGATTTGCAGGATCCGCCGGAAATTATCCCTGAACTGCTGGCGAAATGGCGTGAGGGGTTCGAGGTGGTCAATGCCGCGCGCATCGAGCGCGATGGCGATAGCTGGCTGAAGCGCGTGACGGCGCGCGGTTTCTATTGGGTGATCGGCGGCTTGAGCGATGTGGAGATCCCGGCTGACATTGGCGATTTCCGCCTGATATCTCGTCCGGCGTTAGAGGCATTGAAATGCCTGCCGGAGAGACGGAGATTCATGAAGGGCCTGTTTGCCTGGGTTGGATTTCGCACCGCGTCAATTCCTTATCGGCGCGCGCCCCGCCACGCGGGAACGACGACATGGAATTACTGGAAGCTCTGGAATTTCGCCATTGAAGGGATCACGTCATTCAGCTCGGCGCCGTTGCGCTTGGCCTCTTATCTTGGATTCGCGGTCTCGCTGTTTGCGTTTCTTTATGCCGTGATCATCATCTTCAACAAACTGGTCTATGGCAACCCGGTTGCGGGTTACCCTTCGCTGATCGTCGCAATCTTGTTTCTGGGCGGTGTGCAACTGCTCGCGCTGGGCATCATCGGCGAGTATATTGGCCGGCTTTACGAGGAGAGCAAGCAGCGGCCGGTCTATCTGGCCCGGCAGGTATGGGAAGCAGGAACCGCCGGCCCTACCGGCAATGAGATACCGTAGGTGAATGACAAACTGGACTCTTGGATGAGGAAGGATATGCACGTGCCTCGCTCGCCGGTGGTAAGCGGTTGCTCCTGGCTGGCCCGTAAGAGTTTTCAGCCCATTCTGGCCGCCTTGATCATCTTCGGTTGGCTCGGCGTTTGCTGGTACAAGGCGCCGCCCCCGGGGTATCTGTGGACGTATGACCAGCCCGTGTATCTCAGCATCGCTTATGACATCGAGCATTTCGGGCGGTTCACGGACGGGACTGCGTGGGGCACGCCGAGCGTGGATCCAACGCGACCGCCGGGGATGGTGCGCACGCCCCTCTACCCGATGTTTCTGGCGACAACGGCGGAACTGGACCCCGTATTCAACCGGACCTTGAACTGCCTGGTGCAAAACCAGGCGGCAACCACGTGCCCGCAGCAAGCGCCGCTTCCGCGCGTCCTGCAGTTTTTGATGACCGTCGCGTTCTATCTCATGTTGTGGCGGATCGCGGTTCGCGTGACCGGGTCATCGCGGATCGGCTGGTTGTCGCTCGGCGTGGGGTTGGTCGTGGCGCCCATTTTGATACGAAGCGTCGATAGCCTCATGACCGAGACGCTGACTTTGTTCTTCACCACAATCGCCACGCTGGCGGCCGTGGAGGTGTTTAAAGAGCGGCGATCTCTCGGATGGGCTCTGCTGTCAGGGGCGATGATTGGATTGGCGGCGCTGACGCGCCCACCCTTCGTCTATCTTCTGCCCGCCGTCGCCCTTGTGACCTTCCCGTTGGTTATGCGCAATTCTCAACGGTGGCGCGGTGCGGTGGTGCTGGCGGCCTTTTTGTTGGGCGGTATCGGCGTGCTGACGCCATGGATCGCGCGCAACGCGGTCATTCTGGGCCATCCGACCATGACGTCGGAATATGCCCAGTTGGCGCTGACTCAACGCGTCGCCTATGACGAAATGAACTGGCGACAATACGCGCTTTTTAACCTGTGCTCGCTTCCTGACGGTGCCGGCATGGGGAGCCTTCTGGTCAAGCCGAACGCCTGTGCAAAATTCGGGTATGACGGAACCCCAGGCGGTTTTTACGTGATCGGATCGACCACTCTTTTGCAAAGCACCGCGGTTGCCGCAGGGGGAACGGCCCATCAGGTCGGCTATATTCTTTACCATTACGTGATCTTGCATCCTGTTTGGCACGCCATCGTTTCAATCCCGTTCGCCATGAGAGGGCTGTGGATCGACCATTATTGGGGGTTCGTGCTGGCGATATTGTGCATCCCCCTAACCTGGCGGGCCTTACGGAGCCTTGATGCGGCGATGCTGGCCGTGACGCTGCCCGGCTGGTTCCTGCTGGCATTTTATGCAGCAGTCTCGGCCGACCAAACGCGCTATAATTTAATGCTGATCATCCCGTTTTCGCTGGCGGGGGGTATGATGCTCGAGCGCTTTGCGAAAAGGAAGAAAGCAGGCGCTTTTTGAAAAAAGCGCCGCAAAAACTTTTGTTATGCTGGGCCATGGGCTGTGTCGGAGCCAACGCCCGCGGCCCAGCATAACAAAGTTTTTTTGCTACTTTTTGTTCACAAAAAGTAGCGCTTCCTTGCTTGTTTACTCCTTCGGCGGCGCCACGACAGCAAAGCGCCCGCCTTGCGGGTCGAGCCCCTGGATGATCCAACTGCCGCCCGGCACTTCCTGCGGGCCCATTTGCACCGTGCCGCCGGATGCGTTGATGCGGGTGAGCGTGTCCTTGATGTCGCGAACGTTGAAGTAATAGGTCCAGCCGGT
>Ga0310811_10000749_pt1 | contig 41644 bp, 42 predicted proteins | sample YCmetagenome_FD_207642 | JGI IMG/M metagenome (GOLD analysis project Ga0310811, IMG submission 207642) | Soil microbial communities from experimental microcosm in Duke University, North Carolina, United States - YC | ecosystem: Engineered > Artificial ecosystem > Soil microcosm > Unclassified ...
ACGCGATCAACCGGATGATCGAGGTCGGACTCAAGGGTGTCGAGTTCATCGCGATCAACACCGACGCGCAGGCGCTGCTGATGAGCGACGCGGACGTCAAGCTCGACGTCGGCCGCGAACTGACGCGTGGTCTGGGCGCGGGCGCCAACCCCGACGTGGGCAAGAAGGCGGCCGAGGACCACGCCGAGGAGATCGAGGAGGTCATCAAGGGCGCCGACATGGTGTTCGTGACCGCCGGAGAGGGCGGCGGCACCGGCACCGGCGGCGCGCCCGTGGTGGCCCGCATCGCGCGTTCGCTCGGCGCGCTGACCATCGGCGTGGTGACCCGGCCGTTCACTTTCGAGGGACGGCGCCGGGCGACCCAGGCCGAGGAGGGCATCGCCGCGCTGCGCGAGGAGGTGGACACCCTCATCGTCATCCCGAACGACCGGCTGCTGTCGATCTCCGCGCCGGGCGCCACCGTGCTCGACGCCTTCAAGTCCGCCGACCAGGTGCTGCTCTCCGGCGTCCAGGGCATCACGGACCTGATCACCACCCCGGGCCTGATCAACCTGGACTTCGCCGACGTCAAGTCCGTGATGTCCGAGGCCGGCTCCGCGCTCATGGGCATCGGCTCGGCGCGCGGCGAGAACCGGGCGACGGCCGCGGCCGAGATGGCGATCTCCTCCCCGCTGCTCGAGGCCTCGATCGACGGCGCGCGCGGCGTGCTGCTGTCCATCTCCGGCGGCTCGGACCTCGGCCTGTTCGAGATCAACGAGGCCGCGCAGCTGGTCTCCGAGGCCGCGCACCAGGACGCGAACATCATCTTCGGCGCCGTGATCGACGACGGCCTCGGCGACGAGGTGCGGGTCACCGTGATCGCCGCGGGCTTCGACGGCGGCCAGCCGACCAAGCGCCGCGAGCCGGTGATCACGCACGCCGACCCGAAGACCGAGCCCGGCACGACCACCGTGCAGAACGGCATGCTCGGCACGCTGCCCAAGGCGGAGGAGGAGGACGAGAACGCGGCCACCGCGCAGCTCCCGACCATCCCGCCGAGCCGGGCCGAGGACGACATCGACATCCCCGACTTCCTGAAGAACATCAACTAATTCATCGGGAGCGGGACCGGATAGGCTCGGCCGCGCGAAGAGTTCCAGCATCTTCGAGCACGGTCGGGCACGCTGCACGTAGGTGAATCGGCAGCGGAAGGTACCAACGGATAGGCTCGGCCGCGTGGAGATCTTCGAGCACGGTCGGGCACGCTTCGCCTTCTCGGACCGGCACGGCGGCGTCAGCGCGGAGCCGTACGGTTCGCTCAACCTCGCCGACCACGTCGGCGACGATCCGGCGGCGGTGCGGCGCAACCGCGAGATCGCCGCGAGCGGGCTCGGGCTCGATCCCGAGCGCGTCGTCTATCTGACGCAGGTTCACGGGGCCGAGGTGGCCCTGGCCCGCGAGCCGTGGGCGGACACGGCGCGGCCCGAGGCGGACGGCAGCGTCACCGACGTGCCGGGCCTGGGCCTGGCGATCATGGTCGCCGACTGCACCCCGGTCCTGCTGGCCGACCCGGAGGCGGGGGTCGTGGCCACCGCGCACGCGGGGCGCCCGGGGATGGCCGCCGGAGTGGTGCCCGCGACCGTCGCGCGGATGGTCTCGCTCGGCGCCGAACCCTCCCGGATCATCGCGTACACCGGCCCGGCCGTGTGCGGAGCCTGCTACGAGGTGCCCGAGGCGATGCGCGCCGACGTCGCCGAGCGGGTGCCGGAGTCCTTCGCCACCACCAGCTGGGGCACCCCGTCCGTGGACGTGCCGGGCGGCGTCTGGGCGCAGTTGCGCGCGGCGGGGATCGCGCCGGAGCACGGCCACCGCTCCGAACTCTGCGCGATGGAGTCGAAGGACCACTACTCCTACCGCCGCGAGGGTGTGACCGGCCGGTTCGCCGGATTCGTCTGGCTGGAGGCAGACGTCTGATGGCGGATCGGGCCGCGGAGATCGCCGCGAACCTGGCCGCCGTCAACGCCCGCATCTCCGCGGCCTGCGCCGCCGTCGGCCGCGACGCCGCGGAGGTGACGCTCGTCGCCGTCACCAAGTTCCATCCGGCGTCGGACGTGCTGCACCTGCTGCGCCTCGGGCACCGGGTGTTCGGCGAGAACCGGGACCAGGAGGCGTCGGCGAAGGCGGCGGAGGTGGCCGCGAAACTTGCCGACACGGCGTCGGATCCCGCGCCCGAATGGCACTTCATCGGACAGCTGCAGACGAACAAGGTCAAATCAGTCGTCTCCTACGCCGACGTCGTCGAGTCGGTCGATCGGCTCGCTCTGGTCACCGCGCTGGACCGGGCCGCCGTCCGCGCGGAACGCAAGTTGCGCGCGTTCGTGCAGGTCAACCTGGACCCCGACGCCGAGCGCGACGGATCCGGGCGCGGCGGGGCGCATCCGGACGAGGTGCTGGAGATCGCCGCGGCGGTGGCCGGATCCGATGCCCTGTCACTCGGCGGGCTGATGGCCGTGGCCCCGCTCGGCGTGCCCCCGGAGCCCGCTTTCGCCCGTCTCGCGACCCTTGCCGCGCAACTGCGTGGAATCCATGCTGATGCCGTGTCACTCTCGGCAGGGATGAGTGGAGATCTCGAGGCCGCGATCGCCGCGGGTGCGACACACGTCCGCATCGGCACCGCCTTGCTCGGCGGCAGGCCTCCGCTGCGGTAACGTCGTGATTTGAGTGGGTTTCGTGGTTAAAACCGATCAGTCGCTGACTCAGCCAGTGGATGTCAGCGGTCGCACACCTGACGACCAGGAATAGACGGAAGGACGGGTCATGCCCGGTTTCATCAAGAAGACGGCCGTCTACCTCGGTCTGTCCGAGGGGGAGGACCCCTACGCCTACGAGGACGAGGACTACGAGTCCGCCGAGCCCGAGCAGGCGCACGCCGAGCTGCCCGAGGAGGAGCGCGAGGAGGAGTTCGTGCCGCGCTTCGCCCAGCAGCCGCCGCGCTACACCGAGCCCGCGGCGCCGCGGCAGCCGCAGTCCTCGCCCGCCGAGCAGGAGGTGCGCCCGCTGTTCCTGGCCGAGCAGCCGCGCCGCGGTTCGGTCCCGGTGCCGGCCCGTCAGCCCTCCGCCTCGATCCGGCCGACCACGGTGGCCGTGCTGCCGGACTCCTACGACCGCAACGGTTCCGGCGGCGGCGAGCCCTACCGGATCACCACCCTGCACCCGCAGCGCTACGACGACGCGCGCACCATCGGCGAGCACTTCCGGGACGGCACCCCGGTCATCATGAACCTGAGCGAGATGGGCGATCCGGACGCGAAGCGGCTGGTCGACTTCGCGGCAGGTTTGGTCTTCGGTCTGCGCGGAAGCATCGAGAGGGTGACGCAGAAGGTCTTTCTGCTCTCACCTGCTAACGTCGATGTGACGGCCGAGGACAAGGCCCGCATCGCCGAAGGCGGGTTCTTCAACCAGAGCTGACCGACGGTGTCCATCCGGGCGCCGCGGGTGACGGCGGTCCGGAAGGAACGGTGCGTTCGCTATGGGGCACGTGGCGATCGAGGTGGTCACGGTTGCGCTCTGGGTCTACTGGATCCTGCTCATGTTCCGGCTCGTGATGACGTGGGTTTTCCAATTCGCCCGCTCTTACGATCCGCGCGGTGTCATGCTGGTTGCCGTGGAGTCCGCCTACACCGCCACCGATCCGCCGCTGAAGTTTCTGCGGCGGTACATCCCGCCGTTGCGGATCGGCGGTCTGGCGCTCGACCTGGCGTTCTTGCTGTTGGTGATCATCCTGTTCCTGGCGATTCAGTTCGTGGGGACGATCTGAGCGACGATCTGACGATACATAACAGCCAGGACACGAGATATTGTCTGTCCGGTACGCCGACGACCACGCCGAGGTGAAGAGATGCCGTTGACCCCCGAGGATGTGCACAACAAGCAGTTCACGACCGTCCGCCTCCGCGAGGGCTACGACGAGGAAGAAGTCGATGCCTTCCTGGATGAGGTGGAGGCGGAGCTGACCCGTCTGCTGCGGGAGAACGAGGAGCTGCGCGCCAAGCTGGCCGCCGCGACCCGCGCCGCGGCCCAGGCCCAGCAACAGGCGCAGCAGGCCCAGCAGGCGGCCGCGCAGGCGCAGCAGAACTCCGGTCCGATGGATCGGGGTGGGCCTGGCCCGATGGATCGCCCGCCGATGGATCGGTCTCCCGTCCCGATGGACCGGATGCCGCAGCGTCGCGAGCCGCAGCCCATACCTCCGCAGCTGCCCGCCCCGATGCCGATGGCCATGGCGGTGCCGCAGCAGCCCCAGTTCCCGCAGGCCCCGGGCGGCGACTCCGCCGCGCGCGTGCTGGCGCTGGCGCAGCAGACGGCCGACCAGGCGATCGCCGAGGCGCGCAACGAGGCCAACAAGATCGTGGGCGAGGCCCGGACGCGCGCCGACGGTCTCGAGCGCGAGGCCCGCAACAAGGCCGAGGCGCTGGAGCGGGACGCGCAGGAGAAGCACCGCGTCGCGATGGGCACGCTGGAGCAGGCCCGCGCCTCGCTGGAGCGCAAGGTCGAGGACCTGCGCGCCTTCGAGCGCGAGTACCGGCAGCGGCTCAAGTCGTACCTGGAGAGCCAGATGCGGCAGCTGGAGTCGAACAGCAGCGACGACTCCGCGCTGGCCCGCAGCACCGGCTCCTCCTTCGGCGGCGGTGTTCCGCAGCTCGGCCCCGGCACCTCGGCGGCCGCCGCGCCGCCCCCGCCGATGGCCCAGCCGCCGATGGCTCAGCCGCAGCCCCAGCCCGTCCCGGGCATGGGCGGCCTGAACACCTCCGGCATCGGCATGGTGCCGGGCCTGGGGCAGTCCGGCCCGCAGCCGAGCTACGCCGCGGCCGCGCCGAACCCGGGCATGCCCGGTCCGGCTCCCGCCATGGCCGGCTCCTCGATGAGCCAGATGACCCAGACGATGGCCCCGATCCGGCCCGGCGTCCCGCCGCAGCCGAGCCCGGGCATCCCGCAGGCGCCCTCGCCCATGCGCGGCTTCCTCATCGACGAGGACCCCGACAGCTGACGGCTCAGGCCCGGTAGCAGAACAGCTCCATCCCACGGCATTCGGCGTACGCTCCGGTGGCCCGCGGTCCGGCGTGGTGCCGCGGCACCCGGAGGTCAGGCTCGCCGAATGACGGGATACGGCTCAGGGCGCGGAATCTGACCCCGCGTCAACAATACTAGCCGTATCCACGCTCTCACGGAAAGTGCTACCCCTGGCGCACCGGGGCGCGGTGCTGCTTCACTGCCAACGTGGGGCAGGAGACGGCCGCGGACTGGCGCGCGGCGCTCGCGGGCGCGAGCGCCGGATACGTCGCGGCCGAGCCGCGCGAACTCCGGGCGAACGACCCGGACCGGATGGGCCCGTACCGCCTCGAGGCGGTGCTCGGGCAGGGCGGCATGGGCCGGGTGTTCCTGGCCCGCACGGCGGACGCTGCGCCGGTCGCCCTCAAGGTTCTCTCGCACACCGAGGACGCCATGGCGCGCGCCCGGTTCCGCCGGGAGCTGGCGGCCGCCCGCCGGGTCGCGGGCGACGGCACCGCCCGGGTGCTGGACGGGGATCCGGACGGCGACCCGCCCTGGCTCGCCACCGAGTACATCGACGGCCCCACCCTGGACCGGCTGGTCGCCGAGCGCGGACCGCTGTCCGCCCGGGCCGCCGCGGGGCTGGCCGTGGGCGTGGCCGGGGCGCTGTCCACGATCCACAGCGCGGGCGTCGTGCACCGCGACCTCAAGCCCGCGAACATCATCCTGCCGCCGAGCGGCCCGCGCGTCGTCGACTTCGGCATCGCCCGCGCCGACGACTCCACCACGCTGAGCGTGACCGGCTGGACCATGGGCACGCCCGGCTACATGGCGCCGGAGCAGATCGCCGACCCGCGCACCGTCGGCCCGGCCGCGGACGTCTTCGCGCTCGGCGCCGTGCTCGTCTTCGCCACGACGGCGGCCTCGCCGTACTCCGGGGGTGACGCGGCCTCGGTCATCTACCGGATCGTGCACGGCGAGCCGAGCATGGAGGGCGTGCCGGACGAGCTGCGCGACGTGGTCGCCGCCTGCCTGGCGAAGAACCCCGCTGAACGGCCGCGGCCCGACGCGGTCGCGGCGGCCGGCCTGCGCATCGTCGACTACTTCGCGAACCAGGACGCCATCGGCACGGTGCCCTCGAAGCCGATCCTGCCCGACCCCACGGTCACGACGGCCGACACCGTCGCGACCCCGCCGGACACCGGAGTCCGGGCGGCTCGGGCGACCGCCGACGGCATCCGTCCGCACCGCCGCCGCTTCGGCCGCGCGCAGCTCGGCATCCTCGCCGCCCTGCTGGCCGCCGCACTGGGCGTGACCAGCTGGTTCGCGGTCCAGGCGCTGGCCCGTCCGTCGCACACGTCCGCCAATGGCACGGCGACCACGCCGCCGAACTCCGCCACGGCCAGTGCGACGCAGAAGAACTCCACGAACGCCGCCGCGACCTTCACCGGGGGCACGGTCGTGACCGGACCGGGCTGCCCGACCTCGCCGTGGGGTGTGTTCTCCATCACATCCGGCAGTCTGGAGACGGACGTCCTCGGCGGCGATCCGGCCTGCGGCGGCCACACGGACGCATTTCGCAAATCGGGCAATACATCTGAATCCGGGTCAAGCGCGGAGTGGGATTTCGCGTTCAAGCGCTCGGTCACGTGCACCCTGAAGATCTACATCGCGAACGCGGCCCCGTCTTCCGGTATCGCCGTCTACAAGATTGCGGCGGGCGGCGCGGCGAACCAGTTCCAGGTGAGCCAAGCGGAGAACAAGGGGCAATTCGTAGCGAATCAGTCCCTCGACAACCTCGCCGCCCCCGATGGTGTGATCAAACTCACGCTGACCGATATCAGCGCCAACAACGGCGATCAGAACCACGTGACCGCCTCCACGGTGTCCGCCGTCTGTCGGCTCGGCTGAGTACCAGCCGAGCCGACAGGCGGCGTCCCGCGGTCAGGCCCTTCGTCAGGCCTTCGCGACCGTGAACTCCAGGCCGAGCTCCTCGTCGCGGAAGGCGTCCGCGCCCAGCGCCTCGCCGTGCGCCGCGAACTCGACCGCGAGCACCTCCTCGGCGATCGACGCCTGATGCGCCGTCAGGGCCTCGCCCGTCTCGGCGTCAGACGCGAACCAGCGCAACGAGATCCGGTCCGACACGTCCAGGCCGCTGGTCTTGCGCGCCTCCTGGATCAGCCGCACCGCGTCCCGGGCGAGACCGGCGAGCTTCAGTTCCGGAGTGATCGTCAGGTCCAGCGCGACGGTCTCGCCGCCGGCCGTGGCGACCGCCCACCCGGCCCTCGGGGTCTCGGTGACGATGACCTCCTCGGCCGTCACCTCGACCGGCTCGCCCTCCACCACGACCGTGGCGGTGCCGCCGGAACGCAGCGCCGCCGACAGTTCCGCCGCGTCCGCCGCCGCGATCGCGTTCGCCACCAGCGGAGTCCGCTTCGCGAACCGCTTGCCGAGCGCGCGGAAGTTGCCCTTCGCGCTGTATTGCAGCAGGTCTCCCGCCGCCTCGCTGAGCGCGTCGGTGCTCTGCACGTTGAGCTCCTCGGCGATCTGTGCGCGCAGCTCCTCGCCCAGTTCGGCCCAGCCGTTCGCGCCGACCAGCGCCCGGCCGAGCAGCTGACGGGTACGGACCGAGGACTCGGCACGCGTCGCCCGGCCCAGCTCGACCAGCCGCCGCACCATCGCCATCTGCGCGGCCAGCCGGTCGTCGATCGCCGCCGCGTCCGCCACCGGCCACGCGGCCAGGTGCACCGACTCGGGGGCGTCCGGGGCGACCGGGCGCACCAGGTCCTGCCAGACCTGCTCGGTGATGAACGGCACCAGCGGGGCCATCAGCCGGGTCAGCGTGTCCAGCACGGTGTGCAGGGTCGCCAGGGCCGCGGGCTCCGCCTTCCAGAACCGCCGCCGGGACCGGCGCACGTACCAGTTCGACAGGTCCTCGACGAAGTTCGCCAGCAGCTTGCCGGTCTGCTGCGTGTCGAAGTCCTCCAGCGCCGCGTCCACGTCCCGCACCAGCCGGTTGAGCTCCGAGAGCACCCAGCGGTCGAGCACCGGACGGTCCGCGGGCGCCGGATCGGCCGCCGACGGCGACCAGTCCCCGGCCCGCGCGTACAGCACCTGGAAGGCCACGGTGCTCCAGTACGTGCCGAGCGTCTTGCGCACCACCGCCTCGATGGTCGCGTCGCCCACCCGGCGCGCCGCCCACGGCGAGCCGCCGGCCAGCATGAACCAGCGCAGCGGGTCCGCGCCGTGCCGGTCCATCAGCGGGATCGGCTCCAGGATGTTGCCGAGGTGCTTGGACATCTTCCGGCCGTCCTCGGCCATGATGTGCCCGAGGCAGAGCACGTTCTTGTACGAGGACTGGTCGAACACCAGCGTGCCGATCGCCATCAGCGTGTAGAACCAGCCGCGCGTCTGGTCGATCGCCTCGCAGATGAAGTCCGCCGGGTACGACTCGCCGAACTCCTCGACCGAGCCCGCCGCGTGCGGGTAGCCGATCTGCGCGAACGGCATCGAACCGGCGTCGTACCAGCAGTCGATGACCTCCGGCACGCGCTCGGCCGCGGCGCCGCACGCCTCGTCGCCGTTCTTGCTCGGGCAGGCGAAGGAGACCTCGTCGATGAACGGCCGGTGCGGATCCAGGTCCTTGAGATCCCGGCCGGCCAGCGCGCCGAGCTCGCTCAGCGAACCGACACACGTCAGGTGCCCCTCCGCGCAGCGCCAGATCGGCAGCGGCGTGCCCCAGTACCGGTTGCGCGAGAGCGCCCAGTCGATGTTGTTGTTCAGCCAGTCGCCGTAGCGGCCGTGCTTCACGTTCTCCGGGTACCAGTTCGTCGCCTCGTTCTCGCGCAGCAGCGCGTCCTTGACGGCGGTGGTGCGGATGTACCAGGACGGCTGCGCGTAGTAGAGCAGCGCGGTGTGGCAGCGCCAGCAGTGCGGGTAGGAGTGCTCGTACTCGAGGTGCCGGAACAGCACGCCGCGGTCGCGCATGTCCGCGACCAGGCGCTCGTCGGCCTTCTTGAAGAACACGCCGCCGACCAGCGGCACCGACTCCTCGAACGTGCCGTCCGCGCGCACCGGGTTGACCACCGGCAGGCCGTAGCTGCGGCACACCTTGAGGTCGTCCTCGCCGAACGCGGGGGACTGGTGCACCAGGCCGGTGCCGTCCTCCGTGGTCACGTAGTCGCCGAGCACCACGTAGTGCGTCGGGACGTCGGCCGGGAACTCCACGAGCTCGAACGGACGCTGATAGAACCAGCGCTCCATCTCACGCCCCGTGAACGACGCCCCGGTCGGCTCCCAGCCCTCGCCGAGCGCCTTCTCGACCAGCGGCTCCGCGACGACCAGGGTCTCGCCGCCGTCGCTGACGGCCACGTAGGTCACGTCCGGGTGTACGGCCACGGCGGTGTTCGACGGCAGCGTCCACGGCGTCGTCGTCCAGACCAGCAGCGCCGCCCGCCCGGCCAGCGGACCGGACGTCAGCGGCATCCGCACGTACACGGACGGGTCCACGATCGTCTCGTAGCCCTGCGCGAGTTCGTGGTCTGACAGGCCGGTGCCGCAGCGCGGGCAGTAGGGCGCGACGCGGTGGTCCTGGACCAGCAGGCCCTTGTCGAAGATCTGCTTGAGCGACCACCACACCGACTCGATGTAGGACGGGTTCATCGTCCAGTAGGCCTTGGACAGGTCCACCCAGTAGCCCATGCGCTCGGTGAGCTTCTCGAACTCGCCGACGTGCCGCTTGACCGACTCGCGGCACTTCTCGTTGAACTCGGCGATGCCGTAGGCCTCGATGTCCTTCTTGCCGGTGAAGCCGAGCTCCTTCTCCACCGCGAGCTCGACCGGCAGGCCGTGGCAGTCCCAGCCGCCCTGCCGCTCGACGTGGAAGCCCTTCATCGTCTTGAAGCGCGGGAAGACGTCCTTGAAGACGCGCGCCTCGACGTGGTGGGTGCCCGGCATGCCGTTGGCGGTCGGCGGGCCCTCGTAGAAGGTCCAGCGCGGTCCGTCGGCGGTCGCCTCGAGGGACTTGCTGAACACGGACTCCCGGCGCCACAGGTCGAGCACCTCGTGCTCGAGGGCGACCAGGTCCGCCTTGGCGGGTACGGGTCGGTACATCGGCGGGGCCCTCCGCGGCTCGTCGTGTGCTGCGACACCTCGCGCAGCCTTCGTGCCGAAGGGACGAGCGCTCGTCATCCGACGGCGTCCCGCGGTACCACCCTCCTTGGCGCGCGCTCCCGCAGGGGAGTCCACGCCCACTCAACTCGCGGAAAGGCCGGTTCTACTGAGGAGCCCGCGCGGGGCGTCCCGTTCTTCCGGCGGCTCGGGGGTGATGGCCCCGTCCTCGCCGACTCGATCCGCAGGGCTCAAGTGTACGGCGTCGGCCGCGGTGCCTCGTTACGATTTTCGGCATGCCGTCCGTCAAGATCGCCGTCCGGGTGAAGCCGGGCTCGGCGCGCGCCAGGGTGGGCGGGTCGTACGGGGACGCGGGGGCGCTCGTGGTAGCGGTGACGGAGCGCGCGGTGGACGGAAAAGCCACCGCCGCCGCGCTGCGGGCCGTCGCGGCCGCGCTCGGGGTCCCCCGATCGGCCGTCACCCTGCACAGCGGCGCCACCAGCAGGGACAAAGTGCTGCTCGTGGCGGATCCGCCGGCGGACCTCGCGGACCGGCTCGCGATGCTTCGGGGTTGAAGTAGGCAGGCTACCATGCGAAACCGCACGGTTACCATGCGTACTGTCAGCCGGTCGGCCCAGTGGCCGGGCGAAAAAGATCTTCACCGTTCCGTGATTAGCGCTTCGAGGGACCGGGCACCAATCTGCCGCGTAACCCGTTATGCGGAATGGGTGAACGGCGCGGACCGCGTCGGCCCGCCCGCAGCCCGGCCGGCCCACCGCGGATCCGCAGGTGGTGACCGGTCCTTTTGATCCGATCCGAGAGCGAGGGATGCACCTTGAGCACCACCGCGCGTACCACCGCCACCCCGGCGGCCTCGTCGCCCGCAGCCAAGACCGCGAAGAAGGCGCCCGCGGCCAAGTCCGCCGCGCGCCCGGCGACCAAGGCGCCCGCAGCCCGCGCCCCGCGCACCCCCGCTCGCACCACCGGCACCAAGACCAAGGCCGGGATCGAGTCGCTGCCGGTCCGCCCGGGCGAGGACCCGTGGACCGCCGAGGAGATCGCGGAGGTCGAGGCCGACCTGCGCGCCGAGGTCGACCGGCTGCGCGCCGACGTCGCCTCCGCCGACCAGGCGCTCGGCGACCTGCTGCGCGACGCCGGCACCGGCGCCGGCGACGACCAGGCCGACACCAGCTCGAAGAACTTCGAGCGCGAGCACGAGATGTCCATCGTCAACAACGCCAGCGCCATGCTGGTGCAGTCCGAGCGCGCCCTCGCGCGCATCGCGGCCGGCACCTACGGCGTGTGCGAGTCCTGCGGCGAGGGCGTCGGCAAGGCGCGCCTGCAGGTGTTCCCGCGCGCCACCCTCTGCAAGGACTGCAAGGAGAAGCAGGAGCGGCGCTAGCCGTTCGGTTCGGGGGCCGGGCAGCACGACCGTGGTGCCCGGCCGCGCATGGACGTTGTAGGGTCGCCGGGTGGAAACAGCACAGGAGGACGCGGACAGCGCGTCCCACGGCGAGCAGCCGACGCCCTCGTCCGCCGAGGCCGAGGCATCGACCCCGACGGCCCCGCGCCGCCGCCGGGTCGGCATCCTGGTGGCCGTCGCCGCGGTCGTCTACGCGCTCGACGTCGTCACGAAGCTGCTGGTGGTGGCCAAGCTCACCGAGGGTGAGCCGGTGCACGTGCTCGGCTCGTTCCTGCAGTTGACCTACACGCGCAACTCCGGCGCGGCGTTCTCGATCGGCTACGGCTACACGGCGATCTTCTCGCTCATCGCGGTCGGCGTCATCGTGGTCATCCTGCGGCTGGCCCGCCGTCTCTACAGCGCGCCCTGGGCGCTCGCGCTCGGCCTGCTGCTCGGCGGCGCGATCGGCAACCTCACCGACCGGATCGCCCGCGCGCCCGGCCTGTTCCGCGGCTGGGTGGTCGACTTCATCCAGTTCCCGCACTTCGCGATCTTCAACGTCGCCGACTCCGCGATCACCTGCGGCGGCGTCCTGATGGTGCTGCTCGCCTTCCGCGGCCTGCACCCGGACGGCACCGACGAGCGCAAGGCCCCGCCCGCCGACGCCGAGTAGACCCCGAACCTCCCCGACCTGGCTGAGCGATCGCTTAGTAGCCGGTATCCTGGTCGGGTGACCTCCAGCCAGTCCCGATCCCTGCCCATCCCCGACGGCCTGCACGGCGAGCGGGTGGACGCCGCGTTGGCCCGGATGTTCGGGCTGTCCCGCACCAAGGCCGCCGAACTGGCCGAGCAGGGCCTGGTCGCCATCGACTTCAAGCCCGCGGGCAAGTCGGACAAGGTGCGCGGCGGCGCGTGGCTGGAAGTCGAACTGCCGCCCCCGCCCGGCGCCGAGACCTTCGACGTGGCCGCGATCGCCGAACCGGTGCCCGGCATGCGCATCGTGCACGACGACGACGACATCGTGGTGGTGGACAAGCCGGTCGGCGTCGCGGCGCACCCGAGCCCCGGCTGGCTCGGCCCCACCGTCGTCGGCGGGCTCGCCGCCGCCGGATACCGCATCTCCACCTCCGGCGCGGCCGAGCGGCAGGGCGTCGTGCACCGGCTCGACGTCGGCACCTCCGGCCTGATGGTCGTGGCCAAGTCGGAGCACGCGTACTCCGTGCTCAAGGACGCCTTCCGCGAACGCACCGTGGACAAGACCTACAACGCGCTGGTCCAGGGCTACCCCGACCCGATGAGCGGCACCGTCGACGCGCCGATCGGCCGCCACCCGAAGGCCGACTACAAGTGGGCGGTCACCGCCGACGGCAAGGACTCGGTCACCCACTACGACACGATCGAGGCGTACCGCCGGGCCACGCTGCTGGACATCAAGCTGGAGACCGGCCGCACCCACCAGATCCGCGTGCACATGTCCGCGCTGCACCACCCCTGCGTCGGCGACCTCACGTACGGCGCCGACCCCAAGCTCGCCCAGCAACTCGGGCTCACCCGGCAGTGGCTGCACGCCGCGCGGCTCGCCTTCGCGCACCCGGCCACCGGCGACCGCGTCGAGTTCACCTCGTCGTACCCCGAGGACCTGCAGCACGCCCTGGACCTGATCGCCGCCGAGAGCTGATCCCGGCGCGACCCGGCGCCACCCGCCACACCATCCCCGCCCGACCGCGAAGGAGCGTCCCGCATGAGCACCGTCAGCCGCGAAGTCCACCTGGTCCGCCGTCCGCACGGCGAACCGGTGCAGGACGACTTCTCCCTGGTCGAGACCGCCGTCGCCGCGCCGGAGGACGGCCGCGTCGTGGTCCGCAACGAGTGGCTGTCGGTCGACCCGTACATGCGCGGCCGGATGAACGACGTGAAGTCCTACGTGCCGCCGTTCCAGCTCGGCGCCCCGATGGAGGGCGGCGCCGTCGGCACCGTCGTCGAGTCCGCGGACGAGTCGGTCCCGGTCGGCGCGACCGTGCTGCACATGGCGGGCTGGCGCGAGTACGCGAACATCCCGGCCAAGTTCGCACAGCTCGTCGACACGAAGATCGCCCCCGCGCAGGCCTACCTCGGCGTGCTCGGCGTCACCGGCCTGACCGCGTACGCCGGGCTGGTCGAGGTCGCCCCGGTCAAGGAGGGCGACGTCGTCTTCATCTCCGGCGCCGCGGGAGCCGTCGGCTCGGTGGCCGGCCAGATCGCCAAGAAGCTCGGCGCGGCCAAGGTGATCGGCTCCGCGGGCGGCCCGGAGAAGGCCAAGCGCCTCACCGACGAGTACGGCTTCGACGTCGCGATCGACTACCGCCTCGGCAACCTCGAGGCCCAGCTCAAGGCCGCCGCCCCCGAGGGCATCGACGTGTACTTCGACAACGTCGGCGGCGACCACCTGCGCGCCGCGATCGCCCGCTCCAACGTGCACGGCCGGATCGCGCTGTGCGGCGCCATCTCCCAGTACAACGCCACCACCCCGGTCCCCGGCCCGGACAACCTCGCGCAGGCCATCGGCAAGCGGCTCACCCTCAAGGGCTTCATCGTCACGGACCACATGCACCTCGTCCCGACGTGGGTCCCGCAGGCCGCCCAGTGGCTCGCGAGCGGCGAGCTGCGCGCCGAGGAGACCGTCGTGGACGGCGTCGACCACGCCGTGGACGCCTTCCTTGGAGTGCTCCGCGGCGCCAACACCGGCAAGATGCTGATCCGCCTCTGACCTGGGACTTCGTCCCCTGCGGAAGATTTCACCTCCCGGGCCTTGCGGCTTTCGCGGGCCCGGGACGATAGTCCTTTACATGCCGAGCATCGAGATCCGGGACCTGAGCGAGGACACGTACGAGGCACTGGAGCGGCTGGCCTTCGCGTCGGGCCAGAGCGTCTCGCAGTACGTCCGAGCCCTGGTGCTGCGCGAGACCCGGCACCAGCCGCACCAGCCGCACCACCTCGCCGCCCCCGCGTACTCCGGCCTCGGTGACCCGGCCCGGCAGCGGCGCACCCAGCAGGCCTTCAGCGAGGCCCCCGCCGACGCGCGCGACTCCCGCGAACGCTGGCGCGACCTGTAACCCGGAACGCGACCTGTAACCACGTCAGGCGCGGTTCGCCCTTTCGTTCGCCCCGACGAGACACGGCAAGGCGGCTGTGAAACAGTGTCGTCGATGAGTATCGAGATATCGCCGACGCTGCCCGCCTACGACACCGGGAAGCCCTGGTGGCGGGGCGAGGTTTTGAGCGCCGTCCTGCTCGGGGTGCTCTCCATGGTGGCCGGCCTCGTCGTCGCCGTGGTGTGGCATGCCGTGGCGCCGATGGTGCAGGGCGTGGTGAGCATCTCGAACGGCGAGAAGTCGGCGTACTACGCGAACCCCGAGACCAAGGGCTTCGTAGGCCAGGACGGCACCTTCGGCATCTGCGCCGTCGTGGCGGCCATCCTGCTCGCCGTCGTCGCCTTCCTCTGGTTCCGCACCCGCGGCCCCGTAGGCGCGGCCGTAGCGCTCGCGGGCGCGGGCTTCGGCGCCGCCCACTTCGCCGCCTGGCTGGGTACGTGGCTGGGCCCCGGCCGCGGCTCGATAGTCGCCGCCGCGAAGAACGTCCCCAACAACGGCACCTTCAACCTCCCCCTGCAGATCGGCGCCACCGGCGTGATCTGGCTCTGGCCTGCGGTAGCGGTAGGCCTGTTCTTCCTGCTGATGCTCATCTTCGGCCCCAGCGACCCGGACCCCGAGGAGCAGTTCCCCCAGTGGGCCGACCCCGTGGACCTCACCGCCCCCGGCCCCGAAACCCCCGAGATCCGCTAGCCGCAGCCCCGGTACCCTTACGCCCGTGGCGAAGAACTCCAAGCCCGCGAGCGCAGGCGCGGGCACCCCGGCGACAGTGGCGCTGACCAAGGCGAACGTGCCCTTCCAGACCCACAGCTACGACCACGACCCCGCCAACGGCAACTTCGGCCTGGAAGCAGCCGAAGCCATGGGCGTGGAGCCCGAGCGAGTCTTCAAGACCCTCCTGGCCGACGTAGACGGCAAGCTGACCGTGGCCGTAGTCCCCGTTTCCGGCTCCCTGGACCTCAAAGCCCTGGCCAGCGCCGTAGGCGGCAAGAAAGCCGCCATGGCCGACCCCGCAGCCGCCGAGCGCACCACCGGCTACGTCCTGGGCGGAATCTCCCCGCTAGGCCAGCGCAAGCAACTCCGCACCGTCATCGACGACTCCGCTCTGACCTTCCCCACCATCTTCTGCTCCGGCGGCCGCCGCGGCTTCGAGATCGAACTGGCCCCCACCGAGCTAGTCCGCCTCACCTCCGCAGCCACGGCGCCCATCGGTCGAGGCTGACGGACCGGCCCTGACTACAACTACGTCGCGCCCTAGTCTCGCTTCAGCAGATCCACTGCGGGGAGGGATCTCAGCTCTTGGATGAGGAGGGCTTCGCGCCTCAGGAGGGCCTGTTCGCGGCGGAGGCGGGTCGCGGTGTCGGCGGCGGCGAGGAGGGAGTGCTTCTCGCGGAGGTCGATGATCATGGTGGCGGCGATGAGGTAGGACAGGACGTTGGGGTCGTCCGGGAGTTGGGGGAGGGGGCCCACTCGTACGCCGCGGAGGCCGCTCAGGGCTCGTTGGTAGGCGAGGAACTGGGCGGTGGCGGGAGTGCGAAGGGTGTCCACGTCCTCGCCGGGGGCGTCTTGCAGGAACTCGACCTCGCCGGTGGGGTACGGGGTGCCGTCCAGGTCGGCGGAGATGACCCTGAAGCGCTCCACGCCGGTGGTGACGAGGGAGTAGGAGCCGTCGTCGGCCGCATCCACTGCGGAGATCTGGGCGGAGCAGCCGTACTCGTAGACGCTGCGCACGTTGCCCTCGCCTACCTCGCGCCCGTCCTTGATGGCCACGACGCCGAAGCGCTGGTCCATGCCCTCGGGCAGCGCCTGCAGGTCCTCGACGAGTTGGCGGTAGCGCGGTTCGAACACCCGGAGCGGCATCACCACTCCGGGGAAGAGCACTGACCCGAGCGGGAAGAGGGGCAGCGTCGTCGGCATACGCATAGCCTAGAGGCTTGGCCGCCCAGCATCTGGATATGGCGGCGAGACGCCGGTGAACGGCAACTACACTGGTTGTGTGATCAACCGTATCGATTTGCGTGGAATGGACCTGCGTTCGGCGGGCGTGGACGTGCGCACCTTGGTGCCGCGGGCCGAGTTCGACATCGAGGCGGCTCTCGAGGCCGTCCGTCCGATCTGCGAGGACGTCCGCCATCGCGGGGAGGCCGCGCTGATCGAGTACGGGGAGCGGTTCGACGGGGTGCGGCTGCGGTCGCTGCGGGTGTCGTCGGACGCGATCGCGCAGGCTCTCTCGGCTCTGGACCCGGCGATCCGCGCGGCGCTGGAGGAGTCGATCCGGCGGGCGCGCAAGGTGCACACGGACCAGAAGCGTCGTGACGTGCAGACGGTGGTCGTGCCTGGCGGGATGGTGACCGAGCGTTGGGTGCCGATTCGGCGGGCCGGGCTGTACGTGCCCGGCGGGCTGGCGGTACTGCCGTCCTCCGTGGTGATGAACGTGATTCCGGCGCAGGTCGCGGGCGTGGACTCGATCGCCGTGGCCTCGCCGCCGCAGCGTGAGTTCGGCGGGCTGCCGCACCCGACGATCCTGGCGGCGTGCGCGCTGCTCGGGGTCGAGGAGGTCTACGCGGTCGGCGGGGCGCAGGCGATCGCGATGTTCGCGTACGGGTCGGGCGACGGGGAGACCGGGTGCCGTCCGGTCGACATCGTCACCGGGCCGGGAAACATCTACGTCGCTGCTGCCAAGCGGCTGCTCAAGGGCCGGATCGGGATCGACACCGAGGCCGGGCCCACCGAGATCGCGATCCTTGCGGACCTGACCGCCGACCCGGGCCACGTCGCGGCCGACCTGATCAGCCAGGCGGAGCACGACCCGATGGCGGCGGCCGTACTGGTCACCGACTCGCCCGCGCTGATCGAGGCGGTCGGGCTCGAGCTGGAGAACCGGGTCGCGGCCACGAAGCACCGCGAGCGGATCGCGCAGTCGCTCGGCGGTCGGCAGTCCGCGCTGATCCTGGTGGACGACCTGGAGGCGGGGCTGGCCGTGGTGGACGGCTACGCGGCCGAGCACCTGGAGATCCAGACGTCCAATGCGCGCGTGCTGGCCGGGCGGGTGCGCAACGCGGGCGCCGTGTTCGTCGGGCCCTATTCGCCGGTCTCGCTCGGGGACTACTGCGCCGGGTCCAACCACGTGCTGCCGACCGGCGGCTGCGCCTGCCACAGTTCGGGGCTCTCGGTGCAGAGCTTCCTCAAGGGCATCCACATCGTCGAGTACAACGAGCCCGCGCTGTCCGAGGTCGCGCAGCACGTGGTCACCCTCGCGAACGCCGAGGACCTGCCCGCGCACGGGGAGGCCGTGCTGGCCCGCCGCCAGCCCGAGCCGGAGGTTCTGCAGACCTTCGACCTGCCCGTCCTCGACGGCACCGACCAGCCCCAGGAGGACTGAGTGACCGAGCCCGTGCTCACCTGGCGCGACCTGCCGATCCGGGACGACCTGCGCGGACTCTCGCCGTACGGGGCGCCGCAGCTGGACGTGCCGGTGCTGCTGAACACGAACGAGAACCCGTACCCGCCGTCCGCCGAACTCGTCGCGGACCTGGCCCACGCCGCCGCGCACGCCGCCGCCGGGGCCAACCGCTACCCGGACCGGGACGCCGACGAGCTGCGCAAGGACCTCGCCCAGTACCTCGGCCACGGCCTGGTCGGCGCGAACCTGTGGGCGGCCAACGGATCGAACGAGATCCTGCAGCAGATCCTGCAGTGCTTCGGCGGCTTCGGCCGCAGCGCCCTGGGATTCGAGCCCTCCTACTCGATGCACCGGCTGATCGCGCTGGCCACGGGGACGAACTGGATCTCCGAGCGGCGCTCCGCCGACTTCACGCTCGACCCGGCCGAGGCCGTGGCCGCGATCGAGCGGCACCAGCCCGACCTGGTCTTCCTGACCTCGCCGAACAACCCGACCGGCACGGCCGCGCCGCTGGAGCTGATCGAGGCGATCGTGGACGCGGCGCCGGGCATGGTCGTGATCGACGAGGCGTACGCCGAGTTCTTCCGGCCCGGCACCCCCTCGGCGCTCACGCTGCTGCCGGGCCGGCCGCGGCTGATCGTCACCCGCACCATGTCGAAGGCCTTCGCGATGGCGGGCGCGCGGATCGGCTACCTGGCCGCCGACCCGGCCGTGGTCGACGCGCTGCTGCTGGTGCGCCTGCCGTACCACCTGTCCGCGTTCACACAGGCCGTGGCCCGCACCGCGCTCGCGCACACCGCGGAGCTGCTCGGCACGGTGGACGCGGTCAAGGCGCAGCGGGACCGCATCGTCACCGAACTCGAAGCGCTCGGCCTGGACGTCGTGCCCTCGGACGCGAACTTCGTGTCCTTCGGCGACTTCCCGGACCCGCACGCGGTCTGGCAGGCGCTGCTGGACCGAGGGGTGCTGGTTCGTGAGGGATTGTTACCGAATAAGCTGCGCGTGACGGCGGGCACCGTCGAGGAGACCACCGCCTTCCTGGAGGGCCTCCGGGAGATCCTGAGCGAGGAGCAGTCGTGAGCGAGACACGCCACCGGCGCTACGGCCGCGTCGAACGGGCCACGAAGGAGTCCAGCGTCCTGGTCGAGATCGACCTCGACGGCACGGGCCAGGGCGACATCGACACGGGCATCGGGTTCTACGACCACATGCTCTCCCAGCTGTCCAAGCACGGCCTGTTCGACCTGCTCGTGAAGACGACCGGCGACCTGCACGTGGACTCGCACCACACGGTCGAGGACACCGCGCTCGCGCTCGGCGGCGCCTTCCGCGAGGCGCTCGGCGACAAGGCCGGGATCCGCCGGTTCGCGAACGCCTCGGTGCCGCTGGACGAGACGCTCGCCGAGGCCGTCGTGGACCTGTCGGGCCGCCCGTACCTGGTGCACGAGGAGCCCGAGCGGATGGCGCCGATGATCGGGGCGTACGACACGACCCTGACCCGGCACATCTTCGAGTCCTTCACCGCCCAGGCCCAGATCTGCCTGCACCTGCGCGTGCCCTACGGCCGCAACGCGCACCACATCGTCGAGGCCCAGTTCAAGGCCGTGGCCCGGGCGCTGCGAGACGCCTGCGCGCCGGACCCGCGGGTGACCGGCGTCCCGTCCACGAAGGGTGTCCTGTGACCAACAGCTACAGCGCCGCGCTGCTGATCCTGCTCGGCCTGTTCCTGCTCGGCGGCGTGATCTCGTTCGTCAAGCAGGGCCTGCCGAAGGCCATCGTGGGGCTGCTCGCGGTGTGCAGCGTGCTGGCGATCGCGTCCGGCGTCATGAGGTGGAAGTAGCCGCATGACGTCCGTCGCGATCCTCGACTACGGCTCCGGCAACATCCGTTCGGCGGAACGGGCGGTGGCGCGGCACGGCGTGGACGTCACCGTGACCTCCGACTTCGACACCTGCGTCAACGCGGACGGGCTTTTCGTGCCCGGCGTCGGCGCGTACGCGGCCTGCATGGAGGGGCTGCGCGAGGTGCTCGGGCATCGCATCATCGGGCGACGCCTGGCCGGGGGACGTCCGGTGATCGGCGTCTGCGTCGGCATGCAGATCCTGTTCGAGCGCGGCATCGAGCACGGCGTGGAGACCGAGGGCTGCGCCGAGTGGCCCGGCACGGTCGCGCAGCTCGAGGCGCCCGTCGTGCCGCACATGGGCTGGAACTCGGTGTCGATCCCCGAGGACAGCACGATGTTCGCGGGCCTCGACGCCGACACCCGGTTCTACTTCGTGCACTCCTACGCGGCGCAGGAGTGGCATCTGACCGAGACCGGCGCGCTGGCCACGCCGAAGGTCGCCTGGTGCGACTACGGCGCGCGGCCCTTCGTCGCGGCCGTCGAGAACGGTGCGCTGTGGGCCGCGCAGTTCCATCCGGAGAAGTCCGGCGACGCGGGTGCGCAGCTGCTCGCCAACTGGATCAAGACGCTCTGACCTCCCCGAATTAGACGAGGAACCCCCGCATGTCGAAGCTCGAACTCCTGCCCGCGGTCGACGTCGAGGGCGGGCAGGCGGTCCGGCTGGTGCGCGGCGAGGCGGGCACCGCCACGTCCTACGGCGAGCCGCTGGACGCCGCGCTCGCCTGGCAGTCCGCGGGAGCCGAGTGGGTGCACCTGGTCGACCTGGACGCCGCCTTCGGCCGGGGCACGAACCGGGAGCTGCTGGCCTCCGTCGTGGCCGCGCTGGACGTGAAGGTGGAGCTCTCGGGCGGCATCCGGGACGACGAGTCGCTGCGCGCGGCCCTGGCGACCGGCTGCGCGCGGGTGAACCTGGGCACCGCCGCGATGGAGAACCCGGCGTGGGTCGCGCAGGCCATCGCCGAGTACGGGGACCGGATCGCGGTCGGCCTGGACTGCAAGCTGGAGGACGGCTCCTGGCGGCTGCGCGGCCGTGGTTGGACCACGGACGGCGGCGAGCTGTTCGAGGCGATGGCCCGGCTCGACAAGGAGGGCTGCGCGCGCTACGTGATCACCGACGTGAACAAGGACGGCATGCTCGCCGGGCCGAACGTCGCGCTCTACCGCGAGGTGTGCGCGGCGACCGACCGGCCGGTCGTGGCCAGCGGCGGCGTGTCAAGCCTCGATGATCTTCGGGCGTTGGCGCAGCTCGTGCCGGTGGGCGTGGAGGGGGCTATCGTGGGCAAGGCGCTGTACGCGGGCGCGTTCACCCTCGAGCAGGCCTTGGAGGCTGTGTCACGGTGAGTGTGGTTCGAATCGCGTCGGGCGGTCCCTGGGAGGACGCCTTCGGCTACAGCCGGGCCGTGATCGCCGGTCCCAACGCCTACGTGTCCGGCTGCACGGCGGTCGTGGACGGCGTCGTGCACCACGAGGGTGATCCGTACCGGCAGGCGCTCACCGCGTTCCGCGTCGCACTGGACTCGCTGGGGCACGCGGGCTTCGGTCCGGAACACGTCGTGCGCACCCGGATGTACGTCACGCACACCCGGGACATGGCTCCCGTGGGACGCGCGCACAAGGAACTGTTCGACGCGGTTCGCCCGGCGGCCACGATGGTCGTCGTCTCCAAGCTGATCGACCCCCAGATGCTGGTCGAGGTCGAGGTCGACGCCTATCGGGACGGAACGAAATGACCCTGGCTGTTCGCGTCATCCCCTGCCTCGACGTGGACGCGGGCCGCGTGGTCAAGGGGGTCAACTTCGCCGACCTGCGCGACGCGGGCGACCCGGTGGAGCTGGCCCGGGCGTACGACGCGGCGGGCGCCGACGAGCTCACGTTCCTCGACGTCACGGCGTCGAGCGGCGACCGGGAGACGACGTACGACCTCGTGCGCCGCACCGCCGAGCAGGTGTTCATCCCGCTGACGGTCGGCGGGGGAGTGCGCACGGTCGAGGACGTGGACCGGCTGCTGCGCGCGGGCGCCGACAAGGTGGGGGTGAACACGGCGGCGATCGCGCGGCCCGAGCTGATCTCGGAGATCGCGCACCGCTTCGGCAGCCAGGTGCTGGTGCTCTCGGCCGACGTGCGGCGCTGCCCGGAGGGCGTGAAGACCGAGTCGGGCTTCGAGGTCACCACGCACGGCGGACGCACGTCCACCGGCATCGACGCGATCGAGTGGGCGGCGCGGGCCGCCGAGCTGGGCGCGGGCGAGATCCTGCTGAACTCGATGGACGCCGACGGCACCAAGGACGGCTACGACCTGGAGCTGATCCGGCTCGTGCGCGCCGAGGTGAAGATCCCGGTGATCGCCTCGGGCGGCGCGGGCCGGCTCGAGCACTTCGCCCCGGCCGTCGCGGCGGGCGCGGACGCGGTGCTGGCCGCCTCGGTGTTCCACTTCGGCGAGCTGAGCATCGGCCAGGTCAAGGACGCGCTGCGGGAGCTCGGCCACCCGGTGCGCTGACCGCGGCCGCCCGGCCCGCCCTCGCTTGACGCCCCTGAACGCACAGCATATGTTGCGGTAGCCGAGCCGTTCAGAAGTATGCATAGCGTTCACGGATGTGAACCTGGGAGGCGTCATGCGGAGCCCGAAGATCATCGATGTCGTCGTGACCCCGGTCGCGGTGCTCGACCCGCCGCTGCTCAACGCCTCCGGCGTACACCAGCCGTACCAGTTGCGCGCCGTCATCGAACTGCGCACGGACGAGGGCGTGATCGGCCTGTCCGAGGCGTACGGCGACACCCCGACGCTGGACAACCTGCACAAGGCCGCCCCCTCGCTCGTGGGCCTCAGCGTGTTCGACCTCAACGGCCTGACGCAACGGGTCGCGGCCGTGCTCGCCGGGGTGACGCCGAGCACGCTCACCGACCTGGTCGGCAAGGCCTCGCTGCAGAAGACGGTCGGCCAGGCCATCGGCGCGTTCGAAGTCGCCTGCTACGACGCGCAGGGAAAGGCGACCGGCCTGCGCGTGTGCGACCTGCTCGGCGGCGCGGTGCGCGAGGAGGTGCCGTACAGCGCGTACCTTTTCTACCGCTGGGCCAAGCATCCCGAGGGCGCCACCGGCCCGGGCTACAAGGACGACGACTGGGGCGACGCGATCGACCCCGACGGCATCGTGCGGCAGGCCAAGCGCTTCGTCGACACGTACGGCTTCGGCTCGCTCAAGCTCAAGGGCGGCGTCTTCGAGCCGGACGCCGAGGCCGACGCGATCGAGGCGCTGCGCGACGCGTTCCCGGACCTGCCGCTGCGGCTGGACCCGAACGCGAACTGGTCGGTCGAGACCTCGAAGCGCATCGCCAAGCGGCTGGAGGGGCTGCTGGAGTACCTCGAGGACCCGACCGGCGGCAACCCCGGCATGGGCGAGGTCGCCAAGGCCACGTCGCTGCCGCTGGCGACCAACATGTGCGTCACCGCGTTCCAGGAGATCCCCGAGGCCGTGGCGCTGGAGTCGGTCAAGGTCGTGCTCTCCGACCACCACTACTGGGGCGGTTTCCGGGCCTCGCTCAAGCTCGCGGCCATCTGCGAGACGTGGGGCTGGGGACTGTCGATGCACTCGAACACGCACATGGGCATCTCGCTCGCCGCGATGACGCACCTGGCCGCCGCCGTCCCCAACCTCACGTACGCCTGCGACACGCACTCGCCGTGGACGCGCGAGGACGTCGTCCAGCCCGGCGCGCTCGAGTGGAACACCGCGACCGGTTCGCTGCTCGTCCCCGGCGAGGCGGGTCTCGGCGTGGAACTGGACTACGACGCCCTCGAACAGCTCAACCGGCAGTACGAGGAATGCGGCGTCCGAGTGCGGGACGACGCCTCCGCGATGCGCCTCGCGGAGCCCGGCTGGGAACTGCGCGTCCCGCGGTTCTGATGCTCTGACGCCCCGTCGGCTTACGGATCGATCCCGTCGTACTGCAGCGCCCAGTACGGCGGGCTGCCGATCGTGCCGTCCCACTGGGAGACGATCAGCGTCAGGGACGTCGCGCTCGCGCTGCCCGGGTGGATGTAGCCGCCGTAGAGGTACTGCACCTGCGGCAGGCCCCAGTGCGCGGGATTCGAGACGTTGTCGCCCACGATGTGGGTGGTCGGGTCGGTCCACACCGCGTCCGGTCGCGAGGCCGTACGGGTCCTGATCGAGTAGTCGGTGACGTCGAAGTAGCTCATGCAGTACGTGCCGCCGATGTTCTTGACCGAGAACTCGCCGATGTCGTTGCCGGACAGGATGACCGACGGAGCCTGCGCGGTGGTCCACACCCACGCGTTGCCGTTCCAGGCCCAGTTCTGCTGCGCGCCGAAGTTCCCGGCCCGGAAGTCGCCCGGCTGGATCCGGAACAGCTGGATCGCGCCGTCGTCGCCGGAGTTGGTGTGGCTGCCGTTCCAGCGCTTGGAGAAGATGTAGAGCCAGCCGTCCGGGTCGACGCCCGCGAACGACCACATCATGTAGAGCGACTGGTCGATCCCCTGCTTCCAGCCGGCCCAGTGGTAGTCGTAGTCCTGCCAGGTCGCGCCGTAGTCGTCGGAGTACGCGATCCCGGCCATCAGCGAGCCGTCACCGCTCGTCGTGGCCTTCGCGTCCCAGGTGTTGACCGAGGTGTACTGGATGTACGTGCGGCCGTCGATCTCGATGCAGTCGTTGGGGATCCGGCTGGTCTCGTAGCCGAATCCGTTGTCCGCGTGGGTGGTGTAGTCGAACAGCTGCTCGGCCCGGCCGGAGGGCATCGCGTACGTGAACTCGATCGGGGTGTTGCCCGAGGAGTCGAAGGCGCTCTGGCACAGCATCGTGGGCGAGCCGAGGTAGCCGGACTGCTGCATGCCCGAGTACGAGTCGCCCCAGACGTAGCCCCAGGTGCCGTCGTGCGCGCGGGAGTAGGGGATGCAGAGGTCGCCCGAGCCGAGGCCGTACGCGCTGGCGGAGTCGCCCGAGTTGTCGCACAGCTGCGCGCCGCTCTGGGCCGCCTGCGCGGACCGGGCGCCGAACGGGTTCGCGACCGCCAGCCCCGTACCGGCCGCGACGCCCAGGCCGAGCCTGATCGCGGAGCGCCGGCTCACCGGCCGACGTGATTCCGTGGACACTGCTCACCTTCTTTCGGTGGGAGTGGGTCTTGCTCCGCAAGCTAGCGCGCGGCGTCCGGGACCGGTCCCTGTCCGTTCTGAGGGGAAGTTTCGAGCGCTTTTACCTCGCGCGCCCGCGCCCGTATCGAGGCCGCGATCAGATCTCTGCGAAAGCGCGGATTCGAGCGAGCGGATGGGAGCAGGGGCGATGGGGACCGAGGTAAGGACGGGGACGACGTTCTACGAGCGGATCGGCGGCGGCCCGGCGCTGCAGCTCGCGGTGAGCGAGTTCTACGAGCTCGTGGTCGCGGACGAGGAGCTCAAGGAGTTCTTCGCGGAGACGGACATGATCCAGCTCAAGAAGCACCAGGCGGCGCTGCTCGCGAGCGTGCTGGGCGGCCCGAGCGCGTACGAGGGCCGGGACATGGTCGACGCGCACACCGGCCTCGGGATCACGGAGCGGCAGTTCCTGCTCGTGCGCGACTACCTCGTCTCGGTGCTGTGGAGGCTGCACGTGCCGGAGGACATCATCGAGGCGGTGACCTCGACGGTCGTGTCGCTGAAGGGCTCCATCGTCACGGCGTAGGGCTGCCGCGGGGGCCGGTCGCGTACCGGCCCCCGATTCGTCTGACTGACAGATATTGACATCTGTCATTCCAAGGTCCAAGCTTGAGTCATCGCTACGACGAGGAGATGACGATGATCACTCGCACGTTGGGGTCCGGAACCGCGGCGGTCGGCTCCGGAGCGCTCGGGCTCGGACTGATGGGGATGTCCGGCATGTACGGACCGGCCGAGGAGGCCGAGTCGATCGCGACGATCGAGGCGGCCGTCGCGTCCGGCATGGTGCTGCTGGACACCGGCGACTTCTACGGCATGGGGCACAACGAGATGCTGCTCGGCCGGGCCCTGAAGGACCTGGGGATCCCGCGCGACTCCGTGCGGATCTCGGTGAAGTTCGGGGCGCAGCGCGGTCCGGACGGCGCCTGGCTCGGCTACGACGCGCGGCCCGCCGCCGTGAAGACCGCGCTCGCCTACACGCTGCAGCGGCTCGGCGTCGAGTACATCGACGTCTACCGGCCCGCGCGGCTGGACCCGGCGGTGCCGATCGAGGAGACCGTCGGCGCGGTCTCCGAGCTCATCGAGGCGGGCTACGTGCGGCACCTCGGCCTGTCCGAGGTCGGTGCCGACACGATCCGCCGCGCGCACGCCGTGCACCCGGTGACTGACCTGCAGATCGAGTACTCGCTGATCTCGCGCGGCCCGGAGGCGGCGATCCTGCCGACGACGCGCGAGCTGGGAATCGGCGTCACCGCGTACGGCGTTCTCTCCCGTGGCCTGATCAGCGGGCACTACACGGCGGACCGGGCGAACGCGGCGGGCGACTTCCGCAGTTTCAGCCCGCGGTTCCAGGGCGAGAATCTGACGCACAACCTCTCGCTCGTCGAGGAGTTGCGGGCGGTGGCGGAGGCGAAGGGCGCGAGCGTCGCGCAGATCGCCATCGCGTGGGTGCTGGCTCAGGGCGAGGACATCGTGCCGCTGATCGGCGCCCGCCGCCGGGACCGGCTGACCGAGGCGCTAGGCTCGCTCGACGTCCAGCTCACGGCCGCCGACCTGGAGCAGATCGAGAAGGCGGTGCCGAAGGACTCGGCGGCGGGCGACCGCTACGCCACCGCGCAGATGCATTCACTGGACAGCGAGAAGTAAGAGGTACGACATGATGGCGGCGGAGCCGCTCACGCGGGAGCAGATCATCTCCGCGGCCGAGGAGGCGCTGCGTCGGTACGGTCCGGCCAAGACGACCGTGGTCGACGTCGCGCAGTCCCTCGGCGTCTCGCACGGCTCCGTCTACCGTCATTTCCCCACGAAGGCCGCGCTGCGGGCCGCCGTCGTGCAGCAGGGCCTGGAGCAGAAGGCCCGCGAGCTGCGGCCGATCGCCGAGGAGACCGGCCCGGCCGCGGACCGGCTGCACCGCTGGCTGCTCACGCTGATGACCATCAAGCGCCGCTTCGCCCTCGAGGACCCGGAACTGTTCGGCACCTACGCGATGATCGACAAGGACGACGCGGAGGTCGTGCACGAACACGTCGAGGTGCTGACCAGCCAGATCACCCGCATCCTGGAGGACGGCGTCGAGGCCGGCGAGTTCCGCCCCTCGGTGCTAGAAAGCGGCGCCCTGGCCATCTGGGACGCCACGACCCGCTTCCACAACCCGATGCACCGCCACGAGTGGTCCGACCCGGGCACGACCGAGCGCTTCGAGGGCGTCTGGCACCTGCTGCTGGACGGAATCTCGGCGGACTAGCCCGAGCCGTCCCCCGTACCGGCTAGCTGCTCACTGGCTCAGGGCTCTGATCGCGGCCAGGTCCGCGGCCGAGGCGATGCCCGCGTGGTAGAGGCGCAGTTCGTCGGCTCCGGCGGCGCGTACCTCGTCTGCCCAGGAGGCGATGCCGGCGCGGTCGCAGCCCATGCCGCCGACGGCGTTGAGCGTGGCGGCGAGGGGCTGGCGGGGGCCGGCCTTGTCGAGGGCGTCGGCGTACGCGCTGAGGCCGACGAGGGCCGCGTCCGAGCGCACGCCGCCGCACTGCACGACCGCGCCGAAGGTTCCGTCCGGTACGGCGCCCGGATTCGCCCCGGCGGCGAGCGGGTCGGGCGAGGTGTGCAGCAGGATCGGCAGGTTGGGGCGTACGGCGCGGACGGCGGCGATGACCTCGCTCTGGAAGCGGGACGCCGCCTTGATCCGCAGCGCGGAGACGGCTTCGAGGAGCTCGTTCGGGAGCGTCGCGGTTTCCGCGGTCCCTATGAATACCGGTGCGAGTACGGCGCGCACGACGTCCCGCAGTCCGTCGAGCCCGGCGGCCGAGTACGAGGCCGTGCAGGCGGCGCAGAAGCACAGGTTGAGCAGGAACTTCGTCGCGGAGTCGAATGTGACGCCGCTCGTCTTGTCGTGCGCGTGCAGGTGGTCGAAGCCGTACCAGCCGCAGGATTCGAGCTCGATCCCGTCGATGTCCGGCTGGATCGCCACCTCCGAGGCGAGCAGCGAGCAGTATGTGCGCACCTCGGGGGAGTTGATGCACAGCGCCCAGGCGTACGGATCGCCGAACGCGTTCACCACCGCGTGCTCGGAGTGCATCGTGCCAAGACGCTGATTGTGCGCCAGTATCGTCCAGGCGTAGACCTTCAGGCCCGCCCCGCGCAGCGCCCGCGCTCCCTCGGTGAACGAGCCGGGCGCCCACGCGGCCTCCGCCGGGCGCAGCAGCGAGTCCTCCCAGTGCTCGCGCTCCGGCCGGTAGTAGACCGCCGAATGGGTGGCCGTCACGACCTTGCGGGTCGGATGCTGCGGGCTCAGTGCTCTGACCGTGTGATACGCGGCGGCCAATGTCACCCGATCGGCCCCGAGGTCGGCCACACGTTCGGCGCAATCGGGATCGCCCGCGACGTCCCACGGATACAGATTGACGCCGAGGCCCTTCATGCCAGTGCCGCCCGCGCGCGGTCGACCAGCGCCAGCAGTTCCGCCACGTGCTCCGGCGCGGGCTCGGTCAGCGGCGCGCGCACCGGGCCGACGCCGTACGAGTCGGCCCGCGTCGCCGCCTTGACCAGGGAGACCGCGTAGCCCGGGCGCTTGTGCCGCAACTGCACGTACGGACGGAAGAACTCGTCGATGAGCGTGTCGACGGTCTTCTGGTCGCCGGCCTCGAGGGCGCCGTGAAAGGCCAGCGCGATGTCGGGGGCGAAGCAGAACACAGCCGAGGAGTACAGCGGAACGCCCACGGCCCGGTACGCGAGCTGCGTCATCTCGGCGGTCGGCATGCCGTTGAAGAACAGGAAGTCGGCCTCCCCGGAGGTGCGCACCGCGCTGACGATCCGCAGCATCAGGTCGAGATCGCCGCGGCCGTCCTTGAAGCCCACGATGTTCGGCACCTGAGCCAGCTCGGCGACCGTCTCCGGCGCGAAGGCCGTCGTGTCGCGCTGATACAGGATCAGGTCCAGCTCGGTCGACTCGGCCAGCGCCGTGTAGTGCCGCAGCAGGCCCTCCTGCCCGCCGTCCGCGCTGTACGGCGGCAGCACCAGCAGCCCGTTCGCCCCCGCGCGCTCCGCCGCCCGCGCGTACTGCTTCGCCAGCGCGGTGCCGTAGCCGCAGCCGCCGATCACCGGCACGCGCAGGTCCGTCGCCTCGACCGCCGCCTCCAGGCAGCGCTCGTACTCCTCGGGCTCCAGCGCGGGGAACTCGCCGGTGCCGCACGCCGCGAAGACCGCGCCGGGCCCCGAGGCGAGGCGCTCCTCGATGTGCTCCCGGTACGGGCCGGGGGCGAAGCGGCCCTCCGCGTCGAAGGCGGTGACCGGAAAGAACAGCAGTCCGTCGAGGCGGCGGGGGCTGACGCTGGGGGGCACGCGGCTGATCCCTTCGAGGGTGTTCACATAGATGAACGTGGTGCAGTATGATGAATCTGTGGGAACCCTAGAACGGCGAGAAGAGCACGTCAAGGCGAGCGAGACGCCCGCCGCGCCGGCCGGAGTCAAGTCCGCCGACCGCACCGTCGAGCTGCTCGAACTGCTCGCCCGTACCAGTGAACCGCTCACGCTCAGCGAGATCCAGCGGGAGTTGTCCTACCCGAAATCCAGCCTGTTCGTGCTGCTGCGCACGCTCGTGGCCCGCGGCTGGGTGGAGACCGACCGGCGCGGCACCGGCTACTCCATCGGAGTGCGTGCGCTGCTCGTCGGCACCTCGTACCTGGACCGCGACCCGGTGATCCGCGCCGCGACCCGGGTGCTGGAGGACCTGCGCGCCGAGGTCAACGAGACCGTGCACCTCGCCCGGCTCGACGGCTCCGACGTCGTCTACCTGGCCAGCCGCGAGTCCGCGCACCAGTTGCGGCTGACCTCGCGCGTCGGCCGCCGGCTGCCCGCGCACGCCACCTCCCTCGGCAAGGCGCTGCTCGCCCAGCGCACCGACGAGGAGGTGGACGCGCTGCTCCCGGCCGAGCTCGTCGCCATCACCCCGAAGACGCTGACCGACCGCGACGCGCTGTTCGCCGACCTCGCCGGCACCCGCGAGCGCGGCTACTCGATCGAGCGCGGCGAGAACACCGCGGGCCTCGGCTGCTTCGCGGCCACCCTCGACTACAAGCACCCCGCGATCGAGGCGATCAGCTGCTCGGTGCCCTCCGCGCGGCTCGCCGACGCCGACCACGCCACGCACGTGGCCGAGGCGGTCGTCCGGCACGCCGCGGAACTCGGCGCGATCCTGCGTACCGCCGTCTGACCCTGATCACCGACACACGTGACCCACCAGACCCACGAGAAGGAGCGCGACGTGTCCACCATCCTCATCACCGGTGCCGCGGGCGTCGTCGGCGAGATCCTGCGGCCCCGGCTCGCCCGGCCCGGACGCACGCTGCGGCTGTTCGACCTCGCCGAGATCACCCCCGGTGAGGGCGAGGAGTTCATCCACGGCTCCGTCACCGACCCGGACGCGATGATCGAGGCCTGTCAGGGCGTGGACGCCGTCGTGCACCTCGGCGGCATCTCGGTCGAGGCGCCCTGGGAGCGGATCCTCGAGGTCAACATCAACGGCACGTACACCGTCTTCGAGGCCGCCCGCCGCGCCGAAGTCCCGCGCGTCGTGTTCGCCTCCTCGAACCACGCGGTCGGCTTCTACAAGCCGGACGACTTCCCGATCCCGGAGAACACCACCCCGCTGCCCGACACGTACTACGGCGTCTCCAAGGTCGCCGGCGAGGCCCTCGGCGCGCTCTACGCCAAGCGCTACGGGATGGACGTGATCAGCATCCGCATCCTGAGCTGCTTCCCCGAACCGCGCGCCCTGCGCTCGCTCTCCACCTGGCTGTCCCCGGACGATGCGGGCCGGCTGTTCGAGGCCTGCCTCACCGTCGAGAAGCCCGGCTACCAGGTGATCTACGGCGTCTCCCCGAACACCCGCGGCGGCTGGGTCTCGCTCGACGGCGCCCGCGCGCTCGGCTACGAGCCGCAGGACGACGCCGAGCCCTTCCACGACAAGCTCGTCGCCCAGTTCGGCCCCCTCGACACCACCGACTTCGCGTTCAAGCACCTCGGCGGCCCCTTCTGCTCGCCGGAATTCGACGCCGACAACCTCTGAGGAAGCAGCACATGTCTGACGACCAGGACCTCATCCAGGGCTACGACCCCCGCACGGGCGAGCCCGCGGGCGCCCCGCTCCCCGCCACCCCCACCGGCGACGTGGACCGCCTGGTAGCCGCCGCCGAAGCCGCCTTCCCCGCCTGGCAGGCCTTCGACCGCGCCGCCGCTCTGGAAGCAGTCGCCGCCACCCTCGACGAGCACGTGGACGAACTCGTCGCCCTCGCCGACCGCGAGACGGCGCTCGGCGCCCCCCGCCTGCCCGGCGAAGTCGCCCGCACCACCGGCCAACTCCGCCTCTTCGCCGACCTCCTGCGCGAGGGCACGTACCAGGACACCCTGATCGAGCACGCGGACGGCCCCCGCCCCGACCTCCGCCGCGTCAACCGCCCCCTGGGCCCGGTAGCCGTCTTCGCCGCATCGAACTTCCCCTTCGCCTTCTCGGTAGCGGGTGGCGACACCGCCTCAGCCCTCGCCGCAGGCTGCCCCGTCATCGTCAAGGCGCACGAAGCCCACCCCCACACCTCACTCCGCACCGCTGAACTGGTCCGCGAGGCCCTCGCCGCCACCGGAGCCCCCGAGGGCGTATTCAACATCGTCTTCGGCTTCTCAGCAGGCGTGCACCTGGTCCAGCACCCCGCCATCACCGCCGTGGGCTTCACCGGCTCCACCCGAGGCGGCCTCGCGCTCGCCAAGCTGTGCGCCGAACGCCCGACCCCGATCCCGTTCTACGGCGAACTCGGTTCCGTGAACCCCGTATTCGTGCTCCCCGGCGCCGCAACCAAGCGCACCGCCGAAATCGCCACCGGCTACGCGGGCTCACTCACCCAGGGCTCGGGCCAGTTCTGCACCAACCCCGGCATCATGTTCGTCCCCGAAGACGCGGTGCTCCTCGACGCCATCGCCGAAGCGGTATCCGGCACGGTAGGCGCCCCCATGCTCGCCGAACGCATCCACAGCGGCCTCGTCGCAGGCCTCGACGACCTCGCGACCGTCCCCGGCGTCCGCCTGCTCGCCGAAGGCAAGCCCGGCGAAGGCCCCTGGGCCCCCACCCCCGCCGTCTACGCCGTGGCCGCCGACGACTTCCGCACCCACGCCGCCCGCCTCCGCGAGGAGCACTTCGGCCCCGTGGGCATCGTCGTCACCTACCGCCCCGGCGAGAACCCCACCCCGGCAGGCGTAGGCGAAGGCCACCTGACGTCCACGATCCACCTCGACCCCGCCAACGAATCAGACGTCGCCGCCGCGAAGGAACTCCTGCCCCACCTGGAGCGCATCGCCGGCCGCATCGTCTTCAACGGCTGGCCCACCGGAGTCGCCGTCACCCACGCCCAACACCACGGCGGCCCCTTCCCCGCCACCACCGCCCCCGCCCACACCTCCGTAGGCGCCGCCGCCATCCGCCGCTGGCTGGTCCCCGTCGTCTACCAAGACGCGCCCGCAGCCCTCCTCCCGCAGTCCCTCCGCGACTAGCTCGCGAAGGTGACCGCAGCGGGGCTAGACGCCCAGGGGGGTCTTGCGGAGGCGTTCTATGGCGGCGGCGTCGCCGTGGAGTTCTACCTTGGCGGCGTCCTTGCGGCCGTGGCAGAACATGACCAGTTCGCCGGCCAGGCCCGTCACGGTGACCATCTGGGGGGTGGCGGGCTTGGCGACGACGGTCTGCTGCTGGGGGGCGCGGACCAGGGTGACGCCTAGGGGGACCTTGCGGAAGAGGAGCTTGGCCGCTGCGCGGAGGCGGCGCCAGAGTTCGTCGTCCAGGTCGGGGTCGAGGTCGCGGGGCTTCCAGTCGGGGGTGGCGCGGCGGACGTCCTCGAGGTGGACGAAGAACTCGATCGTGTTGGCGGCCTCGTCGACGGTGCCGAGCCTGGTGGGGGACCAGGCCGGGGGGCCGGAGCGGAAGCGCTCCACGAGTTCGGGGTAGGGGACGCGGGCGCGCGTCGAGTCCTGCACCTTCTTGGTCCAGCCGGCCAGCGGCTTGGCGAGGATGCCCGCCGCGGCGTCGGGGCGGCCCTCGCGCAGCACCAGGTGCGATACCAGGTCGGAGGTGCGCCAGCCCGTGCACAGGGTCGGCGCGTCCGGCCCCACCGTGGCGAGGAGCTCGGCGAGCTCCTGCCGTTCCCGCGCTGCGAATCCGGTCATGCGCACAGAGTATCCGGCCCTGACGCGCTGAGCTATCACGCGGTACGGTAAGGAGTGCTCAGGGGGAATTCCGCTATACACGGGAGTTGTTTCCCGGTTAGTCTCTTCGCGCCGCAATCAAGACTCAAAGGGGGACCGGGCACCGATGCGACCCTATCCGGCCGACGCGTCGCCGACACGCCGCGGACTGTGGGTGTTGGGCTTGGCGATCCGCACCGAGAAGAAGGTCTTCGCCGGGGCGCTCACCGGCAGCGCGCTGTACGGCAGCATGACTGTCGGCGCAGCGTGGGCTGTCGGGTGGGCGACCGACCATGTCGTGCTGCCGTCTCTGGCCTCGCACCACGTGGGCGCCGCGACGTTGGCCGCGGGCGGGCTGCTGATCGTCGGAGTGGCCGTCGCGAAGGTGCTCGGCATCTTCGGGCGACGACTGCTCGCGGGCGTTCTGCAGTTCCGGATGCAGGCCCGCTATCGGGAGTTGGTGACGGCCGCATATCTGCGGCTGCCGCTAGCTTGGCACCAGCAGCGGCCCACGGGACGGCTGCTGTCTAACGCGAACTCGGACGTCGAGATGGCGTTCATGCCGATCGCGCCGATGCCGATGTCGCTCGGCGTGGGCGTCATGCTGATCATCGGCATCACGGACATGCTGCTCACGAACTCGGTCCTCGCGCTGATCGGCATTCTGCTGATACCGGCGATCATTGTGACCAACACGGTGTACGTGCGGCACGCCGGTCCTCGATTCGCGCGTGCGCAGGAGTTGCGTGCGCACGTGGCCGAGGTGGCGCACGAGTCGTTCGACGGCGCGTTGGTGGTCAAGACGCTGGGGCGGGAGGCCACCGAGACGGACCGGTTCGCCGATCGGGCTCGGGCGTTGCGGGACGCGAACATCTCGGCGGGGCGCGCGCGGTCGCTGTTCAATCCGATCCTGGAGGCGCTGCCGAACCTGGGTGTGCTGGCCGTTCTGCTCTTCGGCACGCAGCAGGTCGCGTCGGGCCACGCGCAGCCGGGTGACGTCGTGAACGTGGCGTATCTGATCACGCTGCTGGCCTTCCCGATTCAGGCCTTCGGTTGGGTGCTCGGGGATCTGCCGCGCTCGGTGGTCGGGTACGAGCGGGTTGCGGCCGTGCTGGCTGCTGAGGATCACACGGAGTACGGGGTCAAGACCGGGCGCCGGGACGGGGTTCCGGCGGGGCTGGTCTTCGATGAGGTGGAGTTCGCGTATCCGGGTGCGGAGACGGCGCCGGTGCTGCGCTCGCTGACCGCGACGATCGAGCCGGGGCGCACGGTCGCGCTGGTCGGGGCGACGGGGGCCGGGAAGTCGACGGTTGCCGCGCTGCTGGCTCGGCTGTCCGACCCGACCGGCGGCGCGATTCGGCTCGATGGGACGGTGCTCGCCGAGTACGCGAAGGGCGAGGTGTCCGACGCGGTCGCGCTCGTGCCGCAGCAGACGTTCATCTTCGGGGACACCGTGCGTGCGAACGTCGGTCTTGGAGACGACGTGAGTGACGAGCAGGTTTGGGGTGCGCTGCGTACGGCGCAGGCGGAGAAGTTCGTCAAGGCTCTGCCGCAGGGGCTCGATACGGTGATCGGCGAGCGCGGGACGACGCTGTCCGGTGGGCAGCGGCAGCGGCTCGCGCTGGCTCGGGCACTGGTGCGTCATCCGCGGCTGCTTGTGCTCGACGACTGTACGTCGGCGGTGGATCCGAGTGTTGAGGCGGCGATTCTCGACGGGTTGCGTGAGCAGAGCGATGACGCGGCGGGCGCGACAGTGGTCGTGATCGCGTACCGGAAGGCCACGGTCGCGCTGGCTGACGAGGTGCTGTTCCTGGAGAACGGCGCGATCTCGGCACGTGGCACGCATGACGAACTGCTGGAGAGCAGTGCCGGGTATCGGGAATTGATCACCGCGTACGCCAAGGCCGCAGAAGAAGCGGAATCCGAGGAGAGGGAGGTCGTGGCGTGACCGCCGTCGTCGAGGACACCGAGGAATTCGTCGAGGAGTCCGCTCCCGAGGTGCCGATCGTAGGGGAGGCCACCGGCGGGCCGGTCGCGATCGTGCGGGCCGGGCTGCGGCTCTCGCCCGAGTTCGTGAAGGGGATCGGCGTCACGATGCTGCTCGCGCTGGTCGCCACGACCGGGCGCATCGTCATCCCGATCGCCGTGCAGCAGGCCATGGACCACGGCTTCGGCTCGCCGTCCGGGAAGGTGGACGTCGGCGAGGTGGAGCGGATGGTCGCCATCGCGGCCCTCGCCGTCGTCGCCACCATGCTCTCGGCCACGGCGATGAGCCGGCGGCTGTACCAGGCCAGCGAATCAGGGCTCTCGGGGCTGCGGATCAAGGCGTTCCGGCACGTGCACGACCTGTCCGTCGCGCACCAGCAGGCGGAGCAGCGCGGTTCGCTCGTCTCCCGGGTCACCTCGGACGTGGACACCATCACCAACTTCATCCAGGAGGGCGGGCTGACGCTGTTCGTCAGCATCGCCCAGATGGCGCTGGCCACGATCGTGATGGCGGTCTACTCCTGGCAGCTCACGCTGCTGATCTGGGTCTGCTTCCTGCCGCTGTTCGCCACGATGCGGCTGGTGCAGAAGAAGACCGGCGCCCGCTACAGCGCCGTGCGCACGGCGATCGGCCGGATGCTCGGGTCGGTCAGCGAGACGCTGGTCGGGGCGCCGGTGGTGCGCGCGTACGGCATCGAGGACCGGATGGGCGCGCGGATGGACGAGGCGATCATCCGGACCCGCCGTGCCCAGATCGGGGCGCAGCGCGTCGTCATCACCACGTTCAGCGCGGGCGAGATCGCGGCGGGCCTGGCGAACGCCGGGGTCATCGTCGTGGGCACGCTGCTCGGCGTCGGCGGGGACCTGACGGCCGGCCAGATCGTGGCGATGCTCTTCCTGGTCTCGCTGTTCATCACGCCGGTCCAGTGGGGCGTCGAGGTGCTCAACGAGGCGCAGAACGCGATCTCCGGCTGGCGCCGCGTGATCGGGCTGCTGGAGGCGGTGCCGGACGTGCCCGACCCCGGCGCGGCGGGCACGGATCTGCCGGACCGGCCGCTGGACGTGCACTTCGACCACGTCGCCTACGCGTACCCCGGCGGCGCCCGCGTGCTGCACGACGTGGACGTGACGATCCCCGCGCGCGGCCGGATCGCGGTGGTCGGCGAGACCGGCTCCGGCAAGACGACCTTCGCGAAGCTGCTCACGCGGCTGATGGACCCGGTCGAGGGCGCCGTGCTGATCGGCGGCGTCGACGCGCGCCGGATCCCGTTCGAGCAGCTGCGGCGGCGCGTGGTGATGGTTCCTCAGGACGGCTTCCTGTTCGAGGGGACCCTCGCCGACAACGTGCGCTACGGAGCTCCCGGTGCGGACGACGCGGCGGTGGCGCGGGCCTTCGAGGCGCTCGGTCTCGGCGACTGGCTGGCCGGTCAGCCGCACGGCGTGGCCACGGCGGTCGGCCAGCGCGGCGAGTCGCTCTCGGCCGGCGAGCGGCAGCTCGTGGCGCTGGCCCGCGCGTACGTCGCCGACCCCGACCTGCTGCTGCTCGACGAGGCGACCTCGGCCGTGGACCCGGCCACCGAGCAGCGGATCGCCCGCGCGCTCGAGGCGCTGACCCGCGGCCGCACGACCGTCTCGATCGCGCACAGGCTCTCCACGGCGCAGGCCGCGGACGAGGTGTTCGTGTTCGACGCGGGGCGGCTCGTGGAGCGCGGATCGCATCGGCAGCTCGTCGACCAGGGCGGGATCTACGCGGGGCTCTACGCCTCCTGGGCGCGCACCGCGGTCGGTCAGGCTATCTGACGGTACGTGAGCGCGAGCCAGGTCACCGAGTAGAGCAGGGCGAGGTTCGCGACGACGAACGGGATCCAGACCCAGCGGCTGCGGATCAGCTCGGGCAGCGCGATGCAGAACGGGATGATCGCGGCGAGGTAGCGCGGCTCGGACGTGAACAGCGGTGAGGTGATTCCGAGGATGAACATCACCGCCGACCACGCCGTGAACGAGCCGGGCAGCAGACCCCAGCAGGCCGTCAGCGCGAAGATCCCGATCGCGGCGCCCGCCAGCGAGGTGAGCAGAATGCTCGTCGAGTTCGGCGTGTTCATCAGCGTCTGAATGGTGGCGAACGGATTCTGCGTCACCGCGCCGCGATTTCCGCTCGACACCTGCTGCGCGTAGGGGAGGATCCAGTCGCCGAAATGCCATTGGCAGTAGGCGAGATAGGTGAACAGGCCCAGTGCCGGTGACGCGGTTTGGGCTAATCCCGCGATGATCACGCGCGGCGCCCAACGCGCCCGATGCGCCGCGCGTATCGCCTCGAACAGGCCCGGCAGCGCGAGCACGATGCCGGTCGGCCGGGATATCCCCGCGAGCAGTCCGACGGCGAACGCCCAGCCGGTGCGCTGCCTGCGGATCGCCAGGAAGTACAGCGCCGCCAGCACTCCCGCGAGCGGCTCCGTATAGCCCATGACCAGTGCGAACGCGCCCGGAGCGATCTGGCTCAGCCAGGCCGCGCGGCTCGCCGTCATCCGGTCGCGGGTCTCGCGCATCGCGATCATGTGCACGAGCGCGCCGAAGACCCAGGCGAGGATCCAGCAGAACGCGAAGAGCAGGAACGTGACCGGCAGCCGCGTCACCAGCGCCAGGCCGGCGACGCACAGCGAGGTCAGCGGAAAGAAGTGCGCGAGGCCGCCGGGACCGGTGAAATCGGCGAACACGTTCCCGCCGTGCGCCATCCCGTTCGCCTCGGCGAGATACCAGTGCGTGTCCCAGGCGAACAACGGCGAGAACAAACCGCCGCCGATCCTGCGGCACACGGCCAGCACGATCACATGCGCGAGCAGCCACGGGAGCAGCGTGGCTCGGAGCCCGTCGCGTAATTCAGCGCAGGCGCCGCTGAGGGTTTTCATCTGAGGGTCCCCGTGGCGTGAACGTGATCGTCTGAGCGAGACAATAGGGCCATGGATGATTCAAGGCCGGGGCGTACGGCGCTCGACGCGGACATCGCAGCGAAGTTGAAACGGAACAGTCAAGGGCTGGTACCCGCCGTTGTCCAGCAGTTCGACACCGGTGAGGTGTTGATGCTGGCGTGGATGGACGACGAGGCGCTGCGCCGCACCCTCGCCACCGGCCGCGCGACCTACTGGTCCCGCAGCCGCGCCGAGTACTGGGTCAAGGGCGAGACCTCCGGCAACTTCCAGGAGGTCAAGTCGGTGGCGCTGGACTGCGACGGGGACACGCTGCTGGTGAAGGTGGACCAGTCCGGACCGGCCTGCCACACCGGCACGCACACCTGCTTCGACGGCCGCGAACTGAAGGTCGAAGGCCGCTAGCGCGCGTTCGTCCTGCACAATGTCCTCCATGACAACCGGCGCCACCACTCCCGACCTGTCCGGCTTCCGCGCCCTGGCCGACTCGCGGCGGGTCATCCCGGTCACGCGTCGCTTCCTGGCCGACGGCGAGACCCCGGTCGGGCTCTACCGCAAGCTCGCGGCCGAGCGTCCCGGCACCTTCCTGCTCGAATCGGCCGAGCACGGCGTCTGGTCGCGGTACTCCTTCATCGGCGTGCGCAGCGAACTCGCGCTGACCGAGCGCGACGGCGCGGCCGCCTGGATCGGGACTCCGCCGACTGGGGCGCCGACCGAGGGCGAACCGCTGGAGGTGCTGCGCGCCACGCTCGAACTGCTGCGCACGCCGCAGGACCCGAGCCGCGCCGACCTGCCGCCGCTGACCGGCGGATTCGTCGGCTACCTCGGCTACGACACGGTGCGCAGGCTGGAGCGCGTGGGCCGGCACGCGAAGGACGACCTCGAACTGCCCGAGCTGACGATGCTGCTCGCCGCCGACCTCGCCGTCCTCGACCACACCGACGGCACGGTCACCCTGATCGCCAACGCGATCAACCTCAACGGCACCCCCGACGGCGTGGACGCGGCGTACCAGGGCGCCGTCGCCCGGCTCGACGCGATGGCCGCCGACCTGACCCGTCCGGACCGCCTGCTTCCGGCGATCGTGGACCTCGACCTCGCGCCGACGTTCACCGGCAACCGCACCAGCGCCGACTACCGCGCGGCCGTGGAGAGCGCCAAGGAGGAGATCCGCGCGGGCGAGGCCTTCCAGATCGTGCTCTCGCAGCGCTTCGAGATGGCGACCGAGGCCAGCGCGCTGGACGTCTACCGGGTGCTGCGCGCGACGAACCCGAGCCCTTACATGTACCTGTTCCGCTTCCCGAGCGAGCGCGGCGCCTTCGACGTGATCGGCTCCTCCCCGGAGGCGCTGGTGAAGGTCGCCGACGGCGAGGCGATGCTGCACCCGATCGCGGGCACCCGGCCGCGCGGCGCCACCCCCGAGCAGGACGCGGCGCTGGCCGAGGAGCTGCTGGCCGACCCGAAGGAGCGCGCTGAGCACCTGATGCTGGTGGACCTCGGCCGCAACGACCTCGGCCGGATCAGCGCGCCGGGCACGGTCGAGGTGGTCGACTTCATGAGCGTCGAGCGGTACAGCCACGTCATGCACCTCGTCTCCACGGTCGTCGGCAAGGTGTCCGAGGAGCGCGGCGCCCTCGACGTGCTGCTCGCCGCCTTCCCCGCGGGCACGCTGTCCGGCGCCCCGAAGCCGCGCGCGCTGCAGATCATCGACGAGCTCGAACCCACCCGCCGCGGCGTGTACGGCGGCTGCGTCGGCTACCTCGACTTCGCCGGGAACAGCGACACCGCGATCGCCATCCGCACCGCGCTGCTGCGCGACGGGACCGCGTACGTGCAGGCCGGGGCCGGAATCGTCGCCGACTCGGTGCCGGAGAGCGAGGACGCCGAGTGCCGCAACAAGGCGATGGCGGTGCTGCGCGCGGTCGCCGCGGCGGGCACCCTGCGCGCGGCGGACTGACCCGCCGGACGGTCCGGAGACGGCGTTTGCGAGGATGGTCCCATGGCAGTCGCTGAGTCCACCCCCGCCGAGGTCGTCACCGAGCAGGAGAACGTCCGCCCGGCCCGCAGGGCCACCCGGGCCAAGTCGCTGGCCGCGCTGCTCGCGGCGGTCGGCTCCGGCGTCGTGCTGCTCACCATCGGCCGCGGCTGGGCGCACGGCGACGTCACCCAGCCGATCACGTTCAAGGTGACCGCGACCGGCTCGCAGCTGACCGGCGTGCCGTACGCGCTCGGCCTGGCCGGGCTCGCCGGCGCGCTCGCGCTGTTCGCCGTCCGCCGGATCGGGCGCTACCTGGTCGGCGCGGTGCTCGCGCTGGCCGGGGCGGGCACCGTCTACGCGGTGGCCGACCGGCTCAGCCGGCTCGACGAGGCGCTGCACTCCCAGGCCGCCACCCAGGGCCTCGGCTCCACCACCACGATCGTGAACGTCGACAACAGCCTGTGGCCGTACCTGACGATGCTCGGCGGCGTGCTGCTGTGCCTGGCCGGGATCTACACGCTGGCCCGCGGCGGCGGCTGGTCCGGGCTCGGCAACCGCTACGAGGCCCCGGCGGCGCAGGCGTCCGCCGCGAGCCCGTCCGGCGCCGCCGTGACCGCGCGCGACCTGTGGGACGCGCAGGGCCGCGGCAACGACCTCACCGCGACCGACGACGCGTAGCGACCGGCGGCTCTCAGCCTGTGAGATGCGTCTCCAGCAGGCCCCCTGGTTCTCGATCGGCCGGGGGCGTGAGGGAGAATGGACTCAGTCATACTTTCGGCTTTGAGGAGTCAGCACGCCATGTCCGAGGTGATCGAGGAGACGCAGGCCGAGAAGGGCCACTCGAAGGTGGCCGGGGCCGCGAGCAAGGCCGCGCTCGTCGGGATGTCCATGATGGGCTCGTCGGTCGCGCACACCGAGCCGCACGCGGACCACGGCTACGCCCCCGCCCGCTGGACCGCCGCGGCCATCTCCATGGTCGGCTGGCTGGTCGGCGGCATCGCCTTCCCGTTCGGCATCTGGACGCTGGTCGTGATCGGCGGCGTGCTGCAGATCGTCGCGGTCATCGTGAACCTGGCGATGAACGCGGCCGGCATGGGCGCCCAGGCGAACGACAACTGGGCCGCCGCGAAGGCCGAGGCCGCAGCCGCCCGCGCCGCCTCCTAAGGGGCCGCGGACACCCCGCCCGCCCTTCTTTCGCCCCGTTCGCGAGCACCCTGTCAAAGGTGCCGTGACCGGGGCGGATGTGTGTTCGAAGGCCGCCGCGGCCGGTCCGCGATGTGGATCTTGGCAGCGTGCGAGGCGCGGGGCCGATAGCATGGCATGGCAAGACGGCGCCGTGTGTGGCCTGCGGATCTGAGGGGACGGTAGCGGAGCGATGAACGTGCTCGAGGAGATCATCGAGGGTGTCCGCGCTGACCTCGCCGCG
>Ga0310811_10000750_pt1 | contig 41641 bp, 30 predicted proteins | sample YCmetagenome_FD_207642 | JGI IMG/M metagenome (GOLD analysis project Ga0310811, IMG submission 207642) | Soil microbial communities from experimental microcosm in Duke University, North Carolina, United States - YC | ecosystem: Engineered > Artificial ecosystem > Soil microcosm > Unclassified ...
GGATCATCGATCCTAGCGCGGCCTCCCTCGCCGCCGGAGGAGGGTTCGTGTACGGGAACCTGCCACAGATAGTCTCGTCTTGGCGAAGCCCACCTTACCTGAACGAGGACTTTTCTATTATTAAGCGCACTGTGATTCGCGAGTCGCAGGAGGTCGTCTTCAAATTGGACATTCCTAACGCTTTCAACCGGCACGTATTCGGCCAAGTCGACGGTAATATCTTTGATCGTCACTTCGGTCTTCCCGGGTTCGGAAATTTTTCAGGGGTTCCTACGGTCTTGAATGGGCCAAGACAAATTCAGGCGACCTTGCGCTACCAGTTCTGACCCCCACGCAACAAACAAATCAGGCCCGGACCCTGTGATCCGGGCTTTTGACTTTGCTCATGGCGCGTACGTGGAGACGGTAAAATGTCAATGCAGAATGAGTGCAATTGCTGAGGCCGGGGTGAGAAGTCGTCTGCATAGCATTCCCGCGCCTTTCAGCACGGTTGTGTTCGCAATTGCCACCTATCTACTTCTCTGCCATCAACTGATTTTGTCCCAATCCACCCCGGCTGCGAATCCAGAATTCAACCGGGGCGTCTCCGCCATGCGCGAGGGCAATCTGGATGAGGCAAAAGCGCTATTTGAGTCGGTCGTCGAGCAACAGCCAGCATTCGCTGAAGCTCGACTCAATCTCGGTCTCATCTATGAGGAACAGGGAAATTACGAAGAGGCGATCGCCAGCCTTCAGAAAGCGCTTTCGCTCAAACCCCGCCTTCACGGCGCGAATTTGTTTCTTGGCATCGCCGAGTTCCGGTTGAACCATCTCGACAAGGCCCGTACCGCGGTAGCGAAAGAAGCCACAAACTATCCCAAAGATGCGTTGGCCTGGATGTGGCTCGGGGTAGTGTGTCTGGCTCAGGACTATCCCGAAGATGCCGCCAATGCTCTGGACAAAGCTGCAAAGTTGAAGCCGGACGATCAGGACATCCTCTACCATCGGGGCCGGGCGCATTTGATAGTCTCAAAGAACAGCTACGCCGAGATGTTCAAGGTCAATTCTAATTCGTGGCTGGTGCACCGCGTGATCGGCCAGGCGGCGGCCGAGGCCGATCGGCATACGGATGCGATTACGGAGTACGAAGCTGCAATCAAGCTTGCTCCAACTCAGCCCGGCCTGCATGAAGAACTGGGATCCGAATATCGTGCGGTAAATAAAATTGCAGAGGCTGAGACGGCATTCGAGGACGAGCTCAAGATTGATCCTCATAATGTTCTGGCCAGATATAAGCTAGGCGCAATTGAAGTCGAGAAGGGGAACGGGGCCAAAGGTAAAGAATTGATTGAGGCGGCGCAAAGCGAAAAGGCCAACCTGGTACACGTGGACTACAATCTCGGCCGGGCGGAAATGTTGCTAGGCGATTATGCTGCGGCGGCGGGGCATTTCGAGCATACGGTGCGAAGCGACAAAGATCCCGAAATCGTTGAGCAAGCCTGGTATCAGTTGGGCACGTCTTATCGGCATTTGCACCGTATGGATGAAGCGCAAAATGCGATGACAACTTACCAGCATCTCAAGGATGAAGCAGCGAAAAGATCGCAGCAGGCGCTGGACAATTTTCGCGTGGATCATCCAGCGACAACCGATCCGACCACGGCTCCCCAGAATCCACAGTAGTGTTGCATGCCTCAATCAGCGATTCGAGGGAGCAGATCTGGCTGCTCGCGTCTGCAACTCGGCTGCGCGATCAAACTCTGACTGTGCGCGATCCTTGGCGTTGACCGCCTGATACAGCTTTCCAAGCTGGTAGTGAGCAATGCTGTTATCGGGGTCGAACTGGGTTGCCTTTTCCAATTCTTTTTTGGCTTCTTCCATTCTGTGCGCGCGCAAATAGGCTGTGCCCAGCTTGAGCCGGCAATATCCGTCGTTGGGCGCCAAAGCGACCGCTTTCTCAAGCGGAGGCAAAGCTTCTTCAGTGCGGCCCTGTGCCAACAGAATACTTCCGAGATTGACGTAAGGCTGCTCACTCGCCTGGGGACTCTGTTCACTCCAGGCTATTGATTTGCGATATGCATCGATCGCTGACTCAGGCTGGGCATCCGATTCGAAGACTAGCCCCAGCCCGTTTTCGGCACGCGCATTGCGGGGGTCAAGATTTAGAACAGTGGTGAACGCGCTGCGAGCCTCGATCAAACGCGACCGTGTGTAGTACGCGCGCCCGAGGTAGTACCAGGCATCGGCGTTTTTGTTATCGAGTTCTACAGCCTTTTCCAGCCACTTGATGGCATCGGCGTAGTCCTCCAGCAGAACATAATTCAGTCCGACAATTTTCAGGTCATCAGAGCCAGGACGGGTGATAGCAGCCGCGCGCGTATAGGTTGCGAGCGAGTCAGCAGGATGGTTCTCGCGGTTCAACACGAAGCCGAGCATGTAAAGCGCGTCAGCGGAATCCTGATGCGATTGCAGGTAGCTGTGCAGGGCTGTCTCTGCTCCGGCGAAGTCGTCAAGGTGGACAAGTGACTTTGCTCGATACAGTAGCGCGTCGGTTTTGCCTGGTGAGGAAGCGTCCGAGTGAGCGAAAAGGTCGGCCGCTGAAGTGTAGTTGCCTGCACGAAACTCAGCGAGTCCGCGATCGTAATCGCTCCCGGATTGTGTTGCACCGTCAGGCTTCCAAAGAACCACCGTGGTGACCACATAGAAGAACAAGCACGCCTTGGGACTCCACGTACTCATTGTTTTGTCGGGGTTGTCGGCGCCGCTGGCTCGTCGACCTGAAGGATCTGATCTGCGGCGACACTCTTGATCATCTGCTTGATGCCGCTGGGCCAGCGAATCTCAATGCTTTGCGCGACGGCATCCGTTCCCAGCCCAAAATGGACGCGTTTGTCGCTACTGGAAAGATAGCTACCGGCAGTCGAAACGGTTGCGTATTGCGAACCTGAGGTTGTGTTTAACCTAACCTCTGCGCCAATGGCATCGCGATTGCTTTTATGTCCAACCAATTTCAGCAGAAGCCAATGATTTCGAGTCGGAGTCTCGTTGTGCAGAATATGAACCGGCCCGTCGTTCGTGGTTACGACTGCATCAAGACGGCCATCACTATCCAGATCTGCGATCGCCAACCCACGGGCCACCCAGGGCTTTGTAAAAACCTCACCCGATTGTGCCGAAACGTCCACAAATCCCCGGCCGGTATTACGAGCGAGCAGCATAGGCTCACGATAATGCAGGTTTGGGTGGTCTAGCTCGATGGTGTCGAGATCGTGCCCCTGCGCAATCAGCAGGTCTTTCCAGCCATCGTTGTCGTAATCGAAGAACCTGATTCCCCACCCGGAATGCGACAGCGTCATCTGCCCAATTCCCACTGTCTGACTGGTATAGGTGAACGAACCGTCACCATTGTTCTGATAAAGAGCGTAGCGCTGGTTTGCCAGATCGGTGACCACGATGTCAGGCCAGCCATCATTATTGTAGTCGGCGAAATCAACACCCATTCCGGCGAACGTGCGGCCATCTATATCAACGGCGACTCCGGACGCTAATCCGACTTCTTCGAATGTGCCATCGCCTTTGTTGTGATAGAGGAACTCCGGCATAGAGTCGTTGGCCACAAACAAATCAATGCGTCCATCATGATCGTAATCGGCCATTGCCACGCCCAGGCCCTTGCCAGGTTTGCTCAGCCCCACCTTTTGAGAGACTTCGGAAAAAGTGCCGTCCTTATTATTGTGGTACACGAGAGGAGCGATGGGCTTGAAGTAGTCCGGATGGCAGTATGACCGGTAGCCTTCCTTGTGCTCGCCGCACCAGACGTCGTCGAAGTCCCAATCGAGGTACCGCAAGACAATCAGATCAAGAAACCCATCGCCATCCAAATCAACCCAGGCTGCGCTCGTGGACCAACCGCTTCCCGCAACTCCTGCCTTTGTAGTGACGTCAGCGAACGTGCCATCTCCGTTGTTGTGGTAGAGCTTGTTTCCGCCATAGGCGGTTACGTACAAGTCTTCGAATCCGTCGTTATCATAGTCACCAACTGCAACGCCCATCCCATAGCCCGCTCCCTGCACGCCCGCTTTCTCAGAAACGTCCTCGAAAGTGCCGTCAGGCCGATGATGGAACAAGCGATTCCAATACTGCGAGTCAGTTTTTTCCGGAATGGTTCCTTTGCGGGTCGGATCGGCGAGAGGCGTCCCGTTTACGAAGTAAATGTCCAGCCGCCCGTCGTTATCGTAGTCAAACAATGCAACGCCCGCACCCATAGTTTCCAGCAGGTATTTTTTGGATGTATGAGACGAACGGTATTGAAAATTGACGCCAAATTGCTGCGTGACATCAACAAAAGACCCGGCAGTAGAGGATGACGCCGCTGCAGCGGGGCGCTCCTCTCCTCGAGCAGCTTGGGACGGTGAGGGGGAAAAGGCAAGGATTACAAACAGAAGAAGCCGTCGAGCCGAGACACCGCGGAAAACCTTCACGGCTGCACAATTCCTTTGCCTTCCACAATCCTCACAATGCGATCGACGCCTGGAACTTTAACTTCCTCCTTCACTCCATCCGGCCAAGCGATTTCGAGTTTGTCCACCGTCGAGTCGCTGCCCAAACCGAAATGCAATCGCTGGTCCGAACTTGATGCATAACTGCCGCCGCTGAACACATCCCCGCGCTGGCGAACCCCACCAGTTGTCAAGAACACCCTGGCTCCGATCGCATCACGTGGGCTTTTTCTGCCGCCGACCAACTTCAGGTCTAACCAATGATTCGAGTTCTTGACGTCATTTCTCAGTAGGACGGGCGACGAGTCCATAACGTTCAGCACCACGTCAATATGGCCGTCGTTAAACAGATCACCAAAAGCCGCACCCCGCGCGGAAACCACAGTAGCAAGGCCGCTGCCTGTTGCAGAGGCCACTTCTTCGAACTTGGAGCCGTTCGTATTCCGAAACAGCAACGGCCGCTGCGCCCAGGTTGTTCCCCAGTACTGCTTATCGACGCCGGGATAAACGTGTCCATTTGCCACAAAAAGATCGAGCCATCCGTCATTGTCGGAGTCGAGGAAACCGATTCCCCAACCGAGAAAAGGAATGGTCACGGTGGCGATACCGGCGCTAAAGCTCACATCGGTGAAGCTGGCGTCTCCATCATTTCGATAGAGCGTGTCATAGTCGTCGGAAAAGTTGGTGATGCAGAAGTCCACTTTGCCATCGTGGTTGTAGTCGCCGACAGCAATTCCCATCGCAGCTTGCTCGCGCCCTTCGTCGTTGAGGGCGAATCCTGAGAGATAGCTGATGTCCTCGAAAGTGCCGTCGTGTTTATTGCGGTAGAGATATTTTGGGACGGAATCGTTGGCCACTAACAGATCAAGCCATCCATCGTCATCAACGTCCACGAAAACTGATGCCAGGCCGTAGTAGCCTCTTGGATCGGAAACCCCGGCCTTGACGCTCACGTCGGTAAAAGTCCCGTCGCCGTTGTTGTGGAATAAGTAATCGCTTTCGCCAGGCAATCCGCGGGGACCGCACATCACGTCAATACCACGAAACTGACAAAAACCAGGCGGAATGCCGCCTTTGCCGGCTATAGGCGGATTGGCGGGATCGAACTTCACGTAGCCGGGAACAAAAAGATCGAGAAATCCGTCGTGGTCGTAATCCCCCCACGTCGCTCCCGTTGACCAGGCACCCAGCGTCACACCGGCTTTTTCGGCGACATCAGTAAAGGTCCCGTCGTGATTGTTGTGGTAGAGCCGGTTCTTACCGAAATTGGAAACGTAGATATCGGGCCAGCCGTCATTGTCGAAGTCGCCCACGGCAACACCGAAGCCCCACCTCTCGTTCGCCACCCCGGCTTTCGCTGTCACATCGGTGAATGTTCCGTCATGATTGTTGTGAAACAACATTGCGCGCGGTGGTGGTTCTTTACCTTTTAGCGCTTGCGCAGTCGAGCCGTTCAGAAGGTAAGTATCCAGCCAGCCATCGTTGTCGTAATCCAAAAGCGCCACGCCCGAGCCGGGAGTTTCAATGATCGTGGACTTGTCGTGGGTCCCGGAAACGTGGTGGAACTTGTCGAGTCCGGCGACATGTGTGATATCGGAAAAGACAATCGGAGCGCCATCAACAAAACCGCCGGCCGTAATTGGACGCGACTGCGCATCCTTGACTGGAGCATGCGCTGTGCCTGTGCTGGCACCACCCATTTGTGGCTGCTTTTCGGTCTGCGTCCATCCGAGGGAAAGAAGAAAAGCGAGACAGGCACCCTGTAGAGCGATGAATCGCGCAGCCCTCATGTGCCCGACAGTAGATCGATTGTGACCGAAAGATCGCATTATGAGTGGGCGAATGGCGCGCTGTTTCCATTTAGTTTAACAAGTGCGTGGCGCGAACATGTTCCATCGAGACATGAGACTCCGTCATTTGCTTTTGCGTTGGATATCCTCACCTGCGGAGGGACCATCGAGTGGCCGGCGGGAGTGAGGTTCATGCTTGGGCGGCGAGAAAGCGTCATTTCGTCTGCATCTCGATGTTGGTCACATCACTGGTGAGGAACCGCGGGAGCAAACGACTTGGGTACAACTGGAACACTGGCGAGTCAGCGAGGAGCAAGCAGGCCTCAATGCGTGATAACGCCTTCCATGAGAAGGCCGGTCGGAGTCAAGTGGATTCGTTTCTGATCTTGTTAGAGATGGTTTCTCCCGCCGAGTTAGCCACTGTCGCCATGCTTCCATCCGCACTCTCGAGGAGCGAATCATTTCGCTCGGTGCATGTTGGGCGTTCTCGTTTCAGCCGGTGCTGCCACCTGATTAGCGACCTCTCGTTTTCACTGTAGTGAGGAACGTGGGCCTGGCGTTATACGCAGTCACCGGACTCGGCTTTGAGCTTCGATCTCTTCTCTTCCTGGAACGATTTTGAATTGTTTTGCCTTTTTAGGCAGCAGCTGCCACTGTTATCCGCTTGCTGTTGTGCAATGGCTCGTACACTTCCGCGCTCACCCACAGATGATGCAACAACACCGCTAGCTTTCTTGCCGTAGCCACAATGGCTCGCTTCTTTGCGTTCCTGCCGCCACGCTCGGCTAGCTTCAGGCCCCAGCGCCTGAGATCGCAGTCGCTGCCAAATGGTCCCAGAATGTGTTGCGCTCCCTGCACCAGCAGCGTGCGCAGATACGGATCTCCCTCTTTGCTGATGTGCAGCTGCGGCTCGCTCTGGCCCGAGTTTCTGCGTCCCGGTTGTAATCCCAGATAGCAGCCTACGTCACGGCTTTTGCCGAAGCGATGCGGATCCTCCAGCGTCAACAGGAATGTCAGGGCAATCAGCGTACCTACGCCCTTGATCTGTTTCAGCAACTTCACCTGCGGATAATTCTCTTCCGCCAGCGCTTCGATGCGGTCGTTGTATTCGGCAATGCGCTCGCTTAACGACTCAATCTCGCCCAGTAGGGGCTCCAGTGCACTCTGCAGTTCCGGACTCAAGCATTCTGCTTTCTCCGGATTCAGGTTGCGCACGTTGCAGCCGCGCAAGCGTTCGCCGTAGCTCTTGGTCAAGTTGCGTGCGGTATTCACCAGGGAGGTGCGCGCCCGCACCAGGCCGGCGCGTGCCCGGATCACCGCCAAATCAGCTTGCGCCTGCGCACTGCGATGCTGCACCGGCTACAACAACTCAGGATCGATCCGGGCCAGTCGGGCCAATGTCCGTGCATCCAGTCGATCGTCTTTCTTGCGGCTCTCCCCAATCAGTCGCACCTTGCGGGCATTGGCGACAATCACTTCGTGCCCCAACTCGCTTAACAGTCGGCTGATCCAGGGTGAATGTGTCCCGATCTCCAGTGCGATCCGGCTGCCTGGCATCCCGCTGAAGACTTCTTGCAGCGCTTTCGCACTCGTTCGCACCCGCTGCTCCAGTTGTATCTGTCCCACTTCATCCAGCACACAGTACCAGCTGTTGCGATCTCCCAGATCCAGTCCGATGGTCAGTGTTGCTTGAGAAAATGTCTTACGCTGCCTTGCCGCCACAATGCTAACCTTCTTCATTGCCGGTCTCCTTTATCTCTTGTGCCTCTGAGCACGTCGATAATTTGGGAGCGTACAGCATCCCGTCGGAGACCGGCCTTCTCATCCCATCTGCTTACGTCATTGTCGGATCTGTAGTGTGGGCCGGCTTTTCCAAGATCCCTTAGGCGTACTCAAGCACCAAACACTAGCTTCGCGGCGAACAAGATCACTTTAATACAGCCTTAACCCTATTCTCATCCTTGATGGAACGGAAGACTGTAACAGGGGGGGTGCAAATGGGGACTCTCGTGATGATTGTCGACGACAGCGCTGCCATCCGAGGCATCCTCCGCGCCGTGTTCGAGACTGAAGGTTTGAAAGTATGCGAAGCGATAGATGGAGTTGGGGCCATCCAGACGGCCTCGGACGTAAAACCAAACCTCATAGTTCTCGACCTTTCGATGCCGGAGATGAATGGACTGGAGGCAGCGCGGGAATTGAAGACTCTCATGCCCCAAGTCCCCTTGCTGATGTTCACGAATCACTCGGAAGGAGCCTTGGGGAAGGAAGCTGATTCTGCGGGTATTGCAGCGGTGGTATCCAAGTCCGGCCCCAACCCGCTGGCGCAGTTGGTCATGCACGCGAAGCTGCTGCTAGGCTTGGATGGCTCACAGACTCGACGCGTTTCTTAGACTTAGAATATGTCGCCCAAGAGCAAGTTTGACGTCGACAAGTTTCTCGCCACCATCGGCGAAGGAAGGAGAATCATCGGCTTTCGTAAGCGGCAGAGCATTTACACGCAAGGGGCACCGTGTGATGCCGTGTTCTATATCCAGAAGGGGAAGGTGAAACTCACGATTGTCTCCAAAGCTGGCAAGGAGGCAACCATAGCAATTCTGAATTCTGGCGATTTCTTTGGGGAAGGTGGTCTCGCGGGTCAGTCCCACCGCATCGGCTCCGCCGCGGCGATGGAAGATTGCGAGGTCATGCGAATCGAGAAAGAGGCGATGCTCACAGCCCTCCACCGAGAAAATAAGCTCTCCGACATGTTTGTGGCTTATCTATTAGGCCGAAACATTCGTTACGAAGCCGACTTGGTTGATCAACTTTTCAACTCCAGCGAAAAGCGGCTGGCGAGGATTCTTCTGCTCTTGGCCCGGTTCGGCAAGGAATGGCGGCCCGAAAACGTAATTCCAAAAATAAGTCAGGAAACTCTGGCTGAGATGGTGGGCACAACTCGTTCGAGGGTTAGTTTTTTCATGAACCGTTTCAGGAAACTGGGCTTTATTGACTACAACGGCGTGTTGGAGATTCACAGTTCGCTACTCAATGTCATTCTTCACGACTCCCCGGAATAGCTTGTGTAGTAGACTGTTAGACAGGGGTGGTTTTCTCCGTTCTCCTCTTTCAGGTTCTCTGAACTAAGCAGTCCATCTGAAGTTCTCCCTCCTTAGCCTCCATAGAAAGAGGCAAGCCATGGCTTTTGAAGCAATATTGGCCGAAGTTGATGAACTGAATCTGGCAGGGGATCGTATTGAGGGGTTAGCAGAACACCATCCGGTGGTGTCAGAAGCACTCGTAACCATCGCGGGGAGTGTTCGCGGCACCGCGACCGTACTGGCGTTGCTGGTGGAGACCAAGCTTCGCACTGGCCCCCACCCTCCCACAAAGCCGAACTAATCCAATCCGCCTCTTGCGGCTTGGGCTGTATTGCGCTCCCAGCGAGCTACATCTTGACGGAGGCTCTTGAGACCGTTGAGGGCGTCCAACAGACTCTGCTGTTCCTCGGGTGTACCTCCATGGTCTAGGGAAAGAATGCGCTTTCTTTCGCGAATTGCGGATTCGGCTGCGTCAATTCGGTTTTCAATCTTATTCTCCCAGTCGGTTTCGAGCACCGCCAGTTCATAAGGTTCGTACCAGCTATATCGGGTGACCATGGCTGGGGCTTCCTCCTCTTCCGCGATTGATTAATGGCTGTGAAGAAATGATGTCATTTCGCAAATTTCAAGACTGTGCAATTCTGCACAGATGAATGTGCGGACTATAGCGCTAATGGCTGAAAGCTACAGGCAAACGTAGTGACTGCCATCATTGCTGAAAGGGAGCACTGGGGGATGTTTTTTTCGGTTCCGGTCCGGCCAACTTTTGAGCAGCAGCGTGGGGACGATTACCAACCTGGAAACCTTTGCGATCCCTAGAACATGCAATTCAGCCTGAGGTATAAATTATGATGCAAATGTGAGTAAAGCAACGGTGCCGATTGGGCGCCCAAGCCAACGTTCATGGCTACTCATTGCGCGAGAGAGAAAGCAAATACGTCACTGCCGGCGGCGATTGCGACGTACTGGACATCATCCACCGCGTAGCTCATCGGAGAGGCATGCATTTCCTGTCCGGTGTTGAAGTGCCAGAGTGCGCGGCCGCTCGCGGCATCAACTGCTTCGAGGGAGTCGGCATCATCGCCAACGAAGACTAAGCCTCCGGCTGTGGTCAGAGTTCCTCCCCACGAATTGCCACGTCCGACCTGGGGATAGCGCCAGATGATCTTTCCTTCAGGAACTGAGAGACCCAAAAGGACCTTCTGCGAGCTTTCGCCCGGAGGACGCTTGGTGCCGGTGTTGTAGTAGGTCTCCCCGCGCACAAATGGTTTTGGATTTGAGAAGTAGAGATCGCAGCCCTCCAATGCCATCACATAGAAGAGCCGGGTGTCAGGATTGTAGGAAGGTGAATACCAATTGGTAGCTCCAGTGATGCCGGGACAAATGCGCGTGCCTTGTTTACCTGGGACTACTCCCGAGAGGATCGGGCGTCCGGAAGAGTTTATGCCCTTTGCCCAGTTCAACTTTTCGACAAACGGCATCGCGTTTAGGAACTTGCCATTAGTCCGATCGAGCACATAAAAATAGCCGTTGCGATTGGCTTGCACCAGCAGGCGATGAGTCGCGCCATTTCCGTTGACGTCCACCAGCACAGGGGTCTGGTTGGCATCGTAGTCGTAAAGATCGTGGGGAGTGAACTGGAAATACCATTTCAACTTTCCGGTATTTGGATCGATTGCCAGGACGCAAGCTGTGTAGAGATCATCACCCGGGCGCGAATCGCCGACATAATCGGGTGCGGCGTTGCTGGTGGTCCAATAAAGCGTGTCCAGTTCTGGATCATAGGTGCCGGGCATCCAGGTGGTCGCGCCACCATACAGGTAGGAATCGCCGGGCCAACTTGAAGAGCCGAATTCGCCAGGCCCGGGAATCGTCCACAAATGCCATTTGAGTTTCCCGGTTGCTGCGTCATAGGCTTCGAGAAATCCGCGTACTCCTGAATCGCCGCCCGACGTGCCGACGATCACCATTCCATCGACCGCCAGTGGCGCACTGGTTGCGCCATAATGTTTCGTCTTGTCGGCGTATTGAACCTCCCAACGCAAGCCGCCAGAACGCGCATCCAGGCATAGCAGATGGGCGTCGTCGGTTTCCGTGTAAACAGAGTCTCCCCAGATGGCTACCCCGCGGCTTTTGTGCGCGGATGCATCGTCGAGCAATCCCGAACTGACCGGCCGCTGATAATGCCACAGCGCCCGCCCGGTCCGCGCGTCGAGGGCAAAAGTATCGTTGGCCGAAGTCACATACATGGTTCCTCGAACCACAACAGGGGTAGCCTCAAGCATTTTGGTATTGCCAGGATGAAAGACCCAGGCTGCGCGCAGCCGCTGGACGTTCGCCGCGGTGATTCGTTTCAGCCGGCTGTAGCGGCGTCCGGTGTAGTCGCCGTTATAAGAAGTCCAGTCTTCACCAACAGGCTGGGCAAGAAGATGTTGATTCGTTATACCTTCCGGAGCGGGTGAAGAATGCTCGCCTTGTGCGCCGGCCAGTTCCAAGACGGCGACGATAGCGAGCAAGAGTAGCAGTACGGTGGCACCGGATTTCACTTAGCGGTTCTCCGAAGTGCCAACTTGAATCTCCTGCAACGGGCCCCGATCCACCCCGTTGCTGTCTTCCAGATGAAGTGAGAGGCGCGCAGCATTGGCGTTTGCCGAGATTTCGGTGTCGAGTGAAACCGGTTCCGTCGGATTTACATTAACAATAGGCATGGTTCCCAAAGCGGCGCCGTGTTGATCGTACAAGCGCGCAATCAAACGCCCTCCGTAGAAAACTCCGAAGCTTCCTGATAGCTTGATTTTGCCCCCGTCGAGACGAATGGCGCGAAGAGGATGTATCAGGATACCGGCCTCGGTTACACCGTGAAACTCGCTTCCTGCCCGCGTGGGGAACCATTCCGTTTCAAAATCGCATGCTTCACCAGCGCGCAGACGGCACAGAGGAGAATTAAGTTCGGCTTCTAAATAATAAGGAGGCTCTCCCTCCTCCCCACCGCTGATCGCAACTTCTCCATTGCTGTTTAGTCTCATCTCTGGGCCGTTCGTCCAAAAAATCACCGATGCTTTTTCGGGATAAGGTTTCGTTGCCTCATACTGGAAGCGCTCAATCATCGCGTATTGCGTGCTGCCGTCAACCACGGCCAGCCAGCCTTCGATTGAGTCCAGCCACAATTCCGCTGCCATGTGCACATAGTGCACCGAAAACAGACCATCTTCTCTCACCGATACCGCATGGTTTTCAGCCGGACCGAAGCGTACGTGGTAGCGGTTCAAGTAACTGCTCGACGGATTCGCCGGCGTGAACGTCCAGAAGTTATGGTTCATCTGCGAGGGCGAAGTTGGGTCGCCGGTGTTGTATTGCGAGACTGATTGCATGGACCACTCGACAGTGTGTCCAGTTGCGTTCCTCATCGTGGCCCGAAAGTGAATTCGCGGCGAATCGGAGTCGATGCGAATCGTACGCGAATACTGAATGCCGGTTTGCGGATCCGCGGGACCGGTCAGCTCAATCTCGCACTCACGGCCTTCCGACACTTTTCGGAAGGAGAACGGACTGTCATCCAGCACGTCGGAACCTCCCGCCCAGTGTTGTTCGTCGTCGTTGCCTTCGGGCAGGGGCCAGAGTTTGTCGCCTCCGTAGTTGAACCATTTCCCTTGGGTTGGCGGGAAATACTGGCCGGCGTATTTCGGATTCACGAACAAGTAAGAATGGCCACCAAAAGTGACCTGCATCAGGCGCCCGCCATTTTGCGGGACAACAACCAATTGCACCCAGCGATTGGAAATCTGCTGAGCCTGCCAATTTTTGTAATTGACCGGTTCGATTCGGCACGTAGCCGGGTTCTGTGCACTCTTCCCTTGAGCGTGAACCAAAGCTGTCGCTACCGAACTGAAGATGAAAATTGCCGCCAGTTTACGGGTCATACTTGCCGGCAGAAGCCGTATTCGCATTTTCGTGCCTTTCGCCGCGCACGGACGCTGATGCGCCCACGCCGATTTTCACACATCAGTCAACCGGGAAAATCGAAAGAATACCAAATAAAACGAAAGATTTCGATTACTGAGGGGTTTTTTGTGATATACAGCTTTCCTGGGCATCTGGAGGGAATTTGACGGCAGTTTGCCGACTGGCACTGGTGATCGCGGCCGCATGCATAGTGATTGTGCCGATGTTGCCTGCTCAAGACTCGAAAGTGGAACCCACCTGGCTGCATCGCTACGTCCCAAGTCTGAGGGAGTCTGTCAGTGATCTCTCGTCTGCGACTTGTCATTACACGCCAATCTTCGGCATCGGTGATGGCGACAGCCGGGTGCCGCGTACTGTGACGAGATTCGCGGAGCTCAAAGTGGATCGAGGAGATTGCAAGCCTGTCTCTTACGATCGTGAAGAAGATATCTATTTTATTCTGAAGGGCAGCGGTGTCCTTCACTACGGCGAGACCACCCACGCCATGCAAGCCAACGATTTCACCTATCTGCCTCCGGGCATCAAGCATTCGATCACAAACAGTTCGCAGGAACAATTACAAGTTCTGGTGATGGGCTTGAAGATTCCGCCTGCGGTCTCGATCGGCGCACCGTCTCCGACTCCGGAGATCTCCAATCTCAATGACCTTAAGGAGCAAACCGTCTCGGGGCATCCTAGTTCTGTCCTGTACAAACTGATGGTCGGGCCGCACACTGCGAAGCGCGATGCAATCAATGAAGCCTATGTGGTAGTTGATTTCTTTGCGATGAACTTCGCCCCCGGAGGCACAAACGCTCCTCACCATCATGAAACGGCGGAAGAAATCTATCTGGTCATCGACGGCGAAGGCGAGATGGTCGCGGGCAGCGGGATGAACGGGGTCGAAGGGCGTTATCCCGCGAAGGCCGGGGACGCGTACTATTTCCGTCAGAACTGTACCGTGGGGTTTTACAACCAGAACGCGCCGGAAGCCAAGGCGCACATATTGGCAGTGCGGGCGAAGGTCCCGCTGCCGAAAGACGAAGATTAAAACTGTTGCCGGTCCGTTGACCGGCGTCAAGGGAGGTGTTCGGGATGCATACTACAAATTCGAGTCGGCGATCGTTCATGAAACTGGTGACTGCGGCTCCATTGCTGGGACAGATCGCAGCCCGCGATCTTTATGCGCAGGCAGCGACCGCCGTCGGAAAAGATCCTCGACAGAATGTTTACACCCGGCTCGGCGTAAAGACGGTCATCAATTGCCGCGGAACCTGGACTTACCTGAGCGGATCGCTCGAATTTCCCGAAGTTCGCGAAGCGCAGGTGGAAGCCTCCAAGCACTTCGTTAACGTCTTAGAGCTGCAGCGCGCAGTAGGCCGGCGTTTGTCCGAGCTTACCGGCGCGGAATCCGGGATCATCACGTCAGGAGCTGCGGGCGCTATGGCAGCGGCAACTGCCGGATGCATGGCCGGCACCGACGACAAGAATATCTGGCAACTTCCTGATACGACCGGCTTGAAACATGAGGTGGTGATGGTGGGCGGACGGAGCGCTTTTGATAGCGCAATCCGTTTGACCGGCGCGAAGCTCGTGCTCGTGTACTCTGCCGACGAACTCGCCAACGCGATCAACGAAAACACCGCTATGATCTACACCACCGACCTTGGCGAGAAGCTCCAAAAAGAGCTGTCGATCGCGAAGGACCGCAAAACTCCCATGTTGCTCGACGACGCTGCCGGCATTCCACCCGCCGACAATGCCAAACTTTACGCCAAGATGGGCCTGGATCTTTACTGTTTCTCAGGAGGAAAGGGCCTTTCCGGGCCACAGTGCAGCGGGGTACTTTTGGGTAGAAAAGACCTCATTGAGGCAGCGCTCCTGAACTGCAGTCCGCGAGAAGGGGCTGTCTGTCGGCCGATGAAAGTCGGGAAGGAAGAGATCATCGGCTGTCTCACGGCGCTCGAGACCTGGCTCAAACTCGACGAGAAAAAGATTTATGCAGAATGGAATGGCCGCGTAAGTCGTATCCGCAAGCTTGTTGATACCGTACCGGGCGTCAAGACGGATATCTATGTGCCCGAGGACGGCAACCGCTATCCCACGCTGAAAGTCTCATGGGACCAGGATGCCTGGAAGTTCACCATCGATGATTGCGTTCAGCAGCTGCGTGCCAGCAATCCTGTGATCGAAGTGTTGGGTGCGGACAATCCGAGCCTGGTGAAAGCGGTTCGTGAAGGCAATCCGAAACCCACTGCGAAGGAACGCAAGGCGCCGGACCACATCGAGCTGGTTTCCATGACCATCAAACCCGGGGAAGAGATCGTCGTGGGGCAAAGGCTGCGGGCAATTTTGCGAGCGGCCCAGGAAGGGAAGTCCGCGGCGTAGTTTTCACGGCACGAAAGACCATGCACCGGTTTTTAATTCGACTCCTGTTCCTGATCTCGTGTGCGCAACTTGCCAGCGCGCAGGTGCATGCGGTCGCTCCCGCGCAAACCCACGCAACTGAGGGTTATTCTCCCGCAGTTGATACCGGAGATTACGTTTACATCTCAGGCCAGGGACCTCGCCGGCCCGACGGCACCCTCCCCACCACATTCGCAGAGCAATGCCGCCAGGCGCTCGACAATGTCAAATTGATCGTCCAAGCCGCAGGGTTGAGCACTGAAAACGTCGTTTACACGCAGATTTATCTCGAAGACGTCGGCAAGTACGAAGAGATGGATCGGGTTTTTGGTGAATATTTTCCCAAGACTCCGCCAGCCCGCGCCATTCTTGGCGTTGCGCGCGTGCCTGATCCGCCGATTCAAATCAGCGCGATCGCAGTGCGCAATCTCGCAGAGCGCCGCGCACTCTCGGCCGGCAACTACAAGAATGACGGCAGCGCTTCTCCGGGCGTTCTTACGCATGATCTGCTCTTCATCTCCAGCATGTCTGGCAAGGATCCCGTTAGCGGCAAGGTTCCCGACGATCCGGGAGCGCAAGTCGATCTTGCGCTTGACCGCCTGCAGGCAGTTGCAAAAGCTGCTGGTCTCGAACTCAGCAACATGGTGTTTGTCAATCCTTACCTGACCCAGGAAATTCCCATGCGGGTCATGAACGAGCGCTACGCCCGCAGGTTTGAGTTCGGCAACACGCCGGCGAGGGCAACGATCCAGGTTTCAAGCCTTCCCGGCGGCGCACACATTGAGTACACAGGCGTTGCGGTACGCGACCTGAATCAGCGAAAGGCCGTCCGGCCGAAAAACATGCCGCCAAGTCCCACAGCGAGTCCCTGCGTCTTTGCAGGCGATATTTTCTTTTGTTCTGCGAAGAGCGGATTTATTCCGGGACCGCACGGCGGCGTCTACGCTTCGACCACGCCGCATCAGGTCAGGCAAACCATGCGCAATTTGCTCGACAACCTCGAAGAAGCTAGCATGAACTTCGACGAGGTCGTCTCCACGAACGTGTATCTGGACAACCTCGCGGAAGCGCAAGAATTTGGCGAGGTTTATGGCCAGTACTTTGGCCCGGTTTTACCCGCTCGAACCGTTGTCCAGCAGATTGCGCCGGCGGACCGCCAGGCCGATAAAGAGGGCCACTATCCGGACCTGGAGCAAGTGTCGTTAATCGGGGTCAAAAAGCGTTCCGATAAGTGAGAAGTTTATCGAAACGTTTTTTCTTATTAAAACGTTTGAAAACAGGGAAAACCGCAGATTTTGCTTGATTCCGATCATCGCTTTGTGAGATCGTTTTCCAATTTCGGGGGCACAATGAAAATCTATTCAAAGAGAGCGGTTGCCGCTCTTTTCGTGGGTGTAGCGACACTGCTGATTTCAACCAGTTTGTGGGCGGACGTAACCGGCGCCATAACCGGTGTGGTGCGCGATCCAGGGCAGGCCGTGGTTACAGGCGCAAAGGTTCAAGTCACGAACGTGCAAACCAACGTGACCCAGGACACGACTACCGGCGCCGACGGCACATACCACTTCCTGGCATTGCCGCCAGGGAGCTACAAAATAACCGCAACGGCCGGCGGTTTCCGCCCATACAACACCACGGGCATCACTCTGCAGGTTAACGATCAACTTCGGCTTGACATTACGCTCCAAGTTGGCAACGTCATTGAGACGGTTGATGTGTCTGGCACCGCCGTACATGTCGAAACGGAGAACACGCAGTTGGGCGATGTAATCGATTCAAAAAAGATGCTCAACCTGCCCCTCAACGGTAGAAGCTACATAGATTTGCTTGGTCTGCAGGCAGGCGTTGCTCCAAGCACGGCTGGCACGGTTGAGGGAAATACCGTGAGCAACCGGCCGGTTTCGGGTTACATAACGAATACAGGCAATATTTCGGTCAACGGGCAGCGCGAAACGGCGAACGCGTTCTTGGTGAACGGCGGCGACGTCAGTGAAGGCCGAAACCTGGGGGCTGGACTGGTTCCGAACCTCGACTCAGTCGAAGAATTCCGGCTCATCACCAACAGCTTCGACGCCGAATACGGAAAGTTCAGCGGCGCAGTGATGAATGCGATCACCAAATCGGGCACGAACAAATTCCATGGAGATGTATTCGAGTTTATTCGTAACGACGTAATGGATGCCAAAAACTTTTTCTTCACCGACCAGCCTAAGTCCGAGCTCCGACGCCATCAATTTGGGTTCACCGCCGGAGGCCCATTCTGGAAAAACAAGCTGTTCTGGTTTACGGACTATCAAGGCACCCGACAAGTGGCAGGCGCGGAAATCAGTGATGTTCCTGTGCCGAGCTCCGCCGAACTTCAAGGCCAGTTTAATCCTTCAATCTTGACTGGAACGGTCGATGGCGGCCCCGGGCCAGCCGGCAGTTGCCCGCCTCAGTACGCCCCCTGCAACGATTGGGCGACGACCCTTTCAAATAGATTGGGCTACGCGGTCACAGTTGGGGAGACGTATTCCTTTGCTGGCTGTACCTCGACCTCGCAATGCGTGTTTCCCGGCGGCTTGATTCCCCAAAGTGCGTGGTCGCCAGCTGCAATTGGTATTCTCCCATACATCCCGGCCCCGAATAACGCAAGCGGTGAGTTCTCCGACAACAGCCACAGGGATACAATTACCGACAACAAAATTGGGGAGCGGGTTGATTTCAATAGTCAAAAGACCGGCAATTGGTCGTTCTACTATCACTGGGACGACTCTACCGTTTTCAGCACGCTACCTAGCGGGGGCGCAAGCGTGCCGGGTTTTCCCGCGCAAACACCTACCCGTGCCCAGGAGTTCGTCGTAAGCAACACCAAACCCCTCGGGCCCACGGCCGTAAATGAGGCGAGGTTCACTTTCTTCCGCACCGCCACCCACTTGGCTAACCCGACGGGTGGCCAGGCATCCCTTTCCTCTCTCGGGTTTGTTACCGGCGCGGGTACCCTGGGGATTAATCCCGATGCCTTGCCCGGATTTCCGGAATACGTCCCTCAAATTTATTTCAACGACTTTGCGCTCGGCGCACCATCTCTGATCACGTTCCAGCCGAACAACACCTACACCGCTTTCGATGGTTTTTCTAAAGTATGGGGGAAACATACGCTTAAGGTCGGTGGCGAGGCCCGTTATTTGCAAGTCAACGAACGCAATCTGGCGAGCCCGGACGGGGCTTTTGTCTTCGATGGCACGGTCACCGGCAATGATTTCGCCGACTACCTGATTGGAGCGCCTACAGGTGCCGGAGGCGGATACACCCAGGCAGCGTTGCAACTGCTGGATTCGCGCACGCGCTATGGCGGTGCATATGGTCAGGATACCTGGAGGGTGACCCCCAACCTCACGCTGAACCTTGGGCTCCGTTGGGAGGCAAGTATGCCCTGGTACGATACTCAGGGCAAGATCCAGACTTGGGTCAAGGGAGAGCAGTCTACCGTCTTCCCGAATTCTCCCACGGGGCTCGTATTTCCTGGCGACCCGGGCATTCCTAAAACGCTTGCTCCAACCAGATACAACAATTTCGGTCCGCGCATCGGACTTGCTTACTCGCCGAGCTTTAGCGATGGAATCTTGGGTAAGGTCTTCGGTGGACCTGGCAAAACCAGCATCCGTGCCGCCTATGGCCTTTACTACACATCAGTTGAAGATCTGAACCTCTTTTACGAGGTGGCCGATGCTCCATTCGGCCTGTATTGGACTAGTCCGGGTTCGGTTGACTTCGCAGAGCCTTTCCGAAATCGGCTGGATGGGGGCACTGATGGCGAAGGCCAGCGCTTCCCGTTTATCGCTCCCACACCTGGTAGCCCTGCAAATAAAACCCTCGATTTTTCGGTTTACGAGCCGATGTCGTATTTCCCGGGATATGACATTCACAACCGGCTGCCATACGCCGAGCACTTCAATCTCTCAATCCAGCGCCAGCTGGATAAAGCGACAGTCTTAACTCTTTCCTACGTCGGTACGGAAGGTCATCGGCTTATCTCGCAGCAGGAGATTAACCCGGGGAACGCGGCGTTTTGTGAACAGCTCACCGCGCAAGGGTATAGCGATGCATCCAGCGGCGGTATCGGTTGCGGGCCTAATCTTGAACAGGACACGTTTACTCTGGGGGCCAACACGGTTTACGGCACCAGAAATACTCTTCTGAATCCCAATTACTGCCCTGGCGCCCAGAGCCTCTGTTTTGGATTTGGCAACACCCTCACCACGCTCTCCGCGAATTCAATCTATCACTCTGGAGAGGTGACGATTGAGCGCAGAGCGGGCGATTTAACTTTCCTCGCGGCTTACACGTTGGCGAAATCCATCGATAACTCCTCAGGTTTTGGCGATCTGATCAACTTCCAAAATCCCAAGCTTAGCCGCGGCCTCTCGTCGAGCGACGTGCATCACAATTTCGTGGTCAGTTACATCTGGCAGATGCCATTCGATCGCATCTTCCACGGCATGCCACGGTTGACGAAGGGATGGCAACTGCAGGGCATTACCCGCTTCTCCACCGGATTCCCGATTCAGATGGGTCAAGGGAATCCCGTCGATCCAGGCCCGCTGTGTCCGTCGGGACTGTGCGCGGGGGATGCCTCTCTTACCGGTAGCCCGTCCACGGATATGCCCAATGTCGTGGGACCGGTGCATATCCAGAACCCTCGCGCAACTCCCGGTACCTGGACGTATTTCAGCCCGGGGTCATTCACCGCAACTGCTTGCGACCTGGTGGCAGGGGTTCTGACGGGGCCTGATTGCGGAAGTTTCGGTACTGCGAACCGCCGATTCTTCCATGGCCCTGGCTTCAACAACACTGACTTGGGGCTCACGAAGATCATTCCGATTCGGGAATCGATGTCTTTCGAAATCCGTGGTGAATTCTTCAACATATTCAATCACGCGCAGTTCATAAATCCGAATGGCGACATCAGTGGTTCGAATTTTGGACAAATCACCAGCGCGCGCGACCCGCGCATCGGGCAGCTCAGCGCGAAGTTCGTCTGGTGATCTGATCTTGCGGGCGAGGTTTACCTCGCCCGCAGTTCTTCTTCTTCAATCTTCTCGGCTTTCCTTTATGCGCCATCCATCGTGCTAGGCTTTTGTCATGGCCGTTTTTCTTGTCCTGCTCTTGGTGATTGCCGCGCCTTGCTTCGCGCAAATGGCGGCGAGTTACAGCAAAGCGGCCACCGAGTTCGCCCGGCAAAAATCCTGGGACCAGGCGATCGCGAACTACCGAAAAGCGATAGAGCTCGATCCCAACGATCCTCTCACTCACTACGACCTGGGTCTGGCGCTTAAATATAAAGGTGAAGCCAGAGACGCAGCCGACGAGTTCCAAGCAGCTCTGCGCCTGAAGCCAAAATGGGCGGATGCGCACTACGCGTTGGGTGCGAGCTACTATGATTTACACGACCAAGCTGCCGCAATCAGAGAATTACGCACTGCATTGGCTTCAGCGCCAGCCAATGTCGCAGCGCGGCGCATGTTGGCTCGAATCTATGAAGAGCAAAACGACTTTGTGTCGGCCAAGTCAGAGTTGCAACACACCCTGGCTTCAAAACCCTCGGCTGACATCTACACCGAGTTGGGAGCTACGGAAGGACAGCTTGGAAATCTTCCCGCAGCGTCCGCCGATTTTCGCCACGCTATCGCGCTCGATCCCAAACTCACTAACGCGTATACGATGCTGGGCGTGATATTGCGTCGCCAGGACGATCACGCCGGCGCGCTCGCGCAGTTTCGAAAAGCAGTCTCTGTTGGACCGGGCGATCCCCAGGCACAGTTCAACCTTGGCAAGGAACTGAAGGCGAGCGGCGATCTCACTGGAGCGATCGCGGCTTTTCAGCAAGCCATCGAGGCGAAACCTGATTTCGAGGAAGCCCACTACAATTTGGGACTTGCTTTACGCGCGCAAGGAAACAGGGAAGCCGCCCAGAAAGAACTCAAAGAGATCGCCGGCTTGCGGGAATTTCGCGCGCGTCTCGCGGAAGCAAAAATGTTGACCCTTCAGGGCGTGACTGCCTTAAAGGAGCAAAGGCTTGATGATGCGCTTGGCTTGTTTCAAAGTGCTGTCGAGAAGGGACCCGAGCTGCCCACGGGTTACTACTACCTGGGCGTCGTTTGGAATCGCAAGGGCGATGGAGTTCAGGCCACCACGTCATTTCAAAAGGCGCTCGAACTGAAGCCCGACTACGCGCAGCCCCACTTAGGCCTGGGACTACTGTACTGGAGTCAAAATGACCATCAACACGCGCTCGAGGAATTCCGGCAGGCGGTCATGTGCGACCCCGACTTGGCCGAGGCGCATTACAACCTGGGATTGGGAATGGCACAATCCGACGCCGTAGATGCCGCGATCCATGAGTTTAAGGATGCCATCAGCCTTAATCCCGCCTATACAGAGGCGCGCATGCAGTTGGGATTGGCGCTCAGCCAGAAAAACGACACGGCGGGTGCGGCGAATGTATTCAAAGAACTTATCCGGCGTGAGCCGAACTCGGCGGAAGCTCACAATAACCTTGGGCTGGTTGACCTGCAGTCGGGAGACCTCACCGCAGCGCGAGTCGAGTTCAATGAAGCTCTGCGCCTGAAGCCGAGCTATGCGGAGGCGCACTACAATCTCGCACTGGCATTGCAAAAAAGCGGAAAGGAGTCAGAGTCGAACGCCGAATTCGAGAAGGCCTACGCGATTTCGCCTGAGCTGAGAAACCTGCCGCGTCCGTGAGAAAGCGCTGCGACTACTTCAATTCCAAGTTAATCCACGCAACGCCGCCCTTCTGGATTGGAGGCAGCTTGTAAATCGTAGTTGCGCCGTCCCGGTCAGAAGCTAACTCCTGTGTGGTGCCGAGAAATGGGAGGAAGTAACCCTTGCCTTTCCCCCGCACTCTGATCGTAGCGCCGGTCTCAGGCGTCTGAACGGCATTAGCTCCCGGCCGCAGATCGCGAAAGTTCGCGAGGAACACATGAGGTGCTCCATCCACACGAGAAATCGAGGTTGCGACCCACGGAGAGGCACTGACCTGAAAGTCAGAGTCCTGCTCCACAGACTTCAGGAAATCCTCTTGCGACTTGGGGGAAGCGGCACCAAAATCCGCTTCCAGCGCAGTCAAATACTTTTTTCCAGGGCAGTCGGAAAACCGCACGATATTGGCGCTGGCTGCTAATCCGGTCGCATCCTGCCCAGTGACGACCAGCTTGTGAGCGCCGGAGAATTCAGATATCAATTTACGTTCCGCATCGTCGAGTACCCGAACGTCCGGAAGCACCAGAGCGCGACCCTGAAAGCTGGCGAGAGTTCGCGGCGTCACAATCTGGAAATCCTGGTGCGCTTGCATCAACAAGATCAGCACGCCCTGATAGGAACGCAAGAACTCGTTTGTGAAGTAGTTTCTTGTACTCGGAGAAAAATAGACTCCTACCGAATTCATCGGCTGCCGTGGACGGTAAAAAACTTTCTCGTTCTTCCCGATCCACTCGAAGATCTGCCTTCGCGTGGGCGGATCGTTCGAGCCCGACATCACGTGGCCACGCGCATCCCAGAAGTTCGCTCCCGCCATGATCTGCGACATGGCCAGATTTCTCATCGGCTCGGGCGGAGCGACCTTCTTGTCGCCATCCCATGAATAGTTCAGGATCCAGGTGGCCTTTCCCTCTGCAAACGCGCGGAACGAGTGCATGCCGACCTGGTACTTGAACCAATCGAGCGGCGCGCGGCCGGATGCCATGTGATCGCCGTTGCCAAACTCGTATTCGTGGGCGATCGCGCCGACGACTGCGTACATCTGGTAAACGTCAGAGCCGACCCGCACCGCTTCCTGCTCGATTCCAGGATAGATTTCGGGAATGGTCTTGATTTTCGGATTGACTGACTTGGCGTTGTGGTCAATGTCAGCGACGAAGTCAGTTAGAGCGCGGATGCGGAAGTCCACCCACTTGCGAAAGTTCTCGTTGGAAAAATCCCCCAGCTTCAGATCGTGGTGTGCATCCAGCCCGGTTTCCTTTTGGAACGCGGCGACAGTGTAATCGTCGAAGCTGGCCCAGGTGTCTTCCCAGCCGTCGAAGTGCGTCATCCAATAAGGGATGTCCACGTAGATGCCGTCAATGCCAGTCGCTGCAATCTGGCGCACTCGCTCCATGTAGATCTTTCGCCATTCGGGTGCGAAAGGGCTGACCCAAACGTCTTCATCGCCTTTTTGGATCCAGAACGCCGTGCCTCCGCCAAACAGCGCCGGCTCGCCGGTGATCTTCTTCTGCAGCCAGTCGGGATGGTCTTTCGCCATCGTGTGCGCGGTCTTGTCCGCATTTGCCGTGATGCACTCGGTGCCGGCGATATACACGAACGCATAGTTGCCGGCGCGATGCGCCCGTTCGGCGACATCGTGAATTGCTTTCAGCTTCTCCGTGGGATCGACAAAGCTCTCGTACCGGCCGGGAATGTCGTTATCGACCTCGATGCCAAAGACATGGTCGGCGGTCGCGTTAGCGACGATCTTTTCGGGATTCTCGCGGCTGAGTGAATAAGCCGCGATACGGACGTAGTTTGCCCAGTCCTGCTGGTGCTCGGTGTCAGGCGGAGCGCCAGCGCACGAGAGACACACCACGAAAACAACTGCCGACTTAGCCAGGGTTCGCGCCATCGTTCTTAGAATTGGAACCGCGCTCCAAACTGCATTCTGCGGAAGTTGTTGACGGTGCCTGTGTCTGCGACCGTCCCTAAAGCGTCGTCCCCCGATCCCAAGTCGGGAAAGGCAAAGCGCTGATGGTTGAAGGCGTTGAACATCTCGGCCCGGACCTGTAGGACCTTGCCCTCGCGGATCGTAAACTCTTTCGATAGCGAAGCATCCACATTGCGGACTCCGTCGCCGCGTAATTGCGAGAAATAACGAGGCGCGTTACCTGGGATGTTGTCTCCGGGATCACTAAAGCAACCCTGATTCAAGACACTTCCACCCGGCGTCTTAGCTGCTTCGTGATAACTCAACCCGCTCTTAAGTTGTGAGCAGGTAACATTCGGCCGCTGGTTGCCGTCGGCTAACAATCCGGCAGCGTTGAAGAGTGCCAGCGGCTGACCAGACTGGATCGTCAAAAACGTGCTCAACGACCAGCCACCGATGATTGCCTCCATCACGGGGTTCATCGCGCCGCCGATCCATCGATTCTTACCAACCGGAAGGTCGACAATAATCGCCGTCGTCAAGCGATGAGGCGTGTCATTGGCGCTTATGCTGTGCTCGGCTCTGAGATCGTCGAGCAGTTGCGGATTGTCAAAGCCTAGGTTGCCCACCCAGGCGTTGCGACCTGCGGCGGAGTCGTCGGTCGATTTTGAGAAGGTGTAGTTTCCCTCGAAGCTGATGTAACGGCTGGCGCGCTTCTGGAAACGAATCTGTAGCGAGTGATACCAGGAATTAGCGATCAATTTTGGCAGTCCCTCAAAGCCACCGTCAAACTGCGGGTAAGGCTCAAGCAAGAGTTGCTGCGGAATCGTGGGATCGATGTACCGTGAATCTGTAACGTCAGCTGCGCTGAAGATCGGGCTGGCCGGACACCAGGGACCCGTGACTGCTGCGCCCGCCGTGAAGAAACACTGGAACGGATTGGGAACCTCTGTGTTGAGGTAATCGGACACGGCTGTGTTGACGTCGGAGGGATCGTGGTTCGGGTTCAATGCCGCTACGAGTGCGTTACGAATTGAAGAGGGCAAGAAGTTCCGGTTGCGCGTGGAAATGCCTCCGGCGCCCGCCCAAGGCAAATGCGTGCTGTGGTTCGCGGAGTAGTCGACGCCAATCACGATCTGACCCGGGAACAGATGCTGAATTCCGAGGTTCCACTGATAAATTTCGGCGTTACGCGCTGTCCCAGTGTCCAGATCGCTGGAGTTGCCGAAGCCCCATTGTGCTAGAGCACCGTACTTGGTTCCAGGGGGTAGTGCCAATCCTCCCGGAAACGGGCTGGTGCAAGTGGGTTGTGTCGGCGACGGCCCCAGGCAAGCAGACTGATGATCGAAATTGTCCTTGGTGAAGAACATTTGCGCGGTTTTAGCAAACGACGGGCCCGCGTACTGGAAGTTGGTGGCTACGTTCATGCCATAAAAAACTCCGGCTCCGCCGCGCACGACTGTGTTGGGAGCCAGTTGATACGCGAAGCCGAGACGTGGGGCAAAGTTGTTTCGATCCACTGGCGAGTTGCGGCGACTGGAAGTCGGGAATGTGCTCGTACCTCGAATCTCGCCTATCTGGCCGAAGTCAAGCTGCGGGTTGCTCGGGTCTTGATTCCGGGCAAACGGCATGTTAATTCCGGTATCACCGGTGAAATCGTTGAACTGCAGCCGATCTTGGCGTTCGGTGTACGGAGTGCTCCATTCATAGCGCAATCCAAAGTTGAGCGTCAGTTTGGGCGTGGCCTTCCAGTCGTCCTGCACAAAGAAGGCGGTCTCTTTCGACTTATCAGCCACCGCAGGAACTAGATGGATTGACGCATCATGAGGGTAGCCAAGCAGGATCGTCGCAAAGGGATTGCCCTGATTATTATCACCCAGGCCAGTGTTTGGTATTTGAGTAGTGACATCGCGCGAGAAATTGAAGATACCGGTAGGATTGTCCGGCTGCCAGAAGTTGTTGAAGAAGGTACGCTGCTCGCCTCCGAATTTGATGGAATGAGCTCCTTTTACCCACTGCATGGCAGATGAGTAGTTCACGAGCGTGTGGGCAAAGTGGGTGTCGACGCAGCATTGGGTAAAGATCGGAAGGAAAGGATCGTCGACGCCGACTGTAATCATGCGGTCGAGTCCATTGGCCGCAAGATCCGGGCTAAGTCCGACGGAGCTTAGCGTGGGGTAGTTGTTACTGATGCCGGGTGCGTACGCGCGGTCAACGCTAAAACGGCTGGTCAGCAGCCTTGTTGGGGTGATTGCCCAATTGTATTCCGCGCCTCCGTTTTGTACGGTGCTAATGTAGATCGTGCCATCTCCATCGTCGCCGACAACGGTTGGCGTGACTGACTTGTCATGGTGCCGGCTGTAGCGGCCACTAAGTTTGTGAGTGTCAGTGAACTGATGATCCAATTTCACGTCGAATTGCCAACCTGGGTCGCTGCCAACAATGACTTGACGCCAGTTCGGATCCGGGAAGGTGGCGCCCTGTATGTTGGGCATCGGATAAAGGTTCAAAATCGCCTGTCCGATCGGGTCGATCTCGTTGGCTGGGATTGTGTCGTTCGGAAATCTAGTATGCGGACATGGAGTGGGAGATCCTTGGTTTCCGGCGCACGGGTCATAAATTCCGTTTGAGTTGGCGGGGCTGCTCGAAAAATCACCGGCGCGCTCTGCCGCCGTGGGGACAATCCCACTCAGGTTGTTCGGATCCTGTTGGCGAATCTTTTCGAAATCCACGAAAAAGAAAGTCTTGTTCTTCTTAATTGGCCCTCCCAGAGAGAAGCCGTATTGATCTCGGACGTGATCGGGTTTCTCGCCAGTGTTAAAGAAGTCGCGCGCATCAAAGTTGGACCGTTGACCATACCACCACCCGCTGCCGTGGAACGCATTTCCTCCCTGCTTAAGGACCATATTGACTATGGTGCCGCCGTTGTTGCCGAACTCAGCAGAAAAGCTGTTGTTCTGGACCTTGAACTCCTGCATGATCTCGACGGAAGGTTCGTAATAAACGCCGGAATTGCCGCCTTCACCCTGTTCGGGCGAGCTGATGGGGGCTCCATCCAGACGAATTTCCGCGGTGGCGTTGCGCTGGCCATTGGAGACGTAGTTTGTCCCCGCCGGGTAGTCATCCTTGATGCCGACGCCCGAGGTCTCGGTTACTCCACCCGCCAAAAACACCAGCCCAAATACATTTCGGCTGTAAAGAGGAATATCCCGCACGTATTCATTCGTGACGTCGGTGCCCAGTGCCGCGCTTTCGGTGTCGAGCAACGGAGACGCTGTGGTCACCTCGACAGTGGTAATTACGCCACCCGGCGACAGACCGAAATTGATCGTCGTCTGCTGAGCCACCTGCAGAACGATGTCCTTCTTCTCCTGCGCACGGAATCCGGCGGCTTCCGCCTTGATCACGTAGGTGTCCGGGCGCAGTCCCGGCAGCAGGTATAGGCCGTTGGAATCCGTCTTCGATACCGTGCTGATATTGGTAGCGACATTGGTTATGGTTACCGTCGCATTCTGGATGATCGCGCCCGTCTGGTCGGTAACGGTTCCACGGATTTGCGCCGTGTAACTGGCCTGCGCCATTAAACAATTCGGAAGCAGCAGGGCAACGGCGAGCAGGATGGGAGAGAAAACGCGCTTCAATTGCGAGATGCTCATGGGGAGCTCCTTAACGCGGCACTTTCACTCTACTTTCGGATTCTTTCGTTTATATACTTTTAGTTGCGTTAAATCCGCCTTGTCAAGCACAAATTTCACCTATTGAAAAGCAAAACACACCCGGCGGCATCCCGTTTTCGTCAATTCTGGACAAACGAAACCCGACGCTATAAAAGGAATATCGAACGGTAGATCAAAGTCCTTCAGTCTCCGGCCTATGCTCAACGAGGAACGTCGCCGCGCTATTTTGGAGTCCGTTAACCGGGATGGCCGCGCTCTGGTCGGCGAACTTGCGCGACAGTTCGATACCTCCGAGGTCACCATCCGTAAGGACCTCGAGATTCTCCACGCAAACGGCCTGCTACACCGCACGCACGGCGGCGCGTTGCCGTCGCGCGAGACGGCGCTTTCCGATCCCACCCTGCGGGAAAAAGAACGGCTGCACCGGAAAGAGAAGAATCGGATTGCGCAGGCGGCGGCAGCCATGACCCGCGAGGGCCAGGTTGTAGTGCTGGATTCTGGATCGACCACTGCCGCGATCGCTCGAGCCTTACGCCAGTTTCACAACCTGACCGTGATTACCAATTCCGTTACCATTGCCGCCGAATTGGCGGGCACGGACGTAGAAGTGATTCTTACCGGAGGCACTTTGCGCAAGAATTCCTTCTCTCTGGTGGGACCGATTGCCGAAGATACGCTGCGCCGGCTGAACGCCGATATCTTGTTCCTCGGAGTAGACGGTCTCGACGTCCGCTACGGCTTGAGCACCCCAAACCTTCTCGAGGCGAAGGTGAATCGCATAATGGTTGAGGTTTCAAAAAAGGTCGTTGCGGTTTGCGATGCCAGCAAGTTCGGGCGGCGCAGCCTTTCACTCATCGTGCCGCCTACGGCCGTGCATCACGTGGTCACCGATCGCTCTGCTCCTAAGGCAGACTTGCGGAAGCTGCAAAAGATGGGTATTGAGCTGACGCTGGTTTAGCCCTCAGCTCTCGATGACCTTCATTTGCTGACTTCCAATAGCAAGTGGTTCTTGAACTCCGTTGAAACCTCGGGTGCCTTCACCCCATCGGAAGTGATGGTTCCGAGGTCTTTTCCATCGTCATAATTCAGAACGTGGTAAGTCCCGCTCGAAAGTCCGCGCAACTCGACTTTTCCCTTCCACCCCTTCGATGGATCCGCCGCGAAGAACGCGTAGTACATCTTTCCGTCTTTCTCGATGGCATATCCTTCTGGTGTGTCGTAACCGTATACATAGAGATTGCGGAAAGTGCCTTTCGAAAGCATCTTGTCGTTGTAAATTCCAATCCACTTCTTCCAACGCTCGTCCTTCTCCGGAGTCAAAGCCACACGCTTGAACTTCGGATCAGAAGTGGGCATCACAAATTTGGTTCCTACAACGCCGCCGGTCCCGATTGTGGATGCGAAGTCGCCGCCATGCTCATCCCAGGAGTTCCCGGCTTTCGTCATCTCCGAGAGTTCCACGTGGTCGCCGTAGACGGCAGATTCCGGCCCGAGCAGAGCTTTATACATTTTGATCCGGCGGCGCACTTGCACCGCACCGACTGGATCGGCCGTGACCGCCTGGTCGATAAACGGCAGCCATGCCAATGAAGGCGGAGTTCCGCAAGGGCACGCTTGCGTCACGCTCTCCGGTTTGATCGCGCGCGTAGTTTGAAAAATTGTCTTGTACACCTCGCCCATCGCGTTGATCGAATCTTGCGGCGACTTGTGATGATGCGCCGGGTTGTAGCAGGCGGGGACGGTATAGATATTGTCGAGCTTGCTGCCGTCGAAGTCCCAATCGCGAATAAATTTTTCCGTCAGCTGTTTGAAGTAGGCCTGCACTTCAGGAAGCGCGGGGTCGAGGGCGGCCAGATCGCGCGTCATTCGCGCGTGTTTCCCTTCTTTAGTCAGAATCAACCAATCCGGATGCTCCTGCACAACTTTGGACACGATGTACTTGTGCGACTCCCACCGGCCCTGGCCATCTTCGACGCCCAGCGGCAGCCACCAGAGTTGGACGAGTTCGCCTTGCTTGTGAAAATCGGCGACCATCTTCTTGATTGAGTCGCCGGGAAATGTTTCCGCGCGTGGATTCCAGTCGCCGTAGGTATCAAACCAGCGGTCATCGAGTGTCGCCCATTTAATTCCGAACTCCTTCAACTTCGGAATGGTTCCCACCATCTGTGCGGGCGTGACGTTGAATTCGTATCCCCAGCCGCACCAACTGACGTTGTAGGCCTCATTGGAAGGTTTGGGAAGAGACCATCCCTCCTTCCTCAAAAGCGACGACCACGTACTCAGCGGTTCGTAATAGTCGCCCGCATAAACCGCTAAGAACGTGCGCGGAGTGGAGTAGCTTTCGCCCGGCTTCAGGGTCGTGTTCGCAGGAATGTCGACCGACGTGGCGACGAGGCCCTCCTTTTCTACTTTCACCGGCAGGGAAAGGGTGAGCGGCAGCGTCTCTACGTGGCCGATCGCTTCGCCCACGGAAGCAGTCCAGAATGCGACAACTGGAATGCCGCCGCCGTAGCCACCCTTGTTGATCGCGCCCATGACGTTCTCTTGCGAAAAGCCTTTGGCGAGCTTGACGACGTCGTTCTTGCCCCAGTCTTCACTCGATCCGTGGAAAGACCACATGTCGTAAGCGGTTTTTTTACTCTCTGACTTCGCACTGAGTTGGTGCGGTTGCGCGACAACCCGCTCGACTTGCGCGTCCGAACTCCCGCCGTTTTTGAGTTGCAGTCCACTAAGCAGCACGCCAGGGAAGTCGTCATAGGCTTCGAGTATGAGAGTTTCCTGAAGATCACTGGTTGATGCGCGGCCGGGGATCTCGATGCGCTTGCCTCGCCCCAACTTGCCTTGCGACTCGGAAGTATGGGCCTGCGAAAGATCAAGCGTGAAGCTGGTCTTCTTACCGCCCGAGACAATGTAGTTGCCGTCGCTGGCGGCTGGATCTTCCAATGTCAACTTTGTTCCATTCGCCAGCAGCGATCCCGAGATGTGGCCGGATGAAAGCACCTGAAATTCTGCTGCTGAAGTACGCACCACCAGGGGGCCGCTCTGGCTGACGGTGACTTGAATATTCGACGGCTGAGCTATCGCAGGCTGCTTGTCGTTATCTCGCGAGCAATAGGGACAAACAACCATGCAGAAGAGTGTGAACGCCAACGCTGAAATTCGATCTCGCTTCATTGAGCACCGCCTTCTCTGATTGTAGGAACGCACTCGCAAGGCTGCTCAGTATATACGAAATAAAACACAAAGATACGGAACGAAACGAAGGCCCCCCCGTTTTATGGATAAGCGGCAACATAAGTCCTCGCCGTGGGCGTAAATGCAAAACCCGCAATGATCCACCCAACATTCAATTCAGCCAGACGCTTGTGTTCTAATGGCGCGATGATTCGATTTGGGTTCATGTTGTGCGTTGTTCTCGTACTACCCCTGTACTCCCAGCAATCGGAAGATGCCCATTCACAGGATTGGCAAGTTTACGGCGGAAATTCCGACGCCACGCATTATTCGCCGTTGAAGCAAATCAACCGCGCCAACGTAAAACAACTGGACCTTGCGTGGTCGTATGACACCGGAGAAACCGGCGGCCTCCAGACCAGTCCTCTCGAAGTAGGCGGATTGCTGTTTGGTATTTCGCCTTCGCAAAAAGTTTTCGCCGTGGACGCGGCGACTGGCGAGCTCAAGTGGAAGTTCGATTCTGGCATCGTCGGAACTCAGCCCGCTCGCGGCCTCGCCTACTGGGCCAGCGCCGACAATCAGGACCGGCGCATCATCGTCGGCGTAATGAACTTCGTCTACGAACTGAACGCCGAGACCGGCAAGCCAATTCCTTCGTTCGGAAATGACGGCCGAATCGATCTCCGTGAAGGGCTGGGCCGCGACGTCTCCACCGGTTCAATTGCGCTGACTAGTCCGGCCGTGGTTTACAAAGATCTTTTCATCGTCGGAGGCCGCCTTCCCGAAACCTTGCCTGCGCTCCCGGGAGATATCCGCGCCTACGAAGTTCGTACCGGCAAGCTTCGATGGAGCTTTCACACGATTCCTCATCCCGGCGAGTTTGGCTACGACACCTGGCCGAAAGACGCGTGGCAAAAAAGCGGTTCAGCCAATAATTGGACCGGGATGACGATCGATCAGAAGACGGGCATTGTTTATATCCCGACTGGCTCAGCGGCCTTCGATTTCTACGGTGCCGACCGCCTCGGAGACAACTTGTTCGCCAACTGTGAACTGGCGCTGAATGCCGAAACCGGCGAGCGTATCTGGCACTTCCAGGGCGTTCACCACGACATATGGGACCGCGACTTCCCGGCTCCTCCAGTGCTCGTGACACTCAAGAAGGAAGGTAAGGCAATCAGTGCAGTTGCACAAACCAGCAAGCAGGGGTTCGTCTATTTGTTCGATCGCGCGAATGGAAGTCCGCTCTATCCGCTGGAGACCAGGAAATATCCGGCGAGCAATCTTAAGGGTGAAGTCGCGGCAGCGGAGCAGTCTCTTCCCACAAAGCCCGCGCCCTACGCACGTCAGCGCTTGACGGAAGACATACTGACCAACCGCACTCCCGAAGCCCATCAATGGGCCGTGGAACAGTTTCGGAGCTATCGCAGTGATGGGCAATTCGTTCCGCTGAGCACAGACCGGAACACCATCATTTTTCCCGGCTTTGATGGCGGCGGCGAATGGGGCGGACCGGCGTACGATCCCGAGACGGGAGTCCTTTATGTGAATTCCAACGAGATGGCGTGGGCGGTCGAACTGGCCGAGAACACCGGAGACCCGGCTACCGGCAAGGGGATTTATCAAAGCCAGTGCACTATCTGCCATCGTGACGACATGAGAGGCTCGCCGCCGCTGTTTCCGTCGCTCGTCGGAATTCGAGATCGCATTACTCAGGAGCAAATAAAAGAGAGAATCCAAAAGGGCCAAGGGCGCATGCCGGCTTTCCCCAATCTGACGCCCGAACAAGTGACCGCACTAGTACAGTTTGTGAGTGAGGGTGAGAACAAAGAATTGTCCTCCGGACAGCCCGTTCCACCGTTGATGCGCTATCGCTTCTCCGGATATACAAGGTTCATCGAATCGCAGCGATACCCCGCCATTGCGCCGCCCTGGGGAACGCTGAACGCGATCAATCTCAACAACGCTGAATACGAGTGGAAAAGTCCGCTCGGCGAATATCCGGAACTCGCCGACCAGGGGATGAAAAACACCGGGAGCGAAAATTACGGCGGTCCGATCGTGACCGCCGGTGGTCTTCTGTTTATTGGCGCAACCAACTACGACAAGAAGTTTCGCGTTTTCGATAAATCCACCGGCCAGTTGCTTTGGGAGACGACGCTTCCATTCTCCGGCAACGCAACTCCCATCACCTATGAAGTGAGTGGGAAACAGTACGTTGTGATTGCGGCCGGTGGCGGCAAAGACACCCGATCGCCTTCGGGTGGAGTGTATCTAGCCTTTGCGCTGAAGAATCAGCATTGAAATCGAAAAGGACGTGTCCCTGCAATGAAGAAATCCGCGAACCGTGTTTTGGTTGCGCTGCTGGCGACTCAAGTGTTGTGGGCGCAGAACGCTCCGCCCATCCCCGAGCCCGATCCCCGCTACAAGGTTGACATTCTGGTGATCGTCGGGCACCCCGACGATGACATCGAGGTTGCCGCTTACCTCGCCAAGATAATCGAGCAACAGCACAAACGCGTGGGCGTGGTTTATGCGACCCGCGGCAACTCCGGCGGAAATGCCGCCGGACAGGAACAAGCAAATGCTCTCGCCGATGTTCGCGAGATGGAGGCTCGGCATTCGCTCGCCTCGTACGGTGTCTCTCTAGCCTGGTTTCTGCATGGCTCAGATACGCCTGGAGAGGATGTGCTTCACTCACTCGAGCAATGGGGACACGGAAAAGCGCTGGACGAGGTTGTGCGCTTGGTTCGCATCACCCGGCCGGAAGTGATTCTCACCTGGATGCCGAACTATGTTGTCGGCGAGAATCACGACGATCATCAGGCCGCGGGCGTGCTGGCAACCGAAGCGTTCGATTCAGCCGCAGATCCCCTCACCTTTCCCGAGCAACTGGAAGCACCGCGCAACCGCTTCGGCATCAATAACTATGGAGAGGGGTTACGACCCTGGCAGGTCAAAAAAATTTATTACTTCTCCGACGCAACTCACTTTGAGTTTTACAAAGAGAATGGGCCTGAGCTTCCTAGCAATGAACTTTCTCCGTCGCGAAAAATTCCGTATTCGCGGGTTGCCGCGGAAGCCTGGGGCTCCTACAAGACCCAGAACGACTTCACCGACGCGCAACTGAAGGAGTTCACCGAAACTCCGGAGGCCTGGTTCTTGGCAAATCACACGTAGCCGGAAGTCCGACCGGCGACATATTCGAAGGAATCACGGCTGCGCCGATTGCTTACGCCAAGCCTCGCGGATACGAACTTCCGCAAGAGAAGCTCACCATCGAACTCGGCGGGCCTTGGGCTTTTTATCACGCGTTTTGGCGGGCGCACGGAATTGAGCACCTGGCGAAGTTGTTTTCACCCGAAGCGCAGGCCGCGCCCGGTGAACCCTTGTGGGTCCCTCTCCTGATTCGGAACGACACAGATTCGCCCAGGCAAATTGAACTGCACGCAACCTTGCCCGCAGGATGGATCCAGGAGCCGAATGCGGTCTCTTACCCGGTTGCGGCGTACGATTCCTATCCAATTCAACTTGCGGTGAAAGCGCCGGTTTCGCAAAAAGGAACCTGGCAAACGCTGAGTTGGAGCGCGGCCGCCGACGGAAAAAGCCTCGGAACCGTGACTCTTCGAGTAAAGGTTGAAGGAAATTACTTGCCGCAATAGGAACAGACTAAGAGCTTTTCTTCAGCAGGCGGGCAAGTTTGAATTCAGTCGGCGGTTCCTCCGCCCCCAGCAGCGCGTCGCGCACCATCTCACCCATGGCGGGCCCATGTTTGAAGCCATGACCCGAGCCTCCACCGACGATCCATACATTCTCTGCCTCGGGGTGTCGATCCAAAATGAAATTCTGATCGCTAGAGTTTTCGTACTGGCACACCCGGCTTTCCACGAGCGGCGCCTTGGCGAGATCGGGGAAGCGCACTTTCAAATACGCACGAACCGCGGCAAGTCCTTCTTCGGAAATCTTGCGTTCCATGGTCGTGGGATCAACCTTCATTCCGCGTGTGTCGTCGGCGATCTTGAATCCGCGCCAATGATTTCCCGGGATTCCATAGAACCAGTGCTTGCCCGCGAAACCTGTTAGCTCTCGCTGACCATCGTCACTCCAGACCGGCAATTGCGCATCGGTGAAGCGCAGGTCGCCACCCTGAGTGCCAAAGAAGAACACTTCCTGCCGCGTGGGAGTGATTGCAGCATCTAGGAAAGGGAAAATCTTTCCGAGCCATGGGCCGCAGGCGAAAACATAACTATCGGCACTCAGCGCCTCACCCGATCCGAGCTTGATCGCCCGCATGCGATGCGACTCGATCTCTCCGGGGGCGGCATCCGCCTGGCGATACTCTCCACCTGCTCGGTTGAATGCGTTCAACACCGCCTCGCAGCCGCGCCGTGCAGCGAGATATCCCGATTCCGGCTCGTACACCGCCCACGAAATGCCGTCGTAGTTGATCTGCGGCCAGCGTTTCGCACATTCGGAGGCCGGCAATTTTTCGAATCGTACGCCCGCTTCGCTCAATAGAGGCAGGGAGGCGCGTTCGAACGAATCATCCGCTCCGGCCATCCACAACACGCCGGTGCGAAAGAACAGCTGTAAGTTCCAGCGATGTTCGTACTCCTGCCACATCTTCAACGAGCGCGCAGCCATTTGCGTGTAAATTCGGCCCGGTCCGTACGTAGCGCGAATGATGCGCGTCTCACCGCCGGAACTCGCCCGAGAGTTCCCCGGACCCCACGCATCCAGCAGTGTGACTTTCATGTCTTTCTCAAGCAGTTGGAGCGCAGTCCAGCCGCCAAACGCTCCAGCGCCGACCACGATTACGGATTCTTGTCCGGATTTTCCCAGCGCTCGTGATCCCATCAGGCAAGCCCCTGTGAGCGCCGTAGTTTTTAAGAATCTCCGGCGCGAACTGTTCAACCATTTGAAAGGCATACGGATTCAGCCGGCAGTCAGCTTGCTTTCATTGGCCAACTGATCTGCCCTCCGCGGCTCAGCGCCAGGTTTGCGATGTGTCCCGCAGCCGCGGCAGCCACTCCAGTTTCCACTGGCGCGTTCGGCTCCTTGCGGCTTTTCACGCAGTCGAAGAAATTCTCCAGGTGATCGATCGTCCCATCGCGATAACTGGTGGCGCTGAGAACCGGATTGTGATCTCGTTGTGCCCCTTCGCGATGAACCGTAAACCCGCCGCGATTAAGTTTCAGCGTCGCCTCTGTTCCGCGGAACTCCAGGCCGCCGTCATCAATCGACGAACTCATCATACCTTCGTATATGACATCGAACCCGGGATAACGAAAAGCCGCCTGCAGCGTGTCAGGGCAGTCCCATTGATCAAATACATATTTGTCTGCGAGGATTTGCGCGCGCTTTGGCTGGTCCGCCTTCATGGCCCAGTGCACGATGTCGATCCAGTGCGTGAACAAGTCGGTCATGGCGCCACCGCCGAAGTTCCAGAACCAGCGCCAGTGAAAGAATTTTTCCTCGGTGTACGGTTGATCCGGTGCCGAGCCGAGCCAGGCTTTCCAGTCGAGCCCCTGTGGATCGACAGGCTTTTTCGGCCAGTCGCGCTGATAGTTTTGCCACCAATACGTTCGGACTTGAACGACGCGACCCAAACTGCCAGCCTGAATCAGGTCCACCGCATCGCGAAAATGCGACCAGCTTCGCTGCTGCATTCCACACTGCATAATCTGCTTGCCTGATCGGACCGCGCGCGTGAGGGCAGCGCCTTCCTCGAGTGTGTGCGTAACCGGCTTCTCGAGAAAAACATCCTTCCCTGCTTTCAGTGAATCCACGGCCATGGCAACGTGCCAGTGATCGGGAGACGCGATGATCACAGCATCGAAATTCTTGTCGAGCACTTCACGATAATCGAGGTGCGTAGTCGCCAATCCGTTGGAACGTTCCTTGACCGCATCCCGATGAGGTCCATAGGCGTCGCTGACTGCGACGATCTGGTAAGGCTGCACCTTCTCTGCGGCGTCGAGCAGCCATTTCATTCTTTGCCCCGCGCCGATCACACCCAGGCGAATTGTGTCGTTTGCACCGAGAACGCGGGTTGAGGCCAGCGCGGTAAGTCCCGTGGAGATAAGAAAACTGCGGCGAGTCGGCATGCTGGAACGCTCCTCCAGAATCTTGGGTGAACAATCTTAACTTTTTGCTAAGACGATCAAAAGAAATTTTCGCGAATGCATCCCATTTCCCGCCGATCAGGAAACATTCGGTGTATGCTGACCGCCATGCCAACCGGAACACTCACCAGAATCGCAATTGCTGGGATCGCTTTACAAGCAGCGTTCCTGATTGCACAGCAGAGCCAGCCTAAACCGAAACCGGAAGAGACCGAAGTCTGGGATCCGGTTCCTCGCGTGGTTACGCCTGGTGACGATTGCAGCGCTCCACCATCTGATGCCATCGTTTTGTTCGACGGCAAAAACCTGGATCAATGGGTTTCCTCAAAGGATAAATCGCCGGCCAAGTGGACCGTCGCCGACGGCGTGATCACGGTGAACAAGTCCGGCGGCAATATTGAGACAAAACGAAAGTTTAGTGACTATCAACTGCACATCGAGTGGCGGGTGCCCGAAGATGTGACCGGCAGCGGCCAAGCCCGTGGAAACAGCGGCGTGTTTCTCGCCGCCACCGGTACCGAAGATGGCGGCTACGAACTTCAGGTCCTCGACTCATATAACAATCAAACCTACGTGAACGGGATGGCCGGCAGCATTTACAAGCAGGCAATTCCGTTCGTGAATCCAACTCGCAAACCCGGCGAGTGGCAAACCTACGATATTGCCTGGCAAGCTCCAACGTTCAACTTCGATGGATCAGTGAAAGCTCCCGCTTATGTGACCGTGTTCTTCAACGGAGTGCTGGTGCAAAATCACTTCGCGCTAAAGGGCGAAACACGCTACATCGGCCAGCCCTATTACAGAGCGCACGGCGCCGCTCCCATCATGCTGCAGGCGCATGGCGATCCCAGCCCGCCGATCAGTTTCCGCAATATATGGGTCCGGGAAGTGAGGAGTTCACAGTAGCCCGTATCGTGGCTGTGTCGCGTGGTATAAGAGTTCGGATCGTTTTAGAACCATGTACCAACCCGAAGCTTATTGGATCGCGCTGCTTTTCATGATCACCAGCATGATGTGCTGGGGTTCCTGGGCCAACACCATGAAATTGACTCCCGGGTGGCCTTTCCCCCTCTTCTATTGGGACTACGTGATCGGAATCATCTGGGGCAGTTTGCTGTGGGGAATCACTTTGGGCGCTCACGGACAGGCCGGCCTCGCCTTTTTCGACGACCTCCGCCAGGCGGACTCAACCCACATAGTGTTCGCGATGCTGGGCGGTGCGGTCTTCAACATCGCAAACCTTCTCTTGGTTGCGGCGATTGACATTGCTGGCCTCGCCGTTGCATTTCCCATTGGTATAGGCCTGGCGCTGGTCGTCGGCGTGCTGCTGAATTTCGCGATTTCTCCGCAAGGCAATCCAGTGCTTCTCTTCGGTGGCGTCCTCCTGGTTCTGATTGCGATCGTCCTCGACGCTCTTGCCTACCGCAGGCGTGAGAGCGCGCAATCGAAACTGAGCGCGCTCGGCATCCAGTTGAGCCTTGCTTGCGGCGTGCTGATGGGAGTCTTCTACCCGTTGGTTGCGAAAGCCATTCGCGGAGAACATTCACTTGGCCCGTACGCCGTTGCCTTCTTTTTCTCCCTGGGAACGGCCTTATGCACGATTCCGGTGAACTATTTCCTCATGCGCAAGCCACTGACCGGCAGATCTCCCGTATCGATGGCTGATTACTTTCGCGGGAAGCCTTCATGGCATTGGTGGGGGATTCTAGGCGGGATGATTTGGTGTACGGGCGCGGTCTTCAACTTTGTGGCCTCGCATGCCCAGATTATCGGACCGGCGATTTCCTATGCCATCGGCCAGGGCGCCACTATGGTTTCTGCGATCTGGGGTGTATTCGTCTGGCGCGAGTTTGCGAATGCTCCGGCGCCTGCCCGCAAATTGATCCCCTTGATGTTTGTGTTTTTTGTGATTGGACTCGTTGCGGTTGCAGTTGCGCCCATTGTGGGGACCTGACGGAATCATTCTCAGAGGGTCGAGCGATGAGCAACTCGCCGTGAACGCTCGCCACTTCAGCGGAGCACACAGTGAAACGCGTTGTAGTTGTGGGTAGCATAAATCTCGACCTGGTGGCGTTTGCTCCGGCCATTCCGCGCGCGGGCGAGACGCTCGCTGGTTCGACCTTTCAAACATTCCCGGGAGGCAAAGGCGCCAATCAAGCAGTAGCCGCCGCGCGGGTAGGTGCTTCTGTGAGCATGATCGGAAAGTTCGGAAGTGATGCATTTGGCGAACAGTTGAAGGCGAACCTGCAAAGCTGCGGAGTTGATATACAAGCGGTTGCGGTTGCCCCGGGACCTTCCGGTGTTGCGCTGATTACGACCGACCAACAAGGACAAAACGCGATCACCGTGATTGCCGGAGCTAACGGGTTGGTACTTTCGTCTGATTTGGATCGAAACATCGATGTGATTCGAAGCGCAGCCGTTTTACTGTCCCAACTTGAAGTTCCCCTTGAGACCGTCATTTACCTCAGTGACATCGCGCGGCGAGAGCGTATTCCGCTCGTGCTCGATCCGGCTCCCGCATGTGCTCTGCCTTCAGCTCTGCTTAATAATGTTGAATGGCTGACTCCCAACGAAACCGAAGCTTGTTCGCTTCTCGGCGATGCGGGCCAGCAGATCTCCGACGATGATGTGCCGCGCTTTGCTGAAGCCCTGCTGAAACTCGGGGCCCGCAACGTGATACTGAAACTCGGAGACCGAGGTTGCTTTCTCGCTTTGGCAGACGGAACTCGGGAGCGAATTCCAGCCTACTCGGTTCATGCCGTCGACAGCACAGCTGCCGGCGATGCTTTCAATGGAGCCTTCGCGGCCGCGCTCCTCGACGGAAAATCACCAGTCGAGAGTGCGCGTTATGCAACCGCCGTTGCGGCCATCTCTGTTACCCGCCATGGAGCACAGCCTTCCATGCCCACCCGCGCCGAGGTCGAGCAGTTCTTAAATCAAGAATTAGCCGCTGGTTGAAAGATTTGTCTGATCTTCTGCGCGCGCTCCCGTCGAAACGGCGCAACGATTTTGCTTGTATTATGTCTAGCTCGGTTCTTGCTCATCATCAAGTGGACGAAACCGCAGCACAACCCTGAGGAGGTGCGATGTCTCACATTGACGTACCGTTGTCGCGCTCGGGCTTCGGCCAGACGAAGCGGGCGGATAATTGGTGGGTCCAGCCGCTGGCCGTATTTTTGGGGCTCTCGACGTTCATTGTTTATTCGACCTGGGCAGGGTTGCAGGGGCAGCACTTCAGGTTCGGTCCTTATCTGTCTCCTTTTTATTCCCCGGAATTGTTTGGCACCTCGCCGGAGGCCTGGTTCGGCAAGAATCCATCGTGGATGCCGGCCTGGATCACCGCGGCCATGCTGATCCTGTGGGCGCCTGGCGGATTTCGCGTCACCTGCTACTACTATCGCGGGGCATATTACAAAGCTTTTTGGGCGGATCCGCCTTCGTGCACGGTCGGCGAGCCGCGCAAAACCTATCTCGGCGAAAGATCATTCCCCCTGATCATCCAAAATATTCATCGCTACTTTTTGTACATTGCTCTGATTTTCATCGTGCTTCTCGCCCGCGATGCTTATAACGCCTTCTGGTTCGACGGCCATTTTGGGGTTCACGTTGGCACCTTGGTCCTGCTGACGAACGTAGTCCTCCTGAGCTGCTACACATTCGGTTGCCATTCTCTTCGGCACATCGTCGGCGGGTTCCGCGACCGCCTGGCCGGCGCGCCGGCCCGCAAGAACGTTTACAACTGCGTGAGCTGTCTCAATCGCCGCCACATGCTGTTTGCCTGGTGCAGTCTCTGCAGCGTCGGTTTCGCCGATCTCTACGTGCGTCTGTGCTCAATGGGCATCTGGACGGACTGGAGGATCGTCTAGTGGCCGAGTACATCACGCATGAGCACGATGTCCTGATCATCGGAGCTGGCGGCGCTGGCTTGCGCGCTGCGGTTGAGGCTTCTGCCGCCGGCGTCCGCGTCGCTGTCGTTACAAAGTCTCTTCTCGGCAAAGCTCACACAGTTATGGCGGAAGGCGGCATCGCCGCCGCGATGGCCAACGTCGACGACCGCGACAGTTGGCGCGTTCACTTCGCCGACACCATGCGCGGCGGCCAATATCTGAACAATTGGCGGATGGCTGAGCTTCACGCCAAAGAAGCTCCGGCGCGGGTTCGCGAGCTCGAGGCCTGGGGCGCATTGTTCGATCGCACAAGCGACGGAAGAATCCTTCAGAGAAACTTCGGCGGCCATCGTTATCCGCGGCTTGCCCACGTCGGCGATCGCACCGGCCTTGAGATGATCCGCA
>Ga0310811_10000751_pt1 | contig 41636 bp, 24 predicted proteins | sample YCmetagenome_FD_207642 | JGI IMG/M metagenome (GOLD analysis project Ga0310811, IMG submission 207642) | Soil microbial communities from experimental microcosm in Duke University, North Carolina, United States - YC | ecosystem: Engineered > Artificial ecosystem > Soil microcosm > Unclassified ...
TTTCATCGACCTGAAAAACCGTATCGTTGTCGAGCTGCAGGATAAGCTCACCTGGTCGGTTGAGCAGGGTGTTGCAGATTTTACGTTGGTACAAGTTGATAAAAAAGCTCTTAAAAGCCTGCCGGTTACAATCAATATCGACGAAGAGAACAAATTGGTTGAAGGGTTTAAAACAGGTAATATTTGTGGCATAGTTAAAGGCATAAGAAAGCCGGATTCGGTTATCATGTTCACCGCTCATTACGATCATCTTGGCGGCATGGGTAGCAAAACCTATTTTCCAGGCGCTAACGATAATGCCAGCGGCGTAAGCCTGTTGCTTAGCCTTGCAAGATACTATGGGCAACACCCACAACCATATTCTATGGCTTTCATTTGCTTTTCGGGCGAGGAGGCGGGTTTACTTGGTTCAGAATACTTTACTGAAAACCCACTGACCCCCCTGCCGGGTATCCGGTTCCTGGTTAACCTCGACCTCCTGGGTACTGGTGAGGAAGGTATTATGGTGGTTAACGCAACGGTGTACCCAAAAGAATACGGGATACTGAAAAAGCTAAACGACCAAAATCATTATTTGGTCAAAGTAGCTTCGCGCGGCAAAGCAGCCAACAGCGATCACTATTTCTTTACCGAAAAAGGTGTCCCTGCATTTTATATCTATACAATGGGCGGCATCAGGGCTTATCACGATGTGTTCGACATCAGCAAAACATTGCCCCTAAACGAATACAATAATGTCTTTAAACTGCTGGTCGGTTTTAATGCTGCGCTGATGAGGTAATAGTCAATTCAAATTTTTCCGGAATTCGGCAGGGGTTTTCCCTTCTATGCGTTTGAATAGTTTAAAAAAATAGCTGAGGTTGTTCACTCCAACTGCATAACATGCCTGCGAGATAGTCACGTTCGAGTCCAAAAGCAGCAGTTTAGCAGCTTTGATGCGTTCGTGCAGTATAAAATCGACCGGGCTTATTCCAAACTCGCGTTTAAAGCACCTAAAAAAACTCGGCCTGCTCATGCAGCATAGGTTGCTTAACTGATCAACAGTTATCTCCTCGTGGATATGGGTTTTGATGTATTGCACCGCTGCCGCAAAGCGGTTGGTATTGGTATGCTTGTGGTAACTATCCAGTATCAGTTTGCGCGCCTGCGTTTGCATCAGGCGTATCAGCAGCTCTTTCAGCGTAAAATCAGCAATGACATCTTTAGCAGCGAAGTTTTCAGTGCTGATATTCACCAGGCGGTCTATCGTTGCGGTAATCTCGGAAGTGTTTTGTAAATGGAAGCAGGAAACGTCGATGTTCCAGGCTTCGTTTTTTTCTGCTTTAGGATATTTTTCATTCAGTAATTGCAGGGTGTCCTGCAACATGCCCGAGTCGACGGCCAGCGCTATGCATTGCGTCGGGTTATCCAGCCCGGCCTCAGGGAAATCAATGATCATCTCCTCGTTGTCGGGGACAATAACTGATTCGCCAGGTAAGTAATCAAAATGCTGTGAACCGAAAAGGTGCATTACCTTTTTACCGCGAAGCATAGTTGTAAGTACCATTTCATTAAAAACCAGCTTCACTTTTTCCGACTGTTGATGAGTTTCAAACACGTTCAGTTCGCAATGCTGCAGGGTATACACCGAGCGGTTCTCGACCAGCGTTTTAAGGTCTTTTTCGTGAAGCAGGGGTAACGGCCGTGGCTTAAACGTACTCTTCATATCGTTATAACGCTGCAGGTAGTTTACTTATTGGTATATTAAAGGTAGGGAGATAATTATTAAAAAATAATGATCTGAGACATTTTAATATTTTAATGCATAACGCTGATACTATCGTGCATAAATGTTAGCCTCTGCTTGGTTTAAATTTACAGGAACCAATTTTTTATAAACCGAAATTATTATGGAAACGATAGTAGAATCGCAAAAACTTGTTGCCCGCCCTGCATTTAAAGATCATTACGACAATTTTATAGGAGGTGAATGGAAAGCGCCGGTAAAGGGAGAATATTTTGAAAGTATATCGCCTATCGACGGAAAGGCGTTTACTAATGTACCGCGTTCGGGCAAGGAGGACATAGAACTTGCGCTTGATGCGGCACACAAGGCATTTGCCACGTGGTCGCACACGTCCCCGGCTGAACGTAGCAACGTTCTGCTCAGGATAGCCACCCGGATGGAAGAAAACCTGAACTACCTGGCGGCTATTGAAACGATTGACAACGGTAAGCCGATAAGGGAAACCATGGCTGCCGATCTTCCGCTGGCAATCGACCACTTCCGGTACTTTGCCGGCGTTATCCGCAGCGAGGAAAGCAGCGTAAGCGAGCTCGATCAGCACACGGTTTCGCTGAATATCCATGAGCCTATCGGCGTGGTGGGCCAGATCATTCCCTGGAACTTCCCTTTGCTGATGGCAACCTGGAAAATGGCCCCCGCCCTTGCAGCCGGGTGTACGGTAGTGATGAAACCGGCTGAGCAAACACCCGTCGGCATACTGATGCTGATGGATCTGATCAAAGATATTATTCCGCCGGGCATCGTAAATATTGTGACTGGCTTTGGTCCCGAAGCCGGCAAGCCTTTGGCAAGTTCGCCACGGGTTTCGAAAGTAGCCTTTACCGGCGAAACCACGACGGGCAGGTTGATCATGCAATATGCATCTGAAAACCTCAATCCTGTTACGATGGAGCTTGGCGGCAAGTCGCCCAATATATTCATGCCAAGCGTAATGGACGCCGATGACGAGTTTTTTGATAAGTGCCTGGAAGGTTCGGCCATGTTTGCCCTTAACCAGGGCGAGGTTTGTACCTGCCCATCGAGAATGCTGGTGCATGAGTCGATCTACGATCGTTTTATTGAACGTGTGATAGAGCGGGTTGAAAAGATAAAAATGGGCCACCCGCTTGACCCTGATACCATGATGGGTGCGCAAGCCTCGAAAGACCAGTATGAAAAAATACTTTCCTATATCGATATTGGTAAGGAAGAAGGAGCCGAGGTACTTACTGGCGGAGGCAAGAAGTATCTCGACGGGTTGACAGATGGGTATTACATCCAGCCAACTTTGCTGAAGGGTAACAACAAAATGCGGGTTTTCCAGGAGGAAATATTTGGTCCGGTTGTTTGCGTAACTACGTTTAAGGATACTGAAGAAGCTATTTCAATAGCTAACGATACGCTGTACGGTCTCGGAGCAGGGTTATGGACGCGCGATGCCCATGAGTTGTACCAGATACCGCGCGCCATACAGGCAGGCAGGGTATGGGTTAACTGTTATCATGCCTATCCCGCCCATGCACCATTCGGAGGGTATAAAAAATCAGGTTTTGGCAGGGAAACTCATAAGATGATGCTTAACCACTACCGCCAGAACAAGAACATGCTGATATCATACGACAAGAACAAGTTGGGATTCTTTTAATAATCATCGCAAATGATGGCGTCGCGGCGGTTGGCCGTGGCGCTTTTTTGTTTTACAATGAAGAGCGTTCCGAGGATATTGATCACACCCGAAGCGGTTGATGTGCTGCAGCAATTGCGGGGTAGGTTTGGTGAACTGATGTTTCACCAGAGCGGCGGCTGTTGCGATGGTTCGCAACCAATGTGCTTTGAAAAAGGGGAATTCAAAGTGGGTAGCAACGATGTTTACCTGGGCGATATTGATGGCTGCGGATTTTTCATGAGCCGCGATCAGTTTGAATACTGGCAGCATACCCAGCTTTCTGTTGATATTACTCCGGGCCGTGGTTCAAGTTTTTCTTTGGAAATACCGCTGGGCCTTAGGTTTATTATCCGCTCAAGACTTTTTAATGATAATGAATTAAAACACTTGTCCCCTGTTATCAGCGGAGAGGAATACCTTGACAAGCAAGCTGATGGCTGATTTTTTATATTACGCTGGATAATATCAGTTTTTTAATAGATTTGAAGTTCACTCTCAATCTATTATCAACTTTTATTATGAAAAGACCTATCAAAGCCTCCTGCTTTGCTCTTGTTGCAGCGGGTATATTGATGAGCGCAGCGAATGCCCAGCAAAAAGCGCCGCTCTCGCTCAAAAATAAATCGGTGAAAGTTTATGTTACGGAAAAGGGCACCGATAACCGGATGACCGAGACCGGTACACTTACTTTTGAGGCAAAACCACAGCCGGTTGAAACGGAAGTAGCAGTTTTTGTCGATCCGTCAAAAACCTTTCAGACCATGCTGGGTATTGGCGGGGCATTAACGGATGCCTCTGCGGAGACTTTTTACAAATTGCCGAAGGACAAGCAAAAGGAGATACTGACTGCTTATTATGATAAAACGAAGGGCATCGGCTATACCTTCGGGCGGACCAATATCCAGAGCTGTGATTTTTCCAGCGACACGTATAGTTATGTAAAAGACGGGGACAAGGACCTGAAGACTTTCGATATCAGCCATGATAAAAAATACCGTATTCCGTTCATAAAGGAGGTACTGGCAGCAGCAGGTGGCAAATTAACCATGTTTGTAAGCCCTTGGAGCCCGCCAGGATGGATGAAAACCAATAATGACGTATTACATGGCGGCAAGCTGAAAAAAGAATACGACCAGAGCTGGGCTAATTTCTATATCAAATTCATTAAAGCTTATGAAAAGCAGGGAATACCCATCTGGGGGTTGACCGTGCAGAACGAGCCTATGGCCACACAAACGTGGGAATCCTGCCTCTACACTGCAGAAGAAGAGCGGGATTTTGTGAAGAATTTCCTCGGGCCAACCTTACAAAAATCGGGTATGGCCGGTAAGAAACTAATTGTTTGGGACCATAACCGCGACCTGATGTACCAACGTGTAAGCACTATTTTGGAAGACCCGGCAGCCGCCAAATACGTTTGGGGCATTGGCTACCATTGGTACGAAACCTGGACAGGCGCCGGGATGAACTTTGACAACGAGCGGTTGGTTCACCAAACTTTCCCTTCCAAAAACTTAATGTTTACCGAAGGCTGCGCCGAAAGGTTCGACCCCGCAAAATTGGATGATTGGTCGCTTGGCGAAAAATATGGGTACTCTATGATAAACGACTTTAATGCGGGGACCGTAGCCTGGACTGACTGGAATGTTCTGCTCGATGAAAAAGGCGGACCAAACCATGTGGGCAACTTCTGCTTTGCACCGGTACATGCCGATACCAAAACAGGCGAAGTAACCTATACCAATTCGTACTATTACATCGGCCATTTTTCTAAATTTATCAAACCGGGGGCGAAGCGTATTGCCAGTTCGGCCAGCCGCGACAAGCTGCTGACCACTGCTTACATGAATCCTGACGGCAAAATAGCCGTAGTGGTGATGAATAAGAATGACGAGAAGATAGATTACCTGTTATGGATAAAAGGCAAGGCCGCTAAAGTCACCAGCGCACCGCATTCTATTGAGACACTGGTCGTTCAATAATAGAATAGTAAAGAAATATGGAGCAGCCACGGAAACAAGGCTGCTTTTTTATTTGGTAGTGGTGCTATTGAACCGGTACGAGTAGGATATTAGGAAGTATCGTCTGAGCGTTTGATTCTGAATATCATTAATGGTATTCTCTGTAGCGTAATGATAAGTGCTGATACCCTGATTCAGTACATCGTAGCAGGTTAAGCGGAATTCGCCATGGTCTTTCTTTTGCACCAGTTTGGCTAATGACAGGCTCAGCAGGTTTGAATTTTTTCGCAGGCCCTCGGCTACCTGGGGGTTGTATGTATAAGTATAATTACTGCTAAAGGATATTTTTTTCGGCAGGTGAAAATCAGCGCCCAGGTTGGCGCGTTGTGTGACAAAGCTGGAACTTTTATAATCAACCAGTTGATATTTGGTTATTGCGGGGCTTACGCTGTATCCTGGTCTTAGTTCGATAATGTCCTTCCAATTAGCCGAAATTTCCTGCGCCAGGGTTATCGCGATGGTGTTCTGATAACCGTCCTGGTCGTTCACTTCAAAAAAATTGTGCCCGTAGCTCCCGTTCAGGTTGGTGTTGGTACTGATCTGCCAATCACCCGATTTCTTAAAAGTTTTTCCTGCGCCTGCATACAGATATGTCGTAAAGCGGCCATTCCGGTTTATTGGCGTAGTTACTTCGGCGCCTTCAGCATTGATGGTTCGTTCGCGCACAACGCTGTTCGTCTCTACCGTCACACGCGATGACAGGTTCAGGTATACCTGGCTCTGCGTTTTAAAATCAAAATAGTTCATACCAAAGTTATGCCGGTGCGTAGGTTTAAGATCGGGGTTGCCGATAAAGCTGAACAACTGGCTGTAAACTACGGTTATAGGCTGCAGGTCGTTAATGGATGGCTGCTGCAGATCTTCGCTATAATTTATGTTCACTTTATTGATGTGCAACTCGGCAGTAGGAAAAAGGTTGTTAAAATGCTGATCGAGGTCGCCGGTATAACTGTTGAAATGATTAGTTACCTGCTGCAACTGGCCGGTAAGGCCAGCTTTCAGCGATATTTTATCGGTGAACTGGTACATCAATTCGGGATGCAACGCCTCTGTCCATTGCTTCCTGGTCAGGTTATTGCTTTGGTCGGGCAAAAAGATAGTGTACAAGCCCGTTTGCAGGTTCTGCTGGTAGGTGAAAAGGTCGCCCTCGTCCCGGCTAAAATTTGTTGACACGGAAATTGTCGCAGAAAGTTTTTTCGTGAACGGATAGTGAAGGGCAACGCCAAGGTTCCCATCGTCGCGGTTGTTGGTGTTTTTTGCCGAACGGTTTAGGGTGTCAGATTGCAGTGCGGCAGTATAGGATAGTAGTTGATCGGATGAGATATTAAGGCTGTGCGACGGACTGATACTTAGTGCATGACTTATGGAAAAAGACGCCCCTTTTTTGCTGAGCCTGGTGTAGTAAGTAAACTCGTGCCTGAAGGTAGCCGAACTGCCTCCTGATGTGCTGTTATTAATGCTTTGGCTCAGTAACGGTACGAAGTTATTGGAACCCGTGGCATTGGTGGCGCTGTTGCTATTGTTACTGTTATATGAAAATTCAGGATTGTATTTTATACTTGTTGCGGTGTCCGAGCCATACTCCAGGTGCCCGCTTAAGGTTTGAGAGATTGAACTGTGATGATTAATATTATTGGAAAAAGTATTGAACGTAGTGTCGCCTACAAACTGCTGCCGGTTTACGGTTCCTTTGCTGTCGTCGATATCGTTATTGAAATAATAGATCAAATTAACCTTTAACTGCTTCCCGAATTTGTTATTAAAATTGACCGTGCCGTTTGTGAGTTTTTGAACCGATCCGCGTGGGTCGGCCTGCAGGACAGGGGTATGGAAACCATCGCCGAATATTCCGGTACCGGTCAGGTTGTCGCTGCTGGCGTTGGCACTTAACTGGAGCTCGTCCTGGAACTTATTGAGAAATGCATTGGCCTGGTAACGGTCGCGTGTACCGCCGCCCAGCATGGCACGTCCGAAAGTACTTTTTTTGAGTGCCCTTTTAAATTTCAGGTTGATGATCTTCTTTACTTCGTAATCCGGTTTCAGATGATCAGGGTCATCCTCCCGGTCGTCGTAAACCTGTACTTTGGATATCATATCGGCATCCAGGTTGCGGGTGGCTATTTTAGGGTCGTTGGCGAAAAAATCCTTGCCGTCAACTTTGAGTTTCGAGATATCCTTGCCGTTCACTGTTATCTTTCCGTCGTGACTTACCTGTACACCCGGCAGCTTTTTAAGCAGGTCCTCCACAACAGCATTCGGCCGAACCTTAAAAGCTTCGGCATTAAATTCAATAGTATCTTTCCTGATGATCACCGGTGCGCGCTCACCTTTAATAATAACCTCCTGCAGGGTTTTTGTGCTGAGCAATATTTTTCCAAGGTCGGTAATGGCGTCGCCCTTTTTTAAATCCAATACAAGGCGCAGGCTCTTGTATCCCACGCAGGAAATGAGCAACCTGGCCGGCTCGGCCTGGTTGATGTTGTAAAGCGTAAAAGCGCCGTTTTTATCGGTTATCGTGTAAGACAGGAGCGAGGAGTCCTTCATTTTCAATACCGCGATGGTGGCATAACCTATGGGCTGTTTGCTAACGGAGTCGACCACGAGCGCTTTTATAGTGCCATGATTTTGAGATCTTGCCGCGGCGGCAATAAGAAAAAAAAGGAGTAACAGCAGGCAGCGTTTCATTCAAAGGATTAGATACCGCAATATACCGCGATTATCCTTTAACGCTGCCTTAATAACAGTTATTTTACGTTAAAGAGGAATTAGTTAACGCCAGGCCTTTTGGCTGCAGGTCACTCGGAACGTAAACTTTTTACCGGGTTGGCCAGCGCCGCTTTTACAGACCGTATACCGACCGTTATAAAAGCGATGAGAATAGCTGCTGCGCCCGCCGCAATAAATATCCACCAATGGATAGTGGCTTTGTAGGCAAAGCTTTGCAGCCACTTGTTCATGGCAAACCAGGCTATCGGCGATGCAATAACTGTGGCAATAAATACCAGTTGCACCAATTCTTTACTCAACAGTGCGACTATGCCGGCTATACTTGCCCCCAAAACTTTACGGATGCCAATTTCCTTTACACGTTGCTGAGCGGTGAAGGTAACCAGGCCAAACAATCCTAAACAAGCTATGCTGATGCCTAACACGGTAAAGATCAGCAGCAAACTTCCCTGCTTTTGCTCGCTTTGGTATTGGTTGGCGAAATTTTGATCGAGGAAATGATAGTCGATCTTATTTTCCGGATCGAACCTGCTGTATACATCCTGCATGTATTTAACGGCAGCGGGGATATTGGTTTTGTTCAGGCGAACATACATATTATCTTTATCATTTGCCTGCGCCGGTAACGTAAGCACCAACGGTGCTATTTTATGCTGTAGCGAATAGGTGTTGAAATCCTTAACCACACCGACAATGGTTGAAAATGTTATGATACCATTATTCACCCCGGTACGTACCCGGCGGCCTATTGGATTTTTCCAGCCGAGTTCATTTACCAGCGTTTCATTTACGATAATAGCATTGTTCGCACTATCGCTAACACCTTTTATAAAGTTGCGGCCGGTAACCATTTTTACCTGCATAGCCGGAATAAAGTCTTCGTCAACGATAAGTTTTTCAACCAGTTTGGTATCGGCGGTCGTGTTGCCGTCGGGGCCGAGGTTAAAATCGCTCATGCCGATATCGTTATTGCCGATAGGGTTGCCGGCCGATGCCACGCTTTGTACCAGGGGGCTTTGCAGCAATTGTGCTTTTATGGATTCAATTTTTGCCCTCGCATCGTGGCTCTGAATATGGAACGTCAGCATTTGCGATTTATTAAATCCAAGATCCCTGGTCATTACATAGTTAAGCTGCTGATAAATGATGCAAGACCCGATTATCATAACTATAGCAGTAGCAAACTGGAATACCACCAGGGATTTGCGGAAGGCGACGGTTGACGACTGGTTACCCAATTGCCCTTTGATGGCCGGTATGGTGCCGAACCCGGACAGGAACAGGGCAGGATAAATGCCGCTTATTATGCCGGCAATTACGGCAAATCCGGCAAACAGCAATAATGACCTCAGAATACCAAAGTGCCATATGTCGAGCGTTTTTCCGGATAAGTGATTAAAATAGGGCAGGACAAACTGTACCAGCACCATAGCAATTGTAGTAGCTAATACCGTGAACAATATGGATTCGGAAAAGAACATGAGCATCAATTGCCTTCTGCCCGATCCTATTACTTTGCGTATACCGATCTCCCTTAACCTTACGGATGAGCGCGCCGTCGTAAGGTTAAAATAATTGATCACCGCGATGCTTAATATCAGCAGGGCAACAACGCTGAACACGTATACATAAGTGATGTTGCCATTGTTACCCATCTCATAATCCAGGTGCGAATGCAGGTGGATGGAAGTAAGCGGCTGCAATTCCATTTGATAATGAATGTTGTCGAAATCACGCTTTAGGTGCTTGTTATAAAATTGTTCGGATCTGGCTTCGATTTTTTTATAGTCGCCGGCATCCCTTAGCAGTACATAAGTAAACAACCCTGCAGCACCCCATTTGCCCGTAAGGTTATCGTTGAATGAGCGAAGCGCACTGAATTTGAAGGTGGAATTTTCAGGTACATCGTCTATTACACCAGTGACGAGGTTAGGATCATTGCCATCAAATGAAACAGTCTTACCTACTGCTGATGTGGCGTCGCCAAATATCCTGGTAGCAAGTGTTTTGGTCAGTACTATGCAGTGTGGCTTTGCCAGTGCGGTATTTTGGTCGCCGTTTAAAAAATGATAGGTGAAAATATTAAAGATAGCGTTGTCGGCAAACGAAATGTCCCCAGCCATGATCTGCTTATCGCCATAGGTGACCTTGCCGCCGCCCTCCATGTCTATACGCACCGCATCTTCCACTTCCGGATAATCCGCTTTCATCGCGGGAGCGTAAGGAATAGATGTTATCGCCAAATTAAAGTTACCGCCGTTCCACTGCCCGTGCTGCGCCACCCGGAATATGCGCCCGGCTTTTTTGTTATAAAAATCGTAGCTTATCTCATCGGTTACGTATAAGGCGATCACCCAAAAAGCTGCTATGCCGACGGCAAGGCCAAAAATATTTACCAGCGAAAAAAAGCGATGCTTATTTAAATTGCGCCAGGCGATTTTAATATAATTATAGATCATGGCAGTTGAGTTTGACGGTAAGTTAATGTTTTATGATTACGCTTACAATAAACCAAACCCAATGCCATGATTTAATGCACTGAAAATCATTGTATTAAAAAAAAACGACCATTGACTAGTCGTTCGTTTTTGATACAAGTGATGTGCGATTTTGAAATAATGTCCAGCTCAACCTTCTCGTCTGGAGAGGATAGGGTGAGGCGCTATTCCGACCGCAAACTCTTTACCGGGTTGGTCAAAGCCGCTTTTGAACATTGTGCTGTTATCAATATAAATGCGGTGATCAAAATAAAGAAACAGACAAAAAAATACGGTGCGGGAGTTTGATGAATTTTATAGGCATAGTTTTCCAGCCACTTTGCAACAATCAGGTAGGCCAGGGGCCAGGCAATAATGTTAGCAATAATAATTAATGCACTATATTCCTTTAGAAACAAGGTAATGATGTTTTTCACATCCGCGCCAAGTACCTTGCGAACTGCGATCTCCTTTGCACGTTTGGTAAGCGTAAAGGCGATAACACCGAAAATGCCTGTGAAGACAATCAAAAGGTTTAATACTGTGGCAACGTCAGCCGCGTTTTTCAACTGGAGCTCAGACTGATACATCGCCTGAAACTTATCATCCATAAAAGAGTATTCGAAACCGGCATCAGGAAATAACTGCTTGCATTTTTCCTGTATCGCATTAATGGTTTGCGGGAGATAGGTTGTATTTAATTTGATGGAAAAGTAGCGATAGGCCCCGGTATAAGGTTCGTTCAGGTCGGAAACTATTAAAGGCTTTACTTTGCTTTGAAGCGATTCGAAATTAAAATCCTTTACCACACCGGCAACGGTTCGCACCAGCCCGTTTGGACCACCCATCTTTACAATTTTGCCTAAAGCCGTTGTCCATCCCAGGGCTTTTACCGCCGCTTCGTTTATAACAACTTTGCCGCGTTCGTTACTGTTATTGTTAAATTGAAGAAATACCCCCTCCGTAGTTTGAAGGCCGAATACCTTTGCAAAATCAGCGTCGACGCTGATCATTGCCATGTTTACAATTCCATCATTGTTGTTTTGAGAATATACACTGATATTGCCACTGCTGCTGCCGTCTGGAATGTCATAGGATAACGTAGCACTTTTTACGCCACGTACCTGCAATAACTGCGTTTTAAAATTTTCCATTTTGACAATGCCCACAGAGTCCCACTGCCTGGGTAATGACGACACTACCATTACTTGGTCCTTATTAAAGCCAAGGTCCTTATTGAAGAAATAAGATACCTGCCTGGAGACGTTGAGGGCGCTGATGAAAACTATGATGGTAAGGCTGAACTGAACAACCAGCAATGCTTTACGGAGTATTAACCCACCTTTATGCACATCCTGTTTCCCTTTTACAGCCATAACTACATTTGATGAACTCAGCACGAAAGCAGGATAAATACCCGCAATAAAACCGACGAGAGCTATCAAAATCGCAATAAAAAGGAATTTATCCATCCCAAATTGCCAGAAATGATCGGGCGTGGTATTAAGTATCTGACTAAATACCGGCAAACAAGCCTCATACAAGCCAAAGGATAGCATAGCGGCTACCAGGGTGAGCGTCATTGCCTCGATAATGTGTTGCGCAATAAGCTGGTGTTTGGCTCCGCCAAATACTTTACGCAATCCGATCTCCTTTAGCCGGTGTACCGACGTGCCGACACTGATGTTTATAAAATTGAAGATGGCTAGCAATAAAATAAAAGCTGCCACTAATGATAATGTAGTGAGCATCTTTTGCACGGCGCCATTATTGTCTTTTAAATGATAATTCCTCATGGCCGCTAATTCTACCTTTAAGTTGCCTTTTACAAAAGCGGGCTGATATTTTTCGAGTGTATTTGCAAAAGGTTTTTCAAGGTCTGCCGCAGTAACCCCATTTTTTAGCTGAAGCATACCCACCATGTAAACATTCGACCAATTATCGCCTTTATCACCTCCCTGGAAATATTGATTAGCATCCATCGGCAGGTACACCTGGTACGGTGTATTGGTAAAGTTGCTTACGCTGTTGAACGGAAGCTTTTTTAATACGGCCGTTATCACAAAATGGTGCTTGTTACCGTCGGCTGGTGTTTGGATTGTGATCACGCGGTCGATGACGTCTGCTTTGCCAAAAAATCTCAGCGCGAAATCTTCAGTTACAACCGCCGATTGTTTATTTCGAAAGGCTTGATTTGGATTGCCATACAATAATGGAAACCCAAACATAGATACTAATGTAGTGTCGCCTACAGATATTTGTGTTCGAAAATGTTTATCGCCAACAGAAACAATGTTGACAACTGGATCGAAACGGTAATAATTTTTAACCAGGCCGGGATATTCATCCCGCATCGTTTTTGCCAGCGGCCCCAGCGTGGTAATAGGCAAGCCGGAGTTTTCCTGTTTCCATTTGCTTTTTATCACATACTGGCTGTCTATATTATTTATGCTCGAATTTACACGCTCCTCGTTTAGTATATATACACCTATCAATAATGAAAAGGTAATCCCTAAGGCCAGGCAAAAGATATTGATGATTGAAAACCCTTTGTTGTTCCACAAATTACGCCACGCGATCTTTAAATAATTTTTCAGCATAAAAAAGCACAGCATTTAAAGTGCTAATATACAAGCGCAAAGCGTAAATAGCGCGAACAAAATGTTAAATTAATAACAGTTATTCCGACCGCAAACTCTTCACCGGGTTAGCCAGCGCCGCCTTGATGCTTTGGTAGCTTACCGTAAACAAGGTGATCAGCATAGCGCCTAAAGCTGTTACGACAAATATCCACCAGGAGACACCGGTATGATATTCGTAATTTTGAAGCCAGTTGTGCATTAGGTAGTACGCGAGGGGTGATGCGATGATCAAAGAAATGACCACCAGCACGGCAAAGTCCTTCGACAATAATTGCCATAGGTTGAACACTGAGGCGCCAAGTACTTTCCTTACGCCGATCTCTTTGATGCGTTGCTCGGCCATGAAAGACGCCATGCCAAATAACCCAAGGCAACTGATAAAAATGGCCAGGCTGGCAAAGGCAGTAGCAAGTTTGCCAACACGTTCTTCGTTACCGAACTTTTTGGCGTACTCCTGGTCGACGAAATGATATTCAAAAGGTTGTTCGGGGTTATAAGTTTTGAATACAAAAGCGACCTTGTCGACAGCTTCGCCGGCACCCGCTTTTGGGCTGATCTTTAGCAATACATAACTGCCCGGGTCTTTTGATAAAAAATAAATTACCGGGCGCGCCTGCTCATAAGGTGAGCCAATGATAATATCTTTGGTAACACCAACTATCTTATATTGCTTATCATAGTAGGTGATATAAGTTTCGGTGGGCTTATTCATTTTCATAAAATCGGCGGCCGCCTGGTTGATGATCACAGCCGCAGAATCGGAGAGGAAAGTTCTTGAAAAATCACGGCCCGAGCTAAATTCCCAGCCGATGGTTTTACCATAATCATACGAAATATTGTTTTGCTGAAAATCGGTGCTCAGGTTGGGGTCTTTGCCCGGCCATTCGACAGCACTGGTGCTGCCCGCCCCCGATGTTGGCGGCGAACCTGCTTCGGCTACATTCGTTACCATACCTGTCCTGAGAAGGGCATCTTTAACAACATCAAAATGTTTATGTATCTGGTCGGTCATCATCGGCACGGCCACCAGGCCATCGCGACTGTACCCTACCGGGCGGTCTTTTGCATATTGTATCTGTTTGAAAACAACGATCGTCCCGATAATCAGTACCACCGAAACGGTAAACTGCAGCACCACAAGCACCTTGCGCGGCACTGAGGCCAGGCGCCCTACACGGAACGAGCCTTTCAATACTTTTACCGGTTTAAATGATGACAGGTAAAACGCCGGGTAGCTCCCGGTAATAATGCCCGTAAAAAAGCTAAAGCCTATGCCTGCTATCCAGAACCCCGCATTTTCCCATGGAATGGTCATTTGCTTGCCCGCCACCTGGTTAAAAAATGAAAGGCTTAATTGTACAAAAATCAACGAGACTGCAAAAGCGATCAATACACAAAGCAGCGATTCGCCAAAGAACTGGTAAACCAACTGGGCGCGCAGCGAACCGATGGCCTTGCGGATACCAACTTCGCGTGCGCGCTTTTCGGACCGGGCGGTGCTCAGGTTCATAAAATTGATACAGGCCAGCAGCAGTACAAACACACCAATGATGCCAAATAACCACACATATTGTATCCTTCCGCCCGTGTTTTTCCCGTCTTTAAATTCATCGTACAAATGCCATTTACTCATAGGTTGCAGGAACAATGCGGGTTTCTTTTTGGCCAGGAATGCGCTTACGTGGCGCAATTTTTCATCCTTTATCTTTAACGATACCTTATCCAGGTCGGCGTTATCGGCCAGTTGAACGTAAAGAGAAACGAAGTTCGGCCGCCAGGGCTCTTTCATTTGGCTGAGCTGGTTATCCGAAGCAAAACGATCCCACGAACCTATGAAAGCCATATCGGCAAGCGTAGCGTTTTTTGGCAGATCCTCGTAAACGCCGGCCACTTTCAGGTTATCCGAGTTGTTCAGCTTCAATACTTTAAGCATCGGGTCGTTATTACCGAAAAAAGCTTTGGCCGTTGACGCCGAAATTAATATAGACGATGGGTCCTTCAATGCATTGCGGCTGCCTTTAAGCATCTTTAGCGTGAACATTTCCGGTCCGCCGGTTTCCATAAACACCCCCTGTTCGCTCAGCTTCTTATCTCCCAGCGCCAGCATATTTCCGCCTACGCCTGTCGACATTACTACCTGCTTAAAATCGCTCCCATAGTTTTTGCGCAGTTCGGCCGCCAGCGGGTAAGGTACCTGCCACCAGGTTTGTACTTCGCCGTTGTTGGTTACGTTTTGGATGACCTGTGCAATGCGGTCGTGATTTTTATGGTAACGGTCGAAAGTCACTTCATCCCATATCCAAAAACTGATGAGCATCACTACAGTCATACCCACAGCCAGCCCGCCGATATTAATTAAAGACGAGGCTTTGTTTTTGATGATGTTGCGCCAGGCAACTTTTAAATAATTCTTTATCATGATGTTTAGTTCAATGGTTCATTGGGCTGCTAACTGCGAACTTAAAACTGCAAACTGCCTACTCCGACCTAAGGCTCTTCACCGGGTTAGCAAATGCCGCTTTAATAGCCTGGAAGCTAATTGTACTCAAGGCTATCAAAAACGCTATCAGCCCGGCAATGCCAAATACCCACCAGCTGATATCGATCCGATACGCAAAATCCTGCAGCCAGTGGTGCATAACCAGCCACGATACCGGCGCGGCTATTACAAAGGATATGATAACCAGCAACAGGAAATCCTTAGATAAAATGAATACCACATTTTGTGTGGAGGCACCGAGTACTTTGCGGATACCTACCTCCTTTGTACGCTGTAAAATATTGTACGCGGATAACCCAACCAGGCCAAAGCAGGCTATCAATATGGCCAGGAACGCGAACAGGGTAAACATCTGCCCGAAACGCTGATCGCTTTGGTATTGCGTGTTGAAATCGTCGTCAAGGAAGTAGTAGTTGAACGGATCGTTGGGGAAATAGCGGCTCCATATCCCTTTTATGCCGGCTATGGTACCCTGCAGATCGGAAGTTTGCAATTTTAGCGAATAAGCCTGGCTGGAATTTAAACGCAGGGTGATGATTTGCGGGTCGATAGGCTTTTGAAGCCCCAGGTGGTGAAAACTCTGAACCACACCTATTACGGTAAGCGTATCGCCTGCTGAGATCTTTTTGCCGATAGCATCATTTGGATCTTTGAACCCCATTTGAGCAAGCGCCCTGTCGTTTAGTATAGCGGCATGTTCATCGGTTTTAAAGTCTTTCGAAAAATTGCGCCCGGCCAGTAATTTCAATTGAAATTGTGGTATAAAATCATAATCGACGCCTAAGCGGTAAAGTGTGGCGGCGCCAAGCTCGGCGTGCGACAGGCTTTTAAAACCACTTGTCCAGTATATTTCCTTTCCCATCACGCTGGTAGAGATGGTCATCCCCTTAACACCGGAGTTTTTAAGGACTTCGTTTTTAAAAGGCTGTAACGTGCTCCAGTAAATAGAGTCGGCTACGGTTTGCGCTCCATCCAGCACCAGCGTTTGGCTGATGTTAACGCCCAGCTTTTGGTTGCGCATAAAATTAACCTGCTGATAAACGATGATGGTACCTGCGATAAGCACCACAGATATGCCGAACTGAACGATGATCAATCCCTTGCGCAGTACCAGTCCACCCGAAGTATTTTTGAACGCCCCTTTCAGTACCGCCACAGGTTTGTAATCTGACAATATAAAAGCAGGATACAACCCCGAAAGCAAGGTGCCTGAAATAAATATGCCGGAAAAAATAAGCCAGTATTTGGCCGACATGGAGAAACCAGTCGATACATCTTTTCCCATCAGGGTATTAAACCAGGGGGTGAGTATAGCAACGGCTACCCCGGCCAGGATAATAGCGATTATGTTCAACAGGGCGTTTTCCAGCATAAATTGCTTTACCAGGGTAGCTTTGGCAGCGCCCAGCACTTTACGTACACCCACCTCTTTTGCACGTTCGACCGAACGGGCGGTAGACAGGTTGATATAATTTATCCAGGCAATGGCCATGATGATAAACCCGATAAGGAACATAAAATTGACCGCGCCGCCGTTTCCGTTCACTTCAGCTTCCTGGTTATAATTTGAGTTGAGATAAATATCACTTAGCGGAATGATATATAACTGATCAGTTATATTATTGGCTTTGCGGTTTTTCTTGCTATTGATATATTTATCGGCAAAAGCCGGCATTTTAGCCTGGAATTTTTGCAGGTCGGTGCCGGGTTTTAATTGGATATAGTTGTAGAAATCGTACCAGCCAATGGCGGTATTAGCGGAATCCTCGTTATCCCCGCCCTTTTTCAATTGCTCACGAAATGTATCATACGAAACCAGGTAGTCGATGATCAGGTGTGAGTTTTTCGGATAATCCTTAAATACGCCGGTTATCTGTAAATTTTGAACCGGGTTTTGGTTGCGGGCGATAAGTGTTTTGCCGATAACATCATCCGTGCCAAAATACTTTTTGGCCATGCTTTCCGAGATGATCATCTTGCCGGGAGCATTCAAAGCAGACGAACGGTTGCCGCTTAATAGCTGTACGCCCAGCATATCTACTGACGAGGGATCAGCATAATAGCCTTTCTTCTCAGAGAATTTGACATTCTTTTCATCGTTGCTCAATAACAATTCATCATCTATCAGTCTGCAATATTGCTCAACCTCGGGATAGTCTTTTTTCATCAACGGACCGAAAGCAGGATAGGAAGTAGCTGATTGCCACATGATTTTTCCCTGTTTGAACTGGTCAAGTCGTATCCTGACGATCCGCGACGAATTTTTTTGGAACGAATCGTAGCTTCTTTCATAGGATACATACTGGAAAATGAGCAGGCAGCACGCTATGCCTATGGTAAGGCCGAGTATGTTGAGCGCCGTATAACCCTTCCTTTTTGTGAGGTTACGAAAGCTGATGTTGAGAAAGTTCTTTATCATGGTTGGTTCAATGGTTCGGCCCCCTCTAAATCTCCCCCTGCAGGGGAGACTTTTTGATTTCGGCATTATGATTTTTTTTATTTTCTATTCATGTTTAAAAGTCCTCCCAACAGGGGAGGATTTAGGAGGGCCTATTCTGATTTCAAACTCTTCACGGGGTTCACCAGGGCGGCCTTAATTGCCTGGAAACTTATAGTAGCCAGGGTGATAACTATTGCTCCCATAGCGGAGACAATAAATACGCCTGAACTTATTTTGATATGATACTCATATTTCATCAGCCAGTTTTGCAGGAAATAATAAGCGATGGGCGAGGCCACTACACAGCTGATTACCACCAGCATTACAAAATCTTTTGACAGTAATACCCATACCTGGCCCACGGTTGCGCCCAGCACTTTGCGGATACCTATCTCTTTGGTACGCTGCTCGGCTACATACGCGGCAAGACCAAACAGGCCAAGGCACGAGATGAATATAGCTAACGCAGCAAATATGCCGGCTAACTTGCCTATCAATACTTCGAGGTTGAATTTTTGGTTATAATCATCGTCCACAAAGCGATAGGTGTAGGGGAAAGCCGGGTTGTATTTATTAAATATGGCTGTAAGTTTGGTTACCGCATCATGTGTATTCTGGTTAGGCGCTAAGCGATAGATGAGGTTACCGCTGCCCCCCACATAAAATACAGTGGGATCTGCTGCGGCGAAGGGAGAGATCATTAAAGCATCCTTTACTACGCCAATTATTTTTATGGGTAGTTTGTCAAAAGTCAACGCCTGGTTCAACGGATCTTTTAATCGCAGCCGTTTTACTGCGGCCTCATTTATGATCACACTATTAGTATCTGCTTTGGAGTTTGGGAAAAAGTTTCTTCCCTCCTTCATCTGCATTCCGAGGGTTTTAAAGTAATCGTCTGATATCCCTACATATCCCATCTCCACCGTTTCTCCGGGATTTTTACCCGGCCAATAGGTGATATCGCCGTGCGAGTTTACTGCCGTTGCCGGTGTTGAAGCTGTGGTTACAGATTGTACCAGCCCGCTTCGTAATAATTCGTTTTTTAACGCGACGTAATTCCGGCCCAGGTCATCATTCATGTCTGTAGCCATCAAATTGTTGGTATTATAACCAGTAGGCCGGTCTTTGGCATATTGGATCTGGTTATAAATGATAACGGTGCTGATGATAAGGGCAATTGAACAACTGAACTGCACGATCACCAAGACCCTGCGGGATAATGAATTTGATTTTCCACCACTAATGGTACCTTTCAAAACCTTTACCGGGTTGAATGACGAAAGATAGAGCGCGGGTTTAGCGCCTGCCAGCAACCCAGTTATCAGTACACAGCCTGTCATAGCTAACCAGAAAACGACATTGCCGAAAGGAACGCTTATTGATGTACTTGCCAATAAATTAAACGCGGGCAAAGCCAGTTGCACAAACAGCAGGCAGAAGAAAAAAGAAATGACAGTAATAAGGGTCGATTCCGTAAGGAATTGGAAAATAAGATCTTTTCTCTGAGAGCCGATGGCTTTTCTCACACCTACTTCCTTCGCCCGCTTCTCTGACCGTGCGGTAGACAGGTTGACGAAGTTGATACCGGCGATCAATAAAACCAGCACACCTATCAGGCTGAATATGCGTACATAATCAATAAAACCGCTGTTGGCAACCCCATTTTTGTATTCGTTGTACAAATGCCAGTCTTTTAACGGCTGAATTATCACACTGGAGTTTTTTGCGTTGGTATTACGGGGCTCACCGTTTTTTTCAATGTCCCTTATTTTGGCCGCAACCTGTGCATAGGACGTCCCCGGTTTTAATTTAATAAATTGCTGAAACCCGTTATTGTCAAAACTCCCGGCGCGCGATCTTTTAACCCAATCCTGCGTTTGCTCCAGGTAGCTGAATGGTATCAGGTATTTAAATTGGAATGAGGAGTTAGGTGGCAAGTCTTTCAGTACCCCCGTCACTTTCAGATCGTGCTGATTATCCACACGCACGGTTTTGTCGACAGGGTTTTCATCACCAAACAATGCCTTTGCTGTAGATTGGGTAAGCACAATGGAGTAAGCATCGTGTAACGCTGTATTGGCATTGCCGTCGACCAACGGGTATTGGAACATTTTCAGGAAATCTCCGCCGATCTGGGCGCCATCCATGTAAAACTTCTTATTACCCACCATCAATCCATGTGAGCCCATCCAGTCGGATTCCGCAACATACTCGATCTCGGGGATGCTGTTTCGCAAAGCGTCCGCCAGTTTTAACGATGTGGTGCTGAAAGTTAGCGTTTCACCATTACTGTTAAAATTCCGCCTCACCTGGTACAATTGCTCATAATTGGGCAAAGCCTTGTCAAACGAATATTGATATTCCACCCACAACGCGATGATGAGCGCAACGGCCATGCCTGCCGCCAAACCCAGGATATTGAGCGCGCTGTAGATCTTATTGCTTAAGATATTACGCCAGGCGATTTTTAAATAGTTACGTATCATAATGGGTACTCTAAATGCTAATTTCTAAATTTGCTGCCTAATCTATAGCCTCCAGGCTCTGATCACTCAGATTTAAGGCTCTTCACCGGGTTCATCAGTGCCGCTTTAACGGACTGAAAACTTACAGTGATCAATGCGATCAGTATAGAGGCCACACCCGCCAAAGCGAATATCCACCAGCTGACCGGCACTTTATAGGCAAAATCCTGCAGCCACTTACTCATACCCCACCAGGCAATAGGAGAGGCTATAACAATGGCCAAAAACACCAGCTTCACAAAATCCATGGATAGCATTGTTGTGATTCCGCGAACACTTGCACCTAATACTTTGCGTATGCCGATCTCCTTGCTCCGCTGCTCGGCCATAAAGGCTGATAAAGCGAACAGGCCCAGGCAGGCGATAATGATAGCCAATACCGCAAAACTGGTGAATATGCTGCCGGTACGCTGCACGTCGGCGTACATATTGGCGAACTGCTCATCCAAAAATGTGTAACGTATAGGCTGATCGGGTGAATATTTTTTCCAAAGCGAAGTGATATTCGCCAGCGTATTTTTCATATCCGATCCGCCAACTTTTACGGATACTATGGATGGACTGAGCCCGAAATTGAGCACAATGGGGCCGATATGATCGTGCATCGATTCAAAATTAAAATCTTTCACAACGCCTATAACGGTGAACTTTCCATAGCCATTGGTAATGTGCGCTCCTACAGCTTTTTTAAGGTTGAGTTTTTTGGCCAGCGTCTGGTTGATGATAACCGAACCCTGCGTGTCAGCAGCCATTTGGTAGGAAAAATTTCTGCCTTCCACCAGTTTAATGCCCATTGTTTTCAGGTAAGTGTCGTCTATCTGCCAAAATTGGCCGCTAACCCCGGCATCCAGTTTCGTCCGCCCTTCGTTATAAAAAGTATTGCCATTGCGTTTGGTGCCGGAAATGGGCAGGTAATCGCTTATCGAAACACTTTTTACAGAAGAGATCTTCGACAATTCGTTCTTGAAACTTTTTACATTATTATCGCCAAGGGTATTGGTGCCCTGTATCACAACAACCTGGTCTCTGTCAAACCCAACCTCCCTATTAAGGATATAGTGCGTTTGATTATAAATAACAATGGTGCTGATAATGAGGATAATGGATGCGCTGAACTGGAAGACCACCAGCGAGTTACGCAGAATGGAACTTTTGCTGCCCGAGCTGATGGAGCCTTTGAGAACTTGTACCGGTGTAAAGCCGGACAGGTAAAAAGCAGGGTATAAGCCGGCAACAATTCCAACGATAGTCGCAGCGCCCAGCATTACCGGGATAAACCACCAATTACTCCACGGCATGATGAGCGATTTGGAAGCCAGCGTATTAAAATACGGCAATAACAACCATGCTATAGCTATACCAAGCAGGAATGAAATAATGCTGTAAATAAATGATTCGGTAAGGAATTGGTTGATCAGGCTGCTGCGGTATGATCCTACAACTTTTCGCAGACCTACTTCTTTAGCACGGTTGGCCGATTTTGCCGTTGAAAGGTTGACGAAATTGATACAGGCTATCACGAGGATAAAACCAGCGATGGCTCCGAACAGCCAAACAAAACGGATATCGCCATGGGGCGTATCATCATAAATATCGTATGATTTTAAATTAATGTCTTTAATATTTTGAAGGTGAAGGCTAAATTTTGCTGCTTCTTTTTCGGCGTCTTTCATGCCTGAGCCGACCATAGCCGGAAGAAAGTAATTTTTGATAAGGTTGGCGGTCATCTTTCTTTCGAATTGAGCAACATTGGTGCCCGGGCGCAGCAGGATATAATCAGGGTAATTGCTGGCATTCCAGTTGGTTTGTTCACCCTGGTAAAATTCGACACCCTTTAATGTCAGCAGGAAATCGAATTTACGCAGATGCGAGGTTTCCGGAATATTTTCCATTACGCCGCCAACGGTGTACGGATGCGCTTTGTCATTATTCAGGTACATCACTTTGCCAATCGGGTTTTCCCCGGGGAAGTATTTTTCTGCCTTTCGTTTCGATATTACCAATGTATAAGGCTTCTTCAAGGCATCCTCACGCTTGCCGTAAGCCATGGGCAGTTTTAGTATATCCAGCATTTCCTGGTCGGCGTAAGTGAAGCCCTGTTCGTAAGTATTCTGGGTTTTGTCAGCACGCCTTATTTCGTTACTTCCTGCTTTGTCGAATAATGAGTTTGGCATCAGCCTGCCAGATGCTTCTACCTCCGGAAAATCAGATTTCAGCACTTTTCCCATCGGCGCAGGCCAGTCGGTTCCCTTTTCTGTTTTGTCGTCGCCGTTATAATAGCCTACTACGCGGTAAATGCGATCGGCATCGGGGTACGAACGGTCGAAACTTGTCTCATTCCTAATGTATAAGGCAATCAGTATACAGGCAGCAATACCAAGGGCAAAGCCGCCAATCTTCACCGCCGCATACATTTTTTGCTTGCGCAATTGCCTTATGGCAATTTTTAAATAGTTTCTTAACATGATTTTACATTTTGTTCATCAGTTCAATGATTCGTTTTCAACAGTTCATTAATTGGTTTCCGATACCCTATTCACTAATTAACTGATCTCCGGTTACTCGGAACGCAAACTCTTCACCGGGTTAGCGGTGGCGGCCTTGATACTTTGGTAACTTACTGTTAGCAATGTGATGATCATCGCACCGGCAGCGGTAGCTATAAATATCCACCACGACAGGTCGGCATGGTATTTATACCGTAACAGCCAGCCCGACATAAAATGGTGTGCTATTGGCGTGGCTATCACCAGCGATATGAAAACCAGTACAATAAATTCTTTTGACATCAATCCCCATAAATTGGTAACAGATGCGCCCAAAACTTTTCTTACCCCTATCTCCTTGACGCGTTGCTCGGCCATGAATGACGCCATGCCGAAAAGGCCCATACAACTGATAAAGATGGCCAGGAAGGTAAAGAACCCTGCAAGCTTGCCGGTACGTTCCTCGTCAGCAAATTTTTTGGCATAAGTTGTATCTGTAAACTCGTAAGTGAACGGGCTTCCCGGATCGTATTGTTTATATATCGCTTCTATTTTACTGAGCGCTTCGCTTGTGCCCATGTGCGGATTCAGCCGGATATTTGTAATGCCCTGGTCGCCGTTTAACTCGCTGAATACAGTCGGTGTAACCGGTTCGTAAGGCGAGGTCATCACCATGTCTTTTACCACGCCGATGATGTGAAATTGTCTGTACCATTTGATAGGTCTTCCGATGGGAGAGCCCTTTAACCCCATAAATTTTATCGCGGCTTCGTTTACGATAAGCGCCGACGAGTCACTCAAAAACTCTTTCGAGAAGTCACGGCCTTCTTTGATCTGCCAGTTGATGGTTTTGCCAAAATCGGGTGAAACGTGCACCACGTTAAAATCAGGCTGCAAGCCCGGCGGCATACCCTCCCATGAAAAACCGCTCTGATCAGACCAGATATCGGTAACAGGACTGCCTGATTCAGCGACAGCAGATACAGCGCCTGATTTTAGCAAGTCATACTTTACTGCTTCAAAATGGTTGTGTATGTCAGGCGTTTGCTGGTATGCCTGTATCATGCCTTCGCGACTATAACCTACCGGGCGATTCTTGGTGTATTGCACCTGAGTGAAGACAACCACCGTGCCTATAATTAAAGTGGCCGAAACAGTAAACTGCAGCACCACCAGTATTTTGCGCGGCAAGGAAGCTAAACGCCCGGCGCGGAAAGTTCCTTTCAGAACCTTAACGGGTTGGAAGGACGACAGGTAAAATGCCGGGTAACTACCTGCAATTATACCTGTAAATACGGTGAAAACTATCCCGATGATCCAGAACGCCGGGCTCGACCAGGGTATGCTCATTTGTTTACCCGCGACCTGGTTGAACCACGAAAGGGCCAGCTGTACCAATATTACAGAGAATACGAAAGCGAAAACCGATACTAACAACGACTCACTGAAAAATTGGGTGATAAGCTGCTGGCGCAATGAACCCAGTGTTTTGCGGATACCAACTTCTTTGGCACGCTTTTCTGACCGGGCAGTGCTAAGGTTCATGAAATTGATACAGGCCAGCAGTAATACAAATACACCGATGATACCAAACATCCAGACAAATTCGATATTACCACCCACGATCACGCCGTTTTTAAATTCCGAATACAGGTGCCACTTATTCATCGGGTGTAAAAACAACGATGGTTTAAAACTCAAACTGAGTTTGTCATTCACTAAGGTAAGGGCGTTTAATTTTAAGTTTTTGATACGGGCCGACACCTGGTCGATATTGGCATTTGGGTTTAACTGTGCATATATTTGCCACGAGTTATTGCCCCACTCATTGAGGTTTCCCTTCGTCCAGGGATTGTTAATCAGGTAATAATTCCATGGAAGCATGAACGCCATATCGTTAAACGAGGTGTTTCGCGGAAAATCTTCATATACGCCTGTAACTTTTACTATATTTTTATTGTCAACCTTAATTACCTGGTTCATCGGATCAGCATCCCCAAAAAGCGCTTTGGCCAGTTTCGCCGAAAGCAATATGGACGATTCGTCCTTCAGGCCTGCACGGGTGCCTTTCAGCATTTTCAGGGTGAACATTTCCGGCGCTTCGGGTTGAATACAGTTACCGCTTTGGTTCAGCTTTTTGTCCTTATAGGCAAGAATATGTCCTTGTGTCCAGGTGGATATCACCACATATTTAAAATCTTTTGACGGGCCGGTATATTCATCCCGTAACTTTGGCGCCAATGGCAGTGGTATGGAGCCCTGTGTACCCCGCTCGCCATTGAAGGTTTGGTGTTGCATTACGCGTACCAGGTGGTCGTAGTTCTGGAAATATTTATCGTAGGATAATTCGTCCCATATCCAAAGGCCGATGAGAATTGCTACCGCCATACCAACCGACAGCCCGGTAACATTAATAAACGTATGCGCCTTGTTCTTTAACAAGTTTCTCCAGGCGATCTTTAAATAGTTTTTAATCATGGTTGTTAGTCATTAAGTCATTGGTTATTAGGTAACTGATGGCATAATTAATTGACTAATCGCCGGTTAACCAGTCACCAGTTAACTATTATCAGGAAGAAGACAGGCTTTAAGGCATAACAATATCATGCCGATATTGCAATGTTTTGATATACAGCGATTTGATTTGATCTACGAAGCGGTAGCATTGTTCGTATCCGAACGAAAAGTGTACGGTTTTGTTACAGTAGCGTGCAGCCTATTATGGAAATAGTGACCGGTTTATCTGCGGGAACAGCCTGAACGCATTTTTATAGTGCACTTTTTTCAATACTTCATCCGGCAGCCCCAGGCCATGCATTACCGACAAAAAAGATTACTACTTTAGCAATATTATAAACCGATCTTAACCTGGTTATGGGAAAATATTTACTGGTCTGGTTGATAGCAGCCGCTTGTCTTTCTGCAAACGCCCAGCAAAAATTTAGAGTAATAGGTTATTTGCGTACAAACAATATCCTTGCGGGTCAGGCCGCGCAGGTTGATTACAGTAAGGTAACGCATATCAACATCGCCTTTATTAATCCCGATTCGGCGGGGAATTTCGCTTCAATGCCGGGACTAAAAGCTTTTGCCGATAAAATGCACGGCCTGCATATCAAAGTATTGGCTTCCATTGGCGGCGGCCTGGCACCGGCGTATTATACCTCGTTACTGGCAGATGGTAACCGCCAGGCGCTTGTGCAGAAACTGGCGCAATTATCGGAGATCTATAACCTGGATGGTATTGATGTGGACCTGGAAGGGGAGCGGGTGGATGCCAATTATGAAAACTTTATCACCACGCTTTCTGCAGTGCTAAAACCTAAGGGGAAATTGCTGACGGCGGCTGTGGCAACCGTTTATAAAGAGCGGTATACTGACAAGGCTTTAGCGCAGTTCGACTTTATCAGTATCATGTCGTACGATAAAACCGGGCCGTGGCGACCCGAAAAGCCGGGACCGCATGCACCTTACGAAATGGCGGTTGAGGATATGAATTATTGGGCCGGTGAAAAAGGTATAGCCAATGGGAAACTGAATCTTGGTTTGCCATTTTACGGGTATGGCTTCGGGCCGGGTGCGCCGGGCGATATGTCGTTCGGGAAGATAGTAAGCACGTACAGTGGCGCTGAAGATAAAGACGAATGGGCATTTCCCGAAGGCGGCACCCTTTATTACAACGGCATCCCGACCATCAAAAACAAAACAACCCTTGCACTGCAGCAGGCAGGCGGCGTGATGATATGGCAGTTACTGGGCGATGCACAAGGCAAATATTCGCTGCTGAATGCCGTTGCCGAGGTTGTCAGCCAAAAAAAATGATCATCGTTTAGCCAGGGCTTTGATATCAGGCACTTCTAATATTTGTTTTTCGTAACCGTAGATCGAGGCGTTGATCATAGCCTGGCCAAGTTCCCCCAGCGTACTTACCTTGTTGGGGAATATCAGCTTTAGTAATGGATACATCCAGGTGATGTATTTATAAAACTTGTTGGTGTTGCGCAAGCCAGGCGTGGGGTGCATATACCCCGGCCGAAAATTGTAGACTTGTTTGAAAGGCAGCCTGGCCAGGTCGTTCTCGGTCTTTCCTTTCACTCTTGCCCACATACTGCTGCCTTTTTCGGTGCTGTCGGTACTTGCGCCGGATATGTATTCAAAAGTCATATCCGGGTTAAGGCGCGCAAGCGTTTCTGCAAAATTGAGAGTCAGCGTGTAGGTCAGCTTGTAATATTCCGGTTCTTTCATTCCTACGGACGATACCCCCAGGCAAAAGTAACAGGCATCATAACCTTTCAGTTGCTCTTCAATGACAGTTATGTCAAAAAAATCAGTGTGAACGATCTCTTTCAGCTTTGGGTGGGTAGCGCCAAACGGTTTCCGGTTCACGATGAGTACTTCATCTATCAATGTGTGTTGCAGGCATTCGTGCACCACGCCTTCGCCCACCATACCGGTAGCGCCTGTAATTATTACCTTCAGTCTCTTTTCGGGCATTATATATTTTTGTCTTTTAGTTCCTGCAGCATTACAATTATCTTATCCAATTTATCCACCTCGATAGTGTTTAATCGTTTTTGCAATTCCTCGATTTCTTCTTTAGCCTCGCAATTCGTTTGATAATCTGCGGCCGCCTGCACCCGGTCGCGGTCGTTCTGCCGGTTTTGCGCCATCATAATGATGGGAGCGGCATAAGCAGCCTGGGTGGAAAAAACCAAATTTAATAAGATGAACGGATATGTGTCCCAATGATATTTCCATGCAATGGTGTTCAGTACCATCCATACTGCAACGATAATGGTTTGCCAGACAATGAACCGCCACGACCCCATGCCCGTGGCCACCCAGTCGGCCAGGCGTTGCCCAAAAGTCATTGAATCCTCTTGTTGCTCGTGCCAGGTTTTGTTCCCCAATGTCCTTTGCAGCCAGTTTTTTTGTTCGCCCATAAAGTTTAAATTGTTAAGTGATTAAATATAGCCAATTACTAAATGATAAAACAGTCCGTGTGATTTCTAATGTCTTTTTAATGCGAGGCGACGTGCTTTGAGCGTAAGCTATAAATTGCGTAATTGTACTTTGGACAATTAAAAATAAGCTTATATTTATCGGAACCAATTTGACTTTTTATGAGCTCCCGAAGAGATTTTTTGCAGAAGTCCGCCCTGCTTACCGGCGGCACTGTGCTGGCATCGGCATTAGACAGCCGCGCTTTCGCTATTTTCAAAAACCGGATAATGCCTTCGGACCAATTAAATATCGGTGCTATCGGTGTTAATGGAATGGGTTGGGCCGATACGACTTCGGCCATGAAGATCCCCGGTGTAAACCTGGTGGCGATATGCGATGTGGATAAGAACGTGATGGATGCCCGTATGAAGGACCTGGCGAAGATGAATTATGATACTTCGAAAGTAAGGCGTTACGATGATTACCGAACCCTGCTTGACCAGAAGGATATTGATGCAGTAATTATCGGTACGCCCGACCACTGGCATGCGATGATCATGATGCATGCCTGTGAGGCCGGGAAGGATGTTTACGTAGAAAAGCCGGTCGGCAATTCCATTGGCGAATGCCGTGCCATGGTAGCCGCACAACAGCGATACAATAAAGTAGTACAGGCCGGGCAATGGCAGCGCAGCCAGCAGCATTTTAAGGATGCCGTTGATTTTGTACAAAGCGGACAACTAGGCAATATCCGCACCGTAAAAGTTTGGTGTTACCAGGGATGGATGAAGCCCGGCCCCGTAGTTGCCGATGGCGCACCGCCGGCGGGGGTAAATTATGCAGCCTGGCTCGGCCCTGCTAAAACAGTGCCTTTCAATTCAAGCCGCTTTCATTTTAATTTTCGCTGGTTTTGGGATTATGCGGGCGGTTTAATGACCGATTGGGGTGTGCATTTGCTGGATTATGGATTATTGGGCATGAAATCGCCGGTTCCAAAGTCAGTATCAGCTTTAGGAGGGCGCTTTGCCTATCCTGATCTTTACGAGGAAACACCTGATACCCTGACCACCTTGTATGAATTTGATGGCTTTAACATGGTTTGGGATTCGGCTATGGGGATCGATAACGGGTCGTACAACCGCGATCACGGTATCGCATACATCGGCAATAATGGCACGCTTATTTTAAATCGTGGCGGATGGGAAGTGATAGAGGAAAGGCAAAGCAAAAGCAAAGTGAGCAAGCCATTTGTGGCGCAGTCGGATAACGGGCTGGACAAACATTGGGAAAATTTTGTGAGTGTTGTTAAATCGCGCAAACTGGAGGATTTGCATTGTCCTATACAGGCTGGTGCACATGTAGCTACCGTGGCCCAGATGGGCAACATTGCTTACCGCAGCGGCAAAAAACTGGAATGGAACGACGCCGAACATCAGTTTACCGATCATGCCATTAACAAGGAATACCTGATGAAAGAGTACCACAATGGCTATAAACTGCCAAAAGTTTAAGCTTAGCGGGCTTTTATTAGGGCTTGTTTTTTGTAAAAATGATAATAAGAACGCCAATTCGTTGGCGTTTTTTATTGAAGTCGATTTTTAGACGCCGCTTATTTGTAATTCTTTAAAAACACAATGCGTTTTCAGTCCGTGTTGTTTATATTTGATTATCGATTAGCTGCCCTTTGCTAACAGTTATAAACCAACAAATACTTTAAAGATCAGGAAAATATTTGGTGCGGGCTTCGGCCCCCATTCCTGGTTATAGTTCAAAATTTCTGTTTGCCGACAAAGCTTTCTTAAACTATTTGCAGGATTTCCTTATTTTTGAAAAACATCACCTGTAATTCGGAAAGCCCAATATGATAAAACAGCTACCCCTCGTTATATCGTTATTATTTTTTTCTGCTGTTGCCTTTTGCCAATCAGATTCGGACAGTACACGGCGTATCCCTGCGGACACAACGGCAAAAAGGTTGGTGGTTGACAGCCTGTCGAAACTCCCTGCCGTGGACACCATGGCAAAAACTGCTGCGAAAGATACAAAGGCTGACAGCACAATTGCATTGCATACCATTGACAGCACAGCAAAGCAAGTTTCGCGGAAGCCATTCTCAACCCGCAAGGTAAAGCGTGGCCGCACCGACAGCGTTGCAAAGGCCCTGCCGGGAAAGAATATCAAGGCTTATACAGCGGCCCAGCCCACAATACATTCGACAGTAAAAACCCTAAGCGACGAGCGCTATACCATGCTGATGAAAGGAGAGGACTTTGATAACATGGCGCTTGCAGGTGTATTGAATCATTATCCATTGCCCGACGAAGCGCTTAAATACAAAATACAACTGGGTTTGAATCCGGGGCAGCTGAGTAAACTGAAGGAGATATCGGCGGCACTGCACCGAAAACGTATTGAAATGGGTGAGAATATCGTCAAAAATGAAAAAATGCTGGATACTATCTTTCAAAGCAAGCAGGCAGTTGATGGCACGGTGATATTTTATACCAACCGGTATGGTTTATATATGGGCGAGATCAGGAATGCCGTTTTGCAGGCTTGTCTGAAAACAAGAGATGTATTGAGCGAAGCGCAGATCACTAAACTGGAGAGCCTGGAAACGCCGGTTAAGTAAATGAAAAGCTTGAAAACGGGCAAACCGATCAACTTTTCAAACTTAATCAATCTAATCCAACTTAAGTTGTTTAACTTTGCAACCCGTTACAAAGCATATGAAGATCACTTTTGATTTTGAAAAGCCTTTGGCCGATCTGCAAGCGCAGATAGATAAGGTGCAGCAGGTTGAAGAAAAGACCAAGGTAGATATGTCTGCAACTATTAATGAGTTGCAGGAAAAATTCGAAACTACCAAAACCCAGATATATTCCAATTTAACCGGCTGGCAGCGGGTTCAAATATCCCGCCACCCGGAAAGGCCTTATACCCTGCAATACCTTGAGCTGATGTGTGATGATTTTATCGAATTGCATGGCGACCGGACGGTAGGCGACGATAAGGCGATAATTGGTGGCTTTGGGTCGATAAACGGCGAGACCGCCATGTTTATCGGTCATCAGAAGGGGCGCAATACCAAAGACAGGCAATACCGCAACTTCGGTATGGCCAACCCCGAAGGCTACCGCAAAGCACTGCGCCTGATGAAGCTTGCCGAGAAATTCAATAAACCTGTTATTACCCTGATAGATACACCCGGAGCATTCCCCGGCCTTGAAGCGGAAGAACGTGGCCAGGGCGAAGCTATAGCCCGTAATTTGCTCGAAATGTCGGTGCTGCGTGTGCCGGTTATTTGCGTGATCATTGGTGAAGGCGCATCGGGTGGTGCATTGGGGCTGGCAATAGGCGATAAGGTATTTATGCTTGAAAATTCCTGGTATTCAGTTATCTCGCCCGAGAATTGTTCTACCATCCTTTGGAAAACCTGGGAAAATAAAGAAAAAGCAGCCGAGGTGTTGAAGCTAAGTTCGCCGGAAATGCTGAAAAATAAGCTCATCGACGGTGTTATAAAAGAGCCGATGGGCGGTGCGCACCAAGATCCTGTAGCTATGGCTACCATCCTGAAAAAGCACCTGATCAAAGATCTGAAAGAACTGAAAGCCAAAGATGCTGACCAGTTGGTAGCCGAAAGGATAGATAAATTCTGTTCGATGGGGGTTGTTGTTGAAGGATAAATAAGACGTATGTTGCTCATTTTTAAGGCTTAAATGTCTACCTGGCGCTTTTTTAAAAATAGCTTTTGAACTTAAAAATTTCGTCCTATATTTGCACACTGTTTTAAAAGGCATCTTTTAAACAGAGATTGCCCGATAGTATAAAGGTAGTACGACGGTTTTTGGTACCGTTTGTCTAGGTTCGAATCCTGGTCGGGCAACATTTGAAGATTTCGGATTTCGAATTTTTGGTTTCGGATTTTTAAACCGGGCAAAAATAGAATCCGAATTGTTTTTTTTAAGAAGCTTTATATTGATAAATTCGAAATCGAACATCCGAAATCCGAAATAAAAAAACGATGCCAGTACAATTTAACCCAATCAAATTATTTGCCGGTTCGGCCACCACTGAACTTGCAGACAAAATTGCCAAGGCTTATGGCAGGGAATTGGGTGAAGTTGACGTATCACGTTTCAGCGACGGCGAGTTTCAGCCGCATTTTAACGAAACGGTACGCGGTTGCGATGTGTTTTTGATACAATCAACCTGTCCGCCTACAGATAACCTGATGGAATTGCTGATGATGATCGATGCCGCGCGACGCGCATCGGCGCATTATGTAACGGCTGTTATCCCGTATTATGGGCTGGCACGCCAGGACAGGAAAGACAGGCCGCGTGTGGCTATAGGGTCGAAGCTGGTTGCCAATTTACTGGTAGCAGCAGGTATCAACCGCATTATGACGATGGACCTGCACGCAGCGCAGATACAAGGCTTTTTCGATATTCCGGTTGACCATTTGGATGCGTCCATCATATTTGTACCGTATATCAAAAGCCTGGCGCTTGAAAGCCTGACCATCGCTTCGCCGGATATGGGCGGTTCGTACAGGGCTCGCAGTTTTGCCAAGTTCTTTAATGCCGAGGTGGTGATATGCGACAAACGCCGTAAACGCGCCAACGAGATAGAATCGATGACGCTGATAGGTGATGTTACCGACCAGGACATTGTGCTGATAGATGATATTTGTGATACCGCCGGCACGCTGGCCAAAGCAGCCGGACTGATCATGGAGCGCGGAGCACGCAGCGTAAGAGCGGTTTGTACGCACCCTGTTTTATCGGGTAAGGCTTACGAAACGATAGAAAACTCGGTGCTTACAGAATTGATCGTAACGGATACCATTCCGCTGAAGCACGAAAGCAAGAAGATAAAAGTATTGTCGACGGCTGAATTGTTCGCCAAAGCGATATTGAATGTAAACGAACATGGCTCGATAAGCCAGCTGTTTAAAGTAGATTAACAACAAACCATGGAATTAACCATGGGCTATATAATAAACAAATAAAAAACAATGAAATCAATTGCTATTAGCGGTTCTCCAAGAGAGAACGTAGGGAAACGCGACGCTAAGGAACTGCGCTACCAGGGTTTGGTGCCTGCAGTACTTTACGGTGGGACAACCCAAACCCACTTTGCAGTGTCCGCAGCTGATTTGAAGCCGGTAATTTATACCCCGGTCGTTCATTTCATCGATATTACCGTTGCCGGTAAAACAACACAGGCTATTGTGCAGGACATCCAGTTCCACCCGTTGACAGAGCAGATTTTGCATGTTGACTTTTTGCAGCTGGACGAAAAGAAACCTATTGCCATCGAGATCCCGATCCGTTTGACCGGAACTTCGCCAGGTGTTAAAATGGGTGGTAAATTAGTACAGAAACTCCGCAAACTGCGTATCAAAGCGTTACCAAAAGATCACCTGGATAACATCGATGTAAGCATCGAAGGGTTGGAAGTTGGTAAATCAGTACGTGTAAGCGACCTGAAAGTTGACAAGTTGGTTATTACCAATGCTAAAGAAGATACCATTGTATCGGTAACTACCTCGCGTGCATTGCGCCAGGCTGAGCAGGAAGCTGCTGCCGGCAAAAAATAAATTTTGGTAATTACACCAATTGATGAATAATTTCACCGATTGGATTTTGATTGCACTGATTTTAAATAGCGATAGGTTTTAAACCCATCGCTATTTTTGTATAATTGAACTTTCGTGATATAGTTAGCGGCAATATTATTGGCATTGACTATTGACCATTAACTACAACATGAAATATCTCATCGTCGGCTTAGGGAACATAGGGCAGGAGTATGCCGATACACGGCATAATATAGGCTTTATGGTATTGGATGAATTGGCCAAACAGGAAAACGTTGGGTTTTATAATATGCGCCTTGGCTATTATACCGAGGTGCCATATAAAGGGCGTACCCTTTGCCTGGTGAAACCGACCACCTATATGAACCTGAGCGGTAAGTCCCTAAATTATTGGATGCAGGAGCTGAAGGTGCCGATAGAAAATGTACTCGTGATAGTAGATGATATAGCATTGCCTTTAGGCACACTGCGCTTAAAACCCAAAGGAAGCGCAGCCGGTCACAATGGGTTAAAACATATCGAGCTTACCCTTGGCCATAACAACTACGCCCGCCTGCGCTTTGGTGTGAGCGATAATTTTCCGAAAGGCAGGCAGGTTGACTATGTGCTAAGCGGTTTTGATGACGATGAATTACCGGAATTACCTGCACTGATCGAACGCGCTATTAAAATGATCAAAAGCTTTGCGACTGTTGGCACTGAGTTGACTATGACACGATATAATAAATAACGTCCGCCTGTAGCCACAAAACATCATCCCCCTAACAGGGGGATTTTTGGAAGCGAATAGTTAAAATATGTTAAAATCAGCCTTTTAAGTGTTAAAAAGCCATTTTTAATTGTAACGTTTTGCGTCTCTGAGCGTCATTTTGCCTAAACCATCACACATGAGATTTCCTTTACTAGCGCTGCTTTTTTGCCTTTTCTCTAGCCTTGCTTTTTCACAGGCGCCGCCACCGACCGTGACCATACAGGGGAACGTCATCGACTCAGCTGCGAATAAGCCTATGGGTTTTGTAACGGTGGCACTGCAAAATGCAAAAACGCACGAGGGTATCCGCAGCGGTTTGAGTAAAGATAACGGGAGCTTTTCGCTGAACACCAATTCGACCCAGCCCCTGGAAATAGCTTTTGTTTTTGTGGGCTATAAAAGTAAAGTGATTCCGGTTACGGGTACAGGCACCAGTATTGATATGGGGAAGATCCTGTTAGCGCCGTCGTCCAGCCAGTTGCAGGAAGTGTCTGTTACGGCCGCCCGGCCCCTGATGAAGCAGGAAGTGGACCGTATTACTTACGATATACAAGCCGACCCGGATAGCAAGGCGCTATCGGTACTGGATATGATGCGTAAGGTGCCGCTTTTGTCGGTCGACGGCAATGATAATATTCAACTGAAAGGAAGTGGTAATTATAAAATATTGATCAATGGCAAGGAATCGGCTTTGGTAGCAAAGAATCCATCGGATGTGTTGAAATCGATGCCGGCTACCAATATCCAGAAGATCGAGGTGATCACAACGCCACCCGCGAAGTACGATGCTGAAGGGCTGTCGGGTATTATCAATATCATTACGAAACGCAATGCCGACCAGGGGTATAACATCGGATTGAACACCCGTTTCAATACCGTTTTTGGAGCTGGGTATAACCTGAACGGAACCTTAAAGCAGGGCAAATTCGGGATGTCGTTTTTTGGCGGCTTTGGCAGTGGCGGTAATACCACAACCACTTTTGATAACGAGGCAGGTATCTTTTCCACCAATACCAGAATATCACAGACGGGCACTAATAATCAAAAGGCACATTTCCATTATGGTGGTACGGAACTTAGTTTTGAAATTGATTCCCTCAACCTGGTAACAGCTTCTTTAAACTTGTTTGGTAATAACCAGGACCAGCGCAGCCTGCAATTTGCAAATACAAGCATGGATGACGTATTGACCCAATCCTATAATTTAAACAACACGGCAAACCTCAGGTTTACCGGGCTGGACATTGGGGTGAATTACCAGTTGGGTTTCAAAAGTTCGAAAGACAGGCTGCTTACGCTTTCGTATAAATACAGCTATTCGCCCAATAAGCAATTCAACGGTAATGTACTAAGCGACCGGTTCAGCTATCCCGAATCCCGCTTCCCGGATTACCAGCAATATAATGATGCAGGAGACAGGGACCACACGATACAGTTAGATTATGCCAGTCCTATCTCGAAGGCCCTTTCAATAGAGGCGGGAGCGAAAGCAATTCTACGTGATAACTACAGCAATTTTCATGTTGAGAACAGGGACTCGGTAACGCAGCAATACGCGACCGTTGATACCCTGACCAATGATTTTACCTATCACCAGGATATATTAAGCTTATATAATTCGTACCAGTTAAAGCTTGAAAAATGGGCCATAAAGGGTGGCTTGCGACTGGAGCACACCGCTATCAATGCCCATTTTACGTCTTCGGACGTTAGCACGGCACCAAGCTATAATAATTTGATACCTTCCATATCTATACAACGCAGCTTCAAAAGCAGTAGCATTAATTTTGGATTTACACAGCGCATATTACGTCCGGGCATATTTCAGCTAAATCCGTTTGTCGACAAATCAAATCCTACATTTATCAATTCGGGTAACCCGGCATTAAAGCCAGAGCTTGACAACACCTTCGACCTTACGTACAGCAATTTCAGCCATGGCGCTATCAACATCGACCTGAGCTATGCTTTCTCGAATAACTCGATACAAAATATATCGAGGCTGGACTCGGTACTCGTTAATGGCGAGCAGCGTAAAATAACGTATACCACTTTCGAGAACCTGGGGACTCATAAGACGTTAGGGTTAAATATCAATACCAACCTGAATATCACTAAAACATTTACCATGGGCCTTAATGGCCAGATAAACTACTTATGGCTGAGCGGCGAACTCAATGGAAAGGAATATACCAATACCGGGTTCACCGGTAATGCATTCGGTAATTTGAGGTATAAATTCGGCACCAGTGGCTTTGCGGTTTCGTTTAACGCCGGTTATTTCAGCGGTGGCGTGAACCTGCAGGGCCGGTCAAGCGATTTTATCTTTAACCAATACCTTGTTTCCAAAGAATTCTTCAACCGTAAGATGACCATTGTGCTGGTGGCCAACAACCCTTACAGCAAATTTAATACGTTCAGGACAACGGTAAATGCCGGTGATTTTTACCAGAACTTGTCCAGCCAGAACTACTACCGGTCGTTTGCGGTACGTTTCAATTTCAGGATAGGTAAGCTAAACAGCCAGATAAAACGTAACGAACACGGTATCCAGAACGACGACACCAAGGGGGGCGGCAATAACAGCGGCAATAATTCAGGCGGCGGCAGCAAGTAAATAAGGGGGGAAAATGGGTGCCAGGTAAAACGTCCGTTACAAAACTAATTAGTTAGTTAAATTATGTTAAAATGTTTTCCTTTGCGGGCTGATGAATTTACCTTGTACTACCCTATAGCTAAGCCTTTGCATGAAAACATTTCTGACTGCTATTTTTACCTGTTTACTTTCAACTTTTGTGCTGGCACAAACTGCAGTGCAGCCCAATATTACGATCAAGGGAACAGTAATCGATTCAGCCACCGAAGCGCCTATAAGTTTTGTGACCGTTACCTTACAGGATGCCGCGACCAAGCAGGCGATTAAAAGTGGCCTGACCCAGGACAACGGCTCTTTTTCGATAAGCGCCCCGGAAGGGAAGACGTACCAGGTAACCTTCGTTTTTATAGGATATGCTAACAAAACCGTGCAACTTACCGGAACGGGCAAGGAGATTAACGTAGGTATAGTAGCCTTATTTGCAACCAGCAAACAGTTGCAGGATGTTTCGATTACGGCAGTGAAGCCGCTGGTGAAGCAGGAGATAGACCGGATAAGCTACGATGTACAGGCCGACCCGGAAACCAAGACCCAAAATGTGCTGGACATGCTGCGGAAAGTTCCGCTGGTTACAGTGGATGCCAGTGATAATATTCAACTTAAAGGCAGCGGAAATTATAAGATACTGATCAACGGCAAGCCATCGTCGCTTATAGCGCATAACCCTTCGGATGTGTTCAAGTCGATGCCGGCCAGCAGTATCCAAAAGATAGAAGTGATTACAACGCCACCTGCAAAATACGATGCAGAGGGCCTGACCGGTATTATCAATATCATCACCAATAAAAAGGTTGACCAGGGTTACAATGGCAATATAAACCTGCGCGAGAATACCATATATGGTCCGGGGGGCGGGCTATCGCTTACCGTAAAGCAGGGAAAATTTGGCTTATCGATGTACAGTGGTGCAAGTGACCGTACTAAGACCACCGTTACCTCCCAAAACACCTTGCAAACTTTTGATGATCAGAAGAATCTTCTGTCAAACCTGGCACAATCCGGTTCGAACGCAACCACGGGGCATTTCCTGTACACGAGCGAGGAATTTAGCTATGAAATAGATACGCTGAACCTACTTACCGCTTCACTCGATCTGAACGGAGCGCATTTTAACAGCCTGGGTAATTCAATCTCTCAAACCTTCGGCGGCAACGGCGGACTGACGCAGAGCTATCTTCAAAACACCACCAGCCATACCAGGTGGAGCGGGTTGGATGCGGGCATTAATTACCAGCTTGGTTTTAAAAGCAACAAGGACAGGTTGCTGACAATGTCGTATAAATATGACAAGTCGCCCAATTCGAATGACAACCTTATCGACGTGCTGAACAGGTACAACTATGCCGTGCCAAGCCTGCATCAGACCAACGCCACAGGAACACGCGAGCAGACTTTCCAGGTGGATTACGTACATCCGCTGAAAAAGATAAATATTGAAGGCGGGCTGAAAGCGATATTACGGAAAAATTACAGCGATTTTGAAACCGCAGACCTGGACACCGTAAACCATGTTTACGTTAATGATCCGCGAAGCGACAATACCTACAACTACCAGCAAAACGTTTACAGTTTTTATAATACCTACCAGTTAAACCTGAAGGACTGGGGTTTTAAGGCTGGCCTGCGGATCGAAAACACCGACGTGAATGCCAATTTTGTTACTGAAGGTACGCCGCTTGCACAAAATTATACTAATGTGATACCCTCTGTATCCATTCAGCGCAAGTTTAAGGGGTGGAGTGTTAACTTTGGCTTTACCAACCGCATACAACGCCCGGACATATCGCAGGTTAACCCCTTTGTTGATAGCCTGAACAGCAAATTTATCAGCACGGGCAACCCAAATCTGCGACCAGTTTTGAGTCACGCATTCGAACTGAATTACAGCAAATTTTCAAACGGTTATATTAACCTGGGCATTAGCTACTCTTTCGCTAACAACACCATCCAGAATGTCACCAAATTGCTCGATACGGTAACCTACACCACGTATCAGAATGTCGGCAGTGATAAGAACCTCGGAGCACATATCAGTTTTAATTACCCGATCACCAAAAAGCTGAATCTGAATATCAACGGAAACTTCTCTTACATTTTCCTGCGCGGTTATATCAATGGGCAATTATACTCCAACGAGGGTTTCCAGGGGTATACATTTGCTTATGCAGGCTACAAGATCAGCGACACCTGGAGGGCTGGAATCAACGGTGGCTTTTACAGCGCCAATGTATTGTTGCAGGGGAAGTCAAGCGCATACGTTTTTACTTCTATCAGTACCTCAAAGGATATATTGAAGAAGAAAGGCTCGATATTTATCAACGTGTCCAATCCATATGCACGATATAAAACTAATCGCAGCACTACCACGGATGTTAATTTTTACCGTACCAGTGCTTCAGAGTTTCCTTACCGCTCGCTCAACGTCGGCTTTAGCTATCGTTTCGGAAAGCTGAAAGCGGAGATCAAAAAGAATAAACGCGGTATTGAGAATGATGATATCAAAGGCGGCAACAAGGGGGGAGATAGCGGCAAATAAAGAGCCCGGCCCCTCTCCGGGGAGAGGGGGGCTTAAAGAAAGGAGAATTATATTGGAGTCCTCTCCTCTGAAGAGGATTTAGGTGAAGCCAAAAGACAGCGGCAAATAAGATTTTATAGCCATGCACCAAATCTGTAATTTCGCCGCATGACAGTTTACGGGATACCCAATTGCGACACGGTAAAAAAAGCGCTTACCTGGCTAAAGGCCAATCATATTGATTTCGAGTTTCATGATTTTAAAAAGCTTGGCGTATCTGCCAAAAAACTAAAAGAATGGAATAAGAAGGCTGGGTACGAAAAATTCCTGAATAAAAAATCATCCGTGTGGAAGGATGTTGACGAGCGGGTGAAGGAAAGCATTGTTACCGCTGATGCCGCATTCCCGTTATTGCAGGAGAAAACCAGCATCATTAAGCGCCCGGTTATCGAGGACGGAAAATTTCTTTTCTTCGGGTTTGACGAGCAGGCTTATAAAGAACATTTTTTGAAATAGGGTAATCGGCCATAAACCATGGTCGATCAATTAAACTACTCTACTTTATACCGGAATACCTGCCTGCCGACATTCCCCTTTTCGTCTATGCCTTCTATAACTACCTTATAGGTGCCTGTGCCATCGGCATTGTAAAATTCAAATGCCGCGTTGCCATCTTTATCCGTTTTTAGCTCGGGCTGCCAGTAAATAGTGCTACGCAAGTCTTTCCGGTTGGCATTCTCGTTTGGATGTTCATACTTAGGAGAATAAAACGCACGGGCCTTATAAAAACCGGGAACAGTAATGGGCAACAGGCCAATGGAGGCAATATCTTTCGCCTGCAGGCCGCTGCCTTGTTTTGTTGTGATCACCAGCACTCCACCGGCACCCTGCATCCCATAAATTGATGCATTGGCGTCATAAAACAACTCGACTGTTTCAACTGCATTCGGGTTAATATAATCTAATGGGAAATGCCAGGGCACGCCGTCAAGCATAATAAGCCCCGGAAAATTTCCAGATGACGTTATAGCAAAACCAAGTCTGCCATGAAATTTGCCGGCCAGCCTTATAGACAGCATGCCGCCGGTTTTTTCCAATTCCTCTGCATGTACCACCTGGTTCGCATGTCCCGGACCCAGCAAACTGGATGACCTGTAATTATTGTTTTCCTTGAAGCCTTTAATTTTAACCTCTTTCAGCATTCTCCCTTTACCCAAGCCAAGCGCGTTTAACTGCTCCTGTTGCTTTTCGGTATTTACGAGATAATTGGTGACGGATGCGTTAACATTTTGATCGGCTAAAGTAATGGCGGTGTTTACCGGCGGAATAATATCTTTTCGATAAGTTAGCTTCGTAACATTCCTTCCTTTTGCATTCGTCGCATTTAATATGAAATGTATAGTATCGGTAAACATCAGGTTGCTGAACCTGAAATTTCCCTTATAGTCAGTAGTTTGACTCGATATAGGACCGCCCATCTGCGAGATTAGGGATACTGTGCCTTCATTTAGAGGTCTGCCCAATATGCTTGATGCCGTACCGCTGATCTCCAATCCCGTTTCAGGCTGATAAGAAATTTTGTTATTTGTGCTGTCCAGCACTTGTTTCCATTCAAACCTGCGGTAGCCGTGGGTCAGCATTACCAGGTCAAGTTCTTTGAGTTTTTGGCCGGTAATGTTGTTGAAGTAATAATTGGGTTGTTCGATATAACCTTTCAGGTCGGATGTAAGCAGCAGGCTGGATAAGATGGTGGTTTCCTCATTTTCATTGGTTTTGACTTTACTTTCGTCAACCACTGACACCGAAAAATGCCCGATTGCAGTGGAATCCGCCCGGGTTTTGGCTGTAAGTTTGATGTTAACATTATCCCGTGCATGGTAGGTTTCCTTATCTGCCGCAACGTCCAGGTTTAATTG
>Ga0310811_10000752_pt1 | contig 41604 bp, 62 predicted proteins | sample YCmetagenome_FD_207642 | JGI IMG/M metagenome (GOLD analysis project Ga0310811, IMG submission 207642) | Soil microbial communities from experimental microcosm in Duke University, North Carolina, United States - YC | ecosystem: Engineered > Artificial ecosystem > Soil microcosm > Unclassified ...
CATTGGCTCCAGCGGCAAATGCCACAAAAGCCGCACCGGCAGCGAAGATGCCAGCAATGAGGGCCTGGATAGGTGCCGGAAATCCAGAGATCAGATTGAGAATCCAGGCGCCGAAGTCCAGGACGCCTCGCATCGCTGGCGTGAGTTTCGCCGTTAGGCTATTTGTCAGGTTTTCCGTCGCGCTCGTGAACTGATCGAACGAACCCGCAAGGGTGTCGTTCTGGATCGCGTATTGCTCGGCGGCGGCATTGGTCCCTGTTACGGCCTTAGTGTACTTATCGAGAGCATCCTTACCTTGTTTGATGAGGGTCACGATCTCCGGACCGACTTCACGGCCAAAGGCTCCGATGATCTCACCTGTCGAAAGACCTCGCTTGCCAAGGTTGTCCAAAATCTGCCCAAGGGAATTTACAGCCGGATTGACCTGATCGAAGGAAACCCCGAGGGCCTTCAAGGCCTTGGTCACGGGGTCGGTTTCACTTGCCAGGCTTCCAAGAATGTTCCGGAGAGCTGTGCCCGCCTGTTCGCCTTGGAATCCGGCATTGAATAGGAGTTCCAACGCTCCGGTAGTTTCCTCAAGGGAGATGTTCAGTCCGGCCGCTACGGGGCCGACTTGTCGGAAGGCGGAGGCTAGCTTCTGAATCGTTGCTTGGCTGGCACCGATAGCCGCCGCCATGACGTTTGAGACCCGAGCCGCATCGCTTGCGGCGAGTCCGTATTGAGAGATGACACTCGTTAGGGTTTCGGCACTGAAGGCAAGATCTGAGCCCGTGGCACCCGCCAGGAGCAGAGTTCCGTTGAGGGCGTCGATAGATTGCTGTGCGTTGAAGCCCGCGCTTCCCAAGAAATACAGGGCGTCAGCGGCTTGCGACGCTGAGAAACGGGTCTGAGCTCCGGCCTCGTTGGCCGCGATCTTGAGCTTTTCGAACTCGTCGGCACTGGCACCCGTAACAGCCTGGACGTTGGCGAGGCTCTGTTCGGTCTTGGCAAAGGTCTCGATCACCGACTTGAACGCGAACACGATCCCGGCCGAGGCCCCAAGGGCTGCGGTTTTCGCGATGTCGAAACCGGCCTTCATTTTATTTCCGGCGTTTGTCCCGATGTCGGTCGAAACCTTATCGATTTTTTTCCCGAATTCGGTAAATTGCGCCATCGTAGAGTTGATGTCTGACTGGAGTTTGTCGAGTCTGATTCTTACTTCGCTGGCGATGCTTCCGGCATTCAAGAAATCTGACATTAGCCGCTCTTTGTCTTTTTCGATTTGTCGTATTCGAGCCAAGCCCGATTATTAAAGTCTTGAACCTGAAATTCGGTGAAAAAACTCGTGTCGATGTGATCGCTCGGGTTGTCGTGGCCCCGGATCGCGAGAATCGCAGAGTGGGTGAGCATCTTGTCAGAAACGTCCTTGATTCTGGACTTGGTAATGTTCAGTGCAAAATCCATAACCGATGAAATGAAGTCAGCCGGGAGGATAAACTTGTACTGAAGCTCGATCCGGTTGTAGATCTTCTGAAGATCTTTCTTTTCAATTGGATCGGTGATGAGATGGAACAGTTTCTTGATGTCCTGGAGTTCTTTCTCGATCGCCTTGAAATCAGTTTCGGGCGCGACGGCGTGAATCACCTGATCGTAGGTCGGCGCCACCATGGCCAACCGGCAAATTCCGTGCTGGCGTTCAGAATAGGCAATGAGTTCGTCGATCGAAGGCGTCTTTTTTTTCTGAACCTTGTCGCTAAAAGTTTCGATGAGAGAGATGTCCCCCATCGACATGATCTGAGTTGATTGCAACTCCCGAATTCGGAATGGTCTGACCACGCCGCAAAATGGGAGAAACAAAATAGGATTGCTCGCGTCGAAGAGCGCCTGCTCTTCAGTCTGGGCAGGCGCTCTTTTTCTAAACATTGAGAACATCAAGAGCCTCGTAGGCCTCGACGGTCAGCGGTGTCTCCGTTGTGTCGGTCGTCCTGACGCCGGTCACAGGATCACGATAGGGTGTGACACCGATCGTGTAGGTCTTGGGCTGCGCGTTGCGATCGCCAGCGATGCCAGCAACCGAGGTCACCTTGCAAGACTGGCTGCGACGCTTCAGATAGCCCAACAGATTGGCTTCCTGGTTGTCGTCTTTGGAATACTTGGCCGAGAACCATTCCAGCGTGAACGTCGGCTTGATGCTCGAAGGCAGGGCTTCCTCGAGAACGCCCGTAACTTCGTCGTATGCGCCTCCGGTAAGAATCGCCTTGAGGAGCTGATCACTTGCGGCATCGGCCAAGGCAATCGTCGCGCCGGTCCGATAGGCGTCCGTGAGAACAGCGGACTTCAAGCCGTTGGAATCGACGATCTCGATTCGGGCACTGTCGACCTGAACGGGTTCGTAGCCAACCGACTGTTGGGTGTTGATCTTGACGATCCGGTTTCCGAAACCGTAGCCAAAGCCAGCCAGGCGGGCGAATTCTCCCCAGACCTGCATATACTTTGCCGATCCAAGACTGGTTTTTGCCAGCTTGAACCGACCCGTTGCGGTATCGCTCGATCCCGTGATGCCCGTCGCTGTGGCCACAGCGCCCCAGGCAGTAACGAGTTCAGCCACCGTAACGGCGCTGATGTCGGAAGCCGCGCTGAGGTCGAGATTGGCGTCGATTTCGTCGGCGTTGTCGATCTTGACTTTGACCGGAACCGAACCGTCGCTCTCAGCGGACGAAAAATCGAAAGGCCCCACACCGGAAAGCAATGACGCCGCCGAGGGGAAACTTCCGTTGGAATTGTTGACGAGGACTCGTGCGAACTTCGGCATAAACTCGAATTCCGCTCCATCATCTCTTAACATGATTTACTCCTTTTCAGAAAATGTCAGCGACGTAAAACAGTCTCTCGGAAGAAATCGTTTTATCGTCGTTTTCTACAATTGCGCCAGAAATTTCGCCTGAACTCATGATCTGGTTTTTTGCACCGGTCTCCGCGCTCACGAGAACCTGTTCGTTGAGGAGATCGTAGGTCTCCTTTCGCGTGTACTTTCTCAGGGGAAAAATCTGACCGGCTGAGAAATGCGGGATGATCCGGTAGTTCGTACGGTTCAACCCCGGTGAAGGCTCTTCCTTAACCACCACGTAGGGCGGAGATGGAAGGACGGCATATGGATAGGCCACCACGTTTTTGACGCTTCCTGTTTTCAATTTCTTGACAATGGCGTCGATCATCTGAGCATCTCCTTTACGCTTTCCAGAAACAACAGACCGTTGATTTCGACAATCGGGCGCAGTGCCTCATGAAGGCGGTTATTCGCGAGTTCGAGATAGACACCGTACGGCGCTCCGTGGGCCATATAGAACCCAACGGCGTTGACCTTCTTGAACGACTGTGCAAAAACCCGGATGTAGGCCTGTCCGGTTCTGTTCTGCCAAAAAGCGTCACTGGCCTGCCGCTGATGAAAATCATCGAGCGCATCGGCCTTATGTTTTTCAGCGAGGGCGAAGATAGCCGGAACATTCTTTTCATTCCAAATTCGTTGAATGTTTTTCGCCACAAGCTTGGCGTCATCGGCGGCACTCACGTTCCGACCTCGATGACGACGGTATCGGTCTTGGATTGGTCAACTGTTGTGACGGTGATCGTCGCGGAGCCGAGACCAACTGCTGTCACCAAGCCATCGGCGTCAACCGTGGCGATGTCCTCGTCACTACTCTGCCAAGTCAGGTCTTGATTGATCGCGCCCAGGGGAGTCACGACAGCGGTGAGCTGATAGGTGTCGGACACCGAGAGATCGATCGGGCCATCTTCGAGCGTGACACCAGTGACGATTCCGTCCGAAATCGTTCCCGCGGGGATAAGCGGAGCTTGTAAAGCGATGACGCCCTCAAACTTGCGTAGGGCGTCTATTTTCCCGATTTTGTAACTGCGGTCCTGGTCGGTGATGATCTCGTCTTCCCTTATGTCGAAATTCCAGGGAAAGAGCATCCACTTCGAGAGCGAAGTGTCTTGACCAGAGGGGACCGGTAGCTCGGTTTGAACTCCGGAGCGTTCATGACTGATTCTCACACGGAAGAAAAACTCTGTTCCCGTGTCGGAAGGATCATCCATCAAACCTCCGAGACCATCGGGGATCCTGCGCTTGCGTTTGAGGCTAACAGTTGTGGGGCTCTGCCGGATCTGAGCATTGATTCCGCGGCGGGCTTGGTCGAGCAGGAGACGGTTGTCCATCAGAGGTTACCCCCTGCGATGCACGGACGTTTTGTCTTGACGTAGCGTCCCGTGTTTTTTGTCGGCTGTTCGGTTTGGGCATCCTTGAGAAGACTTTTGTAAAAATTATAGAGGTTCATGAGACTCACGAACTCGGTCGATTCCGCACCGTCGGAATTTCGGACGATCTGGAGTTCGTTGCCGAGTCTCTGCATGATCGCGAGGTAACCCTTCTGAATTGCTTGCTCGACTCCGAGCTGATCGATGAACGTCGTGAGCCTAGCGTCAGAAATACGAAGACTGACAAACTGCCAGGCCGAGCCGTCCCACATCTTGTAAACTTTGTCTGTGACGACAAGGTAAGCTGTTTGAGGAGCGCCAACGGCGGGAAGATCACCGACGGCATCGACCGAAATAAGGTCAATGAATCCAGCGGGATCATCGAGCGCGAGCCGAACTTCTTTGATTTGGTCAAACGTGACGGCCATTTGGAACTCCAAAAAGCCGGGGCCGAAACCCCGGCAAATCTTTACAGTGTGGGCAGAGTGATTTCGACAGCGTAGCCGGTATTCGCAGCCAGACCGGCGGACTTCCCGAAGAATTCGGTGTCGTATTCGGTCTGGACGAAATACCAGACTCGCTCTTGGCGGCTGAGATCGAGGACCGACCCCATTCCGGTTTCCATTGTGAGTCCGCGCTTCACGAGAGTGAAGTTCGAGACCTTAGGGACGAAGAGATACGCCTTACCGCTGGCAACGCCAGGATAGTTGAACGTTTCTTTGCCCATGTAAATGGTGTCACCCTGATAGGGAATGATCGATGCGATCTGAGTCAGGGCTGCGAAGTTTCCGACAACGCCACCGTTGGACAAGCCATTGATGACGCGCTGAAAAGCCCATTCGGTGCCCTTCGGAATCGCGAGAATCACGCTCGGGGTCGAGATCACCTTATTGGTCTGGGGATCTTTGAGCGAATAGAGCAACTTGAGAGCGGAGACCAGTGTGTTGTAAAGCAATTGCTCTTCCGTGGCCCCGCTGGTCGTGTCTGCGGCCTGTTGGTTGTTTGCGTGCCAGCCGCTTGCGGCTGTTTTGGCAACCATTCGGCCCAAGACGTTAAGATCGTTTCTCTTGGCGGTGTAGCCGCGAGCAACGGCGTCTGTGACGCGCTGCAAGCTGTAGATCGAAGAAAAAATCTCTTCCTGGAGGCTGGACTTGTCCCCGACGGCTCGGAGAACCATGTTCACGACGTCGGTAGCTCCGCTCTTGTGCTCGAGCAACTTCACAGCGTCGTTGTTTCCAAAGATGTCAGTGAAGGCCGCACCATAGGGCAGGAATTCGTCGAGACGAACCGACTTGTTGAAAGACGGATCGCTGCGAACAATACCGACAATATCGGTATAGTCTGCCTCTTGGAGAGTTCGGCGGGTGATGTCGATCCGGATGAGATCGATCAACGTATTGAGATCATCGGGGAGCATCGCCGCATTGATGACGCGCTTTTGACCGTCGAGATTCTTGCGGATTCGCTTCTGAACCTCTTCGATCGCGTTCCAGATTTTGGCATGGCCTTCGCTTCCATCCCAAATGGGTGAACCCATGGTAATGGACCGACCACGACTTGCAACTTTTTCCGGGTTTCCTTGGGGGAAATTGCCGGAGTTGAAGGTATTGAAGGAATCGCCTTCAAAAACTTCCGTCCGGATGGTTGCTTTTTCTGCGACCCTTTTTTCGAGAAGGGCCTGTTTGTCAAGAATCTTCATCATTTATTCACCCTTCCTTTTAGGTCGATTCGTCGACGGGTCCGATGATTCGCAGACCTTCGAAACTGAACGTCGGAACAGCGGGGCTCGCGGTCCCAGGCTGGCGGACGTAGCCCACGAGATAGCGACCGCTGTCGGTTGCTTCGTAGAACTTGCCGTCGGAGGGATCGTAGTAAACCGCCTGGAACTTCGTGTAGAAGGTCTGAGCGCTTCCGATCCGTGCGGCGCCGACGTTGTAAACCTGGCCGACGTGAATCGTACCGGTCCCTGACGAAGCCGCGATGTCTTCGTCAGCCAGTCCGAAATACGGATACTGCGCGACGAAATCCCCTTGGTTGATTGCGGAACCGGCGTTCACGATGTCGATGTGATCATCGCCCGTGACGTGTTCCTTACTGACGAAACCCTGGCGGATGGCCGTCGTGTCTTCACTGGCCGGAAGGGCCATGGAGACGAACAAGCTTGCGAGTAAGTTCATACTGCCCTCCTAGAGCACGAGCGTGGTTTCTTTCGAAATATCCACGTTCACAGTTTGACTCGTTTTGTTTTCGACACGACCCAGAATGTTCTGGTTCGAGTTCACGTCCATGTTTTCGCCTGCAAGGCGCAAGGCGATCGGGTCTTTCTTGAATTCCACGATCTTGGCGGGGAGTTCCGAAGGCTTAGCCGACATGAGAACGCGATCCGCGTAAGTGCGGAGGGGATTCATGTCCTGACCGTTTTCGGTCTTTGCGACACCGAATTCGGAATCCAAGGCGTTTTTCACCTGGACGGTTTCGACGGATGCGAGTTCGGTGCGGAGTCTCTTGATTTCGGAAACGGGGTCGGTGATTTTCTCAGCGGCCAGCGCGTCCACAACCTGGAGAGCCTTCACGTGATTTTCCGTCACAATCTGGGCTTTTTGGCCCATTACTTCGGCAAGCTCAACGAGCGGAATCCCGCTGTTGACCTTCAAGAAGTTCAAAACTTCTGTCTTGTCCACGTTTGCTCCTTTGGCATCGATCGCTTTGATCTGATCGGATGCCCAGTTTGAAAGATCCTCGAGGCCTTGTTGAGCTGCACGGGACGCGATAGAGCGCAGCGCGGAGCGATAGACCTTTCCGTCTTTCCCATAGGGATACTTGAATCGTCCCTTTGTATTTTCAGTTTGTGCCCGATCTTCGACGAGGTGCCAAAGACGAAACGTCTGCCAGTCGTCGCCCTTGGGTCCGAGCATGGTATTCTCATCGTCGGCCGTGAAGGTCCACTTCGAAGTGGAATCAACTTTTCCGGCTTTGATCAGCTTCTCGGCGTTGGCCTTCGATTCGCTGATGGTCTGGAGGTCGGGGCCAGCGTTGGAAACTCTTCGGTTGGAAAAATGGTTTGAAAACTGCGCTCTGGCCAGCATCAAGGCGGTTTCTCGCGATTGTTTGTTCGAGACCTGCGTCGTTTCGAGGCTGTCGGCGAGCCCGATGTCGACAATATCCTGCCCAAAAAACCAGGTTTCGGCATCCATCAAGGCCTTGATCTCGGCGATCGTCTTGCCGGTTTTGGCTGCGTACTCCTGAGCGATCAGGTTCGACATCGATTCCAGCCTCGAGGCCATCTCTCGCATCTGGTGCTGATCGCCGACGGCACCAGCCTGTGCGTTGTGAATCATTACCATCGAAGTGTCGCGGGCCACTATCTTATCGAAGGCCAACATAATCGTCGTTCCTGCGGAGGCGACAATACCGCTGAGGTAAACAGTTTTGGAACCGACGTAGTTCCGAATGATGTTAGCGATTTCGATGCCTTGGAAAAAGTCGCCTCCCATGGTCGAGAGTTCGACCTCGAGAGGACCGCTGACCATCGAAAGATCGTTCAGAATCTTTTCCGGCGTAATCCCGCGTCCGTCGGCTGAAAGCCAGCCCACGTCGCCCGACCATCTTAGGCGTGTCATGATGGCCTCATCATATCGCGATAGAATTTTTTGTAAAGCGGGGGGAGCAGATAGCGACTACGCCGCTTGAGCGGGGTCGTAGACGTCGCGCTTCCAGGCATCGAGACGCGAATTCGGCTCACCGTTGATCCAGTTTCGAAGCTCGGTCTTGAAGTCTTGAATGTCGCGCATCTGGGGTCTGATCTGGCAAACACAGTGCGGATGTGGAAAACTCGGAAGCGTCTGAAGCGTATAAGGACTTCCGGCCGCATAGCGCGGGCACGCGCAATCATGCTGTTGGGTATTGAGGCGAATCCAGTCGTAGAGTCCGTTCGAGGCGGGGTTGATTCTCCCGTTCTCCTTTGCGGCTTCCTGCAAGCTGATCGTTAGCTCTGATCGGGCGAGACGTAGGGCGCGGGCGTCGACGAGATCGGGAATTCGTCGTGCAAATTCTTTGCTCCCACGCTCCAGGTTTCCCCAACGCTTCACGAGTTGCTTTTTTCCGTCCTTGACGTAGGCCGTCAGGTCCCCGGCGATGTCGACGAGATCGCGATTCTCGGCAAAACCGACATTGAGAATGTCTTTGATGTTTTCCTGGTAGGCTTCACCGATCTTCCAAACTCTGGCGGAAAACGTGTAACCATCCGACCAAACGCGGGAAGCTGTCAGAGAGACGATCTTGCGATCGACGCCAGTGAAAAGATTGTCGAGGCCCTGGGCGGTGATCTTCGCGTTGTCGGGGCCCAAGGCATCGAGTAAGAGTTCCATGTCGATGTCTTGGTAATCTGAATAGCCCTGGGCGATCGATTCCGGGATATGTTGCTGTAAGGCGTTGGCCACATCTTGGGCCGCTGAGCGGAGCTGGCGCTCGAGTTCGACCTGGCTCTCAAACGTGAGCTTCGATTCGTGGAGAATCGCACCGTCCCGAAGAAACCGCGCTATGTTTTCCGCCGCCGTTTCGTAGGCTTGCTTGATTTTCTTCATTGCCTGGGCCGTGAGTTTCGGCCAGTTGCGACGCGCTGCGGAATAAGCCGCGGCGTATTCGGAAGACGTCACACGGACCGCCAGACGCCACGTTCTAGAAAACCGTGGTAGAGCTGTGGCTCGTCGACTCGTCGAGTCACTAGGATCGAGGGCGAAACCGTGATGGTTCCGTCTTCATGCTCAACGACAGAATGTTTTCCGAGGCCGCAGAAAACAGGGTGAAAGAACGGTGACTTCTCATCCTGACTGCGTTCTGTTGGACAGCACGCAAACCACGCTCCCTCATAGAGGCCGTATTCGCCTGATTTGAGGTCAGAAATACTCTGAACGTCATAAACTCGTTTTCCCTGAACTGTCATATTTTCCTCACAAACCACGTTCGGTCATCGTCGATTTCGAGTTCCAGAGCTTCAGTCGGCAGGAAAAAATCTCTGACCGCCTGTTTGACCATACCTTGATCGGGATGGTCGTAGTCATGCCCACCGATCCAGCCGCCCCGTTTCACCTTCGGCCACCAGGCCTGAAGATCGGCCATGACGCCGGCGTAGGAATGGTCCCCGTCAATGAAAACGAAGTCGAGTTCCTCGGTTATCATCGAGGCGGCGATCTTAGACTCGGTTTGCAGGACGATACGCCGATAGCTGGCAAATGCCGTTAGCTGGAGCGCTTCGGCTCTGGCCTGGTCGAAATCTTTTTGTGACTTCTGGGAAATTTCGGAGCCGCTCGAGGCGTAGCTGTCATCGGGGTTCGGCGGACTCCAGCGGTCAACCATGTAGAGAATGAGTTCGGACCGACACTTCAGAAGTTTCTCCGAAAGACGTCCCTTCCAAATTCCGATCTCAGCCCCAACGATCTTCTTGCCTTTATCGAGACGCCACTCGATGGCATCCCAACGCTTGCGTGTTTTGGTCAGCATCACAGCTTCCTGAAGACCGCCGCTTTGCTGCCGGCGGGCCCTAAACGAACGAACTCGAATTCGTCCCCGTGGTCCTCGAGGTATTGGCGCTGTGCCCCACATTGCGGGAACTGGTAATCCATGAACACGAGGTAAGCGCCCTTGACGATCGACGGCCCGAAAATCCGCATCGTGCTCGTGATAAACTCATCGGTGTTCGAGATGTCGTCGACAAACAGGTGAATCGGCGAGCCATCCCACTCGGCAGCGAGGATGTCGCCCTTGTGAGCCTTGAAGTCGATCCTCTTGCCTTTGAACAGCGGCCCGACATTGCGCTTCCATACGGGAAGGATGTCTTCGCCCAGTTCGAAATCGATGCCATGGTATTTTCTGGCCTTGGCCTGCCAAGTTTCATCGATGTGCCAGGCGTCGAAGGCATGGAGTGTCGAACCCGAAGCCATGCCGAGAGCCAGAAAGCCCGTCGCTGAGCCCAACCAGGGCGCGATTTCGACGATGGTCGCGTCTTTGCCAGCCTCTCCGGCCAGGGTTTCGAGCAATTCCGCCACGGTCCGACCACCGCAGCCCAGGTCTGGAATCGCTTCAGCGACAGCCCGCCGCTCGTCATTCGATGTAGTTTTCATCCATTCGCCTCCTGAGATCAGCCTCGTAATCCTGGTTTTCTTCCCACCAGTCCTTGAAAACTTCTTTGTTGTAGTGCAAAAGCTTCCGGCTCATGCGCTTTCCCATGTCCTGGGCTTCGCGTAAGAGCTCCCTAACCTTCTCGTCGTCTTCGGATCCGGTTTGATGCAAATCGTTGATTTCGCGCAAGACCTCGCAGATCGTGCGTTTCTTGCTGACTCGGTTTCGATGCGAATCGAGTCCTCCCAGATAGCGAAAAGCGGCACAACTCAAGCCGAAAAATCGTTTCTGGATCGGCTCGAAACATTCGGCGTGTTCGAGCATGAAGTCGTGCTGAAACTTCAGGGCGGGGTCGTTCGGTTTTTTGGTAAAGTACCAAAAGTCCATTAGCAGGACGACAGTCTCACCGGGAATCCACCAAGGCGAGAACAGGTCCATGGCGTGCAGGAATAGTTCTTTCCGCTTGCAGACGTCATCGACGAATAGCCCGATTTTCGGACCGCAAAATTCCTTGATGTCCTGGATGAGGCCCTTATGGAGAAACACACGATCATCGCTGACGGTCTTCTGGACTCGAGGCAGGGTATCTTCGCCGAACGTCAGGCCGACACCGAACTTGGCGGCAATCTCGATTTCATGGTTTCGGGCTTCAAACCGATCGTAACAAAAAATCGGCACCTGTTGGTCGGCACCCTGGGAGAGCTGGACTGTCCCCGCTCCGAGGAAGACGCCGAGTTCCACGATACACTGATCTGGTTTGACTCGTGCAGCTTCGGTTCTGAGAAAATCGCCGATCTCAGTTCCGCCCATTGATGGAATCATACCAGGCCTCCATCGCTCTCGCGAATTTGTCAAATGGTTTTTTTCCGGCGAGAACGTAACGCCGAAGCTGACCCTTGATGTGAACGAAAACCGTGTTGCCGTCGATCATATGCCAGTCGTTGTCGACGGCGTTGTAGACCCGACATGGCAGCTCGAGGAGCGCGGCCTGATAGTCGGGGTTCTCGAGGAGATACCCGAACGCTGCTTGATTGTAGCCGACGTACTTCTGTTTCCATGGTGCGTGAAATCCTGGGTCATCGAACATCTTGAGATTCACTTCGAGGAACCGGCGAAAGAACGCCCTAGCGTAGGCCGTAGGCTTGGCGAAGATCACGCCGCCGTTGATGATGCACCGGCTCGGCTGTGTTCTGGCGGTGTACGCCACATCGAAGTCGCGGTCAAAAACGTGTTTCGCGCAGCCCGTGGCCAGCATATCGCAATCGGCAAAGATCACGGGCTCGTTGGCCGAATCCATGACCTCAACCCACTTTTGAAGCTTCACAGTGTTGGAGACGAACGCCAGGTCTCGGCCCTCAACCGGATCCGGCGCCGGGATCCGGTGTTCCTCGAAGGTAGCACCGGGCATCGTGAGACGGACCGAGCGACGGAAGGCCTCGAGGAGCTTCGAATACTTCGGTTTATTCAGCTCCAGCGGGTAATCGAATTGAACCGTAACGATTTTCACTGTTGCTGTCCTTCCGCTGCGAGAGCGTCGGTGTAGCTCGCCGCCTGAAACTGTTTGAACTTGGCGGCGTCCTGAAGGCCAGTGTTCCATTTCGTGAAATCCGACTCAGTGGCTTCCGGATAGAGCTCGAGGAAAAGCTTCTGAACGGTTTCCTTCGGGACGCTGGCGTTAGCCGTAAGTTTGTTGATCCCGTCGGCGAAGCGCTGGAAAATCTGTGACTTGACGTCCTCGCTCACGGCGTCCATATGGTTCCATTCGACTTCAAAATCAGCGACCGTGTTTTGCATCGTCGCGCCGGCCTTGAGACGGAGACAGGCGGCGAAGTATTGATAGGCTGGCTCGGTGCATTGCGACTTGTCATCCTCCACGGACTTGACGAGAACGCTCATTTGTTCCTCGGCGCTCGCATGATTGCCGGTCGAGATCAAGCCCCATACCATTTCAGGCAACCCGGAGCCCTGCACAAGCTTGTAAAAAATCTGCTGGAGCTTTTGCATATAGGCAACATTTGCCGCAGAGCCGGATTCAAACTTTGTATCTTCTTCGCCATGTTTGTTCAGGATGAAATCAGTGCTCGCAACGTCGAGTTCAGACGGGTCACCGAGTTGAGCATTTCTGGTGAACCAGGCGTCCACATCCTCCACCTCTTGGATCATCTTAACGTTGAACTTGACAAGATCTTCCGACCATTTGAGGTCAATGTCGTGGTAGTTTTTCAGGTCGGATAATAACCGGGTGTAGACCGACTCACCCCGAACTGAACCGTCTAAGACGTCCTTGGCGAAGGGGATCGGCATAATCCCCGACGGGTTGCGGCTCGTCCTCGAGGCAAGCTTAGCAGGGACGTCTCCGGTGTACTGAACCGTGACGGTCTGCGCAGTGAAATACCGCTTGCGGCCGATTACCGCTTGCTGATTTTCTCCGGTTTGAATCGTGATCTGTTCGTCTGTGATGATCTGGATAATCTCGCCGGTGTCGAGGTCGCGGATGATGTCGACGACGGACGAATTCGGGATCAGCTCATGCGTGATCTTCCCGAGTTTGGCGTTCCAGTTAGGCCAGACCCAGGCCGTGCCGACAATTCGGCGCATGAGGAAAAGCTTTTGGAAAGTGGCAGCGGCTTCCTCGAGGATTCCGTCGAGGAGTTCTTGTGTTTTGTCGTCTTGCTTGCAGATTGGAATCGGGAGCCCCATGAAGGCCACGGGAATAAAAGCGATGGGATAAGCCATAGCTGAGGCCAGTTTCAGCCCCGGATAGCTGCCCTTGAAAAGACCGATTGCTAGGTCATCGTTGATCACCCAGGAATCGGTAAAGTCGACAGTATGGGGCCTGCGGATCATGTGCCGCATCGGATTTCGGCGTTCCTGCAGCTCCATCGGTGCTTTCCAGTTCATGACTTCCTCGCTTTCGGGAAAACGGGGGTCGCGCTTTCCTGGATTTTTCGGCAAGGCCAGAACCGCAGGTAGAAAAACTCCGCTGTGGGACATATGGCCTCGGCGGTTCTTCGGAAGAAAACAACCTTGACCGGATCCCAGGCGACGTTATCGCCCAGAACTTTGGTAACTTTGCCGACGATGTACATGGAAACCTCGTTTCAGCGCCAGTATGCGCTTTTTGTTTTTTTTGTCTAGCGGGGTCGGTTCCTACGCTGTGCTAATAGCGAACGTGTTTCCTCGCTGACCTTCACAGCGCCCGAACCCACCAGGAGAACGTAAGCCGCAGTCACGTTGTCGATCTGGTCATCGTGTTCCTTGCCGGTTCCGTCGAAGCGCATAAGCTCATCGATCCAGGCATCGTTCCAATCACCGCGGATGATGTGAACGTGACCCGGTGCCTCGAAGATGGGTTCTAGAGGCGTGGCCCGGACGACCTTATCACCCTTGACCTCGATGCCTTTCCACGGAAATTCCGGCATAGCGCGTCTGAGGTAGTTCAGGGCGTCACGTGAGTCCAGACTGACTTCGACGGCGGGCACGATGAACTTTCCATCGGCCTCAGTGGTGGTCTTGATTGCCTTGTCGCGTTTCGGCGCCTCTTCGCGCATTCGCCTTACGTGGCCGATCCAGATGTGGAGAATCGGGTCACCTTCACGGCGTTCGAAGGTGATGAGTGAGCCGCTCGTGTAATCGGGATCGTGGCCAGTACGTTGTTTGGCGGTGTGCGCGAGGTCCCAGACACGCGCCCATCGAAGGTCTTTGCGGGCGGGAAAATCATCTTCGATCTTGATGCCTTCGGTCGAGAGCAAACCGCCGGACCTCGGGATCGGATTGTTATCGAGCAACGCCGACGACGCGTATTTTCCCAAGGTTGCGTACTGCGTTCGGTAATAGGCGGGCGAATAGCGCTCTTGAAACAAAAACGGCGTCGGGTATTTTCCCTGCCCCTTGTAGTCCTTGGCCTGGGCGGGAAAACTCAGCATCTCGAAACGCGGAAAATCGGGATCGTCTTTCATCGCCTTTTGAATCCGACCATGGGGGTCATCCCAGTGCCACCACGTGGCCATGATGATCACGATCGCCACAGGCGCCGCACGGGTCAACAGGTCGTTCGTCAGAGCGTCCCAGACTTTATCACGGCTCACCCTGGATTCGGCTTCAGCGCGGCCCGCCAGGAAGTCATCAGCAACGATCAGCGACCCGCCGCTACCAGTCAGCCCCGAACGAATCCCGGTAGCGTGCAGTTTTCCGCCAGTGGGTTGATTGTGTTCGTTGCAGAGAATCCAGTGTGCCTTCTGGTTGGTCTCGTTCGAGAGCCTGATGTGCGGGTAAAGTTCTTTATATTTCGGTGATCGGACGATGTCGCGGGCCTCGGAGGAAAACGCCGCCGCAAGGTCGGCTTGGTACGAGGTTTGAATCACCTCATGGTCGGGGAACTCGCCGAGGAAGTGCGGGCCGAGCCAGCGGCTAACCATGTCGGTTTTTCCATGACGCGGCGGGATGACGATTTGCAAGTAGGTCGATTTTCCATTCCGGAAATCCTCGAAGGCCTTGTCGATTCTCGCGCAGACCATGCGGGTGTGAAAGCCTGGCGTAAATGGCCGGTTGTATTTCCACGTGTGCTCCATGAATGCCAGATGCGACTCACGAGCGGTGAAGCGTTCCTCGGCCTCGAGGAGCTTCAGGTATTCAAGTTCCTCAAGCTCGGTTAGCACGTTTTTTTTGCTCCAGATAGGCGATGCGTTCGCGGACTAACTTGCGATCGAGTTGCTCTTCGTCGCCGCCAGTTGGCGGATTGTCGTTGAGGATGGCGAGGTATTTTCCAAGGAGCTCGAGCGCTTTGGTTTTGGAGTGCAAGCGTGTTTTCACCGAAACTGTCGTGACTGGATCCTTGATCCCCTTAGTCGTGGTCGTGTGTTCGATAGACTCAATCGTTCGGGCTGCGTCGTCGCTGAGTTCTGAGGCGGACTTAACCCTAACGCCCTTGCCGTCAAACTCGGTAATGTCCCGGATGTCCGAGAAGGCCAGGCGGCAGACCTCGGTCATCCACTTCAGCGTCAACTTGTCGGCGTTCGAGAGCGCGGCCTTGATGCCGTTTTTGATGAGCATATCGACTTCAGCAACTTTCAACAAACGATGGCCTTGAGCATACGCGGTTTTTTCCGAATACCCCGCATCCTTTGCGGCCTGTGTAGCGTTGAACCCATTCACGATATATGCGTCCGCAAATAGCTTGTATCGATTAGCGGTATCCCGGTCCTGTGTGCCCTTCTTTTTTGCGGGAGGTCGTTTTCGTGGTATTGGCTTTTTCTCAGTCTCAGGGCTTTTCATGATCTCCCCCTTTGCACGTTATCCGGTTTTGCGAAGAAAACCTACTCGCTGTCTGCACGTGCAGACTATCCGCTGCGGACCGGACGCACGAGGAGCGTTTCGAGTTCCTCGAGATTGATCCGTTCGCCGGTAAATCGTTCTGCAAGCAAATCACGGGTTTCTCGGGCGTCGGGAATCACTCGGCCCTGAGTTGGTTCCGAAGTCGCTTTGCCGTTGGCCTGATCGAGCCACTGCCGGATCCCACCGGCCTTCGCCGTGAAGTCCTTAATCGCCGCCCAATCGTTGGCGTAGCGGTAACCATGCTGAAGTTTTTTCCGGCTGTAGGTATCGAGGAGTTCTTGCACTAAGTCACCGGCTGCGGTTCGGAGTTCGAGAAGTTCTTTAGCGGAAAACTTGAGGCTCTTGGGGATAGCGAGTTTCGGTAAGGGCTTGGGGTCAAACTCGGGTTCAGCAGGTGGTGAGGGATCGAACTCCGGCTCTTCGGGTTCGAAAAAGTTATCCTCATTATCCACAGGCGGCGTTTCGCCGTCTTGTGGCAAATTCTTATTACTATACTTAACTGAACTAAGCTTAACTGAACTAGGTCCAGTTTCCGATGGAAAATCGCTGTTTTCCGTAGGAATTGACCCTGTTTCCGTCGGAATTCGGTCGTTTTCCGTCGGAATTTGTTTTTTGACCTTTCTGGCCTTGTCTTTCTCCCGATAGAGTTGCAGACTTTTCCAGTTTTCTTGTGTTTTGTCGGTTGTCAGAATTCCGTCTTTAAACTTCACCAAACCACACTCATTGGGGTCAGCAAGGAAAGCAATGAAGGCGTCGAACTCGGCAATCGAGAGCGTCAGTTCGTCGGCGGCAGTTGCTCGGAAAACCTTCTTTGTGAGGTCTAGTTTCGCTTCCGTTGAGCCGCCGATCATCTCATTGAGTGCCCAGAATCGGCCGACTCCCTCCCATCCATAGGTGACTCGAAGGGCCTTGAATTTGGGATGGTTTCGTGCGTTGGTCTCGTGATCGAAATGGTTAAGTGAATCCCTACTCATAGCCCACCACTCACGCCAAGGTAGTAGCGTTCCTGTTCCACAAGCTCGATGATTTCATGCACCATCCACATCACGCGAGGGGACGGCTGCCTATCGCGCCACGAATAGATTTGCTTTTTCTTCAGAACGTCGGTAACAGATCCATTTTTCAGCCAGGCATAGAATTTGTTTGCGTTCCATGTTTCGAGAACAAAGAAATTTGTGTAGATCCTTATGCCATATTCGTCGACCTCGATTTTTGTAGAATGAGCGAGAAAATCAATGAAAACGATGTTGAGAAACGGCTCATGTGGATAAGAAAGTGACGAACCTTGCGAACGCTTGTCACGGGAATTCATGCGTTCCAAAGCCTGCGAATCCTTTAAGGCGTCAGAAAGTTCTCGTTTCATACCTCTGCCTCAAACAATTCAGGATATGTCTCCTCGGGCTTGAAAAGTTGGCTCTGCGCCACGTGGTTTTTCACACGTTCCGAGGTCTTGTCATAGTACGATTTGACGATCTCCGTTCCGACGAAGTTATAGCCCATGTCCTTGGCGGCGATCGCGGAAGATCCGCTGCCGAGGTTGGGGTCGTAGATCGTCGCGCCGGGCTTGAGTTTGCACCGGAGATAGATGTCCTTGTAGAGCTCGACGGGCTTCTGGCAGGGGTGAATAAGGACCTCTCCGCGCTCGGTCTTCTTGAAGGCTCCGCACCATTGATGATGGAAGATCCTCATACAGTTCAAGACGTTGTTCCAGGCCATTTCCCCGTCTGCGAAATAATTGGCTCCCGTTGCCTTGTCCCAGATATATGGCCCCAGGCAGGTGCCCAAGATGTCGCCGAAATAATTGCCGCCCCAGATGAAAACCTTCTTGCCGATTCTCCGCACTTGGTCGAAGTATTCGCGCGGAGGTGCAGTATCTTGGAACGCCTCCAACGCCTCCAACGCCTCCCGGCCCTGCTTGCGTTCGATGATACGGAAACGGCGTTTCGCGAAACCCGTCGTGTCGTCCTTCGTCATGCCGACGCCGTACCATGGATCGGCTACAACCAGGTCAAAAGCCTTGTCGGGTTGTGAGCGCATGAAATCGAGATTGTCCTGTAGTAGGAGTTCGATTGAGGGTTCCATGGCTTACCCCACATTCACGGTGTCGAAGATCTGCGCCAGGCTTCCACCCGTCCGCCATTCGTAAATCGCTGTCTGATTGTAGCTCGCCGTCAGGTAGGTATAGCCTCCGTACTCGAAAAGTGAGGGATCGGCCAAGTGAACCTGAAGGTAGGCAAGATAAAAATTGGAAGACACGCTGATCGTGGTAAACGTGGGGTCCGCTGTGGCCATTCTGATGTACCAGACATTATTTTGGTTCAAAGGCGCGTAGGTGATCAGAAATCCCCTGCCGGGTAAATACTTCAGATCAGGTGAACCACCGTTGAGGATGACATATGACGGGCTCTTGTTCGCGTCGAAATCGAGATTGTCGCCGGCCATCGTTGCGTGGGAGTAGCCGAGGTTCGATTCAAAAATGCTGAACGGCCCCTGACACTCGATGAGCATATGCCAGACGCCGGAGTCATCGATCGCTACCCCGACGTTCCAAACGTGTTCGTAGATCGTGCCCGCTTGATGCGTGAGAACCGGGCGCCCGCCGTTCATCTGAAAGAAGGTGATTCCGTCGTAGGAGCGCCGGAGATAAATATCGTTGTCGACATTGTAGAAAGCGTACCAGACGCCGTTATACTGCGATCGGAAAACGTAGGAAAAACGCATCCCATCGGCTAGATGTCTGATATTGCCGTTTTGGATCAAATCGAAGCTCCCAACCATGCCAACGTCGGCGTACATCACCATCTGACCAGAAATATTTGAGGTTAGGGAGGTCTCACAGGCGTTGTCTAGAATCGTGGTATTGACGAGTGGGTGGAAAATTCCAAGGTTGTCGTAAATCGTGATCGAGTTGTTTCCCGGAGATTGGCAACCCATCAAAAAAATGAACACAGTGAAAATGATGTATTTCATAAAACTACCTTCCTTGTTTCGATTACCCACACCCAGGGATTGAGATCCCAGGAGTCGGGGCCGTTGATCGATTCCCAGAGGGAACGATATGCTTGTTTGGCAGTCCAATAGAAAGGGCCATGCTCATCTTGGCCGTATTCAGTATCTCTTCCGTTAGGCTCGCTATAAACACCCTCCGCGATCGCGTCGGCTTCAGTGATGTCCTGAAGGCGTTCGACACGGATTGAGACGATTTCGTCTAGGATACGGGAGGCCCAACGAGGCATGAAGATCGAAGGGCGCAGTTTTCCGCACCATTCTTCTGGCTGCCCATCGCATTCATACCAAGTGGCGGAACCTTTTTGAACTTCACTAGGTTTTAGTTGATTGTTGCTCCATGAAAACCGATATGTCTCTTTCCCCCAAAGACGGTCGGTGACCACACCGAAAGGACAACGAACCTTGATCGAGCCTGAAATGTCGTACTTCGAATTCCCGATGGGAGACCAAACGGCTTTACCATTGTCCTTTAAATCGAAGGATCCGCTGATCCAACCGTCAAAGCGCCAGGCGCCGGGGTTCAAATTGATTTTGTCGAGGCCTCGCGTACGTCGAGTCTTTGTCTTCCTGTCCTCGAGCTTCGCGCGGACCATCGGAGCTGAGTAGAGAATCGGACGCTCTTTCATAGTCGTCCCTCGGCTTTGGCTATTGCGGTAAGCCATTCTTGCGGCGGTTTTGAGCCATTGGCAGAGAGGAAATATTCACAGGCATCTCGCAAGGCAACCAGTAAGTCGGGAGCGGCGGCTATAAGATTGAGGTCTGGATGGTCAAGAAGTTGGAACCAGTCACGATGATGCTCTCGGCCGGGCTCGACTTTCTTGAAATTCTCTGCGTTGCAAAGGAGTTCAATTCCATTTTTGTCAGCCATTACGACCGGTTGTGCACTGTTCATTCCCCATCGCGTAAAGCCGAGAACAGTCAAATCGTATTTCGGTTTTCCACCACACAATTGGATTATTCGGCTCTTGGGGTTGATTTCCCAACGCCACGGTCCGGGCGTGTACTTACTTCCAGACATAATGCCCCCAGAGAGCGCCACAGCCAAAAACTCCGACGACCATGACGATCCAGAAAATGAACGTGATAGCGCATCCCACGACGCGCTTGATTTGTGGTGCTAGATTGCTCATAGTGGCTCTCCAGTGAGGGCCTCGAATGCCTTCCGAAACTCGCCCATCATCAATTCCTGCGTTGGGAGCGCACTATTCGAGTCATGAAAGGCGAACCACTTTTCCCTATCCTCGTGGTCTGTGTAGTGCCACTTGCCGAATTTCTCGAAAGCCTCAGAGAACGGCTTTAGAGCGGCTTCCAAAGCTTCGATTTTGATTTGCTGTTTACGGGCAATATTCAGAAATTCGATGAATTCGTTTCGACTTGGACACCAATTTACATTTTGTTGCATTGCATATTTCCACACATTTTCGAGGACGTTCATTTTTGTGCCTCTCCTGACGTCTTGTCAGTCTTGACGGGATATTGGTACCCGTTTTCCGTGATGGCGATGGCTAGCCTGAACCATGGATCAGAGTCCTCCGGCGAGACCTCGAACTCTTCCTTGAGCCATGCGGCTAACTTGGTAAAATCCACGTTCGCGAGTTTACAGACGCAATTAACAGTACCAGAGTGATCGCGTTTCACAGCGAAGACCTTGAGTCCGATTTTTTTATAGGCGTCAATGCCAGCAAAATCTTTCCAAACCACTGAGCCCAAAAGGTCAACTGTTCCGATCTCGACTATGGGAGAATCCATTCTTGGCAAACTGGCGACGGGAATTTGTGAATCGACTCCAGCGAGGGCTTTTATGGCAGTATCGACAGCATAAGAATCTCCGTGACCGCCTGGAATATCGAAAGTGTTTTTTGAAATCTTCTCGAGCGTCTCCCGAAGTCGCTTATTTTCTGTCATCAACTTATCTTGTGAGACACAGATACTATGCATCATGGTTTTTCGGGCTTTCTTGTATTTTTCATTTTCTGCTTTCAGTCTACCGAGATCGATACGTGCTTCTAGCAATTTCTTCAGAACCTTTCCAGCGAAGCTTCTTTCGTAAAGAACACCCCTAATAGAATCAGTTGTTCCCTGAAATTCTGGCAGAAATCTTTCAATCTGATCATCTGTAAATTCACTCATACCACTCTCCTGGAAAAAGTTTGTCGAGGTCGACTTCGGGGAATTCGCGTTTCATCGCTGCGCCCACTACTCGCTTGTCGTTGGCGTCCAATATCGACCAACCCTGTTTGAGGTTGAAGCCGACGAGCCAGCCGCAGAAGTTTCGGACGAAGCGATAACCGTGGTAGACGAGTATCGCCTTCAACCGTTCTAAAAATTGTTCTTCGTTCATTGTATCCTCTAAAAAACCCCGCCCTTTGGGCATAATCCAATCGGGCACCAGCGGACCTCGCGGCCTCTCATCTCACCTGCCGGGCGAGGTGGATTATCTTTGATCGATCTCGAACCGGATAACGCAGTCCTTCAATTGCTGAAAGTTGAGCCTGACGTATTCGTTTTCGCCGATCTTCAGCTCAATGATGTCTCCGGTCGAACCCGTTATCGAAAAAAGGACGGGCTTGGTAGCCCAGTTTCCGTTTTTGTCAAACTTTGTTCGGCTACCCGGCAGACTATGCACAATGTCTTTATCGTTGAAATCGTCGTATGTGTGGATCATGCCGCCCCTCCTAACACTTCAGGGAATTTCAGAACGCACTCGCCCTTCCGAGGCCCGACGACGATCTTGTTGGCGATCATCGCCTGTAGCTCGGTGCTGTGCGTGATGATGATCGTGTGCTGGCGTCCAGCCTGACGGTGTGCGGCCTGAAGCATCCGAAAGTAGGTGAGCTTCTGAACGGGATCGAGAGCCCCGTCGGCTTCGTCCATGAAAACCGTCAGGAAATCGATGTTCGTCCGGGCGCGGATCAATCCAAAAGCATCGTAGAGCGCTCGACGTATCCAAACGGCCTCGCCGCCGGAGAGCGTCGAGATCTCCTGTCGTTCGCCGGTTTCGGTGTCGAGGATGAAGATCAGGAAGGTTTCGATCTGCTTCTGCGCCTTGCCAGTACCCGATAGCTGCGTGGTCTCGAACTCGATCTGGTAACGGCTCCCGAACGAATCCCTAAGCAGTCCGTTAGAAACAGCGGCGATGGTAGGCACGACGGCATCGAGCTCGAGGGCTTGAATTCCCTTTTCCGAACACGCGAACTCCAGTAGACGCCATTCGGCGATTTCAGCCTGTAGCGTTTGCAAAGCCGTTTTGAGCGCTTCGACTGTCAGGCGATCCTTTTCCACGGCTTCAAGCTGTCGTCGGGCCTGCACGAGATCAGCTTCGGCAACGGCGAGGTTTTTCTGTGTGTCTTGATACTGTGTGCGGAGAGCCTGAAGGGTTTCCTCGGCGGTCTTCAGCCGGTTCTCAAGATCGGGCACGAGTTCGGCTTCAAGAGCGGCTTTCCGCTGGCGTTCACGTATGACGACGGCTTGAAGTTCGATGAGTTGTTTCGAGAGTTCCTCGATCCTCACGCCGGCTTCAGTTGCGGCCTCCAGCGTTGCACGTGCGCCCTGGATTTCGATGAAGTAGAGATCGGCCTTCAGGCCCTCCCGTCTGGCGTCGTTCCAGATCCCAAGACTCGATTTAGGCGGGACGAACGGCGGTAAACTCGGAGCCGTTGGCATAGCGGATTCAGTGGCGGCACGCTCGAGAGTCGAGGCCTTGAAACGGCCTTCGAAGTCATCGACGGTCTTGGTTTGTAATTCGATTTTGGCCTTGAGATCATCGAGTTGCTCCTGAATCTTCTGGCGCTCGGCTAAAACGTGTTCTCTGCGTTCCTCTGGGAGGAGCTGCGCACACGTCGGGCAATGATCGTCAACAGGCTTTGCCAAATCTCTCTCAAGGTAGGTCCGCTGTTGTTCGAGGATCGAGAGTTCGTTTTTCGCTTTCTGCCATTCGGCTTGAGCTCGTGTTTCTTTCTCGCGGGCTTGTTGGACCTCGGCGAAGTGATTCTGACGCGCGGTTTCAAATTTCTCGCGCTCGGCACGTTGTCCGTCTTCGAAGAACTTTCTCGCTTCGTCGACGATCTTCTGTTCGGCTGCGAGGGCTTCGAGGTGCTTTTGATAGGCCTCGTTTTCAGTTGCCAGGTCGGCGGTGAGTTGGTCGAATTCCTTGACCGTCTTCTCAGCCTCTTCTCGTTTCGCCACAGACTCCCGGAATCTGATGAGCGAGGCTTCCGTAGCGTCGATCTTGCTCTTGGCCTCAACCGCCAAACGTTCAGCCTCGATGCTGTCCATAATCTTCTGACGATTACCTTGATCCTGGAGCTTGATGTCGTCGACTTCTCTCGATGCTGTCCTGCCCTGCCCTTCGAGAGACGTCAGGCGTTCGGTGTTGGCTTGGATACGTTCGCCATGAATCACGATCTCGCGTTCGATTTCCTCCTGGTCGGGAATTCTCGAAACCAGCAAAGAAAGTTCGGCTTCCTTGATGTAGGAGACTTGGGATCGGGCGTCGCCTTTGGACTTGGCAAGGCCTTTGTAGACCTCGAAGTGACCCAGACCGCAGAGAGCCGAAAACAAGGACTTCCGCTCGCCGGCTGTCGCGTCGCCGAGATCCTGGAGAGTTCCGCCGCCTTCGGCCTTGGGTTGGCGTTGTGTGACGAAGGCCGACCGGAGGTAGAGGTCACGAGAGCCGAAGATCTTGTCGATTGCCTCGACGTAGGCTTCCTTGCGTCCCGTGATGCCCGGCATGGGTTCCCAACCGTTGCCAGCGTCGAAGTCGAGGTAGTACTCGGTCGTACCAGAGGCGATGGCGGCGTTAATCAGGATTCGGGCTCTGAAACGTGTTCCTGTCGAGAGATCGATCCAATAGAGTTCGCGCCTGGAATCCTTGAGTCTGAACTGATCCTTGAGCGTTCCGTCCCGTGTCAGGAGGCACGGCCAGGGGTGCATATTCTCGATCAGTGTCGTTTTTCCGGCTCCGTTGCCGCCGATGAGTGCCAAGAGGCCGGGCTCAACTGCTTCGAGATCAATGTCGACCTCTTCGAGCCTCGATTTTTTCCACAGACCTTTAGCGCCGCGGAGAACCAAGCGCGTAAGCATGATTTTCTGATCTCGGGCGATCGCGCCAGAAGACTGGGCTTCGCTCTCGATCTCATCGGCCTTGAGGAGAAGTGTCTCGGGCGTGGCCTTGCTTGAGTTTTGGCCCCAGAACGTGACCTTATCTCTGAGTTTCGAGTGTTTGATGATCTCGCCGGCGCGGACGGTTTCTGTCGGCAAGACATTCGGCGTGACCCTGGAATCGGGATGCGCACCGGCGGCGATGAGCTGCGAGTGGAAGGCCTCGAGGTCCAGTGCTGCGTATTCTTCCTTCGTGCAGGTGATCTCGAGCTTGACATTGGAGCCCTTGTGGACTTCTTTCTTCAGATCCTTATCGATTTGGGAATCGCCGAGCAACGTCGGGATGAGTTTGACGCGAACCGTTTGGTTGATGGGATGGCCGAAGGAAACGCGCGTGACGTAATGGCACCAAGTATCAAACTCTATGCCAGAACGGCGAAGATCGACGAGGTTGCATCCGGCGTCGTGTGTTTCGCCGAAATCCACAGGATAGGCCGAACCCGGGTAATAGGCAGGGAGCCCGATGGATTCGCCCACGTGTTGGGGTTCGTGAATGTCTCCCATGGCGATGTAATCGGCTCCGACGGCTGACAAGTCATCGATCGAGGGCCGCATTCCCGATGCGTTGTCGAGGATGTCTCCTGTCTGGAGCCTTGCGCCACCGACCTGACCATGGTACAAAAGAACACAAGGAAGGCTTGGGTACTGTTTCCTGATCCCGCCAAGGCCGAGAAACAAACTTCTGAGTCCATCCCTAACAGCGGTTTCGGCCGCTGTTTTTTCGTCGAAGTACGATTGTAACCACTTTTTTGACGGTTCCGGCACACCGAAGAGCAAGGCCTTCGCTTGATTTGAATGTTTTCGGTCGGTCAAAATATTCCCATTTTCGAGCAGAAAATATTCCTGACCTGGTTCGAGGATAATGATTCCAAATTTTGACCGAAGTTTTGTCAAAATTGCGAGCGAACCTTCAATATCATGTGTAGTAGTTCCATAAACAACCACCACGGGTGCTATATCTGCAAGTAGTCTAATTTCTTCGACGATGGCATCAAAGAAATATTTGTCGGAGTTATGAATTGGGCCGTCAAAAGTGTCACCAGCGATGACAATCAAATCAACTTTTTCTATTATGGCCGCATCGCCTGCTCTCCGCATTGATTGTTGAAATTCAAAGAATCGTTCAGGACGCGCATGGAGGTCTGCGAGGTGGAGGAGTTTCACTGCACACCTCCAGAGACCTGCATCGTGATGCCCTTCCCGGCAAGGAAAGTCTTCGCCTTGTCGAGGTAATCCGCAAAAACTTCGTCTGTGGTTTCGGGGTTGGCGATTGTCGCCTCGAAAGTCGAAATTGCCTTCGGCCCTAGGTTGTCACGGTATTTATCGAGAACCTGTTGAAGCGAGTAACGAAACGGATTTACCGGCGGTCCACTGCGTTTGTCAGACGTGGGGTCAAAATCCTCTTCCGGCGGAGTGACGTCACGGAGTTTTCTTTCAACCGGAGCCTCAAGAGCTGCGGTACGATTCGGGCCGAAGAGTGCATGAGTATTACCTGTGAGGTTGGCGATCATCGCCTGAGCCATGAGTTGATTTTTTGTATTTACGATGACACGGCTAAAGAGAAATGTCTCGACTGCGCGGTTTTTGAACAGATCCTTAAACCCGGTTTGCATCCCGAGGATCGAGAGCGTCGCCCGACTTCTAGCCCCGGTGTTGGCCCTTTGGCGCGCGACTTTTCGAAGTCCGTTGAGTTCCTTTTCGAGTTCGAGCGGAGTATGCGGCACACGATTTGGTTTCCCGCCCTGTGGTACATTTGTCCAGTCCTTTTTTCCTTCGAGTCTGATCTCATCAGCCCGAACCTGACAATCAAACTCATAGACCGCCACATCGCTGTAAATCTTGTTTCCGTCCGGCCCCAAGACCGTGGCTTGGGATTTTCCGACATAAACATTTTCACTTTCTTTAATACAACCATCTACTAGTTCGTTGTACGACACTCCGGCGGCTGATGCAAATTTGTCCAGAGTTTCTTTCTTTGGCGAAAAGGTCTTTCCACCATCCAGTTTGTGAAACTCATCGGGTCGAACTTCAATAGCGTCGATGTGGACTTCCAAGAGGTCCGGGAGCTCGAGGTGAGCCGGTTTGACGTAATTCACCGCATCGGGATAACGAGCGATGAAAGCCTTTGCCTGTTCTCTTGTCACGATTGTCCTCCTTTGTGACTTGAAAAACCCCCAGGGTGTACGGTTTCCCGCATTGGCTCACCCCAGGGGATGGATTGACGGAGGACAATCCGGAAACAAGCCAACTGTTCCCGGACGGTCCTCGATTTCAATTGATGCTGACGAGGGTCAAGCCCTTTTCAGCCGCAACACGCCGCACACTTTCGATCGCTTTCCGGAGATTTTCCTCGGCCTCCTCGGGTGTCGGGAATTCGGCTGTGATGTCAGCTTGCCATGTTCCTTTAGCGGTCTGGCTGAGATTCATGCGCACACGCTTGCTTTCTTCGCTCATAAAAGTTCTCCTTGATTCGTTTCGGGTTTTGTTTCCGCCAACGGCGGCTTGTTCTCCAGTCGTTCCATAACGAAGGTCTCGAATTCGCCGATAAATCCTTCGTCTTGGATGATGTCGAGAACCTTGCGTTCCTGATTGTGCGCCATGCGCTTGAAGCCGATGTTTTTGTGATATTCGAAGGCATCGTAGAGATCAGCCCACACCGAGACAGTTGTTTTTCCGGTTCTTTGTGAGTAGTCGATTATGAGATTCCGGATATTTTCTCGGCGCGTCTGGTTCATCGGCGAGCCTCACGCTCCCGCAGATTTTCTTCCAAAAGAATCCGCGCAGCATCAGAACGGTTTCGATTCATCCGATCGGCCTCCTCGTCGAGGCGGTCAACTAGATCCCTCGGACACTTGAAACCGATGAAACCGTCATTTTTTTCCTTAGTTTCGGGCATTTCTAAAACCTCTTTTTACCATGTTAAACGTGGTTAAACCATTTGTCAAGACTTTCGGTTAAACAAAGTGAAACCTTTAGTCGATAATTCGGATATGGCTAAAAGTGCGGAGAAACGCGAATTCTTTGGAGCAAAGATTCTCCCAGAGTTGAAACAGGCGATCGAGATCTTGGCCGATGAAGACGACCGCAGCGCCTCGAACGTCGCGGAACGCATCTTGCTCGCCTGGTTCCGGGAACACCGCCCCGATCTCCTGCCTCCGAATTTCTGATTCATAGTCGCCCCGAAAACGTTTCTCTAAGTTTCATCCAAACCGCTGTCAGTTCATCGCTCGTCATGTTCTCGAGGCTTTTGTCGACAACGAGCCGGACCGTGTGATTGAAAACCGTCATCAAGGCCTTTTGAGAACCGGGCCTAGCTGTTGATTCGATGTGGTGCCGCATCGCTCGAATGTTCTGGATGAGCGTCTTTTCCGCCACGCTCGGTGCTATCATAGGCGCTTCGACCTTCGGGAGTTCCGCCTCGATCCCGTGCGCGACGCTCCACAAGGGTTTGATTTTCGGGCCTGTCTCGCCGGCAAAGGCCTCCAGAGGATCGCTGGTAACCTCGTTGTCAAAGAGTTCGTCTTCGGGTTTGAGAGCGATCAGGGCCTCGTCTTCGATCATGCGTTGTGCCCGAACAAATAGCTCGTCAGCTGGTCCATAGACCCATGCGCCGCGCTTCCCCGGAGCCAGACGATTACCACGTGCGAAGAGCTGTTCGAGCCACGGAACGCTGCGGATGTGCGTCAGGCAAGCAATATGCGTGATTTCCGGCACGCTCAACCCTTCATAGGCCATCGCCACCGTAACCAGAGCCGAGATCGCGCCACGTTTATAGCTGTCGATTACACGCCGGGCGTCTGCGCTGTCCTCACTGGTAGCGATGTCGACGAGACACAGACTCGCGATTCGCTCGTGATACTTTTTAGCTGTCTCAATGTCGGGCGCCACAACCAAGAGCTTTGCCTGTGGATATTCCTTCCGATGTTCCTGCCAATCGGCCATACACTCGGCAAGGAGCTGAAACGCGAATTCGGTGCGGAGAGCCGTGAAGATCGCGTCGGCTCTCGACATATCGGCGCGGCTGAGTTTTTCGACAGATTTCTGAATGCCTTCCTTACTCTCCCACTTCGCGGCACCATCGACGGTGCGGGGTTCGACTTGAAGAATGGTTCCGTCGGCAATTGCTTGCTTACGGCCGTAGCGAATCACTCGAGTGTGTTCGGTGTCTCGGAGGTCGACCATTGAATCGACGTAATCCAGGCCGGCGATCGCCTGACCGTCACCACGTGCAAGCGTTCCTGTCGCGAATACCGTCAGCTCTGCGGCTTCGATCATGGGCTTGAACGCTGCCGCCCAGGCCGAGTCTTCGCTGATGTGATGCACTTCATCAAGAAACAAGATCGTCGGGTGACGCCTCATGTACTGAAGGTGTCCATCGGGTTTCATCCCAACGGCTTGAAACGTCGTCAGATAGCCGTCGGTTCCCCGGTCTGCGTGTTCGTCGTTGCCATGACAGGCTCGGAGTCGTCGGCTCGTCTGCCAACGTGGATCCGTGAACTCGGCTTCGCCCTGATATTTCAAGGCGTTCCGCGGAGCGATCCATAGAAGTTTTTCTGCGATGTGAGGCAAAAGACGTTGAGCGAGAATGACCGGGTGACCAGACTTGCCACCGCCAGGCGTGACTGAAAGAATGATTCTCCGAATGTGTGCGCCTCGCAGAATTTCGTCGCACACCTGATTCATTCGGGCTTGATGCCAGCGGAGGGTCATAGGATCGCCTCAATCGTGGCGATTCTCTCGCCGATCCAGCGCATGACGGGAACAGCCATCGAGTTCCCGATTGCTTTGTAGCGAGGTCCGTCTGGTGCCATTTTTCCTCGCCATGGAATAAGGGTCCAATCGTCAGGGAATCCCTGCAGTCGTTCGCATTCACGGGGCGTGAGGCGGCGCACTCCGTGGCCAGCGAGATAATTCTGTTGTTGCGCTCCCGGCTCAGAGGTTACAGAGCCAGTGATCTGGCCGTCTCCATCGATGAATCTGACTTCGCTTCGGCTGTTTTGTTGGAAGACTCCAATCTGACCACCGCCGTTTAGACGTTTCCCGTTCATTGCTCGAAGCGTAGGAGAATGGTCACCGACACCGAATCCATTGCGGCCCGATGCTTTTGTGTCGAATGCCATCGTTAACGGCACGTCTCGCCCTGTTCCGTCCTCACTTGAGTCGTATCGTTTAGTTAATGAGTGGGTTACAAGTTGGCTCTCATGGCTCTCATGGCTCTCATGGCTCGCATTGTCGGCATATGGTTTAGTCCGAAGTGGTGCTACTACCATCGTCTCACTCTAGTAATCCATGCGGCCCGAACCGCCTTTAGCATTCACAGCTTTCGAAATCACCGGTGAGTAATCAGTTGGCCTTCCCGCATGATCTCCAGCTAAAGCATTGACAGTTTCACCATCGCCATTTCCTCTCATGTCATGGACCTGAAGACCGCCTGCTAAATCGAAGTCGGTTCCAAGTCCACCACCTGCCGAAGAGCGGCTTCCAATTGTTCCGGCAATTTCTTCCCCCGCTTTTCGGCTCGGCGCAGGATACCCCGACACGCTGTAGCGCTCAAAAAGTACCGCTGCGGCACGTCGCCAGTCTCCAAAATATCCGATAACGAAGACGCGACGCCGACGCTGTGGAACTCCGAAGAATTGAGCGTCCAGGACTCGATAGGCCCACCCATACCCGAGTTCTGCCAACGCCCCGAGAAAGGCACCAAAATCCCGTCCTTTGTTCGACGACAAGACTCCTGGGACGTTTTCCCAGACCATCCAACGGGGCTTAAAACGCTCAAGAATTCCAAGAAAGACGAGAGCCAAGTTACCGCGCGGATCGTCCATGCCTTTTCTGAGGCCTGCGACGCTGAAGGATTGGCAGGGAGTTCCTCCAACAAGAAGGTCAATTGCTCCAAGATTCCACCCCTTATATTTGGTCATGTCACCGAGATTCGGTACGTCAGGAAATCGATGCGTTAGCACCGCCGAGGGAAACGGCTCGATCTCGCTGAAAGCTTTAGCGTCCCATCCCAAGGGATGCCATGCGACACTTGCGGCCTCGATCCCCGAACAGACCGAAAGGTATCTCACAGATTTTCATCTCCAAACAAACTCGGCACAAAATAGTACCCGCTCGGCTTCTCGGTCTCGATTTCTTCCACGACTTCAGGTCCGACCGGGGCCTCGATGAGGATGTGTTCAGAGCGGTCAAGCCCGATGTTCATCTGGTTTTCGCAGAAGGCCACCTCTTGAAGTGAACTGAACTTGGCTGCGTATTCTTGATCAATGCGAGGGCCCCTGCGAGTCTGTGCGTAGAGTCTGACGATTCCTGTCATTTCACGTATCCTTCCTTCCGTAGTCGCGCGTCGAGGTCGTCGACGCTGTAGGCGAGGACGGCAATACCGCCCACCCCTTCGACGTCACGCATGAAATCCCGTTGATCGTCACTGGCGTCGTTGTCGATTCGCTTGGTCTCGACTGCAAGGAATCTACCGTTAGGTGGGAGAACTGCGAGGATGTCCGAGATACCACGGAATCCGAACCTTACGAAATGGTTTTTACCGGCCTTCGTTGTGTACTTCGCTCCGCCGGTATTCTGCCGCCAGTAGAGTTTAAAGCCCATGAGCTTTAGGTACTCGAGGCAATCCTTCTTGACTTGGTTTTCCGAAACCATGAAGACGCGTTTCACGATCGCGCCGCCACGAGTTCGGATGTCCTGAAGAGATCCCCCTGTTCGACTTCGCCTTCAGCAAAAGCCTTGACCTGATCGATGAGAAGCTTGACGGCTTCGTTGTAGGCATTCTTCAGGCTTCCCGGTACGGGTTGGGAAATTCGGTCCTCTCCCTTGCCGATGTTTTCCATCTCTTCACGATCATTGATTTTGGGAAGCGTGATTTTTGACTCGCACGATTCCGCGCTGTTTTTCCTCTTGTATATCGAGGTGACATAGACCTCGAGTCTGCTACCGGGTTCATCGCCGTCGCTCCAGGTGATCGATGCCAAACCGATGCCGACACGCGCCGAGAGGTTATTCTGTTCGGTGATGAGTCCCTGGAGACCACAGTATTGAATAGCAAGATTCACGACACGCTGTGCATTCGAAAGCAACGCCGGTCTCGGGCTGTTGTTCGAGCGCAGGGTCAAGTATTCGCCCTTCAGGGTCTTTTCGTCGTGCTGTTCGAAATCAACCTGATAGCTGTAGTTCTTCACTCCGATTTTGAATTTCTTGATTGTCGAGATCATACGAGACTCCTTTGTTTGCGATCGATTTCAGCGGCGATCAACGCCCCGGCTTTTTCCAAATTCCTGATAGGCGTCGAAGGCTTCCACCATGACGGATCCCAAGGCCAGCCAGTCGGATCGTTGTTCAAATAACAGATCGCAGCTCTGAGGAGTTCGCCGTTTTTGTAGCGGTCATCGTTTTCGGAGGTCCAGCCCTCTTTTTGGATCTGGCGCTGACGTTCGGCGGCTATGCGTTCCGCGCCGGTCATGACTTATCTTCCAAAAGTTTTTGGTCTTCGATGACTTCGAATTCGCCTTTGAGTGAGCCAGCAACGTTGGACAGTCGTTCTGTTGCTTTGAGGGCTGATTTGATTGCTGAGGCTAAAACACTAGAGTCGAATGAGAGATGAATCTCGCTTTTTGGTGGTGGAACGCGCCGTATTACTTTTATAGATAGTGGGGTGACAACGATGCCGTCAATGAATAAACGTGGAGGCTTGTCTGACTTTGGCAACGGAATATCTATTGCGCGATGAGCGCCGATTTCAGACGAACGCGCGGCTGACCGAGGCACAATAGCACCATTTATTTGAAGTTCTGCCTCATATTCGACCGGATTGGATAGGAGAATCCAACCGTCCGAAAACTTCATTTCGCTCATCTCGGTCTCCTGGAAAAAAGCGGGAATCCGAACCAGCTCAGAACGCCAGCGAGAATCGTTATCAACACGCGCCCGAGGGAGAGTTCCCAAAGGCTCGGAATAAAGAATTGAACCAAAACTACAGCGACGATGACGAAGCACCAGCGGTTGATCAGGGACTCGCGTTGGCGCCGCAACTCTCGAATATCCCTACGGACTTCCTTTGAGGTTCGTTGCTTGATTGTCATTTTTTTTCCTCCAAGGCGCATATGATCATCACAGAAAAAAAGATGCCTATTATTCCTGCGACAATTGCGAAATTTCCACGTTCGATTTCTGTCCAGTGAGCCGCATTGAGATCCTGAAAAACAAAAGAAAACATCAGGTAAATAAATGCGACGATGGAAAAAAATACTAAAATTACGGTCTTATAAATCATCTCACTGCTCCATATCCATGACCATTCGTGCCGAGTAAGCCGTTGAAGCCGATACACCACGAGCCCATCCGGAAGGCCCGGCCTTGTAGGCTTCAACTGCGCCTCGTAGGGTCTTAGTGATTTTCAGACAGTAGGCCAGATAACGCATCCCCACGTGAGCGTTGGCTCTGAGGTCAAACGGGTCGAAATCCTGGCCGTCGTTGAACTCCTGCACCATCCAATCGTGATAGCGTGGGTTTAGCTGAAACTTACCCTCATCGCCGGAGATGCCGACACAGAACCTACTCGCGTTACCGGATTCGCTCCACATCAAACCAGTAGCGACGTCGAGGAGAATGTGAGCCGCTGCGGCTTCCTCCATGACGATGCGGAAATACTTCGGGTTGATGAGATACCGATCGGCCGATTCTGGAAGCCGTTCTCGAGGCGCCTCGATTTTCGCCGGAGGCGCGTAGAGCTGGACACCGACGAAGGCGAATATCAGGACGAAAATAATTTTCACTGTCGGGCTCCGTGGTAGGCTTCGACGTCTGAGCGACTGAGTACCCACCTCGGGAAACTTCGGCGCTTTCCTCTGACGAGTCGTTTTTCGCCTTTAATCCGGCCTTGTCGGACGAGCTTCAAGAGATACGCCACACCTAACTTCGTGATTTCGTGCGCTTCCTCTGACGTGATCTCGTCGGGGGCAAGCTGGCAGACACTCGATTCCGGCGCGGCGGCTTTCGGTGGTTCGGCGAATTTCTTCTCAGTTTTTTTCTGTGGAGTCGCAACCCTCCTCATGCGCACGATCTTTACCCCGTTGGCATAGCTGACGCGCACCTTTTTTTCATCGATCAATTCCGCAAGCTGTTTTTCGGTGATGTCCCAGAGTCGTAGGGCCTCGTCAGCGAAGAACCAGTGATCTGGCAGGATCATCGGCGTTACTTCCCTGATGGGCGGAACGTTTCTCCGGTCCGCAAAAATCCAGTCCGGACAATCCTCACGTGTGAAACGCCAGGCGAACGCGCTCACCGATTTACCACCTGTCCGTCGTCTATGAACTGAACTCGGTCGAGAAAATCGGACTCAGGCGTTCGGACATCGAGGCCTCTGCGTACAGCTCGGATGATGATCTCTGGCACGGACTTATCGAAGCGCGGTTTTCGCGCAGCCCAAACTCGTTCGTAGAGTTCCTCGGGAAGCTCAAGTAAAATCGGTATGCTCATGATTTCCATGCCTTCATGATCTGTCGTTTGGCCGCTGTGCCCATCTGGAGCCATTGAAGCTCACGAGTACGTAGCGGGGTTTTGATCCACTCGATCGCGAGATCGAAGTCCCAGAGCCAGCGCCCCGGAACATCAGAAATTCCGTGATTCGGGAGCAAGTAACGATGATTTCTGAGATAGGAATCCGAGACGCCGAGCTTGGCGGCGAGCCAATCGATACCGATGTTTTTCGGCACATCGAGAACGGCCTCGATGCGTTCCAGGCGTTCGAGGATGGCAAGGGATTCTTCGCTCATCGCATTGCCTCGAAGATTCGCCAGATCAGAGAACGGCGCTTGTGGCGTGTGACTTCTTTTGGGAGTTTGTTGGGATCTATGGGAGCCCATATGCAATCGAGAAAAAGGCTACCTGGATCAGCAAAGACTTTGACAAAATAATTGGAATAAAGGTCGCGATTGGCCAGGTGAACAATCAACGGAATCTCTAGCGTCGAAATAACCGTAGTGATCGTTCCGTTCTTCACTGGCCCCTTGTAGTGAGAAGATTCCTTCCCAATACATTGCACGAGCTGACCAACAACTAGACGCCCGCTCATGATCTGACCTCGGCAACGAGGCTGAAATCGTCGGAAGTGAACGACCACCAAGGCCCCATCAGAGACTCGACAGTGATCCCGTCGGGATCGACGAGCATCATCTCTTGAATGGGGAAATGTCCACGGAGTTTAACGACCGTGTACTCGACTCCGGGAAAAATCGCGTCGGTATCGCTCGCCGGATCACAGCCGATCCACACGACTTTCGAACCGATCACAAGCTCAAGACTTTTCGTCGACGGGCTGGAGCACATAGTTTTCCTCCTTCATCGCTTTGAAAATCAAGAATTTCGTCCAAGGGCCCTGAGACTTACCGGTCTCCTTGATGAACCGCTTAAAAAACACCTTTTCCTCTGCTGACATCGGAGCATCGATCCGAAGCGGCGTTTCAACTGTTTTGTTTGTCTCATCCTGATTGGTGATCATTTCCCCTTCCAAACTACGTATTTACGTAGTTAATTGAAGATTAAACCTCATACACGTAGTTGTCAATGACTTTTTTACGGATTTACGTAGTATTGAGGCCGATATAACGAATATGAGTTTCTGGGAAAATGTTGACCGATTGGTCACTGAACAAAACACGAGCTATCGATGGCTTGCTGGACGGCTCGAAGTATCTGAGACCACGGTATCAAGTTGGCGACGGACCGGCGTAAGTCCGAGATCGCGTCATTCGGTCTTGATAGCGAAGGCACTTAAGACAACAGTAGAAAGTTTGGAGGATATGTCTTCAGATGATCCTTGGTTCACAGAAAATCGCTCTCTAATCAGTAAACTCCAGGTACTTCCGTCAGATCATCTCAAAGAGGTTTCAGACTTCGTCGACTTCAAAATCCAGAAGGTTAGTGAATCGATCAAAGATCGTTCAAAATCTGGGTGAACCCCACTAAATTTTAGAACATGCAAAAATATATGCAATTGCAATAAAGTTTACACCGATTGTAATTTTACTTGACACCTGAATAACGGTTGATTATTTGAGATCATACGGTTATGATTTTCGAAATGCTCAAGAAATTTATCGTTCTATCAATTCTGATTCTGACTTCCTCACTTTCGTTTTCTAACGATTTCACGGTTTTGTCAGGGTGGGGTTTAGACGATTTCCATCAGATCCAAGGCAACAATAAAGTCCTGTCGATATTTTCGAACCACGTGGTCGCAGAACTCTGTTTTCAGGATTTCGAAATTCCATTGTGGGTTTCATTTCCGACTCAAGCCTATTATGAACAGGACCAAACTCCCATTAGTGCGGAAACCTGGGACTTGATCCTGACAACTGGATTCGGTTTCAAATTCGAACAAAAAATAAACCGTTTCCCTTTCGAAAATGATTCTCGTTTGGTTCTATCGATCGGTCCCGATCTTTCCATTGTAAAAATCAGTCGATCATTTTCCTCATTCAGTCTAGGCGCTTTTTCCGAAGCCTCTTTCATTATGGAAACTGGGAAAAACTTCGGTTTCTGGATAGGATCGTCTGCAAAATTCAATCCTTTCGTTTTTTTCGATAACTTCTATCTGAGATCAACCCTTTCTTTCGATTTTCAGCTCGGCCTTATCTTTGGACTTTGAGGAGACCATCATGCCCAAACCAAATCTAAAACGACAGGCTTTTGAACGTCTTTGCGCCGAACTGGACAAGAGCGATGCATTCTATGCTGAACTGCAATCCTTTTTCGACAAACACGGGAACGTACCGCCGGAATATGAACTCGACTGGAAAACCTATCTCAAGGACAAAAGACCTTGGCGAAAGATTCCCGGAACAAAGTTTCGACTCTGGCAAGCTGCCGTCAAGATGGCCCACAATGAGTCTCTGGCGCAACCTCAGAAATCCCACGCTGTAGTTTGACCCATTGCGTGCCGAAAATGTAGGCATGGAAAACAAACCCCTGACAGATCCCTACGCCCTCACCATCCGACCAGAAGTCGATTTCCAGTTCCTCAGCGGGGCTTCCCTTGCGTCGATCGAGGAAGGCATCAAAAAGACCGAAGCCGCCGTCAGGTCGGCATCATTGGCCGTCTGTGTGGCACTAGCAAAGATTATGCGCGAAGAACTCTATCGAGAGGCGGGATTCCGAACGTTTAAGGAATACGCGCTCAAGTCAGAGGACCGAGTTGGAATTGCCTACCAAACGGTTTGGATGTATGCCCGCATGGGTGAGTCATGGATCGTCGACCGGCCTAAGCTGAAAAAAGCGGGTTTCAAAGAAGACGGGAATCTCTCGAACCTTCGTCTCCTCGACAAGGCGAAAAAAAGTTTCGGTGACGAGGCCTTCAAGCTCGTGGCTCGTGAGAGCTTCAGGACCATTCAGGAAAAAATCAAATCCGCCGGATTACAACAGGTTAAGATCAGAGCCGACGTTAAGCTCGAGGTCTCAGGGTCTTCGGTAAAAATCGATGGCGTCGAGATACTGAAGCTTGTAGCCCTTCCCGCAGCCGAGAAAAAGTTTCTGATAGACACGCTCAAGGAAATCTACACCATCAGGGCCAACGGTGAGACGGTTTATCTTCGCGGAGTTGAGGACAAAGGCGAGTCCCGCCAGCTCGATAATCTCCTCAAGAAGATTCGTTTGGGGAGTGATCGTCTTCGGAGCTGACGCTCCACAACTTTTCCAACTCGGCTCGTTTATCCTGGACCCGGAGCAAGACCTCAAGCTCTTCAGGATGGTCATAGCGCTCCGTGCTTTCCCTCGTCGTGTGGCCCATGAATTCCCATCGGCGTCAATTCTGTCCAAAACCCTGCAAAACTTTTGACCAACTGCTGAGACTCGATGCGGTCCCCGATCTCTTGCGATAAAGACCAAGCCCTTCGAACCAGGTGGTTTGAGCTTCAATAGGAGCCCTTCTGTTCTTTTGGTTATGAGCGCAGCCTTGACCTTAACGCCTCGCCCTTCTGTCTTCAATCCCTTGAGTTCGGCCTTGTCGTCGACGGCACCGACCACCGCAAAGCCTCCGAGCTGTGGATGATACTTTTCGATCATGAGCGCGACGACTTCCTGCGGACGCAAGCCTGTTTCGTAGATAATCAGGAAAAAGACAGCCCATTTCAGAGAGCCCCAGATCTCGATCAGTTCGCTTTCGCTCTCTGGAAACATTTTCACGAGTTCTGACTTCAGAAAAATCCGTCGGGGTTTAGAATTTGCAGAAAGTTTTGGAATGGTCCGCAAGCTGTTGAGCTCGATCGCGCCGTCGAAAACAGCCTGGTCAAAAACCAGGACGAATGTCAACAAAAGCTTTTTTCTCTGAGCCGGAGAAAGAAACCGATGTTTTTTCTTGATGCTCTTGATTTTCGACAGCCAGTCGAAAACCGGCCTCGGCCGAATTGCGGGAATGATGAAGTGTCCCCAGGTAGGGAGGATGTAATCGGCTAAAAGCTGCCGATAGGTTCGCCACGTCTTGGGCTGTCGCTTTCCCTCGGATTCTTCCCGAAGCCGAATGAATGGACACTTTCCGGGAATGAAGAAATTCCTTGCATACTCTTGAAGCGACATCCCTGGATGAATACCGCCGTGAGCCTGATCGAGCGCCCACTCGACGGCCTTACGCTTGGTTGTTTCTCCAGAGGACGACCAACCAACTCGGCCAGGAATTCGAACATAGTAAACGCCGCCGGCGTCCTTCCTTTTCCACGTCTTGACGTCTTTCTCATCCCAATCCATGCTCAAAGCCTAGGCGAGAGGTAAAAAGCAGTCAACAATATGTTGACGATTTGTTGATTGGATGAAATGAAAAACTGTCGTTTTGGTTTTGGAAAGTCAAAGAAAAAGGGACTGTAACGGATTAGATGTCCATTAAAGTCCCTTGTAGTGCTAGCCGATGAGCGGAATTGAACCGCTGACCTACGCATTACGAGTGCGTAACGATTATCGATATAATTGTTTATACATCAACGATTTAATTGTTTTCAAATCTCCGATTTGTTGACTATTTCGTTGATTGTTAAAAAAAGGCCTCCACTCGGAGGCCCTAGTCATCGCGTCAGTTCGTAGATCATCCATCCCGACCCAATTGCTAAAAGTGATGAAATGGGGATAGCGAGAACTGGCTTTTCAGATCCGATCATAGTTCCAGTCGAAGCAACTAACGCAGCCGTACCAATGGCAAAAAAAACGGCCAACGAGTCCGGAGGCTTGGCGAGTCCTTCAAACACTTGTTTCGGCAATTCTAAATCATAGAGTAGTGCGCCGTCGGCGATCGATAGTTTTAGTTTTCCAGGATCGGCCCAAGAGATCCAGACTTTGCCGTCGACCGTTGTTCCGGCGATCATCGCGGGAAATTCTACGATCGGAACCTCATGCTCGATCCGGTCGAGCTTGACGATCTGAGCCGCCAATTGATCTTGCGTCAACGTCTGGACATAGGTAACGGCTTCCTGGATCGTCAGGGGTTTGTACGGCTCCGAGGCGTGAATGTGGACGCTAAACCCGCCCAGGATCAACAGGAGCGCGACGATCAATCGGAACATGGTTTACCTCCACTGTGGCCGGAGTTCCCGGCGATTTGTATTCCACAGCTCTGACCTGCGAGGCGTTGATTCCGACCGGTAACGAGACTGGAATGGGGACCTTTCCGCCTGATGGAAAAACGTGAATCTTAGAAGGATTTTCCGGGTCACGAATCCAAGGCGTTGGGGATTGGACTTTGCCGAATTCGGACTTGCCAGCCCAGGCTTTTGTGAGGGCGAATCCTCCCAAGACCGTAGCGGCAACAAAGGCCAGAAAGCCGACAATCTTTGCCCAAAGATGTGAGGGTTTCATGATTTGCTCTTTGGTGGAATATTAGTGTCTTGCCCTGGATCTCCAGGCAAACGAATGCCGATCGCTTTCTTGAAGACCCAAACGAGAGCGGCGAACGCTGCGGTTTGAAACCCGTCTTGAACGCCCTTCCACCAGTCCAAAGGATTTTGAGTGAAGAGATACCCGACGATGAGCCCGACGAGAATAGCCACCCACGGATAAAACCTTTCGAAGGTGTCCTTCTTGTCCATTGCCTTGATGAGCTGAACAACGATCAGCGTCAAGACAACAGGGATAGATCCGATAAGCTGCGTAATGTCCATACGATTTCCTTTTCCTCGGAAACGGCCGAGGAACCGTTTTAAAGCTTCTCGAAAATTCGGATACTCAAACAGTATCCTTCGCGGACTGTGACAGACCCGTCATCAATGGGGTCCCATTCGACCGGTCTTTTTTCTCCGATGACGAAGTGGTGAAAATTTGTTCGAGGATTGAACCATTCGGCAATGACGAAGTTTTCGGGATCGGCTGTTCCCGGTTTATCTCTGCGGAGAAATTTCAGGTTACATCCAAGGAAATCGACGAGCTTTTGCCAGTCCTGAATGACTAGCTCCTCGGCGATGTCCCCTAATTGTCCGTTATGGTTGAGATCACCAGAAATGATTCCGCTTTTGATCGCGTCGTTCCATGCGGTTTGAAGTTCCTCCGTCATCCAGGGCTTCCCTTGGTAGGCCTCTCGGAAATATGCTGCGCAATCGAAAGCGCAGGCAAAGTGATTCATCTCAGGCGAAAGCCTTGGATTCGTTTGTTTGATCATATCCCTACCCTTTGAGCTTCCGAACGACCTTTCATTTCGCCTCGCATCGCGGAAACCATGTTCTGAGTTACTTGCGACGTTTCTAGAATCTGTTTGATCCCTTCTTTCATCTCGGATTGTGACGCCTCGAAATTTTCGAGCCTCACAGCCGTCTGGCTGTGACTCTTTTCGAGTTCTTCGATTCTTGGCATGATCTCCCCCCTAATTTTAGAATGGGCGGCATCGAGAGATTCTTTATTCTTCGAATCTCGCTCTTCTTTTGCCCCTTCCTTTTTGGCCATCTTGATCGCCCAAAATTGAACCGCGACGATAGCAGTCAAAATGCCCAAAACTGGACCCCCAACGAAATTGAAAACCTGTTCAAACGTCATTTAGCTTGCTCCTATTTGTGTGTGATTTTTATTCGCCAATTGTCGAAATAAGTTGAATGGACGGTCGCCCAACTTCTGGAACCAACAGCCGAGATTGTGTACGCTTCAGCATTCCAAAACACTTTGATTTGACCAGCGACGCTACTTGGCCCAAAACCGCAACCTTCTCTAGATGCTGAGTTAAAGTTGTTTGAAGACCCACCGTAGCAACAATACATCGTCGCTTGAACTCCGTTGTCACCGGCTAAATTCGCTGAAACCCAATAGCCGCTCGTTTTGTCTCGGAATTGAAACTCGATCGTGTCGGTTGTTGGATTAAAGTAGGACGGTTTCACATCCAAAGTTGTGGCTTGGGTGTGGGAAAGAATCGCAGTCCCGTCCGCTCCTGATGCGAAACTCGTCGTATCGTTTGTGTTTGCCGAAGCCTGGGAATTGTAAAGGTATTCAACGTCTTGCTTGACGTCTTTTTCGATGTAAATCTTGGTTGGATTTGACGCCCAGGTTCCCGGAGTTGTTTCGGTGATTTCGATAAAGCCAATCAAAAGGACAGGTACATTGCTTCTGGCTGTCGTGGAATAAAGCAGAATTCTCGAGTCGGCTGCGCCCGCCCCACCTTCTGCCGTAGTGGACTGAAGCCTGTCCTCGTCCCAGATTTTCGACGAACTGGCAGCTAATTCGAGAGTCCCCGCATTGTCGATCAAATAGACGTAAATTCGTTCGTTCTTGCTGGCCAAATGGCCGAGCGTCGACCCCGATGAAATCACAAGCGAAAGAGCTGTCGTTACAGATCTGAAATTGACGCCGCCAGAGGTCAACGTTGAAGATCTGAACCTAAACCAAAGAGCGTCGTTTCCTGTTCCAGGGTTTGTAGTGCCGTCCGATTTCTTCAACGAAATTGTGAGCGCGTTTCCAGAAACGGAAGCCGCTAGGCCATATTTTTTGGTCTCTGCGTGTTCTTTGATCATGTCGAGAATCGCGGCGTAAATATCGATGCTTAGGTCTTGATTCCTACCTCGCAAACCAAGAACAACGTCGGCTGCCTGGACTGTCGAAACCGGTAGACCGCCGTCTACCTTCATTGTTGCTATTGCCATATTATTGACCTCCAGATCGAATCAAAAGCCCAGAAGCGGAAATAATTCTCGTCACTCCATCAGCCGCTACGATCAGTTTCACGAAGCTTGGAGTTATTGGCCCCAACAGTTCGACTTTGACTTTATTCACTCGCCGCTTGAAGTCGGGAGAAATCGCGATGATTTTGCAATGCTGGACTCCGTAGTAGGTGCGGCCTTCACTTTCAGCCGTGTCGAGATCAATCGGATCTGGGGTTATGGCGATCGGCATAACGTCGAAGATTCTCAGAGTTAGGTACTGTTCGCCCATAAGCGTTACTTCACAGGTCTCGATCAGGCTATTGTATTTCAGCGCCAGAGCTGTAGCCCTCGTCTGTGCTGAGACCAAAGTCGTGAGCCAGGTATCAAACCTGACTTCCTGGCGCGTTCTGAAATTCTCCACCACATCTTGATAATACGTGTTGTTCAAGGTCGTGAGAAACTTTCCCGACTCGAAGCTCTTCTGATACCCGACTCGAACCTGGGCAGCCAGGAATTGAGTATCGCTGATCACATTTATTTTGATGGCGTCAAGAATCTCAACGTTATCGATTGACGGAAGTCTAGCTCGATTTTCATCATCGATCCTGATCGTGCGCTTACCCTGGGCATTGATCTCATAACGGAA
>Ga0310811_10000753_pt1 | contig 41510 bp, 33 predicted proteins | sample YCmetagenome_FD_207642 | JGI IMG/M metagenome (GOLD analysis project Ga0310811, IMG submission 207642) | Soil microbial communities from experimental microcosm in Duke University, North Carolina, United States - YC | ecosystem: Engineered > Artificial ecosystem > Soil microcosm > Unclassified ...
TCTGCGCGGTGCCGTTGAAGACCCAGGAGTGGATGGCCGTCGCGAAGCCGCGCCGGGCCGCCTGCGCCGGGGTGAAGGGGTGGTCGTCGAGGTACCAGGCGGCGTCGTAGAAGGAGTGCAGGTGCGACTTCGTCGGCGCCGCCTGCTCGCAGGCCGCGAGCAGGCGGGCGAGCCAGGCGTCGGCCTGCTCCGGCTCGATCCGGTCCGGGTCGGGGTGCGGCTCGCCGGCGAACTGGTTGGTCTCGTTGCCGATCGTCATCCCGATGAAGTTGGGCCGGTCGGCGAGCGCGGCGGCGAGCGTGCGCAGGTACTCGGCCTCCGCCTCGACGACGTCCGGTTCCGCGAACATGTTGCGGCGGTGCCAGGTGCTGAGCCAGGCGGGCCGGAAGTCAAAGCTGGACAGGTGCCCCTGCAGCCCGTCGACGTTGACGTCGAGGCCGCGCTCCCCCGCCGCGTCCACGAGGGCGACGAGCTGGTCCACCGCGCGGGGTCGGATCAGGGTCCTGTTGGGCTGGAAGACGGGCCAGAGCGGGAACACGCGCACGTGGTCGAGCCCGAGCCCGGCGATCGCGTCGAGATCCCGGCGCACGTCGTCGAGGTCGAAGTCGAGCCAGTGGTGGAACCAGCCCCGGGAGGGGGTGTAGTTGACGCCGAAGCGAGGACTGTCGTTCATCCCTTGATGGCGCCCTCCCCGACGCCGCGAAAGAAGAAGCGTTGCAGGACGGCGAACAGCACGAGGATCGGCACCAGCGCGATCATCGTGCCGGCCGCGATCGTGCGCGGATCGGCGGAGAACTCGCCCTGCAGGTAGGACAGACCCACGGTCAGCGTCAGCTTGTTCGGACTCTGCAGCACGAGCAGCGGCCACAGGAAGTCGTCCCACGCCGCGATGAAGCTGAGGATCGCGACGACGCTGAGGATGCCCTTGACGTTCGGCAGGCCGATGTACCGGATCCGCTGCCAGACGTCGGCCCCGTCGATCACGGCCGCGTCCTCGAGCTCGTCCGGGATCGAGCGGAAGGCGTTGCGGATCAGCAGGACGTTGATGGCCCCGATCATGCCGGGCAGCGCGACGCCGATCAGCGAGTCGCCGAAGCCGAGCTTGGTGACGGTCTGGTACTGGCTGATGATCGTCACCTCGCCCGGCAGGACCAGCGTGGACAGGAACAGCCCGGTGACCAGCCGGCGGCCGCGGAAGCGGAGCCGGGCCAGCGCGTAGCCCGCGGCCGTGGCGCCGACGAGGTTCCCGCCGACGCCCAGCACGGCGACCACGACCGAGTTCTCGACGAAATGCCAAATCGGAATGGTCTGGGCGACCAGGTCGTAGTTGTGCAGCGTCGGGTGTTGCGGCAGCAAGTGCGGCGTGCTCGAGTAGACGTCCTCGAACGGGCTCTTCAGGGAAGTCGACAGTGAGTACAGCATCGGGCCGACGGTGATCAGCAGGACGACGCACAGGGCGGTGTAGCGCAGGATGAGGCCGAGCGGGGTGACGGCGTCGAACTTGGGCGAGCGGCGGCGGGTCACCCCTCCTTCCTCCTGTTCAGTCGAGCGAGCACGATGAGCGGCACGGCGGTCAGCACGAACAGCAGGACGCTGAGGGCGGACGCATAGCCGAGCTGGCCGTCGAATCCCGATCCGTACTGCTCGATCAGGAAGACCAGCGACACGTCCTGACCGCCGATGCCACCGGTGCTCCCGCCGAGGATGTAGAGCTCGGTGAACACCCGCATCGCGCTGACCCCGATCAGGATCGAGACCAGCAGCGTGGTGCCGCGCACGCCGGGCAGCGTCACGTGCCAGAACCGGCGTACCCCGCCCGCGCCGTCCACGGCCGCCGCCTCGTGCAGTTCTCGGCGGACGTTTCCGAGCGCGGACAGGTACAGCACCATGTAGTAGCCGAGGCCCTTCCACACGGTCAGGGCGATCGCGCTGAACAGCAGCAGCCAGCGGTCCTCGAGGAACGGCACCGCCTTGTGCACGATGCCGACCTCGGCGGCCAGGTCGTTGACCAGGCCTCTGTCGTCCAGCAGCCACTGCCAGATCAGCGCGACGGTGACGGCCGAGGCGATGACCGGGAAGTAGAACAAGGTGCGGAAGAAGCCCATGAACGGCAGCGTGCGCTGGACGAGCAAGGCCAGCAGCAGCGGCAGGAAAGTCAGCAGCGGGACGCAGACCGCCATGTAGAGCAGAGTATTGATGATCGCATCCCACAACTGCGGGTCGTGCCAGAGCCGCGTGTAGTTCGCGGCGCCGATGAAGCGGCCGCCGGTGAGCGTGTGCACGTCGGTGAAGGACAGCAGCAGCGTGTTGATCGCCGGCCAGAGGCTGAACGTGCCGAGGAAGGCGAGGGCCGGGACTACCAGGAGCCACGGCGTGTACCACCGGTGAGCCCTCATTGGTCCAGGAGCTCGTTCGCCCGGGTGACTGCGTTGTCAAGAGCCGTCTTGGCGGACTCCTTGCCGGTCATCGCGAGGGCGATCTGCTGGTTCAGGATGGTGTCCATCGCGCTGGTCCAGATCGGCGGAGTGAAGTTGACGCCGTTCTCGACGTCCTTCTCGGCGATCGCCGAGGCCTGCGCCTGCATGCCGACGTCGTTCGTCGCGGCGGGGGTGGACGCGTCCTTGGTACCCGGCTCGAAGCCCTGGGCGAGCTGGATGAACGCGGCCTGGTTCGCGCTGTTCGTCACATACTCGGCGAAGGCGAGCGCGAGCGTCAGGTTCTTGCTCTTCGACGAGACCGATATCCCCTGCACGTAGAGCGGCGCAGTGCCGATCGCGGCGGAGGGCACGATCGAGCTCACCAGGCTCGGGTTGGTCTGCTCGGTGCTCTGGATGTAGTTGCCGCCGCCGGTCGTCCAGGCGACCTCCTGCTTCAGGAACAGCGCCGAGTTTCCCTCGTAGGTCGCGGTGAGCACGTTCGAGGGCAGATACCCGGCCTGGTACGCGGCGGTGTACTGCTGGAGCACCTTGACCGCCGCGGGCGTGTTGAAGGCGAACGCGGTGCCGGCCGAGTCGAGCAGCGGGGCGCCGGCGTTCGCGAAGTCCATCAGGCTGGGCGCGCGGCTCATCAGATAGTCCTTGCCGCCGGACTTGTCGTGCATGATCTTGGCGTCGGCGATGAGCTGGTCGAGCGAGGTCGGCAGGTCGGTCGTCGACAGGCCGTCCTTCGCGAGCATCGCCTTGTTCCAGTAGTTCACGTCGGTGCCGAGGTACCAGGGGAACGCGATGCTGTCGCCGCCGGCCCCGGTGTCCTTGTACTCGTACGCGGACAGGCCGCTGGCCACGTATGTCTGAGCGATCGACGGGTCGTTCTTCGTCAGGTCGAGCAGGTCGCCGGTCTTGGCCACGGTGTGCGCGATGTCCGGCGGGAGGTTCACGACGTCCGGCAGGCTGTTGCTGGTGACCTGGCTGGTGACCTTGTCCGGGTAGTTCGCGCCGGGCTGGTCGATCCAGTTGACCGTCGTGCCCGGGTGCAGCTTCTCGAAGGCCTTGATCAGGCTCGTGAAATAGGGAGTGAAGGTCGCGTTCTTGAGCGACCAGGTCTGGAAGGCGATCGACCCACTGAGCGCGGTGGCCGAGGAGACCGTCTGCTGGGAGTTGCCGCCGCCGCTGCCGCCGCCGACTCCGCAGCCGGACAGGACGAGGCTTGCCGCGACACCGAACGCGGCGACGCTGCCGAGTCTGCTGGTTCGCATGGGTGGATGAGCTCCTATCGTGGTGGAGTGCACGAGGTGGACCGTGCCGGATGCCGAGTGATGACCGATCCCGCCGGGCGCTGCTAAGCTTCGACCAGCTTTACTAAAGCGCTCTATCTGTCGAGGAACTATGCTCCGGCGTCGGCGGGGTGTCAAGGGAGGAGTGGCGGCTCGTGGCCAGGGTGACGATCGACGACATCGCGCGGGAGGCGGGGGTCTCCCGCGGCGCGGTGTCCTTCGCGCTCAACGGGCGCCCCGGGGTGAGCGAGGCGACCAGGGAGCGGATCCTGCAGGTGGCCGAGCGGATGAACTGGCGTCCGCACACCGCCGCGCGGGCCCTCGGCGGCGCCCGGGCCGACGCGGTCGGCCTGGTCGTAGCCAGGCCCGCGCGCACCATCGGCGTCGAGCCCTTCTTCGGCCAGTTGCTCGCCGGGCTGCAGGACGGGCTGTCGGCGAAGTCCGTCTCGCTCAGCCTGATGATCGTCGAGGACACCGCGGCCGAGGTCGAGGTCTACCGGCGCTGGGTCTCCGAGCACCGGGTTGACGGCTTCGTGGTGGTGGACCCGCAGGTCAAGGACCCACGCTTCGCAGTGCTCGAAGATCTCGAGGTGCCGGCAGTGGTGATCGGCGGCCCGGGCCGGCACGGCCGGCTCGGCAGCGTCTGGGCCGACGACCGGGAGGCGATGCTCAGCCTGGTCGAGTACCTCGCGGCGATCGGACACCGGCGCATCGCGCACCTCGCCGGCCTGCCGGCCTTCCAGCACACCCAGCGCCGGATGCGGGCCCTGCGGGACTGCGCGAAGCGGCTCGACCTGCTCGGCGCGCTCTCCATCCCGACCGACTTCTCCGACGCACAGGGCGCCGCCGCCACCAGGACCCTGCTGTCCGCCCCCGCCGCGACCCGCCCGACCGCGATCGTCTACGACAGCGACGTGATGGCGGTGGCGGGCCTCGCGGTCGCGGCCGAGATGGGCGTGTCGGTGCCGGAGAAGCTGTCCATCGTCTCCTTCGAGGACTCGGTCCTCACCCGCATCGTCCACCCCCCGATCACCGCGCTGACCAGGGACGCCTTCAGCCTCGGCCAGCAGGCGGCACAGCGGGTGCTGGCCGCGGTGGACACCCCCGGCTCCATCGGCGACCTCAAGACGGCCACCCCCGCGCTCACCGTCCGCGGCAGCACCGCGGCCCCGGCCCGCTGAGAGGCGGTCAACACACCGGGTGCCGGCACGGCCCGAGGGCCGGTCGGTACCGTGACGGACGCGGGGCGCTCGCCTGCTGACGGCGCAGGCCGCGACCTGGTCTGCGGCTCCGTGGCCGCGCGGCGCCGGCCTGAGCCGCGCGACCGTTCGGCCCCGGCCCGCTGAGGGGCCGTCACACCCGGCGCCTGGCCGCGACCGCGTGGCCCCCTTGACCGGACGGGCGGCGGGCGCCACGCTGGCGGCAGAGGATGGTTTCGCAACTGAAGCGATTTAGCAATGAGGGAGCAGCGATGCCGATCGACCCGGATCCGGACTGGTGGCGCGACGCGGTCGTCTACCAGGTCTATCCGCGCAGCTTCGCCGACGGGAACGGCGACGGGGTGGGCGACCTGCCCGGGCTGGTCTCCCGGCTGCCGCATCTGGCCGAGCTCGGCGTGGACGCGCTGTGGATCTCGCCCTGGTACCGCTCGCCGATGGCCGACGCGGGCTACGACGTCGCGGACTACCGGGACATCGACCCGCTGTTCGGCACGCTCGCCGACGCCGACAAGCTGCTCGACACCGCGCACGGCCTCGGCCTGCGGGTGATCATCGACATCGTGCCGAACCACTGCTCGGATCAGCACCCGTGGTTCCGCGCGGCGGTCGCGGCCGGACCCGGCTCCGCCGAGCGCGAGCGGTTCCACTTCCGGCCCGGCGGCGGCGCGGACGGAGGCGAGCCGCCGAACGACTGGCCCTCGGCGTTCGGCGGACCCGCGTGGACCCGGGTGACCGGTGCCGACGGCGTGCCCGAGGAGTGGTACCTGCACCTGTTCAGCCCGGGCCAGCCCGACCTGAACTGGGACCACCCGGAGGTGCGTGCCGAGTTCGAGTCGATCCTGCGGTTCTGGTTCGAGCGCGGGGTGGACGGCTTCCGGATCGACGTCGCCAACCTGCTGATCAAGCAGGAGGGGCTGCCGTCGAGGGCGGCGATCGAGGCGGTCGGCGGAGCATCGCCGCACGAGGACCGGCCCGAGGTGCACGACGTCTATCGCGCCTGGCGCCGGATCGCGAACTCCTACGTGGGCACGCGGATCTTCGTCGGCGAGCTGTGGGTCAGCCCCGAGTCGCTGAAGCGGTATCTGCGTCCTGACGAGCTGCACACCGGCTTCAACTTCCCTTACCTCCAGGCGGCGTGGCAGGCCTCTGATCTGCGCTCGATCATCGACGGGACGATCGCCCTGCACGCCGAGGTCGGCGCCCCGCCCACGTGGGTGCTCGGCAATCACGACGTGACGCGCGTGGCCACGCGGTACGGGCGCGAGGTGACCAGCTGGGTCGAGCCCGGCGGACGTCTCGTCGTGCCGACGGACCTGGAGCTCGGCACGCGTCGTGCGCGGGCGGCGGCGCTGCTCTACCTGGCGTTGCCCGGCTGCGCGTACGTCTACCAGGGCGAGGAGCTCGGGTTGTGGGAGGTCGAGGACATCCCGGCCGAGCTGCGCCAGGATCCGACGTTCTTCCAGACCGAAGGCCGCAATCCCGGGCGCGACGGCTGCCGCGTGCCGCTGCCGTGGGAGGCCGACGAGCCCTGGTTCGGCTTCGGCACGACCGGGGTCGCAGAGCCCTGGCTTCCGCAGCCGGAGGCGTGGCACGCCTACGCGGCGGATGCGCAGGCCGGCGATCCCAGGTCGATGATGGCGCTGTACGGCGACGCGATTCGGCTGCGGCGATCGATCGGCGGGGAGCTGACGTGGGTCGAGTCGTCGGCCGACGTGCTGCGCTTCCGGCGCGGTTCGGGCTTCGAGTGCGTCGTGAACTTCGGCCGGGAGCCGGCGCCGCTGCCCGCCGCCGCCGAGATCGTGCTCGGCAGCGCGCCGATTCCCGACGCAGCGCTGCCGGCCGACACCGCGGTCTGGCTACGCCGCTGAGTCTCGCTTGATGTCCGACCGACGTGCGGCCGGCCCGGTCGCAGGGTCATCGATCCTTGCGATACATGCGGAAGACACGCTCGACGTACGCGTCGAGCGTCCGCGCGTAGAACGCGACCGGGCCGGCCCAGCCGATCTGGGCGATGCGGTAACCCTTCGCGTGCAGGTCGGCCATGCAGCGACGGAGCAGCACGCCGCCGATGCCGAGCTTGCGCTGCTCACCGCTCGTCCCCATCGGGCCGAACCAGTCCCGGCGGTTGACGCCGTACGCCGCGAATCCGACGTACTCCGCGTCGCGCTCGCCGTCACGCAGGACCGCGGCGTAGCAGCCGGCGACGTCGGGATGATGCAGAGTACTGAGAGTCTCCTCACGCCACGTGCCGCCCCAACCGGCCAGCCACGGCGTGATCCGCTCCCGGTCCGCCTCGGCGAGCCGGCGCACCGTGATGCCGTGCTCGGCGAGTCGCGCCTCGTCGGCCTTGGTGGCGAGGCGACCGTTCGCCTCGGCACGATCGAGCTCGACGGTCATGTTCACGGCGTCGCGCGCGGGCACATAGCCCGCTGCCTCGGCGAAGCAGGTCGCGGGCGTGTAGCGCACGTCGATGCCGGGCCAGGCGAAACGCGGCGTCGCGCCGCCGATCAGGATGTCTCCGGCGCCGACCTCGCGCAGCCGATCCTCCAGGGCCGCGACGAGCGCCGTCGCGTGGCCCTGCCGGCGCACCGCCGCGTCGACGGCCAGCAGGTTCAGATGCCCGCGCCGGGACGCGGCCGGGTCGCGCGGTAGCGGACCGAGCGACCCGAACGCGACGCCGACGATCTCCTCGTCGACGGTTCTGACCAGCGCAAATTCGGTGTCCGTGGCGGGCCAGAGCAGGTCGACCAACTCCCCCGCGTCGGCCGCGTCCCAGCGCAGTGCGCCGACCGCGAGCTCCTGCAACGCGGCCAGGTCCCCGGCCTCGGCATCACGTACGCCGAAAGCGTGTCCGTCATTCACGCTTCCGGCCATACCCACCCGATCAGTCCGGCAGACTCGATGGCCGCCTAGTGATCGGACGACCGGTAGCCGATCGCCGACATGACGCGCCGCACGGTCTCGGCGTTCTCGCCGTAGGGCGCGACGTAGTCCACGACCGCGCGGGCGGCCTCCGCGCCGAGAGTGCGGGCGATGGTCCAGGCGCCGAGGTATTGCGAGGCCAGGCAGCCGCCGGCCGTGGCGATGCCGCCCTCGGCGTGGAACGGCTCGTCGAGCACCTTGACCCCGCACTGCTCGACGAACGGACGGCTCTTGATGTCGGTGCAGGCCGGCATCGTCCCGAGCAGGCCGAGGCGCGCGAGCACGAGGGCGCCGGAGCACTGAGAGCCGATCAGCTGACGCTCCGGATCCAGCGTGATTGCGCCGATCAGGTGATCGTCGGCGATCACGTCCCGCGTCTTGATGCCGCTGCCGATGAGCACGACGTCGGCCTCGGCGGCGAACTCCAGCGGGCGCTGGCCTTCGATCTCGACGCCGTTCATCGAGCTGACCCGCGGCGTCGGCGTGGTGATGTAGGCCGCGAGTCCGTCCTGACGGCAGCGGTTGATCATGGCGGAGGCGACGAAGCTGTCGATCTCGTTGAAGCCGTCGAAGGTGACGACGGCGACCTGGGTCTGCGACACGGTTCCTCCCGGGGCGGTGTACCGGAGGCACCAGTCTCCGGCCGGGACCGCACCCGCGTCAGCGGCCAATCCGCACGAGGTGGACCCGCGGATCCCGGGCGAGGTCCCGGGCAGCAGGGCCTCCACAACCCTGCTGCCGTCAACCCGCGCCGGCCGCCGTGAGCAGGGCCCGCGCACCCTCGTTGATCATGGTTGATCAGGGCAAGCGTAGCCGAGCGGAGACGCTTCGTGCATCACCAGCGGTCGTGGATCTGAGGTTTGATCAGCTCATCGTAAACATCTTGCACGGCCTTGTGCGCATCCTGACTCAGCGGGGCCAGTGCGGCCGCCGCGGCGTTCCCGCGGGCCTGCTCGCCGTTGCGCGCGCCGGGGATCACGACGCTCACGCCGGGCTGATCGACGATCCAGCGCAGCGCGAACTGCGCGAGCGTCGCGGACTGCGGAACCAGCGGCCGCAGCCGCTCCACGGCCTCGAGCCCCGTCGCGAAGTCCACGCCCGAGAAGGTCTCGCCGACGTCGAACGCCGCGCCGTGCCGGTTGTAGTTGCGGTGGTCGTCCGCGCCGAAGACGGTCGCGGCCGTGTACCGCCCTGACAGCAGTCCGCTGGCCAGCGGCACCCGCGCGATGATGCCCACGCCCGCCTCCCGCGCAGCCGGCAGGACCTTCTCCAGCGGCTTGAGCCGGAAGGCGTTGAGGATGATCTGCACGCTCGCCACGTGCGGCCGGCGGATCGCGGAGAGCGCCTGCTCGCAGGTCTCCACGCTCACCCCGTACGCGGCGACCGTCTCGTCGGCGACCAGCGCGTCGAGGGCGTCGAATACCTGGTCGGAGGCGAAGACCGGGTCCGGCGGGCAGTGCAGCTGGACCAGGTCGAGCCGGTCCACCCCGAGGTTGCGCCGCGAGCGGTCGGTCCAGGCGCGGAAGTTGGCGGCGCTGTAGTTCTCCGGCTCCTGGGCCATCCGGCGGCCCATCTTCGTGGCCACGGTCAGCTCGCCCGCGGCCACGGCCGCCGCGTGCGCGCGCAGCAATCGTGCGATGATCTGCTCGCTGCGGCCGTCGCCGTACACGTCCGCCGTGTCGATGAAGTCCACGCCCGCCTCGAGCGCGGCCTCCAGCGTGGCGAGCGCGTCCGACTCGTCGACCTGGCCCCAGTCGGCCCCGAGCTGCCACGCGCCGAGCCCGATGACGCCGACCTGCCTGCCAGTCCGTCCCAATGTCCTTTTCTCCATGGCCACGACTTTAGTCGGCGGACGACGCGGCCTGTCGAACGAGGGGCGCCGCCGTGTGATCGATGCATGGAGGCGGAGCGCCGATCCTCGCCCCGGCAGGGCGCCACGACACGCACCTGGGCCTCAAGCTCAGGCTCTTCGAGCGCCTCACCAACCTCGTAGCCCCCCGAGCCGACGCCCTGCGCCATCAGACCGAGGTAAGCAGCCTGATTCGCGGCGCCTTTTGATCCCGGGAACCCTGTCGGCGGCGGATGGCAGGATGCGGGCATGGCGGAGATGCGGGAGCGGGTGCTGGCGGCGCGCAGTAGCGAGGAATTGGCGGGGGCCATGGAGGCGGAGGGGGCGCCTGAGTGGCTGATGTTCTGGGGGCATCAGGCGGATGCGAGCGGGCTGGGGAAGGGGTGCCTGTCGCAGTGGTGGCCCAGTCGGTTCACGGTGGACGGGGCCGGGTACGCGTCCGCGGAGCACTGGATGATGGCGGAGAAGGCTTCGCTGTTCGGGGACGCGGCGGCGCGGGAGAGGATCCTCGCGGCACGGACACCGGCTGAGGCGAAGGCTTTGGGGCGGCTGGTTCAGGGCTTTGATGATGCGGTGTGGGAGGCCGCGCGGTTCGAGATCGTGGTGGCCGGGAGTGTGCACAAGTTCGGTGCCCGGGACGACCTGCGGGCGTATCTGCTCGGCACGCGGGGGCGGGTTCTGGTGGAGGCTTCGCCGCGGGATCGCATTTGGGGAATCGGGATGTCGGCGAACCATGAGAATGCCGCGGATCCGCGCAAGTGGCGCGGGACGAATCTGCTGGGATTCGCCCTCATGGAGGCGCGGGAGCGTTTCCGCCGAGTGAGCGCGGCGGCCCCGGAATATCGCAACCCTATGCGATATTCCGGGGCCTGCCCCGCGCATCACCCGAAGTTCGGCCCGCGACGGGTTTTTCGCACCCCGTCACCGGAATAGTCGTACGGCCGCCCGGCCCGGGATGCGCGCCCCCGGGTGGCGTGTGATGTTGGTGGAGCCCCCATCAGAAACTTCTCAAGGAGGAGAAAATGGGCAAGAAGGGCAAGGCCGAGCGGAAGCCCAAGCAGCGGGCTGAGCAGCAGACCCCCCGTCCCGGCCAGGACGCCTTCGGCGAGCAGAGCGAGCGTTCGGTCCACCAGGGCCAGGCCGCGCGCGGCGACGCCTTCGGTGAGCAGAGCGAACGTTCCGCCCAGCCGGGACGCGGCCAGCAGCCGAACCGCGGCCAGCAGCAGCAGCAGTCCCGCGCCAAGCGGCCGGGTCAGCAGCCGGAGATGTAGTTCGCCCATCCGGTGGACTGATCACTGAGTGAAGGGTGTGGGGCGCGTCGCGACGTGCCCCACACTCGTGCGCGCGGGAGCTTCGGGTCGAGCGGCGGCGGGTTCTCAACGGGGCCCCGCGCTCATGTGCGCGGGGGCAGCTTCGGCCGGCGGCGGTCGGGGCGCGGGGTGGAGATGGGGGGTTCGGCGGCGGCCGGCTGCCGCTCGAGCAGTTCCAGGGCCAGCCGGACGGCCGCCTCCAACTGCGTGTTGCGCCCCTCGGCCCAGTCCAGCGGACCGCGGACGACCTCGACGTCCGGTTCGACGCCGTGGTTCTCGATGGAGAAGCCGAGGCCGGGGAACCAGGCGGCGTTCTTGGGCACGGTGATCTGGGTGCCGTCGACGAGGGTGTGCCGGCCGGTCATGCCGACCACGCCGCCCCAGGTCCGCTGGCCGACGACCGGTCCGAGGCCGAGCGCGCGGAAGGCAGCGACGATCACGTCGCCGTCGGAGCTGGTCGCCTCGTCGGCGATGGCGACGACCGGCCCGCGCACCGCGTCGCGCGGATAGCGCGCGGGACGCCGGTCGCGGGTGAAATCCCAGGCCAGCACGCGCCGGTTGATCTTGTCCAGCACCAGCTGCGAGACGTTGCCGCCAGCGTTCCCGCGCACGTCCAGCACCAGGGCCGGGTAGTTGAACTCGCGGCGCAGGTCGCGGTTGAACTGGGCCCAGCCGGAGCCGCTGAGGTCGGGGATGTGCAGATAGCCGCAGCGTCCTTCACTCAGTTGGCGTACCTGGGCCCGCCGATTGAGCACCGTGTCCTGATACCGCACCGGCATCTCGTCGCTCAGCGGGGTGACGGCGATACGCCGCAGTCGGCCGTCCCCACCCGAACGCAGGACGAGTTCGATCGTCGTGCCACCCGTTCCGGCCAGCAGCGGCAGCGGGCCGAGCACCGGATCGGGGACGCGGCCGGCGATCTCGACGATCTCGTCACCCGGCTTCACGCCGTGCGCGGCGAGCGGTGCGCGCGCCCTCGGGTCAGAGCTCTCCCCCGCCAGGACGCGGTCGATCACCCACCTGGCCGCTTTCTCCCCGCCTTCGCGGTGCACGTCCATCGCGAGCAGTCCGAGCGGTCGCTCCGGCCGCGTCGGCCCCTCGGCCAGCCGCGCGGGGACGGCGTTCGCGTGCGAGGTCCCGAGCTCGCCGAGCAGCTCCTGCAGCACGTCGCCGAAGTCGTCCGGGCTGCCCACGCGCTCGATCAGCGGCGCGTACTGCTCGGTCAGCGCGGACCAGTCGAGCCCGCACATGTTCGGGTCCCAGTACTGGTCGCGCACGACGCGCGCCGCCTCGTGGTACGCCTGCCGCCACTCCTGCGCCGGGTGCACGGTGTGCGTGATCCGCCGCAGGTCCACGGCGAAGTCCCGCTCCGGATCGCGTACGCTCAGCAGCCTGAGCTCGCCGTCCGCGAGGAGCACGATCGAGCCGCCGTCGCCGGAGACCGCGAAGGCGTCGACGTCCTCGGCGAGCACCTCGCACTCGTTGCTGTCCAGGTTGTAGTACTCGAGCGCGGGCTGGCCGGACAGGTCGTCGGGGTTGGCGAAGGTCTGGCCGAGCGCGCCGGAGATCGGCCAGCGCAGCCACACGACACCGCCGGCCACCGGGGCCGGATCGGAGTACTTCGAGGCGATGACCGGGAAGGGCACCAGACGCTCGGCGAGATCCTGCGGATCCAGCCGCATCGCGCCGTCCTGCGGCGGCGAGTAGGAGGCGGTGCCGTCCGGCGCGCGTCCCTCGACCGGGGTGGAGAATGGCGCGAGATCGTCCACGGCCAGCGGAACGAGGTACGGCCGACAGCCCAGCGGGAACGACATGTCACCCGTATGGACGTCGTGCACCGGGTCGAAGCCGCGCCAGGAGAGGAAGACCAGGAAGCGGCCGTCGGCGGTGAAGCAGGGCCCTTCGTCCTCGAAGCGGCCGGTGGTCACGTCGTGGATCCGCTCGCTGTGCCCGCAGTCGACGAGCCGGATCCGGCGCAGCGACTTGTTCGCCACCGCCTGCGACCAGACCAGCCACGCCGAGTCGGGCGAGAAGGCCAGGCCGCTGACCGGCCCGTAGCTCGACCGCACCACCTCGCGCACGTTCCCGCTGACCGCGTTCACCAGCAGCAGCCTGCCGTCGCTGGTGGCCACGGCCAGCCGTGACCCGTCCGGCGCGGCCTCCAGCGCGACGACGCGGCCGATCTCCCCGGCGGCCAGCACGCGCGGTTTCGGGAATCCGAGCTCGGCGAAGTTGTACGTGCCGCCGGGCAGCGGAGCGATCGCGAGCTCGTCGTCGCCGTCCGCGTCGCTGACCCATGCGACGTGCTCGATACCCAGCATCACCGGCAGCCGGACGCGCACGCTCGGCGAGTCCGCGAGCACCCGGGCCGGGCCGTCGTGGTGAGTGAGCCAGTAGAGGCTGCCGCGCACGAGCACGGCGCTGGCACGTCCGTCGTGATCGCAGGCGAAGCCGTTGAGGTTGTACGACACAGGAATCTGATAGGGCCGGCGGCCGGTCCGCGCCCCGTCGAGCGGCACCTCGAGCCGGCGCGGCTCGGGAGCGTCGAGGCCGTCGAGCAGCCACAGGTCGCCCGCGTGCTGGTAGACGACGCGGCGTCCGTCGGTCGAGGCGTTGCGCGCGTAGAACTCGTCGTGGTCGGTGTGGCGCCGCAGGTCGGTGCCGTCGAGGCGGCAGGAGTAGACGTTCCCGATGCCCTCGTGGTCGCAGAGGAATGCGACGCGCACGTCCGGCCGGTCGCCGACCAGCATCGGCGCCGCGAAATGCCCGCCGATCCCCTCGAGCAGCCGCGCGCCGTCCAACCAGAGCCGGCCGGAGGCGCCGCCGCGGTAGCGCTTCCAGGCCGCCGGATCGTGCGGCGCGGTACCGGTGAGCAGCAGCGTGTTCCTCGGCGTGATCGCCGCGTCGGACACCGGCCCCCAGGGCAGCCGCACCGGGACCGCGCCGCTCGTCGGCAGCGAATACGCCCACGTATAGCGGCTGAAGGGCTGATGGTAGGAGGAGACCGCGAGCACGTCGCCGTTCGGCATCCAGCCGAGCACCCGGGTGTCCTCGCTGCCCGACCAGCTCAGCCGCAGTGCGGGACCGCCGGAGACCGGCGCGGTCCACACCTCCGGCGTCGGCGCGAGCCAGCTGGTCCACGCGAGCGTGCGCGCGTCCGGGGACAGCCGCGGGTTGCTCACCTTGATCCGGTCGCTGGTCACCCGCCAGGCCCGGCCGACCGATCCGTCCTCGCGCAGCGGCGCGAGCCAGACGTCGTCCTCGGCGACGAAGGTCAGCAGCGAGCCGCGCACATGCGGGTAGCGCAGGTACCCCGGAACGTCCTCGGCCATATGCTCCATGCTTGGGCCGCCGCGCACTTCGGGCAACCCGCCACGCCCGATCAGCCGACAGTTCGTACCTCGGGCCCGCGCATCGGGCCGGGGTATCGGGCCCGCGTATCGGACCGGAGTCTCCGGCGGGGTGTCAGGCCGGAGTGCTCTGCGACCCGTCCGGCCTTGCGGCCCACCGCCACGTACCCGGACGTGGCGCGCGACGTCGCCGCCGGCGGGGTCCGGTTCGTCGGCGCTCAGCTCCGGGGCGGTTACCTGAGACGCGGTGTCACACCGCGGGCAACTCGGGAACCGCGGACAGCAGCGTACGGGTGTACGGGTCCTGCGCCTCGTGCAGCTCGGCGGCGGCCAGCAGTTCCACGATCCGTCCGCGGTTCATCACCGCTATCCGGTCGCTGACCTGCCGGACCACGGCCAGGTCGTGCGCGATGAAGATGAGCGTCAGCTCGAACTCCTCGCGCAGCTCCCGCAGCAGCTTCACCACCTGGGCCTGCGTGGTGACGTCGAGCGACGAGACAGGCTCGTCGCACACGACGAGCCTGGGCCGCAGGATCAGGGCCCTGGCGATCGCGGCGCGCTGCCGCTGGCCGCCGGAGAGCTGATGCGGGTAGCGGTGGTAGAGCGAGTCGTCGAGGCCGACGCGCTCCAGCAGCCCGTCCACCGCGGCGCGCAGCCTGTCCCGGTCCTTCTCGCCGTGCACGATCAGCGGCTCGGCGATCGAGTCGCCGATGCTGCGGCGTGGGTTGAGCGAGGATGCCGGGTCCTGGAAGATGAGCTGCAGATCCCTGCGGTGATCGCGCAGCGCCTTGCCGCGCCACGATCCGAGGTCGCGGCCCGCGAACTCGATCCGTCCGGACGTCGGCTTCTGCAGCCGGACGATCGAGCGGCCGAGCGTGGACTTGCCGCTGCCGCTCTCCCCCACGACACCGAGCGATTCGCCGTTGAGCAGCTCCAGGCTCACGCCGTCCACGGCCGTGGTCGCGGCGGATCCGCGATGCGCCGGGAAGACGACGCTGAGGTCGGTGACCTTCAGCAGCGTCTCGGCGGAGGTCGCGATCCGGGTCGGCAGCTCGGCGTCGAGGCGGGGAATCGCGTTGAGCAGGTCCTTCGTGTACGCGTGCTGCGGCCGCGCCAGCACCGCGCGGACCGGACCGCGCTCGACCTCGTCGCCCGACTTGAGCACGAGCACGTCGTCCACGTTGCCGCCGACGACCGCGAGGTCGTGGCTGATCAGGATCAAGCCGAGCCCGATCTCCTCGCGCAGCCGCCCGAGCAGCCGGAGGATCTGCGCCTGCACGGTCACGTCGAGGGCGGTGGTCGGCTCGTCGGCCACCAGTACGCGCGGTTCGAGCACGAGCGCCATCGCGATCAGCGCGCGCTGCCGCATGCCGCCGGAGAACTCGTGCGGGTACGCGCGGTATCTGGTGCGCGCGTCGATGCCCACCTGCCCCAGCGCCTCCGACGCCCGCTTTCGCGCCTCGTCGGGGCTGGAGCGGAAGTGCAGCCGGTGCACGCCGGCTATCTGGTCGCCGACACGGTGGTACGGATCCAGGCTGGTCAACGGCTCCTGGAAGATCATCGCCAGTTCGCGGCCGCGAATCCGGCGCAGCGTCTCGTCGTCGGCCGTGTTGATGTCCACGGGCTCGATCGAGGCGTCGTCGCCAGAGCGCGGGTGCAGCAGGATGCGGCCGCCGACCTGCGCGGACGTGCCACGGTGCAGGCCGAGCAGAGACAGCGCCGCGGCGGACTTGCCGGACCCGGACTCGCCGACCAGGCCGAGCGCGCGGCCCGGCTCGAGCTCGAAACTCAGACCATTGAGAGCGTTGACCGCGCCGAAGGAGATGCGCAGATCCTCGACCGCGAGAATGGGGGTTGACGTCACGAGATCCTCACTCGGGGGTCGAGCACGGCGTAGAGCAGGTCGGCGACGGCGTTCGCGACGATGATCAGGAACGAGGCGAGCAGTGTCACGCCGGTGATGACGGGCAGGTCGATGTTGCTCGCCGAGTCCACCATCAGCTTGCCGAGGCCCGGCAGGCCGAACATCGACTCGGTGAACACCGCGCCCGCCAGCACTCCGCCGATGTCCATCGCGGCCATCGTGGCGACCGTGGGCAGCGCGCCGCGCACGGCGTGCCGGGCGACGATGCGCCGCTCGGTGTAACCGTAGGCGCGCAGAGTCCTGATGTGGTCCTGGCCGAGCGCTTCGAGCACGCCGGCGCGGGTCAGCCGCAGATAATTGCCCGCGAACGTGAGCGCGATGGCGAACCAGGGCAGCAGCAGGTTCTCGGCCCACTGGCCGACGTTCTGCGTGAACGGCACGAACGTCGGGAACGGCAGGACCTGCCACCAGACGCAGAACAGCAGCAGCAGCAACAACGCCAGGATGAAGATCGGCACCGAGCCGAAGGCGAGCCCGACGAACGTGGTCGCCTTGTCGCGCAGCCCGTTCGGGCGCATCGCGGCGAACAGGCCGAAGCCGATGCCGAGCGAGAGCCACAGCACCGCGGCGCCGGCGACAAGCGAGACGTCCACCGGCAGCGCCTGGGTGAGCAACTGCGTCACCGGCTCGTCGCTCTGGAACGAGTATCCGAGGCAGGGCACCGAGCACCAGACCGTGCCGACGCCGTTGTCGTAGGTGTGGCCGACGAAGATGCTGCTGATGAACGTCCAGAACTGCTCGTACACCGGCCGGTTCAGGCCCATCGTCTGCCGCACCTGGGCGAGCTCGGCCGCGTCGCAGCGCTTACCGCAGGCCAGGCTCGCCGGGTCGCCGGGCATCAGATAGAAGAGCCCGTACACGACGGCGGCGACGATCAGCAGGACGGCCGCGGCGGCGAGCAGGCGGCGGGCCAGGAACGCGGTCATCGGCCGACTCCCTTCGGGTCCACGGCGCGGCGGATCTCCTCGCCGAGCGCGACGAACGCGAGGACGCAGACCAGCAGCGTCAGCGCGGGTACGAGCACGTACTCGGGATCGGTCTGGAACCAGGTCGTGGCGGTGGAGAGCATCTGGCCCCAGGACGGGGTCGGCGGCTGCACGCCGAGGCCGAGGAAGGACAGGCCCGCCTCGGCGACCATGTTCGACGGGATCATCAGGGCCGTGAACGTGATGACGGGCGCGGCCAGCCCGGGCAGGATCTCCTTGCGGGCCACCCGCCAGATGCTCGCCCCGTAGAGCCGGGCCGCCGCGACGAACTCGCGCTCGCGCAGCACCAGGGTCTCCGCGCGCACGATGCGCGCGGTCGGCGCCCAGTAGAGGCCGGCCAGGACGATGCACAGGAGCGCGGGCCGCGGGAAGCTCTGCGGCACGATCGCCAGCAGCGCGATGCTGAAGAACAGGTACGGGAAGGACAGTACGAGGTCGGTGAACCGGCTCAGCAGCGTGTCCGCCCACCGGTTGCCGAGGCCCGCGGCGAGCCCGATCAGCAGGCCGAGCAGCAGCTGGCCGAGCGTGGCGCCGGCCGCGACGAGCAGCGAGATCCGCGCGCCGTAGACCAGCCGGGCGAACACGTCGCGGCCGGTGGTCGGCTCGATGCCGAGCCAGTGCGCGGCGCTGATGCCGCCGAACGGCGCGTTCGGACCGCCGCCGGTCGCGGAGTTGAGCAGGTTGTCGTGGTAGGTGTTCGGGTCCTGGCCCTCCAGCGCGGTGAGCACCGGCGCGAGGACCGCGATCAGGATGATCAGGCCGACGAGGATCAGCGCGACGCGGCCCCCCGGGCGCGCCCAGAGGCGGGCCCGGAGGGTCGGCTGCGCGTCGTTGTTGCGCGACATATCAGTTCAGTGACTTGATGGGTGTACGGGGGCTACTTGACGGAGACGGACGAGATGTCGTACCAGCCCCGCCACTGGTCGACGTACGTGTTCTTCACGTTGCTGCCGTGCAGCACGACATCGTTGACGGTGTAGAGCGGCACGGTCAGCGCGAGCTTGCCGAGCTGGGCGTCGAGGTCGCCCCAGGCCGCCTGCGCCTTGCTGTTGTCCGTGATCTGGTTGATCTTGTCGATCTCCGACTCGACAGCGGGGTCGCTGTACTGGGCGAGGTTGAAGTTGCCGCCGCCCTGCACGATGTCCCGGCCGTCGAAGATCGGCGTCAGGAACGGCGCGCCGCTCGGCCAGTCCGCACCCCAGCTGAACAGCGAGAGCGCAGGCTCGGTCTTGGTGTTGGTGACGACGGCGTCGAAGTTCGAGTCGTCGATGGCGTCGAGCTTGAGCGTGATGCCGGCCTTGGCCAGCGCCTGCTGCAGGGCCGCCGCGTTCGCCGGGCCGTCGTAGCCGGAACCGTTGCTGTCGTAGGCGAGCGTGACTGTCAGGCCGTTGGGGTATCCGGCCTGCGCGAGCAGTTGCTTCGCCTTCGCCGCGTTGCCGGTCGCGCCCGCCGGGAAGTAGTCGTACGCGTGGTACGCGCCGCCGATGCTCGGCGGGTCGTAGGTGGTCAGCGCCGTGGCGAGCTGGCTGCCGCCCTGCGCGTTGACCAGCGAGGTGCGGTCCACCGCGTAGGAGAAGGCCTCACGCACCAACTGGTTGTCGAAGGGCGCGGCCTTCGTGTTGAACGCCAGGTACGTGGTGTCCGGGAAGTTGCCGCTGGTGAGCCGGGCCTTGAGCGAGGGCTGCGAGGCCGACTTGGCGAGCGTCGCCGTGTCCACGTCGGTGTCCGTGGTGATCGCGTTCGCGTCCTGGCCGATCGACGAGGCCAGCCGCTGGTCGATCACCGTCGAGGACAGGCCGAGGCTGATGTCGATCTTGTCCGGGCAGGCGAGCCGCTGGCTGTCGGTGCCGCGGCTCCAGTACGTGTTCCGGACGAGGACGAGATCCTTGCCCTTGGTGAAGCTCTGGATCTTGTACGGTCCGGAGGAGACCGGGTCGGCGTTGTAGTTCTTGCCGGTGTCGTCGGCCTTGGGGACCGGGGCGAACTGGGTCTCGGCGGCCAGGTACGGGAAGTCGCCCTCCGGCTTGCGCAGGTGGAAGACGATCGTCGTCGAATTCGGCGTGGTGATCGAGGCCAGGTCCGGGTTCGATCCGTACGGGCCCTGGTACGTGGAGCCGCCGACCAGCCAGTCGCGCAGGTAGGGCGGGCCGCCGGCCAGCACGGAGGAGAAGGAGCGCTCGATGCCGTACTTGATGTCGGCGGCCGTGATGGCCTCGCCGTTCGCGTACTTCAGGCCGGACTTGAGGTGGTAGGTCCAGACCGTCGCGTTCTCGCTCGCCTCGCCGGTGTCGGTGGCCAGGTCCGGTACGACGGTGCGGCCGTTCGCGCCGGCGGTGGTGTCGCGCGTGGTCAGCGTGCGGAACAGCAGGCGGGGAATCGCGCCGCCGCCGGAGGTGTAGAGCACGGCCGGGTCGAGGCCGGTGTCCTCGGTGGACTGGTCGAGCACGTCGAGCGTGCCGCCGGCGCAGTTCGCGGCACTGAAGGAGGAGGCGCTCGTCGTGGTGGACGATCCGCCGCAGGCAGTGGCGAGCCCGCCGACGAGGAGTACGGCGGCGGACAGGGACGCGAGCTTTATTCGCCTTGTGGGCAATGGGTTGTTGAACACAGGGGTAATCCGTTTCAGGGCAGGGTCGAGCAAGCTGCGGCGGCGCGCAGTGAGGGAAAGAGCCGAAAAGGGCAGCAGAAAGCGCCGTCACCGCAACGAGGGAATGCGGCTAGGCGCGGATAATGATCAACAGAGAATGTCGGCGACACTGTGCGCGCTCATGCCGAGCAGGACGACCTCGAAGGCCATCGGTCGGGGCGCGGACAGGTTCATACCTGCGATCCTAAGAGTCCCATTAATTCAAGGTCAAACCGGGCCCACGCTCCCAGGCATCACGATTTGATCACTCATCACGGCCCCGATGTCGTCCGGTGAACGTTCACAACCCGCTCTCGCGCCCGATCCTCCGCGTCGAACACCTTGCCGCCGTGCTCGTTGGTGATCGCGTACCGGCCGCTGCCGTGACTCGTGCACTTCCAGCGCTGGCAGGTGTTGCCGAGCGATGCCCACGTGTCAACCTCGGCACCGTTGGAAGAGGTGCTGTTCTGCGTCACAGGGTTCGCATACCCGCCGGTGGTGAGCGGATAGATGTTCGCCGAAGTGGAGTCGGACGCCCGCTGGACCTTGTGGAGCGCGCCGTCGTACGACGAGTACTGCGCGCGCCCCATGCTGAGCGCGGCGGCACACGGCGTGCCGTACGAGGAGTAGGTCACACGGTAGTTCGGTGGCGGCCTGCGCGACGCCCGCGCTGCGATCAACGCGCCGAAAGCCAAGGCCAGCGCGCCGGTCAGCGCCGGCGGCAGGCGGCAGGCGGCAGGCGGCAGGCGGCAGGCGACTCAGTCTCCTCAATCGCATGCGTGGGGACATGCTGGACCAGTCTGTCCTTCCGGAGGTATGGCGTGCCCAGGTCAGCGCGGGCCCTGAGCTGTTAACGCTAACATCCCTGCGGCGAGAACCCTTGCCTATCGCAGGGAACTCCGGGGTTTGGCAGCCCACTATGACGCCGACCCTTCGTTGCGTCAGTGTTTCGCATCCGGCTCGCCGCGAGCTGCCCTCCGGCCGCCGCGAGTAGGGTGGGGGCCATGGAGCTGCTGCCAGGGCTGACGAGCGGATCGGCCGACGCGAGAACCGGAAGCCTGACGATCGCCGGACGCTCGCTGAGCCGGGAGGCTCTGCTGTCCTCCGCCGGCGCGGTCGCCTCGCGGATCGCCGGCGCCCCCGCGGCGGCCGTGTACGCCTCGGCCTCGCTGGAGACGGCGGTCGCCGTGCTCGGCGGCCTGCTCGCCGGCGTCCCGATCGTGCCGGTCGCGCCGGACACCGGCCACCGCGAGTTGCACCATGTGCTCTCGGACAGCGGCGCGGTGCTCGTGCTCGCCGGGCAGGACGAGCCCGGCGTGGAGTTGGCGGCCTGGACGAGCTGCGGCGTGCCGATCGCCTCGGTCTCGCTGTCCGAGCACTGCACGCTGCCCACCGGCCCGACGCCGGGCCTCGACGGAACCGCGCTCGTGCTCTACACCTCGGGCACGACCGGCGTGCCCAAGGGTGTGCCGGTGACCGGCCGCGCGATCGCCGCCGACCTCGACGCGCTGGCCGAGGCCTGGGCATGGACCGCCGAAGACACACTCGTGCACGGCCTGCCCTTGTTTCATGTGCACGGGCTCGTCCTCGGACTGCTCGGACCGCTCAGGGTCGGATCAAAGCTCGTACACACCGGCAAGCCGACGCCCGAAGGCTATGCGCGCGCGAACGGCAGCCTCTACTTCGGCGTCCCGACGGTCTGGTCGCGGATCGCCCAGGACCAGGAGTCGGCCAAGGCGCTCTCCGGCGCGCGGCTGCTCGTCTCCGGTTCCGCCGCGTTGCCCGCGCCCGTCTTCGAGCGGCTCGAGGGACTCACGGGTCTGCGACCCGCCGAACGCTACGGCATGACCGAGACCCTGATCACCGTCGCGGCCCGCGCCGACGACGCGCACCGGCGCCCCGGCGCCGTCGGCAAGCCGATCCGCGGCGTCGAGACGCGCCTGGTCAGCGAAGAGGGCGAAGCGCTCCCCTACGACGGCGCGACCGTCGGCGAGTTGCAGGTGCGCGGCGCGACCGTGTTCGACGGCTACCTGCGCAACCCGGAGGCGACCGCCGCGTCGTTCACCGAGGACGGCTGGTTCAAGACCGGCGACATGGCCGTGATCGAGCCGGACGGCACGCACCGCATCGTCGGCCGCGCGTCCACCGACCTGATCAAGTCCGGCGGCTACCGGATCGGCGCCGGCGAGGTGGAGAACGCCCTGCTGGCGCACCCGGCCGTGCGCGAGGCGGCCGTCATCGGCGTCCCGGACGACGACCTCGGCCAGCGCATCGTCGCCTACGTCGTGCCGGACGCTCGCGGCGCCGTATCAGAGCAGGAACTCATCGACAGCGTGGCCGGGGACCTGTCCGCGCACAAGCGCCCCCGCGAGATCAGGTTCGTGGACTCGCTCCCGCGAAACGCCATGGGCAAGGTCCGCAAGGACCAGCTGGGCAAGCACTAGGTATCTACTCGGCGACGGTTACTTCCGCTTGTACTTATCAACACAGAGCACGAACGTAGGCGACGACGTCCAGTAGTACGAGTAGTCGTAGCTGCCGAACTTCGAGCACCCCGTCGTGACGGTCGTGCCGTTGAGCCGGCCGACGACGATCCAGGCCGCGCGCGAACTCGTGCAGTCCACCTCGTACGTCGCCGAGGAGTCCAGGCAGTTGTCGACGCCGGCGCGCCGCGGGCTGTAGTCGCCGGTCAGCGAGTTGAGGCAGTAGAGCGTGTACGCACCGCCGGAATCGCCGTTCTCGAACTCGTTGTCGTTGCCGTTGACGGTGTAGCACTGCGACATGTCGGTATCGACGTTGCCTGACTCGTTCTGGAAGGCGTAGATGATCTTATAGTCCGCCTTCGAGCAGTCGGCTTGCGTCACCCTGAAATCGCTGCCGGAACCGGAGGTCTCGACGCACTCGCCGACGTAGAAGCTCTGCGTGCCCTCCTCCGTCGACGGGGAGTTCCCCGTGTCGCCGGAATAGCTGCCGGTACTTGTACCGGTGGCCTGCGACGTCCCCTGCGGCGCCGGCGTCGTGGACGTGGCCGCACCCGGCAACGCGCCGGACGAAGTGCCTGACGTCGACGTGCCCGCCGTGTAGCCCGGAAGTCCCACGCTCACGCTCGGCTGCGCGACGAGCGTGGTCTTGGCGGGCTTCGACGAACCGCCGAGGGCGAACACCGCGCCCACCCCGAGCGCAAGGACCGCGACCAGGATGCCCGCCGCCGCGCCGAGCGGGACGCCGGGCCGATCTTCGTACGGATCGTGGGGATCGTAGGGATCGTGGTACGGCGTACCGCCGGGGAACTCCGGCGGCGTGAAGTCACCTGTCGCTGACACTGGGACGAGCCTCTCCCGAAGAGCAGTCGGTCCGCGGACACTTTAGCGAGCGCCCGGGCCGCCGGGAAGCGCCGACCGCGGGCCTTCGCCCTTTGCGCAAGCTTGGTCAAGATGCACGGGCGCAGTACCTTGACGTAGGTTACCGGCCGGTAGGACTTTGAGGACACCCAAACCTTACTCTTCAGTAACCTACCGGAGGTCAACGGTGCCCTTCGCCCGAAGCAGCACGGCCGGCGCGCGAAGACCGCGTGCGACGGCCGCCGTCCTCGCCGCGACGACCCTGCTCGCGTCCGCCACCGCCGGCGTTCTCGCCGCGCCCGCGCAGGCGGCGAGCTCGTCCGTCGCCAACACGGACGTCACCCTGACGATGTCCGACGGCGTGGGCCTGGCCGGCATCCTCACCCAGCCCACGAGCCCGGGCCCGCACCCCGCGATCGTCCTCGTCTCGAGCTGGGGTTTGCCTGATTTCGAATACTACGACCAAGCTCAGCAGTTCGCGGCCGGCGGTTACGACGTACTCGAATACGATCCCCGCGGGTTCTACAACTCCGGCGGCACGATCGACGTCGCCGGCCCGCAGGACGTCGGCGACGTCTCCACCGTCATCGACTGGCTCCTCGCCAATACGAACGCCGACCCGGCGGAGATCGGCTTCGGCGGCATCTCCTACGGCGCGGGCCTGAGCCTGCTCGCGGCGGCCCACGACCCGCGGATCAAGGCCGTGGCCTCGATGAGCGCGTGGACGGACCTCGACTACTCGCTCTACCCGAACAACACCCGCCACCAGGAGTCCACCGACCTGCTCGTCGCCGCCGCCGAGCTCACCGGCAAACCGAGCAGCGACTTCCAGAGCATCCTCGACGACTACTATGCTGACACGAACATCAGTACCGTCCTCAAGTGGGGCGCCGTGAGATCTCCGCAGACGTACGTCAACGAGATCAATGCGAACAAGACCGCTGTCTTCATCTCCAACGGCCTCCAGGACAGCATCTTCGCGCCAAGCCAGCTCACGCCGTTCTACAACGACCTCACCACGGCCAAGCGCCTGATGCTGCAGCCCGGCGACCACGCCACCGCCGAGGCCGGCGGCCTGCTCGGCGCCACCAACACCGTGTGGACGAACGTGCACGAGTGGTTCGACCACTACCTGACCGGCGCCGCCAACGGCATCGACACGCAGCAGCCGGTCCAGGTCGAACCGGTCGGCACCAGCACCTACGAAGGCTACGCAAGTCTCAGTGCCCTGAGCACGAGCTCCGCGACCTTCAACCTCGGCGGCACGAACATCTTCGGCACCGGCAGCCTCAGCTCCGCCGCTCCCGGCACCTGGAGCACCGGCATCGACGTCGGCACCGCCACCTGCGCGTCCGGCGGAACCCTCGAAGTCAGCGGCCTACTCGAGCAACTGCTCGACCTCCCCCCGCAATGCTGGCTGCCGAGCATCGCCCGCAGCGCAGCCGCGGTCTGGGAGTCCGGCATGATGACCAGCGAACAGAAGATCCGCGGCGCCGCCAGCCTCAACCTCACGTTCACCCCGAGCGCGAGCACCGGCACCGTATACGCGTACCTGTACGACGTGAACCTGCTGGGCGAGGGCAGCCTGATCAGCTACGTGCCGTACACGTACACTGACGCCACCCCCGGCCGTTCGACGACGGTCAGCACCCAGTTCATCAGCGCCGCCTACAACGTCCCGGCGGGCGACTACCTCGGCGTCGTCATCGGCACCAAGGACCCCCTGTTCCTGGACAGTGACCAGTCCGGCAGCACGGTCGCCTTCAGCGGCCCCTCGAGCGTGACGCTGCCGCTGAACTGAACTCCCTCGTGGGCATCGAGGAGAGAGGTGATCCAGAAGGTCCGGAGGGCCGCGGCGGGACGGCCGACGTAGAGTTCACCTATGAGCGTGAACGTCGACCCCGTCCTCGCCGCGGCCCTCGCTCCCGTCCTCCGCGACCTTGACGTCGGCCACGTCCCCGAACCGCGCATCGGCGATCCCAGGCCGAACTTCTATCCCGGCAGCCCGAGCCTCACCCTCATCGGCCCCGACGACACCGCCCGGGCCATCCGCCTCCAAGCCGACGCCCCCCGCGCCGAGCAGTTGGCCCACCTGGCCGACCAGGTTCAGGAGTGGGCGATCGAACTCCTCTGGGCACTCGGCAAGCCGGTCGTCTGGCCCGAATGCCCCGACCACCCCGGCTCGCACCCGCTCCAGACGAAAGTCATCGACGAGTACACCCCGACGGCGACAGCGGTATGGAGCTGCCCGCAGTCAGGGCACGTAGTCGCGGCGATCGGTGAGCTGTCGGGGGTCGGTGGGACGCGGCGCGGCTGGCGATAGCGGGGCGCGCTTCGCCGTGACCCGGCACGTGGGCACTTCGCGCTTCCGCACGCGGCGCCGCCTGCGGAACACCCGGAAGATCCACATCGCGCCACCATTCTCCCCCGCTCGATCACCACGGTTATCGGCGGATCTCGGGGAGCGGCATTCCGGACGCCGGCAGAGGCTGACTCCTCTGGCGTCCCGGCCGGAATCCCGCGCCCGCTAATAACCAGCGATAGGCGACGGAGGCTCCTACCTCCGCAGAGTCACCTCCCGCGGGCCGTTGAAGGGGGCGAGGGACAGGACCGTCGCGGGGGTGCGGAGGCCGGCGTTCTCGGCGAAGAGGGTGCGGGCCGCGCCGAAGACGATCTCCTCGTCGGCGACACGTGCGGCGAGGTCGTAGAGGTCGTGGATCTCGTCGGTCATGTCACCGTCGCCGCCGGCGCCGATGCCCCAGATGTCCCACAGCAGGGTCTCGACCTTGTTCGCGGCGGCGAGGTCGAGGCGGATGTTGCCGGCGACGAACCATTCGCCGACGAGTTGGGCGCCGTCGGGGAGGCTGACGCCGAAGGTCTTGGCGTCGGCCTTGCCGGCGCGGATGAGCTGCCAGGCCTTGCCGGCCACCAGGAATCGGTCGCGCGGGACGTCCATGGGATCGAAGGCGACCTTGTGGCCCTCGGTGACCTGCGGGTCGGCGAGGCGCCAGCCGTGCTGCTCGTCCCAGTATTCGGTGACGACGTGGTCGTGGTGGAAGCCGTCGGCGCCGAAGTAGTCGGCGAAGCCGGAGCGGATGCGGGCGGGAACGCCTTTGGCCCGCAGGAACGAGCAGAGCAGCAGCGCGAAGTCGCGGCAGATGCCGACGAAGCGGTCGGCGAACGCGCGCGGCACAGTGAGCGGTTCGTCCTTGCGCTGCACGATCAGCTTGAGGATCTCGTCGACGTAGCGGGTCTCGGCGTCGTCGCGCAGGCGCTCCTCGGCGATCGCGAAGTCGAAGAGGCCTCCTTCCAGCCGATGGATCATCAGCCTTCGAACTATGAGCGCGAGCTCGCGCGGGTCGTCGGGCAGCGCGTCGTAGTAGCGGGCGAGGTCGCCGGGGTCGCTGTAGACGCCCTGTGCGGCGTAGAACTCGGACTCGGCGGGCATGAGCCGGGTGACGGTCATGGTGTTACCCCCAACTATTCGATCATGTGTTCGAAACGGTGCTGCTGTCCGCCATCGTGCCAAAATTCGCCGCGCAATGTCGAGAATTCCGCGGAATCGGCGTGGCGCGGACCGGCCGTCGGCGGTGTTCCTCACACCGCGCACAGGGATCTGGGTTAGATTCGCCCCCATGACGACCACGCGGACGCCGGACGAGGCCTCGCGGCCCTGGAGCAGTCGCACTCTCCGGGTGAACAACGAGCGTGTGCTGCTCGAGCGGCTTCGGCTCTCGGGCGCGGCGTCGCGCGCGGAGCTCGCGCGGGTCACCGGGATCTCCAAGCCCACGGTGTCGGCCGCGCTCGGCAACCTGGAGGCGGCGGGGCTGGTCCGAGAGACCGGCGAGATGGCCGTGACGGCCGGACGCGGGCGCAGCGCGGTGCTCTACGAGGTGAATCCGATCGCGGGCCACGTCGTCGGGATCGACATCGGGCGCTCGCGGATCCGGGTGGCGCTGGCCGACCTGGAGGGTGCGATCCGCGGGCGGCGCGAGGTGCCGAACGACGTGGACGGCGCGGCCGGGCCCGAGCCGATCGTGGCCACGGCTACACAGTTGGCGCGCGAGGTCGTCGCGGAGGCCGGCCTGGACTGGTCGCGCGTCGTGCACACCGTCGTCGGCACGCCGGGCGTCTTCGATCCGGCGAGCGACGAGGTGCGCTACGCCGGGAGCCTGCCGGGCTGGGGACGCTCCGGCGTGGTCGACAGCCTGCGCCGGGAGCTGGGCGAGTCGCTGAGCGTGCACAACGACGCGAACCTGGCGGCGTTCGGCGAGTACGTCTTCGGCGCCGGCCGGAACTGTCCGCTGCTGGTCTTCCTCATGGTGGGCACGGGAATCGGCGCCGGCATCGTCGTGGACGGGAAGCTGTTCACCGGGGCGAGCGGCGCGGCCGGCGAGGTCGGGTATCTGCCGTTCCCCGGGCCGGCGCCGCACTCCGGGACGCACGCCGCACAGCAGGCCTCGACCGAACCAGGATCGGGGTCCCCGGAACCCTTCTACCAGCGCGGCATGCTGGACGCTGCGGTCGGCGGATCGGCCGTGACCGCGCTCGCGGCGGCCGCGGGCATGAGTGTGTCCCGCGGTCCGAAAGAGGTCTTCGACGCGGCGCGCGCCGGTGACGCGGCCGCGCTCGACGCAGTGCGCGGCGAGGCGACCCGGCTCGCCCACGCGGTGGCCGCGATCGCCGCGATGCTCGACCCGGCGCTGGTGGTCCTCGGCGGCGGGGTCGGCGACAACGCGGACCTGCTGCTCGATCCGATCTACGAGTCCCTGGCCGCGCTCACCCCGCTGCGTCCGCCCCTCGTCCCCTCCGCGCTCGGCGGGGACGCCGTGCTGATCGGCGCGATCGCGACGGCGCTGGGCACGGCCAGGGAACTCGTCTTCGAGGGCAGGCTCTGAGAAGGACAGTAACTAAGTCCTTGCGGGGCCCGGCCGCGCGGCGCGAGACTCCTTGCCACGTACCGCTTCCCACGCACCCACTTCGAGAAGAAGCAGCACCATGACGCACGGAACCAAGAACCGCGGAAGCATGAGGGAATTCCGATACCGCAGGCTCACCCTGTCCCTGGTCGCCATCGTCGCAGCCGTAATCGGCGTGGTCCTCGCGATGACCGTCTGCACCTCCGCGGCGTACGCCGCGGCTCCAGCCAGAAGGTCTACCTGGCGTTCTACGGGTGGTACACCCGCTAAGAACCCTCTACCGAGCCAAAGAACTTCCGATGAGTTCTGGCAGAGGTCGGCAGTCGAGCTCAGCAGTGACATCGATGAGTCTCGGCAGCGCTCGTGGCGCGTAGCAGGACGCGTACAGATGGCGGTTCAGGTCTGCTTGGCGTATGTGTGGGTGCGGCCGTATGCGGTGAAGCCTATCGATTCGTAGGTGCGTCTGGCGACGGGATAGGCGTCGTCTCCGCGGGGGCTGACGGTGGCCAGGCGTCCGCCGGCGTTCGCGAAGCGGTGCAGCAGCGTCATCCCGAGTGCGCGTGAGAGCCCGAGGCGCCGGTGCCCAGGGTGAGTGCCGACGGGCTCGAACAGCCCGACTCCGCTTTCTTCGTCGTACCAGCCCTGGTAGTAGGCGGCTGGGGTGCCGTCGGGGGCGATGGCCATGAGGTCGTATTCGGGTTTGTAGGGCCACAGTCCACACATGCTCGTGTGCTGCTGCTCGCTGTACTCGGAGTTCCATGCGGACCAGGCAGCGCGGTGGGCTTCGGCGCGAGTGGCCACGTTCTCGGCATCGCACTGGTGCAGCGTGTATCCGTCGGGCAATGCGGGCGAGGCTGCTGGAAGGGTCGTCAGGTCACGGCCGAGGCATGCGAAGAATGGGCCGTCAGTCGCGGCGTGGTAGCCCCGGGCGGTGAGCGCGGCGGCGATGTGGGGTTCGTTCTCGCTGATCGTGGCGTGGATCGGGGTAGGGCTGTGGTGTTCTGCCCAGGCGAGGACCTCGTCGGACAGTGAGGAATAGTCCGGGTCAACTTGGATGGCCAGCTCCCCGGGACCCTCCAGCCAGCCCCAGGCCACGGTGCGATCGCCGTCGCGCCACACTGCTGTCGGCCACTGCTCGGGCGCACCTGCGCACGTCGCTGCCCAGGCCAGGTCTCCCGCGTGTCGCGAACTGGAGTCAGGGTAGAGCCGGCTCGCCAGGCGCTGCATGGCGCGCAGTTGCGCCGGACCTGCGTATTCATCGCATTGCACGCTCGGTGATGCTGCCAGCTTGCCGTCCGGCCCGGCAACCGGTTTAAGCCGGTGCCAGGACCCGCGGACGCAGCCAGGTGGTGCGGCTCAAAGTCCCTCGCCGTGGGTGGCAAGTCCTGTCAGCCGGAGACGTCGCGGACAATGATCCCGCACATCCCGGGCCGCCTGGTCGCCCTTGCACGCTCTCTTGATCGAGAAGGACGTGGCGTTGTCCGCCGGGTCGTCCTTGAGCCGCCAGACGAATCCGGGGGCCGCCTCGGCCGCGGCGTTGACCGGCTCGAGCCCGGCGACGAAGTCGGCCAGTTGCGCGGAGTCCAGCGGTGCGGCGAGGCGGACGACGTTCAGCTGCGCGAGTGGAAACCGGTCGAAGGCATAAGGAGGCTGCTCCCCGCGGCCGGCGACGGGGATTCCGGGACGGCTCACGCCAGGGCGGCGACCGCTTCCTGGATCGGGGTGACGCCGCCGATCAGCTCCAGGGTCAGGCCCGCGGTGGACGGCTGGGCGAGGAGGGCGGCGAGTACCTCGGCCACGTCGTCGCGCGGGATGGCGCCGCGGCCGGTGCGCTCCGCGAGCAGCACGCGGCCGGTGCCGGGGTCGTTGCGCAGGCTGCCGGGGCGCAGCACGGTCCAGTCGAGGCCGGGCCGGGCGCGCAGGTCGTCGTCCGCGGCGCCCTTGGCCCGGAGGTACGCGCGGAATACCGGGTCGCCGTCGAAGTCGGAGTGCGCGTCGGCGCCCATCGAGGAGATCATCAGGTAGCGCCGCACGCCGGCCAGTTCGGCCGCGTCCGCGAGCAGCACCGCGGCCGCGCGGTCGACGGTGTCCTTGCGCGCCGCGCCGCTGCCCGGGCCGGCGCCCGCCGCGAACACGACGGCGTCGGCGCCCTTGAGCGCTTCGGTGACCTCGGCCGCGCCCGACGCGGTTTCGAGGTCCAGCACGACCGGTGCGGCACCCACCGCGCGCAGGTCCGATGCCTGCTCGGCATGGCGGATCAGGCCCACGGGCTCGTCGCCGCGGGCGTGCAGAATGCGGGAAAGACGCAGTGCGATCTGGCCATGACCACCGGCGATGACGATGCGCATGCGTTGAGTCTAGGGGTATTAGGCCCCATTCGCCCCTGGAGTCGGCACATTCGTTCGCACGTTCGGCGTGACCGAGATCGGGTTGCCGCCGAGCGGCCCCGACTGCGCCGGTATCCGGGCCAGTTTGGGCGCGCTGAGCGGCGGCTCAAGCGCCGAGGGCAGGCCCTCGGCGGGGGACGGCTCGACCGTCAGGCGCGGCAGCGAGCGACCCAGCCACTGCGGGATCCACCAGTTCCAGCGGCCGAAGACGTGCATCGCGGCCGGGACCAGGACCGTGCGCAGGACGAAGGCGTCGAGGAAGACCGCAGCCGCCAGGCCGATGCCGAACTCGCCGATCACCCGCTGGCTGTCCACCGCGAAGGCGCAGAAGACGCAGATCATGATCGTGGCCGCGGCGGTGATCACCCGCGAGGTCTCGGTCTGCCCGCACTTGACCGCTCTGGTCGTGCAGCCGACGCGGGTCCACTCCTCGTGCATCCGGGAGACCAGGAAGACCTGATAGTCCATCGAGAGCCCGAACAGGATTGCTATCAACATCACCGGCAGGAAGGCCTCGACCGGCCCCGAGCCGCCCATGCCGAGCCACTTCGAACCCCAGCCCCATTCGAAGAACGCGGTGACCACGCCGAAGGACGCGGCTGCGGCGAGCAGGTTCATCACGGCCGCGGTGAACGGGATGAGCAGGCTGCGGAAAGCGAGCAGCAGCAGTACGAAGCTGAGGCCGACGATCACCGCGAGGAACAGCGGCAGCTTCGCGGTGAGCACGCTCGCGAAGTCGACGTTCGTGGCGACCTCGCCGCCGACGTGCGCCTGCACCCCGGTCCCGGACAGCACGTCCGGGATCACGTGATCGCGCAGCGTGCCGACCAGGCCGGAGGTCGCCGAGGACTGCGGCGAGGTGCTCGGGATGACGGTGATGACGTCGATCGCGCCCTTGCCCTGGCCGACCACGGCCGACTCGGAGACGCCGGTCACGCCGGAGGTGTGCTCGAGCGCGGTGACCAGCTTGGTCACGTCCGCCTGCTGGGTCGCGGAGTCGGACACCTTGGCGACGACCTCGAGCGGGCCGTTGAACCCGGAGCCGAATCCGTGCGAGAGCATCTCATACGACTTGTACGTGGTGCTGCCCGTCGGGTCGTTGCCGCTGTCCGCGGTGCCGAGGTGCAGTGAGAAGGTGGGGATCGCGAGCACGACCATCAGCACGAACGCGGCGAAGCTGAGCGAGCGGGGACGCCGGTGCACGATGTCGGCCCAGCGGTGCCAGAGCCCGCGGGTGACGGCGACCGGCGCGTGCACGGCGGCCAGCCCGACCAGCGCGGCCCGCGAGTGCTGCCGCGCCTCCTCCTGCTTTCGGCGCTGCCGGCGGGAGAGCGCGCGCGGACCGAGGTAGGACAGCAGCGCGGGCAGGAGCGTGAGCGAGGCGAGGACGGTGACCGCGACGGTGAGCGAAGTGGCGATCGCGACTCCGTCGAGGAACCCGACGCCGAGCACGAGCATCCCGAGCAGCGCGACGCACACCGTGCCGCCGGCGAACAGGACCGCGCGGCCCGAGGTCGTCACCGCGTGCCCGATGGACTCGTCCACCGGTTTGTGCGCGAGCAGCCCGTTCCGATGTCGCGTGACGATGAACAGCGCATAGTCGATCCCGACGCCGAGCCCGACGAGCGCGCCGAGCGTCGGCGCGAAGCCGGCGATGCCCATCGTGTGGCTGAGCAGCCCGACCGCGAGCAGGCCGCCGCCGACGCCGGCCGCGGCGGTCAGGATCGGCAGCAGCATCGAGAAGAGCGAGCCGAACGCGAGGAACAGCACGACCGCCGCGGCCGCGATGCCGACCGCCTCACTGTTGTCGGACGGGCTCTGCAGCGCGTTCTCCACCGCATTGCCGCCGACCTCGATCTGCAGGCCCGAGTGCTCGACCGCGTGCGCCTGGGAGATCAGCGCGTCGGCCTCGCCCGCGGAGAGCGACGAGTTCGCGTCGTTGAGCGTGAGCGTGGCGTACGCCGTCTTGCCGTCGGCGCTGATCTGGCCCGCGCCCTCGCTGGAGTACGGGCTGACGGCGCTGGAGACCTCGCCCTTCTTCTCCATCGTGCCGATCGCGGACTCGACCGCCTTCTCGACCGACGACGCCTTGACCGTGCCCGAGTCCACGTGCCAGACGAGCGTCGCGCTGTCCCCGGTCTGCGTCGGGAACGCCTCGTCGAGCAACTGCTGCGCCTGGGTGGAGTCCGTACCCGAGAGGGAGAAGCTGGAACTGTAGGCCGAGCCCTTCGCCAGCGTCCCGGCGCCGAGACCGAGCAGCAGCAGGGCCCACGTCAACACGACCAGCAGCCGATGCCGGGTACACCAGAGCGCGAGCGCGGTCAACGGGTCTCCCTGTGGTAGCGGATACCACCGCGCGCACGTGCACAGGGCGGTATTGCGGAGTTGCGGGATGGAGCGGGATTCACGGTGTTTTGCGGATCTTGCTGCTGCTACGCCCGGTTCGCGCCGGAGCGTCCAGGCAAGAGTGCCACGCGAAGTGGCCGGAGCGCACTATTCCAGCCGTTTTCTTAGCGTTCTCACGAAGTTGTGACAACATGAGGGTGACCACGTGCTCACACTCGGGTAATAAGCGCCCGTCCGAGAGCTCGCGTGGGACGGATGCTACGGCGGAGGTGAAGGCCCCTCGAGCCTCAGCCGATCCCAGCAATCCCAGCCGGCCTCAGCCGATCCCGAGCGCCGTCCGCCGCCGGTTCCGGGCCCGCTGACCCAGCCAGGCGAGCAGCCAGACCGATCCGGTCAGCCCCAACGTGATCGGCACCGCGATCGCCGCGACGAGCGCGACCAGCGCGGGCTGGTTCACGGCGCACACGCCCGCGACGAACGCGCCCAAGCCGACGACGATGGATCCGGAAATGAAGAGTCTCAGTCCGGTTCCGGGCCGTAGCCAGCGCAGCCGGACCGCCCGGATCCCGACGAACAGCAACACCGCGACGGCGATGAGCGCGAGGGACATCAACGCTCCGCCCACGCCCACGCCGCCCCGGTTGTTCGGGTTCGCGTCGGTCGTGACCGTAACGGCAGGGTTACCGGCCGTGAGTGTGACGATCTGACCGCTCCAGAACTCCACGCGCACCGGAGTATCCAAGCCGCCGACGTCGATCAGCGCGTCGAACCGCGCGTTGCCCGGGTAGGAGACCCACAGCTCACTGAAGTAGTCCGAACCGGTCGGGTCGCTCCCGCCCCGGGGCGCGAGGTCGATCGAATCGTCGCCGTCGCCGCTCAGCGTTCCGTACGGGGAGATGTAGACCTCCGTCAGCGTGCACGCCGCATCCGAGGTCGCCTGATCCGCGGCCGTGCACGGCGGCGCGCTCGCCATCCGCGCGGCCTCGGAGTAGCCGCCCACCGCCTGCGCCAGCCCGACGCCCAGCCCGGTCAGGCCGAGCACGAGCAGGATCGCGCAGATCGCGACCCGGAGCCCGACCACCCAGGGGCGCGACGGTCGCGCCGCGGCACGGCGCGTGGTCCGGTAGCGGTAGCTGCCGGTGCCGGTGCCGGTGCCGGGGTACATGAGCCGTGGGCCGGACCGCACGCGATGGGCCGACCGGATCCGCCGCATGCTCGGTGGTGCGTGCAGGAAGAACTCGAACTCGGGCAGCGCGTCCTCGGGCCCCGAGTCGCCGAAGATGTTGCCGTGCCCCCGCCCGCGTCTCCTCATGCTGCGCACACTAGTCCGCGCACGCGAGAATGCGAGTATGGAGATCGAACTGGTGCCCGAAATCGGCGCGCGGCTGCCTCGCGGAACGCTGGTCTTCGGCGCCACGGAGGCCAACACGTGTCACCTGCTGGAGTCGTTCGGGCAGCCGCAGAAGTCGTTCGCCTGCGGTACGGGTTGGAGCTGGCGGGTGCGCATCGCGGACCGCTGGGTGCAGGCCGGGGCCGGTGACGACGGGCTGCTCGGCGAGATCCGCGTCATGCGCGCGCTCGGCTACGACGCCGACGAGCCGCCCGGGATCCCGGTGACGTACCGCGGCATCGACGTGTTCGAACTCCCTGTGGCAGAGATCGAGTTCCTGCTCGGCGCGGGCGGCGGCCGCCTTCCCGAGCTGCGGCTGACCGGCGTGGACGGCTATGCCCAGTCGGCCACCTTCACGGACTCGAAGGACCCCACCACACCGGATCGATGAGCCAGCCGGACAGCGCGTCCTCGAACACCTCGGGCGCGTCCAGCCAGGGGAAATGCCCAGCGCCCGCGATGCGGACCCGCGCCACCCGGGGCAGCGCGGCCGCCAGCGGGTCCACCGCGTAGCGCGGCCGGAGGTCGGCCATCCCGTCCACGATCAGCGTCGGGACGTCGAGCGCCCGGATGTGCTCCTCGAGGTCGGCCACGCCGTCCGCGTCGGCCTCGTGGTGCAGCGCGGAGTGGACCGTCTCGTCCTCGGCGAAGATCTCGTTGACCTGGGTGGCGGCGAGCTCCAGGGCCAACGCCCGGTTCGGGAACTCCCCCGCGAGGTTCAACTGCCACAGCCGCCTGCGCTGCTCCGGCGTGCGCGACTCCAGCGCCTCGAGTCCGGCGATCTCGGCGGCGTACGGTGCGGACGCGGCCTTCTTGCCGGCGGCGAACTCCGACATCCACGTCTTGCGTCCGCACCCGATGCCCGCGACGTAGACCAGACCGCGCACGCGTGGCCGATATTCATCGGCGAGCGCGTACCGCAGCACGACGGTCGCGCCCCACGAGTGGCCGAGCACCGTCACCGTGTCGAAGCCGTGGTGCTCCCGGACCTGGTCCAGGTCGGCCAGGAACCGCGCTACCGTGTACGGCTCCTGCCACTCGCTGCGTCCGCCGCCGCGCTGGTCCCAGCGCACGACGGGGCCGTGGTCCTCCAGCATCCGGGCGATCGGCCCGAGCGTGTTCCAGAATCCGGGGCCGCCGTGGCAGAGCACGAACCCGTGCCGTCCCGGCGCCTCGGTCCCGCTGCGCACGCTCCACAGCCGGCACCCGTCGTCCGCCGTGACGAACTCGATCTGCTCTCCCACTCAGATTTCGTCCCCGAGCACGCCGCGGACGAACCCTTCCAGCTTCGAGCGCAGCCGCAGCACCTTCTCGGCCGGGTCCAGCGACTCCTCCATCGTGGTCGCCGCCTCCGGCCTGAGGTGCCCGCGCACGTACCGCGAGCACTGCAGGTCGGAGCAGATGTAGTTGCCCACCGAGTTCCCGGCGCGGCCGGCGGCCCCGGCTTTGGCGGCGGCGAAGTGGGTGACTCCGGAGGAGGCGTGCACGGTCAGGCAGAGCGAGCACATCGAACTGCGCAGCAGGCTGCCGCCGCGCTTGCTCTGCGGACGGCGCAGCACGATGCCGACCACCCCGTCTTTCCACGGGACCGCCATGTACGCCCGCAGTTCGGCTTTGGGGTCGCGCCAGCCCAGGAAGTCCAACTGCTCCCAGTAGATCTCGTCCAGCGGCCCGGGCAGGTTGATCCGCTGCGCCTCGCCCTTCGTGCAGTTGACGAAGGAGTCGCGCAGCACGGCTTCGGTCAGTGCCTCCATAGCCGCCACCTTAGACAACCCGCGAGTGGATCACGAGCCCATTAGGCGGCCGCGCCCACTCCGGAGCCCGCCGCGGCCGCCGAGCCCGCGTCGGCGCCCAGCGTGACGTCGCCCGCCTTCAGCTTGATGTCCGGTGCCGTCTCGCCGAGCTTGATCTCGCCCGGGATCGACTCGATCAACTGGTCCGACATGTCGTCGGTGATCGGCGTGACGTGCGAGGTGCAGAAGCTGCAGCGGCTGGCCTGAGCGGGGATCGCGCTCAGGCACTCGGGGCAGGATCGCTTGGCCTTGGCGAGGTCGTGGTACGGGTTCATCGCCTCGGCGATCTTGTTCACCGGCAGCACGATCAGGAAGTAGATCGCCGCCGCGATGAACACGAACGTGATGATGTCGTTGATGAAGTTGCCGTACATGATCTTCGTGCCGCCGAGCGTCCAGTACATCTGCGCGAAGGCGCCCTTGTGCCCGGCGACGATGCTGATGAACGGAGTGATGAAGGTCTCGACGAAGGCCTCGACGAGGCTGCTGAACAGCGAGCCGATCACGACGCCGACCGCGAGCCCGATCATGTTCCCGCGGACGATGAACTTCAGGAACCCATGCACGATGCCCACCCCTGGGACGGAAGAAGCCGGATAAGGACCCGAAGACAGCCCCCGGGCCGGGCCGCAGTATCTCACACGTCGACGACAACGGAAGAAGGGTCTCGCGGGTGGAGCCGTGGACGGAGCCGTGCACCGTGCCGGGGACGGAGTCGCGGCAGGTCGCGGGTGGATTCGAGGGGGCCTCAGGCGCGTACTCGGAGGTATCCATCCGTCGGCTCGGCCTGTCAGTGCCCTCGATTAGAGTCCGAGCCCTCAGCCGCGAGGGACGCGGGTGACCGAGAGGACCGGTGGGACTCGTGTCGATGTCAGCTTCCGCAGTCGCCGCGGAGACGACGTACCTCGAACTGTCCGAGGACGGCGGCGGCGCGCACAAGTTCTACGAGGTCACGGTCGCAGGCACCGAGGTACTCGTCCGCTACGGCCGAATAGGCGCCGCGGGCCAGGAGCAGCGCGCGAGCTTCCCCACCGAGGAGAAGGCGAAGGCCGCCGCGGCCAAGAAGGTCGGCGAGAAGGTCCGCAAGGGCTACGCACCCGCCGTGCGCGGCGGCCGCGCCGCGCGCGCCGTGACCCGGCGGGCGGTGAGCGTCGTGCGGCCGACGGCCCGTCAGCACGCCCCCGTGCTGTGGCGGATGCGCACCGGCTCGAGCGCGTTCGGCATCCACGTCGGCGACGAGCTGTGCTGGGTGGGCAACCAGTCCGGCGATGTCTACGCCCTCGGCCACGACGGCGAGGTGCTCTCTCACTACAAGCTGCCCGACGGCGTGAAGTGCCTGGTCGCCGACGACTTCTGGATCTACGCCGGCTGCGACGACGGCCGTGTCTACGACCTGTCCTCCAAGCTCCCGTTCGCCGCGTACACGATCGCCGACGACCTGGACATCTACTGGCTCGACATCCGAGAGGGCGCCCTCGGTATCGCCGACGCGCGCGGCGGCCTGACGGTGATCGACCACGAGGAGGAGTTCCAGTGGTCGCGCCGCAGCTCGGGCGAGTCCGCCTGGATGGTGCGCTGCGACGAGGACGCGATCTACCACGGCCACAGCGCCGGCGTCACCGCGTACGCCGCGGACGGCGGCGCCGAACTCTGGCACACACGCACCAACGGCAACGTCCTGTTCGGCTGGCAGGAGGATCACAGCGTCTACGCCGGCACCGCCCGCCACGCCGTACAGAAGCTCGCGAAGAAGGACGGCCGCATCGAGGCCTCGTACCGCTGCGACAGCGCCGTCTACTCCTGCGCCACGTCGCCGCAGGGCAAGTACGTCTTCGCGGGCGACAATGCGTCGTCCGTCTACTGCTTCACCGCCGAGGGCATCCGCCTCTGGAAGCTGACCACCGGCTGCGGCGCGGCACTGTCGATGCAGTACCACGAGCAGCGCCTCTACATCGTCACCACCGACGGCTCCATGGCCTGCATCGACGTCAGCGAGCAGGCCGTCACCGCGGCCAACGGCGGCAACGTGCCCGTCCCCCTCGACGTCAAGGCCGCCGCCGCGACCACCTACCAGCCCGCGACCCAGCTCGTGACCGTCGCCGCCGCATCGGCCCCGGCGACCGGTGGCGTCATCGTCGAGTGCGTGGACGTCCGCGGCCGCCTCCGCATCCGCGTCACCGGCTCGGGCTCCGGTTCGATCTCCGGCTCCGGCTACCACGACGACTGGAACGTCCAGTTCCCGCGCGAATACCGCGTCGCCGGCGCCCGCTACCTCGTCGAGGACCTCGTCGCCAGCGACCGCGGCTTCTACCGGATCCGAGGGGAGATCAAGCGGCTGCTGTAGCGGGGCTTGGCGGAGGGCGCAATCCACCGCCGACCGCACACCTCATTCGCCCTGCTCCCCCTCCCCCTCCGCCTCCCCACGCTGCAGCGCCACCAATTCCTGGTACGCGGCCTCGACGTCGGCGAGGTCGGCGGGCTCGGGCACGGTCTCCAGGGCCAGGCGGTAGATCATCTCGGCCTGGGCCAGCAGGACCGGGCGCTGCTCGGGGAGGCGCGTCGAGCGCATGATGAGGGTCAGCGCGTGAAGTTGGCGGATGAGGATGGCGGGCATCCCGGCCGCCGCCTGGCGGACCTTCTCGAAGGCGCGCTGGACGAGGCGTTCGTAGGAGATCGGGGCGGAGATCAGGCGGACGAGGCCGTCGGCGTCGCGGGAGACAGGGTCGGGGTCCCAGTCCCGGGCGATCCGGCAGAGGCTGGCGCCGAGCCAGTCGATGCAGGTGAGAGCGGTGAAGGTGTCGTTGATCGCGGCGGATAGGGCCCTGATGCAGATCTCGACGAGCTGGTCTACGGCGAAGGCGACGTCCTGGGTCAGCGTACGGTGCGGGCCGGTGATGTGGGACCTGCGGAGCCAGCGTTCGATGTCCGCGGCGGTCTCGGGGGGCCAGACCGTCATGAAGGGCTGGCCGCGTACGACGAAGTGGCCGGGGCGGTGGTGCAGCCTGAAGACGGCGCCGTGCTCGGCCGCGAGGTCGATGAGCATCGAGTGGCGGACGAACTGCAGGTAGCCGCTCTCCGGCGCGGGGACCTGGCCTCCGCCGCGTTCCATCAGGGCGCGCAGGACGTCCGCGGACGCCTCGGTCTCGGGGTCGGTGCGCGAGTGGGGCCGGCCGCCCTGCCACTGCATCTCGTGCTCGACCGCGTCGTCGAGGTCGCGGGCGATGCCGGCGATGACCTGCGGGAGCTGGATCATGACGGCGATGTGGTGGATGAAGTAGATCAGCACGGCCACGTCCACGATCGTCAGCGCGAGCACGACGGTGATCGACACGTGCGGCACGAAGTCGCCGTGCGGGCCGCCGCCGATCGCGACGAGGTCGAGCATCGCGTAGACGAACGTGCCGACGAACATGCCGAGCGTCCACTGCGTGCCCCGGTCGCGGATGAAGTTGCGCAGCATCCGCGGGCCGAACTGGGTCGAGGTGAGGGTGAGGGCGACAAGGATGATCGAGAACACGACGCCGACGACGGTGATCAGCGCGGCGGCGAGCGTCGTGAGGATCTGCCGCGCCCCGTCGGCGCTGCCCGCGATCACCCAGCCGGGCAGATGCCAGCCGTGGTAATAAGCAGCCGAATCCACCGCACGGGTGATGAGGAAGCACGCGACGGCGCCGACCGTGGCGGCGGTCGGCACCAGCCAGAGGTTGGTGCGCGCGGCTTCGGCCAGCCACTGGGCCTCGGGTCGGACGCGGCGCGGCACGGGCGGGGCACCTGCTTCCGGAGTCTCGGCGGGGAGGATGACTCAACCCATGGAGTCACCCACGGAGTCGTTGAATCCTCGCCGACCAGGCTTCCCGGCACACCACGACTACTCTAACCGGGTCAGTCCGATCTTCGGGCGCGCTGATCACCGGACTTCCCGTCATCCGATTACTCTCCGTTTTCCAGCCCGCTACCCTCGGTTGCAACCGAGTTGCCGGCGGTGCGCGTCGTGAGCTCGTCAGCGCAGTCGGGCGGAAGGGCATGACGCATCGATGGACCACGGACGGACGGATCTCGAGCCCTGGTACCCGGAGCCGCGGCCGCAGGCGCAGGCGCAGTCAGAGCAGCGGTCGCTGCCACAATCGCAGGCGCAGTCAGAGCAGCAGTCGCTGCCACAATCGCAGGCGCAGTCGCAGTCGCAGCCAAAGCCGCAGCCGCAGCCGCAGCCGCAGGCGCAGCGTCCTCGGGGGCGGACCTCGTGGCTTCCGCGACTTGAGGAGCCCGACCTGTGGCGGCCCGCGGACTCTGCGGCGCGCGCCGGCTCCGAAGCGGACGGGAGGGCCGGCGGCAACGGCGGCAGCGCACTCGCGGACGAGCCGGAACCGCGCCACGTCGGCCGATCGGGTGAACATCGCAGGTCGGCGTCCCGCGTCGAAGGGCGCGCGCGGATCAACGAGGACGTGGACCTCGACGAGCTCGATCCGCACGGCCGGGCTCGGCAGCGGGCCGCGGCGCGGACGGCGCGGACGGTCGGCGCGCATCCGCGGCGCAGGCGCGCGTTCAAGGCCACGGCCGCGATCGGGGCGGGCGTCATCCTCGCCGTGACGGCGCTCGGCGGTTACGCGTACGAGCATCTGTTCGGTCAGGTGGCCACCGAGTCGCTCGACTCGCTGACGGACCGTCCGGCCGCCGCGCGGGCGGACCGGTGGGGCCACGTACCGGAGAACATCCTGCTGCTCGGCTCGCAGACGCGGGACGGCCAGCGCGGCCTGCACCTCGGCAACTCCAGCAAGCTGGGCACCGATATCTCGGACACCGCGATGCTCGTGCACATCGACGCCGAGAAGAAGTGGGCGACCGTCGTCTCGATCCCGCGCGACCTGATCGTGCCGCGGCCCGAGTGCCACGGCCGCCTCGACCCGGCGCAGACCGTCCCGGCCTCCCCCGACGCGATGTTCGACCTGGCGATGAACCTCGGCGGACCGACGTGCGCGGTCGCGACCGTGGAGCAGATGACCGGGATCCGGGTCGACCACTTCGTGGAGATCACGTTCAACGCGTTCCAGTCGCTGACGGACGCGGTCGGCGGGGTGACGGTGTGCGTGCCGCCGCCTGGCATCAACGACCCCGATTACAGCGGCCTGGTGCTCAGTCCTGGGCTGCACACGGTCAGCGGGCCGGAGTCGCTCGCGTTCGTGCGCGATCGGCATGGACTGGCGAACGGCACGGACCTCAACCGGATCCGGATGCAGCAGATGTTCGTCACCTCGCTGTTCAACAAGCTGGTGAGTGCGGGGACGCTCGGCGATCCGATCACGCTCTACAAGATCGCCGACGCGGTGACCAGCAATCTGACCGTGGACACCGGTCTCGACTCGATCGACTCGATGGTCGGCCTGGCCGGAAGCGTGCAGAGCCTGAAGAGCCTCTACATTCTGTTCATCACCGTGCCCTAC